>Ga0123353_10002761_pt1 | contig 21913 bp, 15 predicted proteins | sample TergutLab28metaG_3_FD_92763 | JGI IMG/M metagenome (GOLD analysis project Ga0123353, IMG submission 92763) | Labiotermes labralis P3 segment gut microbial communities from Petit-Saut dam, French Guiana - Lab288 P3 | ecosystem: Host-associated > Arthropoda: Insects > Digestive system > Gut ... | reverse complement strand
CCACCTCAATGCCGGCGGTTTCGTCGAAGCACTTGTAAACCGCCCCCATCCCGCCGTGACCAAGCTCACTGAGAATCTTATAGCGACCAAGAAGCAACGACCCCAAAGAAAACGGACCCTTCGGACGCCCACGCTCGCCTACTTCCGTCACAAATTCCGAGGAATGTTCCTGATCTGACATGGTTATTGCTCCTTGATGCAATTATTTGATGATTTGCGTTGTTGTTGACGGTTGTGAGGCGTTTCCTTTGGCCATGGCATCGGCGGCTTTGTTAAACATCCGTTCGTTCATTTGCAGCATTGTTTCATAAACTTCCTTGTTTTCCACTTTCGACTTTTCGATGATCGCCAGCTTTTCGGCGGTCATGGCCGCCAGGGCGTTGGCCGCCTCCGGCACTCCTCGTGCCGCTGCCGCCGCCAAAAGCAGCTCCGGCGTCATCTTGGCCTGAAGATTGGCCTCATTCAATTGCAATATCCGTTCCGAACGGTTCGGATCGTCAATCGCCGCCACTAACGCCTGGGTATCCACGCCCTGATATGCCTTGACCCGCTCGATTTCCAGATTTTGCAGTCCCTGCATCTTTCCTTGCTGAATCTCCACCCAGCCTTTGGTCGCCTCCTGTTCGGCCTCGACTTTCATTGTCTGGATTTGCACTTCAATCTGTTCATACTTCAGCGCGGCATTCTGCTCGACCAATCGCTGTTCGATCAGGACTTGATATTCCTTCCGCCGTCGTTCGATTTCACCATCCTGCTCTAACGACTTGAGTTCATTGTCGTGGCGGACATCGCCGATTTCAAAGGCATTTTCCGCGTCCTGTTCCTGTGACGCCAGTTCCTGTCTTTGGGCCAAGTCGATCTTGGCGCGTTCAAGGTTCCAGATTTCCTGAAGTCTTGCCTTTTCCTGTTCGCGAAGACCGGCTTTGATGTTCTTTTCCTGCGCCAATTGTTCCAGGAAATCAAACATTTCGTCTTCAGAAACCGCTTTCCGTTTGGTGTAATCGTCTGCCAGCTCAGCCGCACGAAGTTGAAACTCGATTTCACGGCGATTCACTTCAATTTCACCGGATATGGCACGCAGATGCTCGAAGATTTTCCCGTGAAACTCCACTTCCTTGAGACGAATGAACTGTAATCCCGCCGCGTCAAGATTTCGCCGGAGTTGCCCGGCAATTCGATCTTCCAGGTCGATACGCAACCGCGGATTTTTGAAGAGTTCGTCAATTTTCCAGTTGTTGCAAAAATCACGAACGGCAATGTCAATGTCGGCAATCAAAAATCTTGCCACATCATCGTAACCCAAATGAGAAACGACATGATCGTTGGTGACCCAGGCACGGTTCCCCATCACGTTGGACAAAAACTCCACGGGACGTTCATGATTGAACTGGATCACGACCACGCAACTCAGATCGACAAGCATGTCTTCTTTGGTACGAATGCCGTCCACCATCACGGGAAATGGAATTTCCGCCAGATCGACCATGACAAACGATTTGGGTTTGTTGCTTTTCAGATATTCCCGGAGATCGACGATTTTTTCAGGCTGATAATGTCCCGGGGGCAAGACATCGGCAACAGCCCCACCTTCGAGCAGAATGGCACATTGCCCTTCCTGGATGCTCAAACCTTTTCGCATCAAATCCTGCACGTCAAGGGAGTCGAAACGTTGTGCGAAAACGTCATCCCCTTTTTGCCAAATACCATCTGCAAGGTCGAGCCGGGCAGCAACATTCTGCATCTTGCCACAGTGAGGGCATCGTTGGGATTCATTGCCGATCCATTGATTGCATGAACCGCATCTCCACCAACCTCCCGGGGTGGGCGAACCGCACCGGCTGCAAAACTTGGCGCGTCGATTGACAAGATAGCCGCAATAACGATTGTGACGATTGTTTTTGGCGTTTTTCAATGCCGAACCGGAAAGTACAAGCCCATCCTCCCCCACGATGGCCATACATTTATTAGTAAACCATTTTCCAAACATGATCTCGTCCCCTTAAGGTTTGGTACTTCTGTGAACAGGAATAGTGGCAATTATACACTCTTATCGAAAACTTACAATAGTAAAAATAAACAAAAATAAAGAAAAATAAGCAAAAATAAATAGAAAAGTCAGTACGTTTTTCAGAAAATGCGATGAGAATGTCCCAGAACGTATTCAGAATTGATTTGGAGGTACTATGCCAACCCAAATAGCGACCAACGGGATTTGAGTCCACAAAAGACCGTTTGTAGCGGATAAGCAAAAAATTCTGATTTTATCGGTTGACCGGAGCCTCGACGCGAATTTCTATCGGCAAAGGCTTCATTTTGTCACCATTGACAGATTTTTTTGACATAGAGTTGAGGAAAAGATTGGCACCGTTTCAAGCCGACCGATTGGCAAAAGTAAAATCTCGACAAGACATCTCAGTAACATGGCCACGACTATAAGAAATGATACAAGCACTCCGCAGGAACTGTCTGAAGACTCCAAAAAGTCTTCCAAGATACCAAAATATGTGATCTTTTTGGTGCTTTTGGGAGTTGTTCTTTTTGAAGTGATCGTTTTCGGACTTGTTTTTCCCCTTTCTCCGGCCAAACTCAAAAGTGAAATCACGCCGGTTATTGAAGGAGAAATCGAAAAATCATCAGCCAAGGTTCCTTATCAGTTGGATACCCCGCCGGCTGTAAAACCTCAAGAAAGAGTGGAAAAAGACCTCGGCGAGTTTAATCTCTTCGATAGCGCCAGTGGAACAAGCGAATTTCGCATTTCCATTCATTTTTACGGCCTCGTCAACAAAACCGACGTGGAGGAATTTGAAAAACGTTACAAAGAGAATGAGTATCGTATCCGAAACGCGATTCTCGTAATCTTGAGAAGCACCCCAAGTTCAGAAATCAATGATCCGATGTTGGGGGTGGTCCGGAATAAAATTATCGTAAAAGTCAACGAAATTCTTGGTGCTCCGTTAGTCAAGGGAGTGATTTTTACGGATATTTCGACGTAAAATCGACGTTTCCTGGTGAAAAATCCTAAAAACCGGACTTGTCCGACCGGCCTTGGATTGATAAGATGCACCGTGCTCGTTTTTTTGGCATAATTTGATGAAAAAAGTACAAAGGAATGGATTCCGATGGCAGATGATAACGCTCTTGATCAAAGTGAAGTTGAAAAACTCCTCGCCGGACTAGGAGAGGGAGGTTCTCCGACTTCGACGCCGTCTGACCAGGCTTCGTCAGCCTCTCCGACACAAAACGCCAAAACGAAAAACGACGAATCGAACGCTGTTTTCAAGCAATCGGAAGTGGAGACGTTGCTGGGCAAAAAACAAACCTCTTCCGAAGCTCAAAATTTTTCGGAACAACCTTCCGGTCCACCATCGACTTCCAAGTCGCCTGATGCAACAGCAAATGTGCAAGACGGAAGCAAGGTTTTGGCGCAAAATCAGGTGGAGTCGCTTTTCAAAAACGGTGTGGCTTCTCCAAAACCAGCCGGTGGAAATATCGGGGGATTGGGAAAAAATGATTCCACGATGGAAGAACCTCATGAAGAAGGGGTGCCAAACGGAGATATTGATTATCTTCTCAAACGCGCCGAAGAGGCGTTGGAATCCATCACCGCAACATCACCCGGCCCCAAAAAGAACATGCCGCCGGAGGTGATCGAATTCCAGTTTCCCGAATTCGGTGGCACTTCTCCGAACTCCGACCATGCGACGCTGGACCAGATCAGTGAAGTGGAGTTGGACCTCAAAATCGAGCTGGGTCGCACAAACATGTATCTTGAGGACGTGTTGAAACTGCGCAAAGGCTCGGTCGTCGCCCTCGACAAAATCGCCGGCGATGCCGTTGACATTTACGTGAATGGCCGTCTGATCGCCCGTGGTGAAGTGCTGGTCATGAACGATAATTTTTGCATCCGTGTCGCCGAACTCCTCGCCGGTGCCATTCCGATCGAATAACATCAAGACCGGGGCTATCAGGCGTTTGCATTTTTGCCGACATTTGGTAATATTGTAGGGTATTTTAAACGCTTTCATGTCGTGAAAGTCTAAAGATCATCAAAATTGCAAAGAAAAAAGAAAGGAACCAGCATGTCCGTATTAGTGACACAATCAGCCCCGTGTTTCAAGGCAACCGCCGTGATGCCGAACAAAACGTTCAAGGAAATTTCACTTTGTGACTACAAAGGAAAGAATTACGTCCTTTTATTTTTTTATCCGATGGATTTTACCTTTGTTTGTCCAACGGAAATCATTGCTTTTTCAGAAGCCAACGAAGAATTTGCAAAACTTGGTGTCCAGGTCCTCGGATGCTCGGTCGACAGCGAATATTCGCACCTTGCATGGCTTGAAAAACCACGTAAGGAAGGGGGACTCGGTGGCCTGAACTATCCGCTTCTTTCAGACATCACCAAAGAGATTTCCAAGAGTTACGATGTTCTCCTTCCCGGAGGCGTGGCTCTGAGAGGGCTTTTCCTGATCGACAAAGAGGGAATTGTCCGTCATCAGGTTGTCAACGATCTGCCGCTTGGCCGAAGTGTTGATGAAGCGATTCGGATGGTCCAGGCTCTTGAATTTTTTGAGAAAAACGGCGAAGTTTGCCCTGCCAACTGGCATGAAGGCAAGGCCACCATCAAGGCCGACCCCGAGAAAAGCAAAGAATTTTTCTCAAAAGAATACAAATAAATACCGGAACCGGTATGGAGCGAAGTGTAATGACGGGATTTTCCGATAGGCACGGTTCGTGCATCCCGTCATTGCGCTGACTGTAAATTGTCGCGGATGGTTTTCAGGCCGTCGAGCGGGAGTTCGTAACCGATTTCTCCGTTTCCGTGTTCATTAATCACACGTTCCCGACCGCTTTCCGGGCGTTGAATGGCGGAATAAACGGGCGGCGGATCGCCATACCGTTCGAGCAGTGCAATCGCTTTGGAGTAATCCGCCACGGCACCTTGCACATCGCCTGATCGCTCTTTGACCACGGCACGGTGATAAAATAATTCCGGGTAATACATCGGGCTTCCATATTCTTCTTCGAAACGCTCGGCAAGATCAAAATCCGCAAGCGCAGCAGCGTCATCACCCTGAAACATTCGGGCAACACCGCGAGAATGCGCTATGTAAAAACGATAAACATAGCCGGCACGGTTGGTTGCCCAAATGTCATTCCCAAGCGACTCATCGTAATCGGCAATGGCCTCGTCATACCGTCCCGCACCAAGCAGAATACCACCACGAATATTGAGTGCCCAGGCCCGACCACCATGACGGTAACCGGAATGATTGACGACGGCATTGGCAAGGCCGATCATGCGCTCGGAATGCTCGACACTCAAGCTGGCATCTTTTCTCACCAGGATAAGCAGACTGAAATAGCTATTCATCAAATACGAATGCGCCAGCGTAACGGCCAGCAATACCATGCCCAAAGCCGTGCCATAAACGATGGCGAGCGTTTTTCGCCGGTAAAAATCCGGTTTGCCGGCGGCCAGTCTTCGCAGGTACAACGCGCCGAGCGCAAGAGTCAGCAGAATCGCGAAGAAAATGCAATAGCCAAGCAGCATCGCGATCAGCACGACAGGCCAACTCGCCGTGGAATCAAAAAATGCCTGAAAGGGGTAGGACGTGGATTTTGTCCAAACCAATGTCAAGGATTTCAACGAGTAATACAGGGAACTTGCGAGCAGGCCGATCACGGCCAACAGCGTTACCGGCAAACGCAGGACGGGAACCCGAACATTGAACGCCGCGACTCCGGCAGTCAAAATCGCAACGAACGCGAGCCAGGCCGTAAACAGGAATGGTGATCGCGGCACGGTAACAATTCCCCAAGGGACAACATACATCGCGATAACCATTGCGGCCAAGAGGAAAACGCCTAGGAACACCACCCATTCGATCAGCCAGCGTATGCGAAACGGCATATTGGGGTTGATGATCGGCGGGGTGGCGGCCACGGTGTCTTCGCCCTTGCACAACGCATAAAATCGGAGGTGTGCAACGGCGAGAATCACAAGGAACAACAGTCCGACAACAACGTATAGCGTTCCGTGATAGTGGAGAAATGATTGCCAGGGCGTGAAACCGCAACAGTCGTTCCAGGCCATTGCCCACTCCGTTTGAACCGTGTAAAGCCGTGAGATGACCAGGTAGGTCGTGATGGCGTAAACGGTTACAGCGGCAATTCCCCAAGTGAGAAACGCCCCTTTGAGATGAATGCGTGCAAAAACCCGGAACGGTCGTTGCTCGTCGTGCGACGGAGTCTGCAAACCGCTTTCACTGCATAAAATCAGTCGGTATCGCAATGGGGCAATGCCTAATACCAATATCGCATAAACACCGAGCAAACCCAAAACCGCCGGGAAACCGATTGACATTTGTCCGGCCAAAGTGTTGCTCAAAATTTGGGAATACGGCCCAAAAGTCCAGTAAAGGTCGGGGAACAACCAAAATTTCGCATACAGACAGGAACAAACAAGCACAAACAGATAATGCGCCCGCAAACTGGTCAGCACGAGAAACCGCCGCGCGGCAAGCGATGGGGCGTTGCGGATGGAAAACCAGATGCCGGGCAACACGCCGAGAATCAGGAAAAGCCAGCCTGCAAAGTGGAAGCTGGTCGCCAATGCCAGTTTCGCCATCGCGCCAAGCGACAACGTGCCGGCGGTCGAACAGCTGCCGGTTGAGCAGCTTGTCCCGGTGCCGGCGGTTGCCAGCGGAGTAAGGAGGGCAGATTCCGACACAACGGCGGCAGAAGTTGCGGTCGCGAGAACCTTGCTGGCGGTCAGTTTGGCAACAACCGGCAGGGCCGCCACGACGCCGAGCGAAAAGAACTCGCCCGGGCCGGTGGCACGAATCGAGTGTTCGACCTGTTTTTCCAGCTCGGTACGCAGGAATTTTTTCGCCCGGCTGATGCGCTGGTAAAGCGTGTCTTCGGTAATTTCAAGTGCTTCGGCAATTTCCGCCGTGTTCATTTTGCTGCGGATGCTCATCACCAGCGGGACGCGGTAACGTTCCGGGATTTTGGCGATTGCCTCGGCGACAAGGTGGTTGCGTTCCTCGCGGATGACGTGGTCCAGCGGCTCCGGGGTACACGTGGGTTTGTCCTCAACGACCTCCGCGTTCGTCGCGTGGTAGGAAATGGTCACCGGCCTGGTCGCGTTTTTGCTCTGGTCGTTCCGCACGAGCATTCGCGCGATGCCGCAGAACCATTGTGGGAGTTTTTGGAAATCCCGCAATTCGGCCAGCCGCTTCCACGCGACGAGAAACGTTTCCTGGGCGAGGTCTTCGCTTTTGTGGTAATCGCCTGTCATGCCGAAGGTTACGCCGCTGACCAACCCCTGATATTGCCGGACAATGCGTCCGAACGCCTCACGGTCGCCGTCAAGACTTTGGGCGATGAGTTCCCCGAGCGTTTGCTGCGTCAACACCTGTTCCGAAATGCTGCGATTCATGTCGTTTCTCCGAAAATGATGGTATCATATCGTGCCGATACTATCAAGTGTCGATTTTCGGGAAAAGTCTGACAAAATCTTTCGTGTATTTCGACTTTTTGCATGATTTGATATTTGCTTGACACAATATCATGGGAAGTGGTATCATGGGTTCATGGAGGAGCAAAATCATGTGTGACATTTATCGCGAGATTGATGTTAAAGACCGAATCATCGGCACATTGATCGGGACGGCGGTGGGCGATGCGATCGGTTTGCCGTTTGAAGGGATTTCGCGACGTCGGGCAAAACGACTGTTTCCGGGAGCGTTGCGGCATCGTTTTCTGTTGCTCGGACGCGGGATGATCAGCGACGACACGGAACACACGTTCCTAGTGGCGCAAACATTGTTGGACGAACCCGACGATGTGGAGCGGTTCTCGCGAAAGCTGGCGTGGCGGTTGCGTTGGTGGTTCGCGAGACTTCCGGCAGGAGTCGGCATGGCAACGGCAAAAGCGTGCCTGAAGCTCTGGTGTGGCGTTTCTCCGAAACGAAGCGGCATTTTTTCCGCCGGGAACGGCCCTGCGATGCGTGCGGCGATTTTTGGTGTGGTGATTGATGACATGGAGAAACGTCATGCGTTTGTGAAAGCGTCCACCCAAATGACGCACACCGACCCCAAAGCGTTGACCGGGGCAATTGCCGTGGCCGACATCGCAGGCTGGATCACCCGACACAATCCGCAAACAAAGCCGCCATCCGGAGAAATCACCGACATTTTGCTCGGCATTGAGCCGCAGGATGAAACATGGCGCGGCCTCGTTGAAAAAATGCGACACGCTTGGAAAAACAACGTGTCGGTACTGGAATTTGCGGATCAACTTGGCCTGCAAAAAGGCGTGAGTGGTTACATCTATCACACGGTGCCGGTGGCGATTTATGCCTGGTATCGGCATTTCGGCGATTACCGGAAAACGTTGGAATCGGTCATCGAATGCGGCGGCGACACCGATACCGTGGCCGCAATTGCCGGTGCCCTTGCCGGAACAACCGGCGATGAATCGGGCATTCCGCAAGATTGGATCGACGGGATTTGCGACACCCCCATCAACGTCGCCCTCTTGAGAAACACGGCAGCGCGACTCGCGGAACTCGTCGAAAAGGGTTCCTCACAAGGTCCCATCCGATACTGTTGGCCGCTTTCCATTCCGCGAAACCTGTTTTTCCTGCTGGTCGTTCTCCGACACGGATTTCGACGGTTGTTGCCGCCGTATTGATTCAAGACAACTGTTCCCGTAATTTCGTGGCAAAATCAGATTTTTTGACGCGTCATTGTTCAAGCGAGTCACGGTCTCGGATTGTGACGGAAGGCATTTTACCAAAGAAGGAGAGAACCCAATGAGTCAAGCACCGTCAAGTATTACACCGGAACAATTCCACGAATGGCGATCGCCGCGCCGGGGATCGACCCATCCCGAAAACATGACGAATGATGTGTGGGCATGGATCATCGGACAAATGGATGAAGATGAACAATATTTGAGTGCCTACAAGGTCAACCAACTGTTTCAAGGTCCGCATTCCATGGACGCGGGTCCTTGCTGGTGTTTCAGCCGATTTGGGCAAACGAAAACGGAATTGCCCGACGGACGCACGCTCTTTGTCGCCGGGGAACACGAAGACTTTTACGACCCGGATTTTTATATTTACAACGATGTCGTGGTGGTCGAAAAGTCCGGCGAAATTTCGATCTTTGGTTATCCGGATGATGTGTTTCCTCCGACGGATTTTCACACGGCAACACTCACCGGCGACTCCTTGATTCTGATCGGAAATCTCAGTTATCCCCAAAATCGCAAGCCGGGTCAAACCCAGGTATTGCGGCTGGAACTTGATTCATGGCGTATTTCGCCCGTCGAGACTTCCGGCACTCCGCCCGGCTGGATTCATCGTCACAAAGCATTCTTGTCCGACGACGCCGGGGAAATTCGGGTCACGCACGGCCAGATTGATCACGGTGATAAAACGTCTTTTGTCGAAAACATCGACGACTGGAGTCTTGATCTCCAGACCTTCCGGTGGAATCGCCTGACGAAACGAAACTGGCCGAGATTTGAAGTGTTTCGGGAAGATAAAAAGCGGAATCATTTGTATGAGATTGGAAACTATTCGTCTTCTCTGCAAATGAGATCGATTTGTCCCGGATATGACGAAATGCTGAAGCGAGAACTTGGTGACTTCTATCAGAAGTTGGGACCGAATATCTTTAACTACGAAAAAACACTCAAGAAAGAACTCGGAATCGTACCTGATTTAACATTATTCGAGACACTTTATACCCCGCCGATTGCCACGGAAATCATCGACGAGGACACGGAAAGTGAAGACTATGATTGTCGAGTGCATCGCATTTGTATCGGCGATGTCATCGTTCGTTATGTGGAAAAAAGCCATTCCATCCTGGTTACCGTCGAAGGTGAACTGCCCGAATCGGTTGTCGAACAACTCAAGAAGGACATTACGGACAAACTGTCGGCGCTTGAACAAACCAAAATTGTATGCCAGACAATCACGTCCGAATAAAGAGGTTCAATTCAAGACAACCGCCCCCGTAATTCCGCGACGAGAGTGGTCACTTACATTTCCGGCTGCTGTTGGCTGTCAATTCGGAAATCAAGAGGCAATTATCACATTTGAAATGGAAAACATGCCACGGTTCTTTCAGAAGCCAATCTCCTCCACAACCGGGACACTTGCGGCCTTGATCCTGCTTGGCGGTCAAAGCACGATAATTGAACAAGAAATAATAAACAGGGACTCCGGTGTGTTTAGAGATGTCCTTGCACACGTCACGCCCTTCTTTTGAAAGACCGGAATCATGTTTCTGCATCTGTCGGGTTGCCCAACGTTCTCCGCAACCACAAAGTGCCCAAAGTCGGTAACACGCCTTATAGGAACGGTCCCAGCAACATAAAGAAAAATACTCCTTTTCAGCAATTTTTTCCGGTGATCTTGGTATTCGATAGAGCGGCACGTTTTTCCCGCAATCTCCACAAGAAAGAGGAGAGCCATAATTCAGTTCCGAATATTGCAAGTACAATGATTTTGGCTTGGCACATCGACACAAATGCTCTTGATCGTAAGGAGGTTCCTGACCAAGCAGCTTTGTTTTGAATTTCGAGCCGCACATTTTTTCAATGTTTTTACGGAACTCCTTGACGTAGATGTTTTCATGTTTTTTTGAGAGTGAGTTCTTTTCAATCGAAGTCACCGCCAGTACCAATTGCTCGTCGGTGAAATAAACAACGAAAGTAAGTTCTTGAATTTGTCCGTTCTTGTACAAAGCTGAATACAGAGAGAGTGCTTCGTCATACAAAGATTCACGCTCCGTTTTCGGGTCGATCAAGTCAATTGACAGTTCGTGGATATACATGTTTGCAAAAAACCTGCTTTGATTGCGGCGGTCACAGCATGATCACCGGAACCTCCGTGTGAAACAAAAAAGAGAGGTTCGATTCAAGAAAGCCGTCCCCGTAATTCTGCGACGAGGTCGGATTTTTTGACGCGCCATTGTTCGAGTGAGTCGCGGTCGCGGATGGTGACGGTGTCGTCTTGTACGGTTTGGCCGTCGATGGTGATACAGAATGGCGTGCCGATTTCGTCCTGGCGGCGGTAGCGACGTCCAACGGCACCCTTGTCGTCGTAAAAAACGGAGAATTCCCGCTTCAAATCGCCGTAAATTTCGGTCGCGACTTCGGGCATTCCATCTTTTTTGACCAGCGGGAAGACCGCGGCCTTGATCGGGGCGAGTCGCGGGTGAAATTTCAGCGAAACGCGTTCCGTCGGCTCCCCTTTGTCGTTCGGCACCTGATCGACATGGTACGCCTCGCAGAGAAACGCCAGCGTCGCGCGGTCGGCACCTGCGGACGGCTCAATCACGTGGGGAATATAGCGTTCCCGAGTCATTTCGTCGTAGTAGGTCAGGTCTTTTCCGCTGCCGCGATGATGCGGTTGACCATTTGCGTCCAGTTCGAGCGCCAGACCATTGCCGTCGCGCACGAGTTTTCCTTCCATGTGGCTGCGGAGGTCGAAATCCCCACGATGGGCGATTCCTTCCAGTTCGCCGTATTCCCCTTCCGGTAAAAACGGGTATTGATACTCAACATCCGCCGTTCCGCAGGAATAATGACTCAACTCGTCCTGATCGTGGTCGCGGAGTCGGAGTCGTTCGCCGGCGAGTCCGAGTTCGGTGTACCAGGCAAAGCGGCGGTCGCGCCAGTATTTGTACCACTGAGGCGACTCCGACGGGTGACAGAAAAACTCAATTTCCATCTGCTCGAACTCACGACTGCGAAACGTGAAGTTGCGCGGCGTGATTTCATTGCGGAAACTCTTGCCAATTTGCGCGATTCCGAACGGGATTTTGACCCGCGTGCTGTCGCAAACGTTTTTGAAGTTGACGAAGATGCCCTGAGCGGTTTCCGGCCGCAAAAATGAAGCGTCGTCTTCGCTGCCGAGTGCCCCGATGACCGTTTTGAACATCAGGTTGAACTCGCGAGGTTCCGTGAGCGTGCCGACGGTTTTTGCGTCCGGCCCCAGCACGTTTGAGAAGTCGGCCAGTTGCGAAATCGCCATGATTTCGCCCGACCATTCAAGATTTTCCGCGTCTTTCTTGCGGAGTCCAAAAAATTTCAGCGCCGCCTGCTCCAGGGCGTCTTGCGTGTTTTCGGTTTCCATCGTTGTCACGAACACCGATTTCCCGTGATATGCGACGGTTCGCCCCTTGACGTGATCATAGCGATACCGCTTTTTCGACTCCCGGCAATCGACCATGTAATCGTGAAACAGATCATAATGTCCCGAACACTTCCAGATTTGCGGGTGCATGATGATTGTGCAGTCGAGGCCGGTCATTTCGTACAAACCGGGAGCTCCTTTTTGCAACACCATCTCATTATGGGCGATAACCATGTCGCTCCACCAGGCGTCCTTGACGTTTTTCTTGAGCAACACGCCCAGCGGTCCGTAATCCCAAAACCCGTTCAGCCCGCCGTAAATTTCACTCGACTGAAACAGAAAACCCCGACGTTTGCATAGCGCGACCAATTGTTCCATTTGCATGGGAAAGAGTTCCTTAGATGATTTTTTAGGCTGTAGACTTTAGGCTATAGGCTTTAGACTCCCAAGTTTTAAGTTTTCTTCTGAAAACTACAGCCTAAAGCCTACAGTCTAAAGCCTTTATGAATCAGACGCTCATTATTCCGAAATCGTCATTCTACAATCGTCCGGAGTTCATCAGCATGGGTGATGATTTTCTCAATGGCCCGGGCAATTTGATGTCCCCGGTCTTCCGTTCCGAGGAGGTCGGCCTGAGAAATCCAGACAGACTCTCGACAACACTGCTCGACACCGGACAACGAAAGTTGATTGTAGGGGCCCTGATTTTTCGGCAGTGGAATCGTTTCAAAAGCCGGCTGCATGTAAAGTGGCACCGGATAACCGCCAAACGCGGGAACCCCCTCGGCAGAAAGCGCCCGGAGGAAGATTTCCCGGGAAACCCCTTCGATGCCGGGACTGTAACGGAACATGAAAAGATGATAGGTCCGCCGTGTCGGAAACGGCTGAGGATGCTGCACCCGGGTCAGAGCCGGAAGCGAGTCGAGCATGGTTTCGATGATCGCCGCATTGCGATTTCGCTGTTCCAACTGCGACTCCAAACGTTCAAATTGCGTCAAAAGCAGCGCCGCCTGAAATTCGGAGAGACGGAGATTCGAGCCAATGGCGTGATGCTCGTACCACGGACGCCCGATCTTGCGACCACAAGTATGACGGGTGAACATTTTCTGATAAAGTTCGTCGTGATTCGTCAGAATCAGTCCCCCTTCACCGGAATTCAGGTTTTTACTCGCCTGAAAGCTGAATGTCGAGGCGTCGGAAAGACTTCCGAGCTTTTTCCCTTTGTATTCCGCGCCGTGAGCATGGGCACAATCTTCAATCACAATCAGACCGTGCTTTTGGGCCATGGCATTAAGCCGGTCCATGTCGACGGGAAAGCCCGCAAAATGCACCGGGATGATCGCTTTGGTCCGTTCGTTGATCAGGGTTTCGACGTGATCAAGGTCCATGTTGTAGGAGTCCGGATCAATGTCGGCAAAGACCGGCGTTGCTCCGACAAATGCCGCGGCGCTGGCGGTCGAGAAAAAGGTGTAACTCGGAACAATCACTTCGTCACCCGGCCCGACGCCGTAAACGGCAAGCGGAATTTCAAGGGCCGCCGTACCGTTGGTCACCGTCAGGGCATATTTGGTCCCACAGTATTCGGCGAATTTCTTTTCAAATTCCTCGTTTTTCGTGCCATCGTACCGAAACCATTTTCGTGAATGCAACACCTCGAGAATCGCGTTTTCGTCCCGTTGGTCGATCTCGGGCCAGACCGCCGGTTGCGTTACCGTTTGTTCACCGCCGCAAATTGCCAGTTTTGCCATAATTATTTACATTATTTATTTTTATTATTTGGAGGAATTCATCACGTCATCCTCCGTAAAAACAGCATGATTGATTTGCGAACGTGAGTGAGAGGTGAAAATCAGATGAATCTTGCCGTCTTTGGTCTGAATGGCATAAGGATAAGCGTAATCCCTATTTTTGTCAATCAGAACCCGACAGTAGGGCCAAGTTTTTCCGTTGTCTTCGGAAATGGCAAGCGAAAGCGGGTTCCGGTCGATAAAACTGTCGTTATAGACGAGAAGGAGGCGTCCGCTTTGGAGTTTGATCAAATCAATGGCCGCATTGGGATTCGGAAACTCCGTGTCGATCGCTTCACTCCAGGTTTGTCCGCCGTCAAAGGATTCGGACTTGAAAGTGTACGCTTTCCAATCTTCGGTGTAGCCGCCGCCGCGACGCATGTAGGTGAGGAGATGGTCGTCCGAAAGCTGGACAACGGAAGGCTGAAGACAACCGATTTTCGCGTAAATCCGACCTGTTTCCTCCCATGTTTTCGTACCTTTGGCACAACGGAGAAACAAGCAACTGGTGTCGGCAGCGACAAGCTCCCGGTCTTCCCCGGTTTCGTGGTAAATCGGAAGGAGATAATCCCCGTTGTTAAGCACAATCGGTTGGGAACGAACCATCATCCCTCTTTCACCGGCGAGAAGCATCGAATCGGACCAGGTTTCAGCGCCGTCGAAGGAAACTTTGGCGAAAATCTTCGAGTCGGACCAGGTTTCACCGTACCTAACCACATAAAACAGCCAAACCAAACCGTCGGGAGCCTGCCAGACAACCGGGTTGCCATCGGAAATGAACGGCGTGTCGGCGATGATTTTCGGCGTCGACCATTGGGTTTCCCCTTTTTTCAGACGTGCCGCCCAGTCGGCGGTGTCGGCGTCGTATTCCCCGCCACCACCATAAAACGACAGGTACAAATCCCCGTTATCCAGTTCCGTAATCGAAGCCGGATGCTTGTAGTTTCCTCCCGGGTCACTTTTATCGAAAACCTTTTGTATCGGTATTTCCGCCGAAAAAACGATCCCCGTCAATCCGAGGCAAAATATGATCGACACGACACATAACACCCAAAAAAATCGCGACATTGCTGTTCCTTTCAAAGTATTTATAACGTTCTATTGATTTAAAAGGCTATAGACTTTAGGCTGCAGGCTTTAGGTTTCCATAAATTACCTAAAACCTAAAGTCTACAGCCTAAAGCCTTAAATATTATAAGGAACTCTTTGTTCCCGTTTGAGCATGGCGTTGGCTTCGGCGTTATCGATGAATTCCTCTTTTTCCGCATCCCAGCGGAGTTTTTGTCCGCCGAGCTGGATGGAGATGTTGGTCAGATGACAGGCGGAAACCGAACGGTGCTCAATATCAACCGGGGCCACCGGAGTTTCACGGGAACGAACACAATCGAAGAAGTTTCTCATGTGATTCGTGCTCCGTTTGGCCCTCCAGTCGCCGCTTTCAAACGGTTTATCCTCAAGTTCCTCGACAGGTTTGCCATAAACTCCGCCGCGGTTGACGAAAACGCGTTGTCCTTTGTCACCGATGAACATGATACCGTCACGATCATAAGTTTTAATCTCTTCGGGCACACCTTCACCGAAAAGCCAATCGACGTCTCTTTCTCCCGTGTCGACGTTTTTCTCGACGTCCCCATAGGTTGCCCGTTGGTTGAACGATGCGAAAAAGAGAAGCTCGACATCGCCCGGGTAAATCATGCGTGAAAAGAAACGGTCGGGCGTATTGTAACAGTCTTTCCGTCCTTCATTGGGAAACAATCCGCGTGCCTCCACGGAAAGCGGGCCCGACAACTCGCAGTCCATCCCCCAATGGGCAATGTCCATGTGATGATTTCCCCAATCGGTCATGACGCCGCCGGCATATTCATACCACCAGCGAAAAATGGAGTGTGTCCGGTGAACATTGTAATCATGAACCGGTGCCTGTCCTTGATAAAGGTCCCAATCAAGTTCCGCGGGAACCTCTTCCTTGAAGAACGGCCCCCCCTTGGTGCTGTAAAACGGAAGAGCGACCCAAACCTGCTTGAGTTTTCCAATTCGACCGTTGCGGACCAGTTCCACGGCGGTTTGGAATCCTCGGTCGCTTCGCTGTTGGGTTCCCGTCTGCAAGACCCGTTTTGTTTCACGGACAACCTTGCAAAGCTGCTTCCCTTCGTCGATGGTAAGCGTGAGCGGTTTCTCCGCATAAATGTCTTTTCCGGCCAGACAGGCGTCGATATTGACTTTTGTATGCCAGTGGTCAGGCGTCCCTTGAATAATGACGTCGACGTCTTGCCTTTCGAGGAGTTTCCGATAATCCTGGTAAACGTCGGGTTCGGTGCCGAACGCTGCTTTTGCGGCCTCGGCATGTCTTAAATCGGCATCGGCCACGGCAACGATCGTTCCATATCGTGCCGCATTTTTGGAGTCTCCGGTGCCCTGACCTCCCACACCGATGCAGCCGATCAGGAGACGGTCGTTTTTCGATTCATTGGCTCCCAGAAACGCCGGGGCAGGGAAAAACGTGGCAAGTGTCAAAGCGGAAGACCCCGCGATGAAGCGACGACGATTGATTTTTGGCATCATGCAATCCTTTCTTATGGGTGTTTTGACGGGATCAATACATTTTGCATGATATTTTAATGAAAATGCAAGAGAGTTTCCAGTTTTTTGCCGGTCCGTGAAAAAAATATTTACAAAATTCATGAAATCCCCTATGATTTTCTCTTGGTCCCCCTGAATTCCCTTATGAAAATGACAAAATACGAAAAAATGTCATTTTGACTCATAAAGCTCCATAAAAATGTTGATTTGGTCAAATGAATGTAAATATTTCATAAAAACGACTTTAATAATTCATCAATATGATATAAAATACAGCACATTTTTTAGGTCAGGGAGCCAAACGGGATGAAATGCCTTTGTGCCAATCATGTTTTTGTGCCAATGACGCAATTTATTATTCTGTAATCTGTAATCCGTGAAGATCGAATGGAGTGAACTCATGCAAAATCAACAGGTCAATCAACCCCCCTCGGATGTCGCCCCACTGAATGTTTTGCCACAAACCGGGACTTCCTGCTGGACACCGGGATTCATCGCGCTTTTGGTTACGCAGTTTACCGTCGCCATGAACGACAACATCTTCCGGTGGTTGATCATCCCGATCGGAAAAGAGATATGGACGGACAATGACAGTGTGCGAATGTATGGAGCGGTGGCACTCCTGGTCCCGTTTTTGATTTTTGCATCCGCCGCAGGTTTTATCACCGACCGATTCAGCCGTCGCAACGTCATGATCTGGTGCAAGTTTGCCGAAATCGTGCTTTTGACCGTGGGGGTGATTGTCATCTGTTTCACTCCATCGGAGCTGGGAACAATCAAAGTCTGGATGTTACTGGGGATTTTGTTTCTTCTCGGAACACAATCGGCGTTGTTTAGTCCCTCAAAATATGGAGTGATTCCCGAGCTCGTTCCGGAAAAACAGATTTCCAACGCAAACGGGATCGTCGCCATGACGACGATGATTGCCATCGTTCTTGGACAGATCACCGGCGGTTTCCTATTCGTCTGGACGACTTTATACGACGAAAACAAAAATATCATCGGCGCTCCTGCCACCCAGGATTGGCGCATCACGGCACTGATCCTTGTCGGCATTGCCGCAATCGGTTACATTTCGAGTTTCTTCCTTCCCAAGCTGAAACCATCCAATCCAAAGATTCAATTTGAAAAAAATATCTTTTTACAAACAGGCCGTGATCTCAAACTTCTCTTTTCGTATCGGACGCTTTTTTGGGTTGCGATTGCCAGTTCGTTTTTCTGGGGACTGGGCGCCCTTTCCCAAAACAATATCGACAAATTTGCCGCCGAGTTTCTGAAGGTCAAACCGAATTTGGTCGGAATCATGGTTTCGGTTCTTTCGCTGGGAATCGGTGCCGGTGCGGTTCTGGCCGGTTGGCTTTCCCGAGGCAGAATCGAACTCGGAATGGTTCCGCTTGGAGCCTTAGGGATAGCCGTCTTTGCGATGATTCTCGGATTTACCCCGGCCTTGCCGGAAGGCATTCCCGTAGGAGGCGGCACGATCACCTCAAGCGGTTATATTTTCGGTTCGGTCGGCTTGATGTTTCTTGGTTTGATGGCGGGATTTTATGACATCCCGCTTGCCGCTTACCTTCAAAAAGAGAGCCCTTTGGAAAAACGGGGACGAATTCTCGCCGCTTATAATTTCTGTTCGTTTGGTTTCATGCTCAGTTTTTCCGTACTGTGTCTTTTGCTGGCAAAATGTTTTGCGTTTACCGGAACGGCATCAAGTCTTTACGTCTGGATGACGGTCGGCGTGCTTGTGCTTGTTGTCAGTATTTTTCTGTTCCGATACCTTCTTGTCGAATTTCTGGCGTTTGTGCTGAGGACGTTTTTCTGGCTTGTTTATCGTGTCGAGGTTCGCGGCGCGGAAAACGTGCCTCGCGAAGGAGGGGTGCTCCTTGTTTCCAATCACGTCAGTTATCTGGATGCTCTGCTCATTTACGTGTTTTGTCCGCGACCGGTTCGTTTTTTCGCCCACCGGGACTACATTTATGGGAGAGTTGCCAATTATCTTGCGGACATCACCGGGGTCATGAAAATCGTTCCCGGAAAAAAGTCGGTGATTGACGCGATCAAACAGGCACGAGAAGGTCTTGCCACCGGCAGTGTCATCGGTATCTTTCCGGAAGGAGGAATCACCCGGACCGGACAAATCAAGGAATTCGAGCCGGGGTATACCTCGTTTTTGAAGGGAAACGAACATGTTCCGATTGTCCCGGTCTATCTCGGCGGACTTTTCGGAAGCGTTTTCAGTTATCAGGACCGGACACGAAGTTTTTTCAGTTGGCCGAGACGGCTGCTTTCCCGAGTGGTTGTTGAGTTCGGCAAACCGCTTGCGTCGGACACGCCGGTGCAACATGTCAAGCATAAAGTCGACGAAATGGCCGCCGAGTCCGTGATGCGGGAAATGGGGAAAGATTATGTCCTCCCCTGGCAGTTACTTCGGAACTACAAAAAGGTTCGTTTCAGCAAGACCCTTCAGTTTATCGATTCGACGGGAAGTGAGACTTCCGAGAAAGACTTTTTCATTCGGACCCTGGTGATGCGTCGGCTTTTGCGTCGGGAAGTCCTTCAAAAAAATGAAAAAATGGTCGGTGTGTTGACACCTCCTGCCGTCGGCGGCGCAATCATCAATGCTGCCCTGAGTCTTGATGCCCGAACAACGGTCAATCTCAATTACACGTTCAATTCCGAACTGATCAACTATTGCATCAAACAGGCGGAGATCAAACATGTCATCACCAGCCGTCGTGTTCTCGACCGGTTGGACGTCAAAATGGACGCCGAGGCGATCTGCATTGAAGATGTCGTGAAAAAGGTGACAACCTGGGACAAAATCGTTGCCGTCTTGCAGGCGTATATCATCCCGGCGTGGTTGTTGTACCGCTGGTTCGGACTGAATAAATTGACGCCGGACGACATCCTGACGATCATTTACACTTCCGGCTCGACCGGAAGACCGAAAGGGGCCATGCTTTCTCATCGCGGAATTGCGGAGAACATCAACGGATTCCGCGGGATCGTCAGATTCGGCAGAAAAGACACGCTGCTGGGGGTTTTGCCGTTTTTTCACGCGTTTGGTTATTCCGTGATGATCTGGGTTCCCATCGCTTTGGGATGCAAAGTCGTCTATCATTACAGTCCGCTTGATTCCCGAAAAATCGGGGAATTGGCCGAAAAATACAAGTGCAACACCTTTGTCGTCACGGCGACGTTCCTCCGGAGTTACATGAAACGATGTCCGCGGCACAATTTTGAGAACGTTCACACCGTCGTTCTCGGGGCCGAGAAAATGCCGAAAGACGTTGCCGATGCCTGGGAGGAAAAATACGGCGTCCGACCTTGTGAAGGGTACGGAACCACCGAACTTTCACCGGTCGTCGGGACAAATCTGCCTCCTTGTCGTCATTTTGATGATTTTCAACCGGTTTATCGGGAAGGCTCCATCGGACGTCCTCTCCCGCGAATGGGGACAAAAATCGTCAACACCGCGACATGGGAGGAGCTTCCCGTCGACACCCCCGGGATGCTTCTGGTCAAAGGCGCCAACGTCATGAAAGGTTATTTCAAGGAACCGGAGTTGACGGCAGCCGCCATGCACGACGGCTGGTACATCACCGGAGATGTTGCGAAAATCGACAAAGACGGCTTCATTTTCATCACTGGTCGTGAAAGTCGGATTTCCAAAATCGGCGGCGAGATGGTCCCGCATATCCTGATCGAGGAAAAACTCCTCGAAATCCTCAAAACCCATGCAAAAGCGAATCCTGAAGAGTCCAACTCCAAACCTGGAGACTCCAAAGAGGACGAAGCACAAACGGAAATTCCCCTTGCCGTGGCCGCGGTTCCCGACTCCAAAAAAGGGGAGCGAATCGTGGTGCTGCATACAAAACTCCCGATGACGCCGGATGATCTGTGTAAGGAAATGCGCGATTCCGGATGTCCGTTGATTTGGGTTCCCTCGCCGCAAAATTTCCATGAAGTCGACTTCATCCCTGCATTGGCCACTGGAAAACTCGACATCGGCGCCCTGAAAATGAAAGTCAAGGAGATTGTTCAGGACTCCCCCGAGCCATGATTTCACCTGTTTAGACGTTCCAACCGCTTGCGTTACTGCGATCAAACCGCAGGTTTGCCCGCAGTTGCTCATGCTCACTTCGTTCGATTCGCCGTTGGAAGTCGACCGTCCGAAGGACCGGGAGACAACCGGGATGCAACGCCCGTGCGTTGCCGTGCCGCTGGACCGCACTATTCCTTAACATTCAATATTCCTCGCGAGATACTATGAAGAACAAGTTTACCTACGTTTTGAACGTTGTGTCCAACGACCACCCGGGAATCGTTGCCGCTGTGAGTTCCGCGGTGCATCACATCGGCGGCAACATTGAATCATGCAGTCAAACGGTGCTTGACGGTTACTTCACGTTCATTCTGGTTGTCTCATTTTCGGAAAAAATGGACGCGGACGAGATTTCCGCTCTGGTGAAACAACACGGCGGACTTCAAACCGGTTACAAGGTTGTCGCCTTGCCGATGGAAACATCGGGAGAGCAAAGCCGGGCAACGGAAACGGACGTCTTTGTCATCACGGCGTTCGGAAAAGACCGTCCCGGGATCGTGAAAGAAATCAGCAAGTATCTTGCCGACAAACAGATCAATATTCTTGACTTCTACACGCGTTGCGACGGCGGGGAGTTCACCATGATGGGACAGGTCCAGATTCCCAGTCGGCTCGACCTCCGGATGCTCCAGGCCGACCTTGAGGCGATCGGTGAGGAGTTTGAGTTTACCGTCCAACTCCAGCACAACAATATCTTTGTCGCCACCAACGAACTCCGACTGCAAAATTCATAAACGGCAAAAAATCATGGCTAATAAAACAAACATAAAAACACAACCTTCCAGTTCGGTTAAAAAAGGCTGTCAACTTGGTTGTCTAGGATGCGGAGGTATGTTGTTTATCCTGTTTTTGATAGGTCTTATTTTCAGCCCTTCACCAGAACAGAGAGAGCAATGGAAGGCACAGAGAGAACAACGGGCTGTTGATAGGACACCTACACCAGAACAGAAAAAACAACCGACTGTTGTCAGGATACCTAGTATTCTATTATTTCAGACGATGATTTTAGGCGAGAAAAACGTGAGGTTGTTGTTCGTTTAGAGGAGTTGGCAACAGAAGCAGAAATTAGTGCTATCACTGATGAAAATTAGGCGGTGTTGAAAATTTTAAGATATTTATTTACAAGGGTTTATAAAAAAGGTTATTCTTTCATGAAGTTTTGCATTTGGCTCTATTCCGGTTTCGGATTGATATTGTGCGCATTGGTGAAACATCGTACAATGCGTGAAATCTGGTGGTTTGCATAAAATGGTTAAACGAAAATTACGTAAGAAACGCAAGATGCGT
>Ga0123353_10002759_pt1 | contig 21919 bp, 16 predicted proteins | sample TergutLab28metaG_3_FD_92763 | JGI IMG/M metagenome (GOLD analysis project Ga0123353, IMG submission 92763) | Labiotermes labralis P3 segment gut microbial communities from Petit-Saut dam, French Guiana - Lab288 P3 | ecosystem: Host-associated > Arthropoda: Insects > Digestive system > Gut ... | reverse complement strand
GCACCAGCGGCAAGGCCCCTCCCTCCGGCCGCGCGCGCACAGACATGTTGCGCACCAGCTCCTTGTAGGTCGCCAGGCCCTGCCCGCGCGTGCCGCAGAAGCGCCGCTCGGGCGAGAGGTCGCAGTCCAGCACGGCGAAGCGCTTCTCCATCAGGTGGTTGCGCATGGTCTGAAGCAAAAAGCTCTTGCCGGAGCCGTACCGCCCCACGATGAAGCGGAACGCCGCCCCGCCGCCTGCCACCAGCTCCATGTCCCGCAGCAGCGCGGCGATTTCCGCGCCCCGCCCCACGGTGATATACTCCAGCCCCACGCGGGGCACCACCCCGCCCTTTAGAGAGTTCAGCACCGCCGCGGCGATTCTGTTTGGCGCTTTGCGATCTTGCATTATTGAACCTCCTGAAATGTGTGGTTACAACCCATTCCCCTCCCAGGAGGGGTGCCTCCGCAGGAGGCGGGGTGGTTGTGCGGAGCACTACATCTCCCTCCAACTTTCCCTGTATTCCTCTATCACCCGGAACCCGTCCCCATCGCTCTCAATCAAAGTATCCCCGAATATCTCCAGCGCAACCTCGTTGATCCCCTCGACAGCGATCTCGTCGGCACCTGTTTTCCTCCCCCCGCAAAGGCTCTCAATGATCGCGATTTGCTCGGGGGTGAATTTCGCCTGTTTTTTATCCTCGGACAGCGAGAATACGGCCTCTACAGGTTCTTCTTCCTCAACAATCAGCTGTTCAGTCAATTCTCTCGCCTCTTCCCGGATTTTCGGAAGCAGCGCGAAGTCGATCCTGACCTCGGGCGGCGGCTCCGGCGGCGCGGGGGGCGGTGGAGGTGCCTTCCTCCCCGGCGCGTACCGCTTGCCCCCGGCCAGCACGGACAGATCGTTTTCCCGCGCAAATTGATCCACGGCGCCGTCAATCGCCCCGGTCAGCGCCCCGGAGGCCAAAAACGCACGCAGCCTGTGCGGCGCGGGACTGACCATCCGCAGGGGGTCGGCGGAGATCGCGTAGGGATAGCGCGCCCGTTCGCGCAGGCCCTGCTCCATGCGTTTGAGCAGAAACCCCGCCAGCGCGGGCGCGTTGGGCCCCCGCATGGCCTGCCGCAGGCCGAGCCCCGCCGCCTTGAAGGCCTCCTCCGCCGCGCGCAGCACCGCGTCGAAGCACGCGCCGAACAGCGCGGCCCGCTCCGGCCGGTAGAACCTGCTGCGCAGCAGGCGATAGCTCGCCAGCTGGTCAAACACCGGCAGCTGCCCGCATGTTTCACTGAACAAAAATATCCCGGGGAACCAGGCCTGCACGCCCTCCCGGGCCAGCAGCGCGGGCAGGTCGCCCACGTGCTTCGCCTGCGCCTGCGCCTCGATCCGCCCGGGCAGTCTGCGGGCCACGGTCCGGTCCAGGGGGGCGTACTCCCGCAAAAAGCGGCACATATCGTGTAAAGGGTCCGCCGTGCCGATGCCGCACTCCAGCTCCCGTATATACAGCAGCGCGTAGGCCGTCTCCGCGCGTTCCACCGCGCCCCGGCGGTATCTCGTGCGCCAGCTGAGGTAGGTCCGCAGCTGGTCGCAGGTCATCTCGCCGTATTCCGGGCTGAGGCTGTCGTATTCCACCGCCCCGGCGAAGTCGTCCTCCAGCCTGGCCAGCCGCTTGCCCTGCTTGACAAACCCCGCGGTCCCCCGCAGGGAGAGGATGCTGCGCAGAGGCTCCTGTTCCAGCGCCCGGGCCAGGGCGTCGGAGATGGGCGTGGGCTCCCCCGGGTCGAAGGCGTTCATGGCCGTCTCGGCCAGGATCGTGGACAGGCGCGGGTCCTGCGCCAGGGGGACGGCGGCGGGCTCGGCCTGCATCCAGCGCTCCAGCAGGGATCCGCCCTCCGGGTCGCTCCAGGGCGCGGCAAACCCCGCGCGCAGGCGTAGCCCGCCCTCCAGGCGCTTGACCACGTAGCCCACGGCGTGGCTCGGCGGGCGGAAGGCGTCCTCCAGCGCGCGGCTCCAAGCGCCGCCCTTCAGGCGATAGATTTCGCTGCGCGAGACCCGCACCTCGCGATTCCCTTGCAGTGCCGGTGCCTGCGCGGCCGCGTCGCGGTAAAGCTCGTGGAAGCTGAACCGCGCGGGCTTCATGAAGAAGGTCTCCTCCTCGTTCACCCCGTGTAGGGCGAACAGCGGGGCCAGGTTTTCGACCGCCGCTTCAAGGGCCTTCTCCAGCACGGGCAAAAATTCCGGCCGCTCGCGAAAAAACCGGCTCTCCCCCGCCCGGTAGCTCGAGAGGGCCAGCAGCCCGCGCCTCTGCGATGGCTCGGGGAAGAACTCCCCCAGCCCCAGGCCCAGAGCCAACTCGTTGAAGGGCAATCGAAAATCGTGGCAGATATAGTAATCTTTGAACCACTGCGGCAGCTTCGCGTCCAGCTTCGGATGATATTCTCTCATATTGAGCCAGCACTCGGCCAGCTGCGCGGCGGTGCCCTCCGGGTCCTCGTGCGCATTGAGCAATTCAAAAATATGCAGCAGCACATAGGAATAGGAGGCGTTCCGCCATTCGCTCAGAGAGCGCCATGTGAAGTAGCATCTCAATTGCGCCAGGCTCATGTCGGCGTAGGTGGGCATGCTGTCGCCGAAGGGGATCTCCTTCGGGTAGTCGTCCGCAAAGTCCCGCATATACGCCGCCTGCCGCGCGAACTGCTCCACGTCCTTGGCCCCATACAGCCGCGCGAACCCGCCGTTCCCCCGGATGCGCCGCATGGCGTGGATGCGCTCCACGGGGTCCTCGGGCTTCTCCTCGGGCATAAAAGCCTCCTCCGGCGCGGAAATCGCTTCCGCGCCGGGGAAGATTTTGCTCAACAGGTCTTTCCAGGGGTTCAAAAGCGCCTCCTTACAATAGATCGGTTGCGCTGACTTCAGGATGATGATACTGTCCCTTTAGAATGCGGCTCATACGGCTTCTGATTGCGTGCTGCGGGCACCAGTTCGCGCAAGCGGTGCAGGCAACGCAGTTGTCGCCTCTGGCGGCCTTGCCGTCACGCATTTCAATATTATTCGTCGGGCAAAGCTTGCAGCATAAGCCACAGCCGCTGCACTTTTCCGTAATGGTCAGCCGGGTAAGCGGCTTATATAAAAAGGATAACTTCATGAAATCTTTGGGCAGCGTGGCCGCGCCCTGCGGCGTATAATTTTCCCGTTTATCCTTTACCGCTTTGGTGATTTCCGCGATTGCTTCAGGCACCGCATTCAGAACGGAATTCATATCGGCTCTCGCCTGAAACGCGCTGGGCATCCGGATGTCATAGGCCAGGGCCAAGCTTGCGTTATGCTGCGCCAAGGCGATGTCGATATTTTTGAATCCGCTTTTGTTCTCGCCGCTGCCCGATGTCAGCACCGCGAACACGTAGGGGGCTGCGTCCATAAACGACAGCCTCAAGAGAAATTCTTTGACCACCCTGGGGATGTCGTTCATATATACCGGCGCGACGATGCCAATGCACGAAGCCGTGACATCAATGGGGTCTATGTCACTATAATGCGTCATAAGCACCGGCTCCACAGAAAAATACCTGCCGATTTCTTTCGCGGCCGCATAGGAATTGCCGGTACCCGAAAAGCAGAAAATGATGGTCTTTTCTATGGATTTAGCCACCTGTCACGCCGCCTCCACCCTCTCAAACTGGCTGTTGTATATCTTCGCGTAGAACCCGCCCTTCGCCAGCAGCTCCTCGTGCGTGCCCTGCTCCACGATGTCGCCGTGGTCCACGCACAGGATCATGTCGGCGTTGCGCACGGTGCTCAGGCGGTGCGCGATGATGAAGCTCGTCCTGCCCTCCATCAGCTTATCCATGGCCTTCTGTATGAGGATCTCCGTCCTGGTGTCCACAGAACTGGTGGCCTCGTCTAAAATAAGAATCCGGTTGTCGGCCAGCACGGCGCGCGCTATCGTCAACAGCTGCTTCTGCCCCTGGCTGATGTTGTTGGCCTCCTCGTTGATTACCATGCCATAGCCGTCGGGCAGCGCGCGGATGAAGTGGTGCGCCTGGGCGGCCTTCGCCGCGGCCTTGACCTCGTCGTCCGTGGCGTCCAGCCTGCCGTAGCGGATGTTGTCGGCGACGCTCGCGTTGGTCAGCCACGTGTCCTGCAGCACCATACCCATGGCCCTGCGCACGTCGTGGCGCGGGTACTTCGAAATATCGTTCCCGTCGATGTAGATCGCCCCGCCGTTCAGGTCGTGGAAGCGCATCAGCAGCTTGACCAGCGTCGTCTTGCCCGCGCCCGTCGGCCCCACGATGGCCACCTTCTGCCCAGCGCTTATCTGCGCTGTGAAATCGTGGATCACGATCTCGTCCGTGTCCTCATAGCCGAATCTGACGTGCTCGAAGGTGATGTTCCCCTCCACCGGCGGCAGAATCAGTGCTTCCTCCGGCAGGGATTCCTCCGGCTCGTCCAGGAACTCGAACACCCGCTCGGCCGCCGCGGCCGTCTGCTGGAACACGTTCATGATCTGCGCCAGCTGCATGATCGGCTGGTTGAACTGCCGGATGTACAGGATGAATTCGGCGATCTTGCCGATCTTCAGCGTGCGCTTCGTCACCAGATACGCCCCCAGCACGCACATGGCCACATAGTTCAGGTTGCCGAAGAAGTTCGCCAGGGGGTGCATGATCCCGGAGAGGAACTGCGCGCGCCAGTTGGCGTGGTAGAGCCGATCGTTGTGCTCGTCGAACTCCTCGATCACCTTCTCCTCGCCGCCGAACGCCTTGACGACGGTGTGCCCCGCGTAGACCTCCTCCACGTGGCCGTTCACCGCACCCAGGAAGGTCTGCTGGTTTTTGAAGTATTTCTGCGATTTGCGCACGATCAGCAGGCTGCCGACGACCATCAGGGGCACGATGCCGATCGCCACCAGCGCCATCTGCCAGCTGGAGGTGAACATCATCACCATGATGCCGATGATCATCGCCCCGGAGCTGAACACCTGCGAGATCCCCTGGTTTAGGCTCTGGCCCAGGGTGTCCACGTCGTTGGTGATGCGCGAGAGCACGTCGCCGTGGCTGCTGGCGTTGAAGTAGGCGATGGGCATCTTGTTGATCTTCTTCAGGATGGTGTTGCGCAGCGCGTAGCTCGCCTGGGTGGAGACCTTCGCCAGCATAAACCCGTTGAGCCACGAGAAGATATAGCTGATACCGTAGATCATCATCAGCTTGCTCATCAGCGCGCCCATGGCGCCGAAGTCGATCCCCCCGCCACCGGTGATCATGCCCATCACGCCCTCGGAGAGGATCGTGGTGGCGTTGCCGAACTGCCGCGGCCCCAGGATGCTCGCCACCGTGGCGACGATGGTCATCGCCAGCGCCAGCACCAGCGTGGCCCGGTAGGGCTTGAGGAACACCAGCAGCCGCCCGACCGCCTTTTTGGCGTTCTTGGCCTTCGGCCCCTGCATCATGCGCCCCGGCCCCATGCCGAAGCCCATGCCGCCGCCGCGCCGCTTGGGCGGGTTGGGTTGAGGGATTCTGTTCTCATTCTCAGCCATTATTCCAACTCCTCCTTGCTCAACTGGCTCTCCGCAATCTCGCGGTACACCCCGCAGTTTTGCAGCAGCTCCCTGTGCGTGCCGATCCCCGCGACCTTCCCCTCGTCCAGCACCACGATCTGCTCCGCGTGGAGGATCGTGCTCACCCGCTGGGCCACGATGAACATCGTGGCGTCCTGCGTGCGGGCCTTCAGGGCGCGGCGCAGGGCCGCGTCGGTCTTGAAGTCCAGGGCCGAGAAGCTGTCGTCGAAGATGTACACCCCGGGCTTCCACGCCAATGCCCGCGCGATGGAGAGCCGCTGCTTCTGCCCGCCGGAGAAGTTCGCCCCGCCCTGGGCCACGAAGGCCTCCAGGCCGTCCTCCAGCCCGGAGACGAAGTCCTCCGCCTGGGCGGTCTGCAGGGCCTCGAGCACGCCCTCGTCCGGCAGGGGCTCGCCCTCGTAGTTCACGTTGGAGCGCACCGTCCCGGAGAACAGCACGGCGCTCTGCGGCACAAAGCCGATCTTCTTTCTCAATTCCGCCTGCGGGACCTCCCGGATGTCCACCCCGTTGAAGGTGATGCTCCCGCCCGTGACGTCATAAAATCGTTCAATCAAATTGACCAGGGTGCTCTTGCCGGCGCCCGTGGCCCCGATGAAGGCCGTGGTCTCCCCGGGCCTGGCCGTGAAGCTGATGCCGCTGAGCACGTTCTCCTCCGCCCCGGCGTAGCGGAAATCGACGTCCTTAAATTCGACCTCCACCGGCCCCGCGGGGATCTCCTTCGCCTCCGGCAGGTCGTTGACGGTCACCTCTGTCTCCAGGACCTCCCGGATGCGCCCGGCCGAGACCGCGGCCCGCGGCAGCATGACGAACAGCATGGCCACAAACATGAAGCTCATCACGATGTGCATGGAGTACTGGATGAACGCCATCATGTCGCCGATCTGCAGCGCGCTGCGCTCGATGGCCTTGCCGCCGAACCAGATCACCAGCATGCTCATGCCGTTCATCAGCAGCATCATCATGGGCATCAGCAGCGCCATGGAGCGGTTGAGGAAGCGTTCGGTCCTCATCAGGTCGCCCGTGGCCTTTTCAAAGCGCTGTTCCTCGTGGGCCTCGTTGCCGAAGGCGCGCACCACCATCAGCCCCGTGAGGTTCTCGCGGCTGACCAGGTTGAGCCTGTCGATGAGCTTCTGCAGCACCTTGAACCTGGGCATCACGATGATCAGCACCAGGATCATCGCGAACACCATCACGCCGATCGCCAAACCGATGATCCAGCTGAGCCCCGGGCTCTTGCGCAGGGCCATCGTCGCGCCCCCGATGCCCATGATGGGCGCGAACACCATCATGCGTATCGCCATCAGCACCGCCATCTGCACGTGCTGCACGTCGTTGGTGCTGCGCGTGATGAGTGAAGCGATGGAAAATTTATCGATCTCAGCCTTGCTGAATCTTTGCACCTTCGTAAACACGGCCCTGCGCACATTCCTCGAGAACCCCGCCGCGATCCGCGCCGAGAGCAGCCCGACACACACGGCGGCAAGCCCCGTGCCAAGCGTGAGCAGGATCATCTTCGCGCCCACGCTGTAGATGTATTGCCGCTGTATCTTCGCGGTGTCCAGCCCCGCGTCCTCGTAGAACAGCTTGATCATCGCCTTGCCCACCTGCGCGGCGATCATGCCGTCCACGGGATTTTTCGCCGCTTCGCTTATTTCTGCCGCAAGGCCCGGGTCCATGGCCATCATCTGTCCCAACCCGTAGATCTGCTCCATGGAGACGTCCTCCAGGCTCATCTGGGCCCGGCCCTCCTCCGGCTGCCCCTGGGCCTGCTGCCGCATCTGCTGCAAAAAGCCCATGGCCTTCTGCATGAAGAAGAACGCCGCGTTGTTATAGATGCCGGCGACATCCTCTGTCTTGCCACCGTCATACGCCGCCCGGAACGTTTCCGCGTCCTCCGGCGTCATGAACGTGGTGATGAACTGCATCCCTGCCGGCGTGAGCTCCTTCGGCGCGTTTTCCGCGATGCCGCCGCCCTGCAGGCCCACGTTGACGATGTCGCTCATGTAGTTGGGCATGGTCAGCTCGGCGGTGGCCTGCGCGCCCAGCAGGGCGATCGCCAGTGCCACCAGCAGCGCGAAGGGCTTGAGGTACTTCAGAAAAATCTTCATACGGACAGCTTATCCTCCCTTTCACTCATGCGATTCCTGATCTCCGCCAGCCGCGCCGCCAGGCGCAGCAGTTCCCCGGTGTCCGCCTCGCCCAGCTCCCGCAGGGTGCCCTCCAGCCTGCCGCGCATCTCGCCCTGCATGGCCTCCCAGGCGCGCCTGCCCTCGTCCGTCAGCCGCACCAGCACGCGCCGCCGGTCTGCCGGGTCGGTCTCCCTGGTGACGTAGCCCTTCTGCTCCAGGCTGCCCAGGGTGGCCGCCACCCGCGCCGAGCTGGTCTGCGTCGCGCCGCACAGCTGGCTGGGCAGGGCCGCGCCCTGCGTCTGCGAGAGGATGTGCAGCACGAAGCCCTCGCCCTTCATATGCCGGTGGAGCATATCGAAGTTGCCGCCCCGCGCGCGCTCGAAGATGCGCATGAGCTCCGCCGCCGCTGTGGTGTAATCCATGTCCCCGCTCCTTCCTAACAGCATTCATTTCTAATACCATTAGGAATTATACGCCTCATATATGAATAAAGTGTGAAGAAGCCGTAAAATGGCTGTAAAACCCTCATTTTCGTCCACTTCGTTTTTTCACGAATTATCGTTTTTCGATAAGTGCGATTATCGTTTTACGATAATTTATTGTCGTTTTCGAGCAGCCTCTCCGCCGCCCGCACCGCCTCCATGGCGTCCGCGCAGTAGGCGTCCGCGCCGATCCGGTCGGCGAATTCCCGCGTGAGCACCGCGCCGCCCACCAGGATTTTACAGCCCGGGGCCCGCTCCCGCAGCAGCCGGATGGTCTCCTCCATGGCGGGCACGGTGGTGGTCATCAGCGCCGAAAGCCCGCACAGCGGGGCTTTGTGGGCGGCCACGGCGTCGGCGACCGCCTGGGGCGGCACGTCCTTGCCCAGGTCGACCACCGTGAAATGCCAGGTCTCCAGCAGGGTTTTCACGATGTTCTTGCCGATGTCGTGGATATCCCCCTTCACCGTGGCCAAAACGATGATATGCTTGGGATTGCGGGTTTCGCCAGCGCGCAGAATCTCCGCTTGGAGCGGGGCCAGGGCGGCCTTTGCCGCGCCCGCGCACTGCAGCAGCTGGGGTAGAAACATCCGCCCGGCGGCGAACCGCCTGCCCGCCTCGTCCAGCGCGGGCACGACGCCCTGCTGGATGATATCCAATGGAGTTTGGCTGGACAGTGCCTGTCTTGCCTGCTGGAGGGACGCCTCCTCCCGGCCAAGCAAAACCGCGTCATATAAGGTGTTCGAGGTCTCTACAGGCACAGCGGCCTGCGCCGCCGGAGCGAGGTTCTCAATGAATTTGAGATAAGCCGAGCAGTTTGGATCCTGATTATTTAGTAATTTAAAGCTATAAAGCGAACCCATCATGGCGCTGCTCTTCGGGTTGAGGATCGCCGCGCTGAGGCCCTTCTGCAGGGCCAGCTGCAAGAACGCCGCGTTCACCAGATCCCGCTGCGGCAGCCCGAAGGAGATGTTCGACACCCCCAGGATCGTGTACCCCCCCTGCGCATGGATGCGCTCCAGGGTGCCGAGGGTCACGGCGGCGGCGCCGGGCGCTGCGCTCACGGTCAGGGTCAGCGCGTCGATCAAAATGTCCCGCCGGGGGATGCCGTACTCCGCCGCACGGGCGTAAATCTTTTCGGCCACGGCCATGCGGCCCTCAACGGTGCCGGGGATGCCGTCGTCGTCCAGCAGCAGGGCGACCACCATGCCGCCGTACTTCTTCACAAGGGGGAACACCCCGCGCATGCTCTCCTCCTTGCCGCTGACCGAGTTGATCAGCGCCTTGCCCGCGTAACGGCGCAGCGCGGCCTCCAGCACGGCGGGGTCGGCGCTGTCGAGCTGCAACGGCAGGGTTACGGCCCGCTGCACGCGCTCCACGGCCTGCAGCATGGCCTCCCGCTCGTCGAGGCCCGGCAGGCCCACGTTGACGTCGAGGACGTGCGCGCCCGCCTGCGCCTGCGAGGTGGCCTCGTCGAGGAGGTAGTCCCAATTGCCCGCCCGCAGGTGCCTCTGGAAGGTGGGCTTGCCCGTGGGGTTGATGCGCTCGCCGATGACGACGGGGGTTTCGCCGAAGGCGACGATCTCGGTGAGGCTTGAAATGCAAGGGGGTGGTGTACGGTTTTTATGGGCAGGCGGCAAGATTGCCGCCCCTACAGTATTGTGTAAGGCTTGGATATGCTCCGGGGTCGTCCCGCAGCAGCCGCCAAGGATGGCAGCGCCCATGGCGTGGAGCTCGATCATCTGCGCGGCGAAGTCCGCGGGGGAGAGATCAAAGCAGGTGCAGCCGCCCCGCACATGGGGCAGGCCCGCATTGGGCATGGCGATGATGGGCAGCGAGGTGGCCGCGAGGAGCGCGGGCAGGGCGGCCTTGACGCGCTCCGGGCCCGCGCCGCAGTTGATCCCCAGGGCGGCGACGCCAAGGCCCTCCAGCATCACTGCCACGGGGCCGGGGGCGGCGCCGGTGAGCATGCGCCCGTTGCCCTCCAGGGTGAAGCAGGCGAAGATAGGCACCGAGGATGCGGCCTCCTTCAGGCCCAGCACCGCCGCCTTGAGCTCCATGGGATCGGTCATGGTCTCGACGATGAAGAGGTCGGCCCCGGCAGCCGCGCCGAGCGCGCCGACCTCGCGGAAGATCGCGACCGCCTCTTCAAAGTCCAAATCGCCCATGGGGGCGAGGAGCTTGCCGGTGGGGCCGATGTCGAGGGCGGCGTAGGAAGCGCCCGCCGACTTTACATGTGCAACGCCGGAGGCGATGACGTCCTCCAGCGCGAAATCGCCGCCGTGGGGGTAGTTCAGCCGGTTGGCCCCGAGGGTGTTGGCGGTGAGCACCCGCGCGCTGGCGGCCAGGTATTGCCTGTGGGTCTTCAGCATGAAACCGGGGTGGGTGAGGTTCCAGGTCTCGGGGCGCTCGCCCGGGAGCAGGCCCGCCGACTGCAGCCACGTGCCCATCCCGCCGTCGAAGAGGAGGGGAAAATCAAATGTCATAGCAATTCCTTTAAGTTGTCCCAGATGGCCCGCGCGACGTCGGGCTTGTTCATGGAGTACACGTGCGCCGCGCGCCAGCCACCCGCCAGCAGGTCGATGATCTGCTCGCAGGCGTAGACGATGCCCGCCTGGCGCATGGCGGGCGGCGAGGAGCCGTATTTATCGAGGATGGCCCGGAACCGCGCGGGCAGGTAGGTGCCGGAGAGGCGGCAGATGCGCGCGATCTGCCTGCCGTTGGTCACCGGCATGATGCCCGCCACAATCGGCACGGAGACGCCCAGCTCGCGGATTTGATAGGCGAATTTGTAGAGCAGGTCGTTGTCGAAGCACATCTGCGTGGCGAGGAAATCCACCCCGGCCTCGACTTTTTCTTTCAGGCGCAGGCGGTCCAGGGCGGGGCTCGCGCACTCCACGTGGCCCTCCGGGTAGCAGGCCGCGCCGACGCAGAACCCGCCGAAGCCAGCGACCTCGCGGATCAGGTCGGCGGCGTAGGTGTAGTCGCCGTCGGGGAAATCGAGGCCCTCGGGGATGTCCCCGCGCAGGGCGAGGATGTTCCCGATGCCCGCACCGCGGAAGGCCTCCAGCTGCGAGCGGACCTGCGCCCGCACGGCCCCCACGCAGGTGAGGTGCGCCAGCGCGGGCACGCCGTGGGCGCGCTGGATCTCTTGAGCGATGGCGAGGGTGTAGCTGTCGGTGGTGCCGCCCGCGCCGTAGGTCACGCTGACGAAGCCCGGCCGCAGGGAGGCGATCTCCAGCGCGGCTGAACTGACTTTGTCGTAGTTTTCCGCCTGCTTGGGCGGGAAGACCTCGAAGGACAGGCAGGGCTTTTCTCCGGCGAGGAGGGACGAGATGCGCATGGGCAGCTCCTTTCAAAGCATCTTAATATTATATCACCCTCTGTTCTTTTTGTCAAACAGAAAGTGATCATTATAAGATTTTATTACGCATTGCGCATTGCGAATTCCATCAGCGCCTCCCGCTCGTTGGCCAGCCTGCCCTCCAGGACCTCCTCCAGCAGGCGCGAGAGCATCTGCCCCAGCGCGGGGCCCTGCAGGCCCAGGGGGAGTAAATCCGCGCCGGTGACGGCCAGCTGTTTGCGCGTCATGCAGGCGCCTTCCGCCGCCAGTGCGAGAATTTGCGCCCGCAGAGGGGCATAACCATCCAGGCGGTAGTGCTTTTCGGGGGCCTGGGCGGTCACGTCGGCGCGGGTGAGGTCGAGCAGGTCCAGGAGGGTTTCGGGGCCGAGCTGCCCCAGCAGGCGGCGCAGTCTTGCGGGGGCGGGGGGCTGCTCCAGCAGGCGCAGCTCGTGGTTGCGGATGAGGACTGCGACGCGCTCGATCAGCCGCTTGGGGCATTTGAGCCCGGACAGGATCTCGCGGGCCATGCGCTCGCTGACCTCGGAGTGCCCGTGGAAGTGGCCCACGCCGTCGCGCACGAAGAAGCAGGGCGGCTTGCCGCAGTCGTGCAGCAGGGCGGCCCAGCGCAGCGCCGGTGTGGGCGGGACGGCCTCCACGGCGGCGCAGGTGTGGCCCCAGATGTCGTAGCAGTGCCAGGGCGTGCGCTGGTCGAAGCCGCTCAGGGACCGAAGCTGGGGCAGGACGGCGAAGATTACCTCGCGGTAGTCCAGCAGGATTTGGCGCGCGTTTTGACCGCAGAGGAGGCGGGTCAGCTCGCTCTGGATGCGCTCGGCGGCCACGTGGGAGAGAGTGCCTTTTAGATCGAATAGGGCGCTGGAGGTGTTCCCTTCGATGGAGAAGCCCAGCACCGAGGCGAAGCGCAGGCAGCGCAGGATGCGCAGGGCGTCCTCCCCGAAGCGCTTGCGGGGCTCGCCCACGCAGCGCAGCAGCCCGGCGCGCAGGTCGGCCTCCCCGCCGAAGGGGTCGATGAGGCCTTTTTCCGGATGCCAGGCCATGGCGTTGACCGTGAAATCCCGGCGGCTCAGGTCCGCGGCGAGGTCATCCGTGAAGGTGACGCTGTCGGGCCTGCGGTGGTCGGTGTAGCCGCCGTCGAGCCGGAAGGCGGTGATCTCCACGGCCTCATGATCGATCACGGCGGTGACAGTGCCGTGCTGCAGGCCGGTCCCGAGCGTCTTTATGCCGTGGGGCCGCAGGGCCTCCATGATTTGCTCCGGCAGCGCCGAGGTGCACAAATCCCAATCTCCGGGCGGCTGGCCCAGCAGGGTGTCCCGCACGCAGCCCCCCACGGCGTAGGCCGAATGCCCCGCCGATTCCAGCAGGGTGATGAGATGCAGGGGGGCGGGGGGGATCTTCATTTGCCGGGCGGGCGGCTGGCACGCCGCCCCTACTCCAGTTTCAGGCATTGCTCGGCGATCGCCTCCAGTTCCGCGATACTTTTGATGGCCACCACGGCCCGGCGCAGCTCCGCGCCGCCGCGCAGGCCCTTCAGGTACCACGCCGCGTGCTTGCGGGCCTCCATCATGCCGATGCGCTGGCCCTTGTATTCGCACAGGAGCCGCACGTGCCGCAGCATGACGTTCAGGCGCTCCTCGATGGGCGGCTCGGGTAAAATCAAACCCTCACGTAAATATGCTTCGATTAGTTTAAAAGCCCAGGGGCGGCCCATGGCCCCGCGGCCGATCATGACGGCGTCGCAGCCGGTGTGATCGAGCATCGCGCGGGCGCTTGGCCCGTCGGTGACGTCCCCGTTGCCGACCACGGGGATTTTCACGGCCTGCTTTACCGCGCGGATGATGTCGAGGTTCACCGGGGGCGCGTACATTTGCGCGCGCAGACGGCCATGTATAGTGACCCACGCGGCCCCCGCCTGCTCGCAGATTTGCGCGAGCTCTACGGCGTTGACGCTGGTTTCGTCCCAGCCGGCGCGCATTTTGACGCTGACGGGGACCTCGCCGGCGACCGTCCGGATTGTCTCCTCGACGATTTGGCGGGCGAGGGCGGGGGACTTCATCAGCGCGGCCCCGCCGCCGTGCCCGGCGACCTTATGCGCGGGGCAGCCCATGTTCAGGTCAATAAAAGCCGGGCTGTGCTTCAGCGAGGCCTCCACGGCCCTGGGGAAGGTGTGGGGCTCCTTGCCGAAGAGCTGGATGCCACAGGGCTGCTCGGCGCCGTGGAGCTCCATGAGCAAAGCACTCTTCCTATCCGCGCAGTAAATGCCCATGGCGGAGACCATCTCGCCGCAGCAATACGACGCGCCATATTCCATACAGAGCTCCCGCATCGCGCGGTCGGCCACGCCGGCCATGGGGGCCAGGGACAATTGAGAATTGAGAATTGAGAATTGAGAATTAATTGGCCGTGAACCTCCCTATGAGCTTGTTTTCGCTCTCGTTCTCCCAGAAGCCGCGTGCGGTGATCTCGATGTCATACTCCTGCCCCGGGGTGAGGCCCTCGAGGGGGAGGGAGAGGGTGGCGGGCATGGGGATGACGTAGTAGTGCGACCAGAGGGCGAGCTGCTTGACGATAATATCGCCATGACGCACGCGGACGCGATAGTCGTTGACGTAGTCCTGCGGGGCGGCGGCCTGATCGAAGGTCAATACGTTGTCTTCGACGCGCAGGGCCGCGCCCGTGGGGAAATAGGGCGGCAAAGCTGCCGCGCGTCGCTTTGCGTTGGTGTACTGGTACGACGGGGGGTCCCAGGCGGCGGGGATGTCCCAGACGAAGGGGAAGGGCTGGTCGGTCAAAATGTCGTAGGGCACGATGCGCACGCGCCCCGCGGCGTCGGCCTCGACAATCAGCATCTGCGCGGCCTGCCGGCCCTCGGGGGCGGGCGGGCAGGTGCCGTAGTACTTATCGAACTCGTCGTTCTCGAAATAGGAGAGGGTCCCGCAGCCAAGGCACGTGAAATGGTCCTGGTGGATGGAGCGGGGGTCATTGACCGGCGCGTGCGAATGGCCCGAGAAGTCGATGACCTGGGGGTAGTTCATGAGGATGGGGTAGAGCTCGTCCTCGCCCCAGAGGATGCTGCCGTAGACCGTGCCGGTGACGTGCGGGTGCTGGAAGAAGAAGATGGGCCGCCGGGGATCGTCCTGCGCGGCGAGGGCCAGCTGCGCCGCCGCCCAGGCACGCTTCTCCTGATCGAAGCCCGTGCCCCTGGAGGGGGAGATCGAAATGAAATGGTAGCCGTGGATGACCTCGTGGACGTCGGGCGCCTGACCGAACCAGCGGCGCAGCTTGGCGTAGGCCCCCACGGGCCCGCCGCTGGAAAATTCATGGCTGGCCACGGATAAGATTCGCTTTGTGTGCGATCGCAGTCCCTCGTCGAGGGTCTGTTTGAAGGCCGCGAATTGCTTCTCGCTGCCGCTGTTGGCGAAATCGCCCACCACGCACAGGGCGTCGAGCTGCCGCCGGTTGGCGATCTGCAGGGCCTTCGCCATGCGCTCGCGCTCTATGGAATGCTCATCCTTGTAGTGCACGTCGCTTAAGGACACGAAGCGCAGGATGGGGGTGAAATCGGTCATACGAATATCTCTCCTTTTAGGTATAGCCTGGCCCGGCCCGCCATCTTCACGCGGCCGCCGCAATTTTGGCAATACAGCGTGCCGCCGCGCGGGGAGAGCTGCCGGGCGGTGAGGGCGTCTTTCCCCAGGCGCGACGCCCAGAAGGGGATGAGCATGCAGTGCAGCGAGCCCGTGACGTGGTCCTCGGGGATGCCCTCGCCGGGGGCGAAGAAGCGCGAGACGAAGTCGCAGGACGTACCCCGGGCGGTGACGGCCACACCGAAGGCCTCGGGCAGGGCGGCGACGGCCGCGAGGTCGGGCCGCAGGTGCTGCACGGCGGCTTCACTCCCCAGCAGGAGGATCAGGTCGCGCGCGAGGTGGGCCTCGAGGATATCGCAGCCGAGGGCCTGCCGCATCTGCTGCGTGACCTCGATGGGCTTCAGCGGCCAGGCGGGGAAGTCCATCTCGTATAGGTTGTTCTCTCTGGGTGTAACAGCGAGCGGGCCGCTCTGGGTGCGGAAGCGGTAGATGGGTTTGTTTGTGTTCAGAATTTCATGCAGGAGGAAGGCGCTGGCAAGGGTGGCGTGGCCGCAGAGATCGATCTCCGTCACCGGGGTGAACCAGCGCAGATCGTAGTCGCCGTCTTCACGGGGCACGACAAAGGCGGTTTCGGCCAGGTTGTTTTCAGCCGCGATGCGCTGCATGAGAGCTTCACTAAGAGGTTCATCCAGGATGCACACGCCGGCGGGATTGCCGGAGAAAGGGGTTTCAGAGAAGGCGTCAACGATGTAGTATTGCATCAATTCATCCCTCCAGAAAGTAAGTGCCGTCGATGCGCAGGGCCGCGCCGCCGCCGAACCAGACCGCGCCGCCGTCGGCCATCAGCCTGACGATGTTCGGGGCTTTGCGGGAGCCGTTCTGCTCGATGGCGATGGGCGCGCCGTCCCACATGCCGTGCTTCTGCAGATAGCGGCCGGCGGCCGCGTTGCCCGAGCCGGTGGCGGGGTCCTCCAGATAGCCGAAGCGGGGCGCGAACACGCGCGTGCGCAGCTTGCTGCCCGGGTCCGCGGTCTCCTGCGAAAAGACAATCGCGATATCGAAATCGTTTGCGACGCTATAGTCCTTCAGGCGCCGCTCGTCCGGGCGCATGGAGAGGACGGCGTCCAGCGCGTGCATGGGCACGATCAGGGTGCGCAGCCCGGCGTCGATGAGCTCAATGGGGTATCCGGCGCGGATGGCGGGGAGGTCGACGCCCAGGGCGTCCGCGATATCGGCGGGGGCCAGGCCGTGCGGGATATCGCGCGGCGGGGGCGCGGCGATGTAGACGGCGTTTGCGGCCGCAATTTGATTGATCACCTTGGAGCGGCCCCTGTTGGTTTCGATCCACAGCGCGGGGACGTCCAGCAGGTTGGCGTCCCGGATGAGCTGGCAGAGGCAGGCGACGGTGCCGTGGCCGCAGAACGCGACCTCGCATTCGGAGGAGTAATACCGCAGCCGGTAGGCGTTGTTGCCCAGCGGGGCGCAGAAGACCACCTCGGACACGAAGCCCCTGTGCGCCGCGGCGATGCGCTGCATATTTTCCGGTGAGATCGATTGGCCCTGCTCCAAATAGATGCAGGCGGCCGGGTTGCCGGGGGAGCCCGGGCCAGTAAAGGCGTCGAGCTTTTTGTAGGCGAGCTTCATACCCACTGCATGCCCTCCAGTTCCAGCCAGAGGCGGCGCTCCTCGGGCAATTCGTCCTCCTGCGGCGCCTCGGGGGCCATGGTGGCGACCTCGCATTTTCTCGCGCGCAGCCAGATCGAGGGCTCGATGCGCAGGGTGAAGCCGCAGCCGCTTGGGGCGAGCCAATCGTGCATGGGGGCCTCGGGCAGGCCGAAGGCCGCCAACAGCGCCATGATCACCCCGCCGTGGGTGACGGCGGCGCAGCTGCCCGTGCCGGTCTTCAGCAGGCCGTCGCAGAGCCTGACGAAGGTGTCGTTGATGCGCGCCTGAAAGCGGGCGAGGTCCTCCGCGAAGGGGGGGGCGAGGCCCGGCTCCCCGGCGATCCACCGGGCGAAGAGCGGGTGGCTGTGCAGCTGCTCCGGGGTTTTGTCCTCGAACTCGCCGAAGAAGTACTCCTTCAGGCCGGGCAGCTCGATGGGTTTTAAATTGGGGTAGAGAATTTGAGCTGTTTCGACGCAGCGCTTCATGGGCGAGACGAACAGGGCGTCCGCCGGGGGGTAGGGGTGGGCCTCCCGCAGCTGGCGCAGCTGCGAACGCCCCTCCTCGGTGAGGGGGGCGTCGGTGTGGCCGATGTAGCGGCCCTCGGTCTCGCCCCGGCACAGGCCGTGGCGCAGGAGGGTGAGGGTGGTGGATGTCATGGCGTCGATTCCCCGTCGTTTCTGGCCAGCAGTGATTTATACAGCTTGATATACACGCTGGCCGACTTGTTCCAGCTGAAGTCGCACTCCATGGCGCGCTTGACCAGCAGCTGCCAGCCCTCGCTGTCCTCATAGCCCGCGATGGCGCGGCGGATGGCGTGGAGCAGGTCGTCGGCGCTGTAGTCGGCGAAGGTGAAGCCGTTGCCGCCGCCCAGCCCGCTGTCCTGGATGGAGTCCTTCAGGCCGCCGGTCTCGCGCACGACGGGCACCGCGCCGTAGCGCAGGGCGATCATCTGCGAAAGGCCGCAGGGCTCGCTCTTGCTGGGCATGAGGAAGATGTCGCTGCCGGCGTAGACCTGCCGCGAGACCGCGGGCACGAAGTCGATCATCACGCCCACCCGGCCCGGGAACCGGGCGGCCAGGCCGCGGAAGAACTCCTCGTACTGGTATTCGCCCGTGCCGAGCACCACCAGCTGGGCGTCGCTGGTGTTCAGCAGCTCGTCCAGCTTGGCCCCCAGCAGGTCCACTCCCTTGTGGCCCGCCAGGCGGCTGACGATGCCCATCAGGGGGGCGCGGGGGCTTCGCTCCAGGCCGAAGAGCTCCTGCAGGGCGGCCTTGCACACGGCCTTGCCCGCGGGCTCCTGCGCGCTGTAGTTGGCGGCCAGGGCGGGGTCCGTGGCGGGGTTGTAGCCCTCGGTATCGATGCCGTTGAGGATGCCCGCGACCTTGTATTGGCGCAGGCCTAAGATGGTGTCGAGCCCGTGGGCGTACCAGGGGGTGAGGATCTCCCCGGCGTAGGTGGGGCTCACGGTGGTCACCGCGTCGGCGCACTCGATGCCGCCCTTCATCAGGTTGACGCAGTTGTCGTACTCCACCAGGGACCTGTGCCAGCCGTCCAGGCCGAACACGTCGCCCAGGATGTCCGCGCCGTATTTGCCCTGGTATTCGATGTTGTGGATGGTGAACACCGTTTTTATGCTCTGGTAGAAGGGGTCGCGGCCGTAGAACACGGTCTTGTACACGGGGATCAGGGCGCACTGCCAGTCGTTGCAGTGGATGACGTCGGGCTTCCAGTCCCCCAGGTGGGGCAGGATCTCCAGCACGGCGCGGGAGAAGAACGCGAAACGCTCCGCGTCGTCGTAGTAGCCGTAGATCTGGCTGCCGCGCTTGAAGTAGTACTGGTTGTCCAGCAGGTAGTAGATGACCCCGCCCGCCCGCGCTTCGAAGATGCCGCAGTACTGCCGCCGCCACGCCACGGGCACCACGATGTGGGTCAGGAAGGTCATGCGCTCGCGCAGTTCCTGCGGGATGCAGTCGTACAGCGGCATGACAATACGCGCGCCGATCAGTCTGCGGCGCAGCGCCTTGGGCAGGGAGCCCGCGACCTCGGCCAGGCCCCCGCTGGACTTGAAGGGCAGGGCCTCGCTGGCGGCGAATAGGACTTTCATAAAATCACTCCTACACCACAATCTTCTTCCCCAGGTATATCGGATAATTCGGCACGCCGATGATGGTCTTGCCTGGGCGTATCTCTACGGCCTTGTCGGAGATCACGCATTCGAGGATCGCCCCGGCGCCCACGCGCGTGCCCTGCATCAGCACGCAGTTGCTCACCCGCGCGCCCTCCTCGATGACCACCCCGCGGAACAGCACGCTGTTCTGCGCCTCGCCCTTGATCTGGCAGCCATCGGCCACAAGGCAGTTGCCCACCCTGGCGTGCAGGCCGTAGATCGCGGGCATGTCGTCCTGCACCTTGGTCAGGACCGGCTGCGCGGGCCGGAACAGGTTTTTCTGCGCGGATGGGTTCAGCAGCTCCATATGGGTATCATAATAGCTCTGCAGGCAGTCGATCACCCGGGCGTAGCCCTCGGCCTCCAAGCCCCGGATGTCCAGGTCCCCCACGTGGCGCTGGAAGATCTCGAAATCGCCCACGCCCTGGCTGTTGGCCTCGCGGGCCAGGCGCTCGAGCAGTTCCTTGCGCAGCACGAGGATGTTCAGGGAATACAGGGCGTCGCCGGCGGGCTCGGCGCTGATCGAGATTTCACACGCGCGGCCGGTTTCGTCCAGCTGCAGGCGCATGGTGCGCAGATCCGGGGCGGCGCCCCTGCGGCACACGACGGTGATGTCCGCGCCGCCGGCCCGGTGCGCCTCCAGGATCTTGCGGTAGTCCAGGTTGCACACCACGTTGCAGTCGCTCATGATGACGAGCTCCTCCTTGGAATTCCGGAGGAATTCCAGTGCCGACCACAGGCCCTCCATGCGGGTCTGGTTGCCCCCCGAACCCGCGCCCACGTAGGGTGGCAGCAGCACCAGGCCCTCGTGCTTGCGGGCGAGGTCCCAGCTCTTGCCCATGCCCAGGTGGTCCATCAGCGAGCGGTAGTTCGCCTTGGTGACGACCCCCACCTTGCTGATCCCCGCGCGCACCATGGAGGAGAGCGGGAAATCGATCATGCGGTAGCGCCCGCCGAAGGGCACCGAGCCCATCGTGCGCAGGCTGGTCAGCTCCGGCAGGGCCTCGTCGCAGGAGTTGGAGTAGAGGATGCCCAGGACGTTGTTGGTTCTCATAGGTTACGCGGCCTCCCGTTCATCTAAAAAATTCACCAGGCATTCGTAGATCTCCCGGTCCTTGCTGCCGACCCGCTCCACCACCGCGGCCAGCATATCCCTATATACGGGATCGGCCAGCAGCCGGATGTACCGCCGGGGTTTTCTTTTATAGGTGCCAACGGCGTGCCACGCCACCCAGCAGATGTCGTGCATCTCGCTGCACAGATGGGCCAGAGCGCCGAAGCATTCCCGGGTCTTCGCGTCGCCGCTGTTCATCAGGGTTTCCGAGAACCACGCGGTCACCGAGCGCGCGTTGATCGGCACGCCGATGAAGCCGCTGATCCGCTCCGCCTGCCTGCGGAGTTTTACGCGCCCTTTGAAATTTTTGTCGTCCCGGATATAGTCCGCCGCCGCCTGATAGTAGTTTTGCTCGAAGATGGGCCGCATGATGCGTTCATTGCGCGCGATTGCATCGGCCAATGTCGCCGTGGGCTCGCATTTTTCCCCGAGGATCACCACGCGCTTGGCGTTTTCGTGCCAGTTGGAGGCGCAAAACAGCTCCTTTTGATAGGAATCGGGGGGCGGGTCCATTTTTTCGTGGGGGGCCATGCGGGCGCCGTCGTAGCCATACAGCTCCAGATTGCCGCCATAGCCGGTGACCAGGAGCCAGAGGCTGTTCCTCCTGTATTGCATGAGCACGGGGACGCCCCGGTCGATGGAGGCGCTGATCTGGCGGTGGGCCCGCGCCCTGTCCGCCAGGTCCGCGTCGCTGTACCGGTACCCGGCGTATCGCAGCATGAAATCGACCGTGTCGTCAAACACATCGGGCAGGGGCATGCCGATCTTGCTCAAAAAGTGGCCGGTGGGCAGGTCGAATTGCAGCAGGGACTGCCCGCTGACAAAGGCGTACTCGTTGGCGAAATCAGCATAGACGGCGCGCTTCCTGCTGTTCGCCATGCGGCATTTGCCGTGCTTTTCCATGCGGCACTTGCCGCAGTCCGTGCACGGGTCGCCCGGCTTCCCGGTTGTCCTGCCCGGGTTGTTGCAGGGCAGCATCTCGTCCGGGATATCCTTTTGCAGGTAGGTGAGCAAAGACGCGAAGACGGAACCCAGGCGCAGCTCGCAGTCCAGGGGGTACGGGATGACGCCCTCGAGTATTTTCACGCGGCGCTACCCCCTATATTCGCCTCGACCATCTCATTGGCCGCGACGACCGCGCCCGCCCCGACCGTGAGGCCCGCGCCGACGACCGCGACCCCCCACTGGCCCTTTTCCGGGGTGTCCTCGGGCCGCGCGCCGACGGTGGCGTTCTCCCCGATCACGGCGTTCTCCGCCACGATGGCGTACTGCACCACCGCGCCGGATTTTACCCGCGCGCCCGGCATTAAAATGCTATCGCGAACAACTGCGCCGGTTTCGACTATCACATTGGGGAACAGGATGGAGAAGTCCACCTCGCCTTCGATGACGCAGCCCTCGGTGACCATGGAGTTCTGCACCAGGGAGCCCTCCGCGACATAGTGCGGCGGCGCGGCGGCGGTGCGGTAGTAGATCTTCCAGTCCGGGTCGTTCAGGTCGATATCAACTTTTGGATTGAGCAGGTCCAGGTTGGCCTCCCACAGGCTGTCGATGGTGCCCACGTCCTTCCAGTAGCCGTCGAAGGCGTAGGCGCACATGCGCTCGCCCGCGGCGTGCATGGAGGGGATGATATTCTTGCCGAAGTCGTTGACGGAAGCCGCGTTGGCCTCGTCCGCGATCAGGTATTGCCGCAGCTTTTCCCAGGTGAAAATATAGAGGCCCATGGAGGCCATGTTGCTGCTGGGCTTCTCCGGCTTCTCCTCGAATTCCTTGACCGAGCCGTCCTCGTCCGCGACGATCAGGCCGAAGCGGGAGGCCTCCTCCCAGGGGACCTCCAGCATGGCGATGGTGCAGGCGGCGCCCTTCTCCTTGTG
>Ga0123353_10002756_pt1 | contig 21926 bp, 13 predicted proteins | sample TergutLab28metaG_3_FD_92763 | JGI IMG/M metagenome (GOLD analysis project Ga0123353, IMG submission 92763) | Labiotermes labralis P3 segment gut microbial communities from Petit-Saut dam, French Guiana - Lab288 P3 | ecosystem: Host-associated > Arthropoda: Insects > Digestive system > Gut ... | reverse complement strand
CACTTGCTTTATTATTTCATTATTTAATGCTCAACATGTTTCGGATGTATTAACATCCGAAACATGTTGAGCATTAAATAATGAAATAATAAAGCAAGTGACATCAAGTTGGTCTCTCTTTATACAACTATCAAGATGATGCACGGTCCAATAAACAAATAGGAAAGGTAAGGTTTCAATTATGTTTAATAAAGTACCACCCCATGAAGACGTAGAGCAGTGTGGTGTTACAATTCAAGCAATTTTAACCTCTGCATTAAAAGAAGCTTAGCCGATAGCGCGACACTACGGCTGCTCTACTGACGGGGAAAGAACCTCTCAAATATCCTATGAGTGGGAATTTGTGTGGGTCTCGGAGCCGGTGTGGTGGGTTTGCAGTACAATTTTTGCCTTAGGCGAGAACTAAACCCCGATTCCACCGTCATCCAGCCCGTAGCCTAGTCACTATATCGACTGAGCCATCCAGCCTTGCACAGAGAAATACATTGTTACTTGAAAATTACACGGAATTTGAGGTTCTCGTTGGGATGACTATGGCAATAATGTCCTCGTTATGATCAGGAGATGAGGCAGAAAGCATGCAAATTTTCGGAGGTAACAGCTGAATTGTCCTGAAGAAGAGGGCTTCATGTTCCTCCACAACTTTGGTAACTGCCTAAAATACTAAGCGTTGTTAAAACTCGGACGACAATCTGAGTTACCAGACTTTGACCCTCAAAAGAAGGTTCTCCTTAAGTGTCGGAATGTTCAGACTTAAGGAGAAAGGTATGCAATAGAACTTCACATGCAGAACAGAATCACTACGCGTAAAGTATAATTTATATAGGACATTTGACATTCAGCGGACCGTGCATCGTGGCACATGCTTATAATAAAAGCCAACGAGATGCACTGTTACTCTAATCTATTTTAATAAAGATCTCTACATGTTTCGGACAGATCTACTGCCCATCATCAGGAGTACCAACACTGTATACACAGCAATAGGTATGCGAGGTCATCATGACCTCGCTAGCAGTCAGTCAGCATACCTAGTATGACAAAGACCTGTTGCTGTTTATACAGTGTTGAGACTCCTGATGATGGACAGGAGATCTGTCCGAAACATGTAGAGTTCTTTATTAAAGTACATTTGAGAAATAGTGCATCTCGTTATCTTTTATTGTAAGAATTACATCGGACATCTCTTTTACGTATGTGTAAAATCGTGTACACTAGCTGACAGCCTAACTAACGTTTACTGGTAAGTGAGCAGCTACAGACGTGTCGTTACAAAAACCTCAACTTCATCCAGCCTACAGTTCAATGCGTACCGGCAGACAATCGTTCGGAGAGTGCAGCGACGCACTGGCCTTCGTCTGTGCAGAAGGACAAGAAAACCTAGAAATGTATTTCTGTTCTCCTGTAAATAATATATCTCAAAGCAATCATCCAAAGTACGGACGATAGATAAAAAACAACCGGCGAATGAGGAATATTTCAGCTATTTGGGTAGCATGATAACAAATGATGCAAGGTGCACAAGTAAAGTTAATTCCAGGATTGTCATGGCTAAGCACCATTCAACAAGGAGAAGAAATTTTTCACCAGCAACTGGTGCTTAAATTTCAGAAAGAAACATTTGGAGCATAGCATTGTAGGAACTGAAACTTGTACACTTCAGAAAGTAGATCAAATACCTTGAAAGTTTCGAAATACTGTGCTAGAGATAGACGGAGAAGGTCAGTGGCATCGACTGCATGAAAAAGAAGGAGTATTACAAACAGTAAAAGAGAAAGAAATACCCTACAAAAAAAAAAAAGAAGGAAGGGAGTCCATCTGGATTGGTCACATCTTGCGTAGAAACTTTCTTCTAAAGCACGTTATTGAAGGAAATATAGAAGAAGCGGGACGACGAGGAAGAACACGTAAGTAGCTACCAGATGACGTTAAAGAAATTAGAAGATACAGGAAACTGACAGAGGAAGGTCTAGTTCGGACTCCCTGGAGAATTCGCTGTGTTACGGGCTGTGGACTTGTCGTAAGACGGAAAAAGTATGCTAATGATGATGATGATGATAAGTAATTCCTGGATTAGTACTTAATTTCTCACACGGGCTCTTTAAGCACACGGGAAATATACCTTAGCGAAAGCAACTTTGGTATCAAACTAGAGCAATTTCCTTTTTCCGAGTAGTGGACTTATTGTTATAGATAGGACAATTGATTGAATCAGCGGAAAGGGCGACACATACACCCGTGAAGAAGTCTCGACACAGAGTATCTCATGTGGAACGCAAGAGAAAAATACCCGGGTCAACGGATGTTCTAATATTGTGAAACAGCCGGTGCGTGAATGTATCAGCTACACAAACATACACCTCTTTGAGGTTCGTTACAAACAAAAACTACAGCTGTCAAAAAATTGTCCGCTCCGGGGCGTGAAACAGGCTGAAAGGTTGAGGGATAAGCGGGCTGATATTACAAAAAAAATGTTCAGGTGAGATGAGTGTTCGGATCTGATTGTGATTTAATCGACTCAACCAGAATCCCCCCACAAAAAGTTTTCCAATTCAGTTCAGAGGCTGAGCGAACAGCGGCCATAACCTGGCAGTCCGCAGTGTGCTTGGTTACCGGTAGAACCGTAGGCTTATAGTTCACATGGAGCGATATGGCTACGATCTTAAGTACAGGCAAGGCATGTCTGAAGGCTGGAGGGTAAAAATCTTATATGTTTCAAAGCGAAAGTACCAGCAGAAAATTTGACTTTTTGACACCAAATATTAACTGACAATGGCCATTCTTTTTAGAGTACCTTGAGTTCTGAATATTATCTTTGGAGTTCCCAGATTCTTTGCAACAGATACTGCACCTCACAAAAAGGGCTGGTGTGAAGAATTACAAAACTGAATCTCAGTTGATATTTTTCTGTATCTTCAACCTGCTGCGTTTTTTAACCTTTTATAGTCTACTAGTAACGAAATTCAGCAGCACGTTTAGCATTCATGAGTTGTACTTTCCGCTCACACAGTGCATTTATGGGTTTTGTACTTATCTCAGAGCAAACAGCGACTTCTGCCCCCTATATCATAAACTGATTAGTTTTTATGACCGAGATGAAAGGTGTTTACTGCGCGGTACGAACTGGGTCTTTCTCAGTCTGCTCGTCAACTGTAAAGGGTTAATCAAGTCTGTATATATTGTCAGAGCGATCACAAATTCTTAATGTAGTATTCTAAAAACGTTTGTTCGCTCTGACAATAAATACAGACAATGAATCTAGTGGACCTACCTTCTACGATTTATGATAAACGACAAACTTTTCCTCTGTATACAGATGAAGTTTCCCTATCATGGCACTGTAATTTTTAAGACAAACAAAAATCTTCTGACGAACTCATAAAAGGAGGCCGACACCACGACATACTTACGAATTGAATGTGAGTCATAGAGTGACTTTACTTGATACTTCCAGAGGTGCTGAGGCATACTATTTGGAACTGAACAAATGTTGAAAGCACTAGTTTGCCACAAGAACTGCTATGTTCTGGAAACTGGATTAAGCTTTGAACAGTTCTGTGTATGAGATTTAACAACGTAAGCCACCCTGAAGACAACAACGACGCTGCCCAGTACCAAATACTGGCTATTCAAATCAAATGCCGATAAATCTACCCCTATACAGGCCTGGACAGGTCCCTACGTGTCCAGGAGATTGAAGCTCCCAAGATTGCTAGACAATCGGCAAATGATAGTTGTAGTGTTATCAGGCCTGCACACCGGTCTCCTTTACACCCCAGGAGATATTCCTGGTAATCATTTCTCTTAGAGGCTGATTCGAATCCAGGGCCACGGAGCGACCGTAAGGATTAAGACACTGAAAAGTCCAGTGACCCCATTGGGAATCGAACCCGCGTCCTCCCGACTCGCAGCATAGTGCTTCAATAGAATGCGTCACCGCGCGCCCAGACCAAATGCCGATAACTGCCTCAAATTAGGACAAGGTCCCCTCTTTCCATATCCTTTCCAATTCATTACTCACTCGAAGCTACAAAATCCGAGAAAATGACAAACGTCTTTAAATAAACATATAATAAAATCTTTTCCAAGCTGTTGTGCCAGTTGCTAGTTTTGATTTCTGTCGTCAGAGTAAAAATACGTGCTTTCCTTCCAGACTCATTCTGTGACAGTGGCTTCGACAGTGTGGCAATAGGCGACAATAGCAAGACCGCCTCTCATTAAGGAAGGAGCTGGAGATGCGAGCAGTTACAAAGAGCTGGTCCGAGATTAATCCGCCATTTCTTTGTTCGCCGTGAAGTAGCTACAGCACGGTATCTGCGTTCTGTTTCCCTCTTGCAAGCCTGTCTGCTGCTAATACGTGTGTTTATTCCAGTGGCGGCTCAAATTGGGGAGTAGAAATAACATGAAATGTGGCCCTGTCGATGCTACGAAGGCATGTAGGAGGAGTTCCACTCATTCTTAGGTTCAGCGCTATATGAAGGGGCGTGATAAAACACACTCACCGGCCGATTTACCATTGGGGAAACAAACAACTTCGGTAACCATCTAAAAGGAGACTGAGTGGCCCCAGAGTCGACCCAGGCGTTTGGGAGAAGAGGAAAATTTCTTTCCATTGCCGGTAATGAAACCCCACCCCTCCAGACCGTAACCTAGTCACTGTACTGATTCTGGAATAGAAGTGCGCAATATAAATCGAAATTTGTGTCGTCCAGACTGTTACCTAATCACTCTATTGATTCAGGAGTGGAAGTGTCGATATAATACAAGATTTGAGGTTCTGACAGCGGTGGTGTTGAAGATTCCAATCTTCTGGGATGTTATGCCCTGTCGGCTGGTAAACAGTTACCAACGTTTTGACGGATAGTAAAACCTTCATATCCGGGCCTTAAATCGATAAGTAGCGTAACTTCACACCAAAAAGTTCATGCTGTATTGCCCACCATCCTTGACACTGTTACGCTTAGTAATAACATTTATTCTCACCGACTTTTAATTGTTCCTATAATTTAACCATAATTACCTTAACTCTTTTTATCCATTGTCTCTCCTCTTCTGCTGTCTTCCTGTGTCTTTCTTTTTAACTCGTCTTATCAACTGTCCTGGTTCTAGAGCTTCCAATGAAATTAAGGCTTTCCAAATTTTGACGAAAGAGGAAAAAAGGCCATGATTTGTCTTATAAATTATTACAGAATTAAAGAATATTTATTACATAATTCTGCGTGTACATGAGACAGCGTCTGTTAACAACACATTTCCGCTGTGTGGAACATGGTAAGATTTTTTTTTTGGGGGGGGGCGGACAGCGGGAACTCACCAATATCCTCTGTCCGTATAACCGGTTTCTCACCAGGGATTAGAACCAGGTTCCTCCCCAGTACGAAGCAGTGGTGTTCAAAATTACACAGACTTCGATGCTTGCATGAAAATGGTTACCGGTATTCTGTATTTAGGAACTGAATATCTCACAGTCCTTACTGACACTTGCAATGTAATTGCACGACTTTCCTCATTCCAAATTTACGATTTAGTTTCATAAAATGGACCAGGACAGCTTTTACCATACCCGCAGTCCTGTTTAGTCTTACATCTACTTATTCTTTCCCTAAACTTATTATTCAACACGACACAGCAGCACAGAAACACCGCGACCTAAAGCAACTGTTACATGTGATCACATATACAAGGGAGTCCAGACGAAATCCGAACTCCCAGTATAACTGAACCCGACTGGCCGCAGCAAGACCGCCCCGCCGCCTGTGTTATCACTCAGCAGTATTCTTCTACCACCATCGTCTCAATGAGCTTTCATTGCCGCAAGGAAAAATTCGGCTCGTGTTTCAAAACAATGTTATTTTACTGCATGATTACAGACTTCCCCTGCGTTGTAAGTAAGATCTGCGCTGTTCAGATAATTTAAACCCTGTAGATTGGTTGTATGCGGGTGGAAAATCCCAGAAGAGCGCAGATCTCATGTTATTTCACTCTTTTAAACTTTCTTTGAAGCTTATTCAAGTTGGGGAGTGCCTCTACTGCAGCAGACAAACTGGTGTTGTTTGTAACACATAGACACGCGAAAGTGTTGGCACAGCTTGGTGTCCATGTATCCGCCACTGACTAGTGTATACAGCCCTACTACATGCGTCATAGCTACCCCACCGGAAATTATGAACCCCGTGCGTGCGTGCGTGCGTGTGAAACACTGGCCTGCTTAGGCGACGTGTAGATGCGTCTGACTGTGCAGTGACGACATTGCTGTTGCTGCGTGATGCTGGTTTCATTCGGTTTCTGGACACCAAATCAGCACCGAGGGGGCGTGGGGGCGTTTCAGTGAGTCTGAGTAGGAAACAGTGTCGCAGTTGAGACATGATCCTCATTCGGAAAAGCTGCGGTCCAGCTGACACCTCCTGCTTGGTATTCTAAAGGATCTGGGTCCAAATACAGTCGGACCCGATTATAACGTCATCGCTTTATGCGACTCCTCGTATATAACGTCAGACACTGTAGAGTACCATTTAATTTCAATACAGAATATTCGCTTTCACAATGTTATAACCGAGTTCGTCCGCATTTGATTCGAGGCGCCTGGGTGTATCATGGTGTAAATTATTCAACTTTCCATCATCCTTTCAATAAAATGTCCTCTAGTGTCTCAAAACAGGACATATAAGCTATAGCCTTTTTTTTTTACCATGGTGCAACAGCCCCTAGTGGGCCAAGACCTCCTTATTATCCAGGAATCATGATCTCACTCAGACAGGACACACTTGGTAGGACTCCTCTGGACTAGTGATCAGCCCGACGCAGAGATTTCTACTTGACAACACACAACACTCACAAAAGACAGACATCCATGTCCCCGGCGGGATTCGAACCCAAAATCCCAGCACGCGAAAGGCCGCAGACTCACGCCTTAGACTGCGCGGCCACTGGGACCGGCACCTTCAGTCTTCAAAGACGAAAAAAAAAGTGAAAGCAATTTTCTGTTTCATTCTCTTCGCTCACCAAAACAGCCTTACGTCTTGGAAGGTTCCCAATCTTCGCCCATTTTCTTTTCTGGTAACAGCAACATGTAACTGAAGACGAGTATAGAGCAATGGTGGAATGATATAGACAGGGGAAAACCCAAGCACTCGGAGAAAAATGTGTCCCAGTGCCACTTTCTCCGCAACACATTTAAAATGGGCTGATCTGCATTGAAACCGGGCCTCCGCGGTAAGGGGTCGAAGACTGACTCATGGCACGGACTTTAAAGGCGAATATCAACGTGCATTTCTTACCGTGAAATGAAAACTTGAACCTTAATTCTGTATAGCTTTTGGTTCCGAGGTTCTTACAAAACACACAGATACACTCTTCTGGTGGAAAGTGGAATTTTTAATCTTAAACACAATGGTATACATAGCAACCACTAGGCTTTAAAGGGGCTATACTTAGTGTGTTAACATTCTCTCCAAATTATGCATTTATTCATTCGCAGTTAAGTTCACTAAAATATGCGGCGTCCATTTGCAGCAGTATTTCTTAACAACGAACTGGAAAGTGTAAGGCATGAAGCAGTCGTGATATAATTTGGGGTATTTCGCCATCTGTCTAGAGTGACTGAGGAAAATCAAGAATTGGTCACGATACCCAGTGTCTGGACCACTCATATGAACCGGCGCCTTCCCTTAAACGAAGCAGGACTGCTACCCATTCAACAGCGGAGTTCGGTCAGTCACGTAGTATTACGTGCATGTGATGTGTCTGTGGGCCTGTATCTAACCACTCGCTCACACCGATCCAAGCCAATAACACTGACCTCTTTCACCTTCCAGTTGACTCTCAAGATTAGGTCACCTGGACGTAATCGACAAGGCTTATGTTATCAGACAGCCAGGTGTCTCTTTGTCCATTTTGAGTTTATTTGCATATCTTCCGAACACCTTCCAATTTTCTACCCCTTCAACTGCATCCATATCACCCGATGTCACGTATCTACTACAACAGACAAAGGTAAAGTCTTTCCCTTCCACGCCCTGACGACAAGAATGGGAAGAAGTACAGGCAGTTTCACTCGTACACAACCTCAGCAGCGGATACAGGTGAGTCGTCAACTTAACTTCCACGCCACTTTACCCCAGGGAAAGAACCGATAATACCAACTGCACAGGATAATGATGGCGAATCTTCTTTAGGACGCTTGCTCAAATTGTCCATAAATTTCGTAGAAATCCTTTCGCGCGCTCGTGGCTATTTTGAAGAGCAAAATAATGTCTTGGAGCCTTCCATAATTATTATTATTATTATTAATTATTGCATTATTATTATTAATGCTCATTATCAGTATATTGTATAATAAACGCATAGTATAATTATTTTATTATATTTCTAATCTTGCCTCCCAAAGGAATACGATAAGGGAGAAAATGTGGAAGTAACTGGGGCTGCTACTACTTCCTGTTTGGAAAGAGCATTGTAGAACGTTTTGTCCACTGTCTTGTATTCGCCCAGTCACCGCCAGGACGGCGCCCCAATGACAAGTATCCAGTCAACACTTCGCATCGCTACCGATTTGTGTAAAAATGTTTCAATTGCAGCGTTATTTGGTAGCAACGTTAATTCATATACAGTCTCCATGCATTCAGATGTGTGGATATATACACATGTTGTTCACAATATAGAGACGCTGGTCGGGCAAGCGAAATATAAAAGAAATGGGATAGCAATGAATGCTGCGTGCCAGGGAAATCTTTCCGTGTGGTCTGTTGGGCACGCGAGCCGTTGGTTCGTCAACCTTGGAGAAGGACAATGGTTGAGCCCCAGCGCCAGTCTGGAAGGTATGGAGAAGAGAAGAGTTGATGCAGTTGTGTTAAGGAAGGGCTGCCGTTCATTGCAGAGACTGCCACCACAGCAGTACAAAGATACGCATGACTTATTTTGGTTTGCAATGGAAACAGAAGTCCTCAGTTCGAATACGGAATAACAATCCACTGTACGGTGAATATTTGTGGTTCTCAGGCGCTTTCGAAAAATTGTGAAAAGCGATTATTAGCTTCGTCACGACAGTCCATCTGTCCGTAACAACTCGGCTCCGACTGGAGAGATTTTTTACTAGATTTGGTATTTGAGTATTTTTCCAAAATCTGTGGCGAAAATTCAAGTTTCGTTAAAACGGAACAAGAACGGGTACTTTACATGAAGACCAATATACATTTTTAATCACATGTGACTTAGTTGTTTTTAAAATGAGAAATGCTGCAAACAGAAGTGGAAGAGAAAATCAAAAGACACATTTTATGTTCAATAACATTTTTTTCTCGAAAATTGTGCCGTTAATTAGATAACGTGGAAAAATATTGTAGACCCGGAGAGGCCACAGATGACAATATGGCGCATGCACCTTACATGCTGTGTACCTAAGGTGACAAACACACACTCAGAATATGTAACATTGCTTTTCCACAGCAAAAATAATTGCACCAACGCGCCTCAATGTTACGTTATATATACGTTGCCCCTCTTGTCATTAACTCATCCATAAGAACACAGATGTAAGAATATATATCATGATCTTTTGATCCTGTTCTTCACCAGGAAATAGGCTTAAGTTCAGCTAAATCTAGTCTTTATACAACACAATAATTTTCACTTAAGAAATATGAGATTCTCACGCAGTGTTTGTGGGACGCGATGCCGTGTAATTCGGTAGATACTAATTTTTCTCACAGACCTGCTGCCTTCCTGTTCCCAGTACACATTTTCTACGCCGAACAAGGAGGTATCACCTCTTGTCCCGAACGCCGGTACGCACCTGCGGAACTGCAAGGCGCCAAATCCCACTCTACGTTAAATTTCAATTAGTACCGAGTTCTTGAAAATGCAAATTTATAGCTGTTTTTCGAGATACTACACATTTTATGAGCGTACTGGAGAACAGACAAATGGGGACGAACAAAAGTACGCTGAGGGACAGTTGCAACCAAACTTCGAGTGGGAGATGCATAGGAATCCTTTCCGTGGCCTCAATGTAGCGCGCCCAATTCCACAGCCGATTTCGACTTCACCAAAAATCTCTACGAAGTATACAGGACGTACCCAAATAAAGCAATCGGGCGTCATCTACTCTTTTCCTTGACTCTTTGAGTCAAGTCCTGAAACCATACTTTAACATAGGTTAGCACAGCCATCTTGAATTTATTTCGTTAATTCAGCATTCAAAGGTATCGGGTTTCTACATTAGTTACGAGAAAAATTGAGGAAAATAATTGAATTTTTGAGGTGGACTCTCAAGTGGTTATAACTCTTCGTGAACTACACTGGTCCCTCCGTAGTCAACTGATTAATAAGAATGTATGCAGATTACGTTACACGTGGTTAATATCTACATAATCGGCTCGTGTTGTCTGAACGTAGGACTATTATGTAGAAGCCGTTCAAAAAGTCGCATGATAAGCAACACGACATAGTCACGACGTTCTCTATGTTTCTGAACACCCTGTACTAGGCATTTGAAATCATTTACGTTTTGGACTTTGTCCACTGTTTGTTGTCGAAAATAAGGTAAAAAATATAAAATAAAACATGTTTCGAGGACGCGATCGGTCGCCGTCCTGAGGCTAAAAATACGGATAAAACATGATCAGTTTGACCCCGACAGATACAGGTAAAGTTCATAAAGTGGATAATTCCAAACGAAATACAGACTAGCAACAACATCCTTCACATTTGTTACGACATTTGTATTCGCGTATTATGAAGTGCCAAACTTAGTTGCCCTTTATATACATCAAATGCATGGGGAGGGGGGATGAAGTGGCTGTACAGGTCTACCCATTCTTAAGTTCGGTACCGTACGGAGGCGTGTGATCAAATTCACGTCCCTTCGCACTCAATGAAACAGGAGACTGGGTGGATGTTTCGAAAAAGTGATAAATTTCTCACCTTTGCCGACAATCGAACCCCGGATCTTCCAGCCCCTAGTACAGTCACTATAACGCCCAAGGTACCTCGGGTTCACTAATGATTTAGGGGCGGGGAATAGCCGAAGAATTTGCTACAGTAAAACAAGAGTCCTAAACGAGAAACAACAGCGTTCTTGCCTGGACTGAATTACAAGTCTTTCACCAGATTGAAGAGCTATGTATTGTCCAGCAACATCTTTACGCGTTTCTTAAGATTATTACAATAAACAACATTTACCCGCTGGTCTAACGGGGTTTGTTCTCTAACAGGAACGAACTGAGTATCTGTAAATAATAGGGTTTGTTCCCCCAATATCCTAGAATCCATTACTTCGTGTGAACGGTGCGCCTCCAAACAAAGCTTACTTTCATACTGTTAATGCTTCGAAGTTTTATCTTGGGTCCAAAGCAACTTTTCAAATTTCTTGTGGCGCAACAGCCCATATCGAGCCTAGTCCATCTCTTCCGAGGTTTCTAGGCATGTCACATGCAATCAGACACATAGACACACGTTAGGACTCCTCTGTAGGAGTGATCAGCCCGTCGCAGAGGTCGATACCTACACAACACACAGCAAACACAAGGGAGGAGCATCTTTGCCTTTAGCGAGATTCGAACCCGCAAACAAACGGCTGCAGACCTACGCCTTAGAGCGCACGGCCACCGTACACAGTGCCTCGTTTCTTAAAGGTCTCAAACAAAACCGTCAATCCCGTTCCGAGGTCATATGAATACTCTAATTAATTAGAAGGACCTTTTTCGTAGCTACGAAATAAATTAATGCCTTTAAAGTTTCAATTATTTGATCATCAGAAATGTTTAACAAAAATTGTCATTGCGGAAATCAAAGTATGTCGAGAGCAGTTGAGTAAAGTGAAAGCGTTGTATTGTCCTTCTGTTGTAGCTTCACTCCAACGACATGGCGCATCACACATTTTCTCCACACTACATAATAAGCTGGCGTTATCTGCTCTTCATTGTGTCTCTGGAGAAGGAAACGTCTGTGGTAAAACACCTGAATACTTAATAGACCTTAAATCAACTACTTAATATGTAGTAAAGTAAAGTGATCCCGTTACAGTCCCGGTGTGGCCCAGAGGGTTGGTAGAGGTATAGCTCTACTCTTCCATGACCGCGTTACTGAGTGGTCAGCAGCACGCTCTGGCCGCACTTTACCCCCGGGAAGACCCGGTACCCATTTTACAGGAGGCTGGGTGGGCCCCAGGGCCGGTCTGGACGGGTGGAAAATCTCGTCCCCACCGGGATTCGATCCCGAACCATCCAGCCCGTAGTCAGTCGTTATACCGACTGAGCTACCGGGCCAACTTGCTATGTAGTATCAGATTTATAACATAAAATTAACTAAGCATAACAATAATTTTCACATGTGTATCGTGCATCTTGCTCTAATCAAAGTTTTTTTATTACCGACTGATGCACAAGAGAATTGTTTTAAGGAGGAGTATTGAAATTTACATTAAAATAACTCCAACGTGTTTCGTTGTGATCACCATCATCAGGGAGGGTACTATGTGAACAAGCTCACATAGCTCCCTGATGATGGTGATCACACTGAAATATTTTGGAGTTATTTTAATGTAAATTTCAATACTCCTTTTTAAACCAATTCTCTTGTGCATCAGTTGGTAATAAAAACTTTGATAAGCATACGGAATATAATCGCACGTATTGTATGAAAAACACATTGTAGAACGACAAACACTCGGTCAAAAAGGAGTCAAAAAAAAAGACCGCTGGACACCTTGTATTAAGGGGTAGATAATTACGTGTGCGAGAATCATGCAGATCCCTAATCATTACAAACTTCACATTTTTTCTCCTTTTTGTAACCCATCGGGCAACAAACGACATGCGCCCTCCAAATCCCAGCCCTCTATTTTCCCACGTCTAATCTCCCACACCCCCACTTTGTGATGAGAAGAAAACAATAAGTCAGCGCTGAAGAATACAGAAATAATGTATATGAGTCTGTAGGAACATGAGGCTGTTTTCATTTCAGTTGGCCCGTGGCGTATTTTAATTATCACCGAGTGCAGACAAGCCTTTAATTAACACAAGGGAAGGAAAAAAGAAAAACGTCTCCGTAAAAATCAGTTCATCTGGGGCGCCAGTGAACTGAGACCAAAATTTCTTTCGATCGTGTAGAAAATATACTCCTGAATGATCATGAATGTAGACAGACCCGTCCTACATATGCCAGCCAATTTCTAAATGAATTTTAGACGATACGTTTAGAAATACTGTTATACGTGTTGCAGTGTTCGGAAATATGATTTGAAATACAAGAATACTGACAATTTCATAGTTTTGCCTGAGATCACAGGCGTTCGTAACTTCGGTACAAAAGCAGTCTTTAAAACTTTAAAGCTGCACTTGGACTTGCTGTTACGTTAAGTGCAACGGATGTCACCCAGTTTTATTGTTTTATTAATTTATTACCCACCGGCTGTTAATTTACTGTCCCCTGTCGTTGCTCCTGTTTGGTATGCCACAGGCCTTTCATCAAAAGGACTTCCTTTTAGGACCCGTTAAGTTTTACGAGAAGAAGGTTTTTCTCTTCTCCGAACCGTCCAGAGTGGCTCTGGGAACCAAAATAGCTACTATTCGGAGAGCACAAGGTTCCTGTCCCGTGGGAAAAAACGGCAGGGGCGTGACGCTGATCACTCACCTGCATCTAGTACCAAGCTTAAGAATGAGTGGAATCATACCACTGCTTTTCCTATACGCCTTCTTGACGTGAACACGAAAAAATTTGCTTTCACCTTTCCTTTATCCCTAAGGTTTAAAGGGGATTTTTGGTTAGACCTTTTTTCCTAAGCAGGTTTTCTTAGTACCTTGCGTGGTACTTACAAGCATACCCCCGAATTTCATGGTGGGCCTATAACGGAGTGAGTTCTGTTTCCAGTACGAAAAGTCTAAGGTTTAAATCTCGGTCGCAAATCCGGCTATCCTGAGGTTTTAAATATTTACCTGGTGTGTTACCGCAAATTAAGCAACGACCATTTGTCCTCTAGAATTCACTTTGCACTCGTCTTGCCTTTAAAGGCTATAGACTGCGTCCGGCTCTGATACTATAGTGAGACAAACGATAAGCTACTAAGTAGGTCTACTTTACTCCTCTCACAATTTTCTTCACCAAACACAGAATGTCCCTTTTACCGTGTCTGTGATTGCGGCAGTTTTATCGCAGAGAAAGCTTGCATCTACCGTGACAGCTATCATGCCCAGGGACACGATAAAAGGGACACTATGTTACTGATACTACATGCCATGCTTATGTAGCTAACGAACTTCGGGACATTGTTTTACTGGGATTACGTGTCATGCTTTCTTAGCTAACGTTAAACAGTAGAGGGCCACTGCACGAACCCTTGATGACAAAGTAGCTGGAAGATTCATATGAGTTTAACAGACTGAAATCGTGCTGGATTAAACTAAAACGTCAAAGCTTATATTAACACCCTTCTGCTGAAAATAATGTGTATACACATCGGTTTCAAAGCTGGAAAACTTTCACCTCATTATTTTAGGCGTGTAACAGACTTCTTATGCCATCTCTTGACATTCGTAATGCAGGCTTATCATTTACAGCATTTTGAAAACCGAATCTATATCTTAGTATTGAAATGGAAAACAACGGAAAGTCTCTGTCAAAAATGCCATCATGGAAAGGTTTATCATTTTAGGTACGCGCCATCTATCAGAAAACTAGGCATCTTGTTTCGGTCTGCTAAACTCCGTGGCAGCGCCGATGGACAAGGAAAGCTGAAGCCCATACCTGTCACGGACTGAAGAATCAAAACACGCTCGCTTCTGACGAGCCGTAACTGAAGCTAGAAGAGGAACCAGTGCGTACTGACGTCATTTTACACAATATGACTTTTTCAACCGTGTAGCCGTTAATTCCTTCTGTAGGCGACATTAATAAATAAAAGTTTTACCGGTTTGAAACTAGCGAAATGGGAGGCTAATTTATATTACTTTAGCAGTCATGTAAAGGCGAATGAGTTTCAAAGGTGCTTGTTTGTGAAAGAGGCCGGAAAATATTTCTATAATAATACTGGCATAAGAAGAGGCCTTATGTGAAAATAGTGCCTCTGTAAGGTAGAATATTTCCCCGTAGCCTGCCCTTCTAGAGGATGTTCCTTCAAAGATTTCCAACTTGCCTACAGGACCTTCATTATATGTTGCTCTTCTGCTGGCCCATCTTTAAAACTAATCATCCTGCACGACCTTCTTTGAATATTCCTTCCCGCAAGTCCTTCGCGTTTAGCCCTGTCAAAAGGTGTCTATGTCCCCGTTTTCATTGGTTACGAGTTTTGTGTGAACTACCCACTGCATAACGTGTCCCAAATCTGCCCTGAAGATAGAAGCAGAATGTTTTTCCTAAACGTCTCTACCTTCCTACTGGAATAAGGTGTGTCATCACAGAGTGGATCACATTGTGTAGGCATGTGTAAATCCGTCAACCGACACTCACGCGGTTCTCAGTGAAGTCTGTTGGCACATTACACACACCGAGTTCACTGACGTCCACTGGAATATAAAGATATTTCCATAGAGACGAACCCTCAACTTCACTTGACTCCACCGACCCTGAAGCGTGACTGATTTAAACGGGAATCTTATGCAAAAAAATCTGTACATTCTATGCGGCATCTTATTGAGTTAGTTTTGATCTGGCTCGATTAGCGTGTGAGCTGCCTAAACTACAGTAACTGTCCCTCAACGAAACATTCTTAATTCGTACATTTTTGTTTTACATCTCGACTCTTCTAACTTCTGTACTGAAATCCACAAAGGCTTCTGTAGTAAATAGATTCATGGTAGCGCTGAAGGTAATAGAGTAGTACACAGTATGGCGAGCAGATATGAATTATATTTATATTTCTAAGTTTGATGTTTTGCTGACCGTGCATCACAGTATATTTATTGCAGTATTTAACCAACTTAGGTGTGATGATACCAGAGGCTGTGTAATGCAATTTTTACCTCCTGATGATGAGCACATGTGCTCGAAACATGTAGAGGCATGAAATAAAACTTATTGTGAAACAAACTTTGTGCATCAAGTTAGTTAAATACTGAGATATATACTGAGTTATATTTCTAAGTTTACTCTAACTGTAGGCAGTTTTAGTGCCTTTCTATCAAAAGGAGTAATCGTGACAAATACTAAGTGTAAATTAAATCCAGTGCAAATGTAACATCCTTCCCTACATCCAACTCTACTTTCTCCTTCCATCTTTTGAATCTCGCCACCGACTAAATTTTGTGTTGTTTTCCTTTCTTCGCTGGTGTTGCATAGTAACAAAACTCCCCTCAATTTACCCCACTCTTACCCCAAAAAAGAATCAATGAACGTTACAGCTCAAGGAAACTTTCGGTCCGCCCCTTAGCGCCCTCACACCCTGTTCCCAAAATCATCCCTTCTACCACAATATTTTGCCCACCAAACCAAGGCTCTCAGAATCTTGTTTGTTCGAGCCCAACTTAACATTTTCCATGACTAAACAACTGAAAACATTAAATAGCCTGCTCGATCTTGCTCTTCCCTCAGCATACAGGGGTGCCCTTACAAAAAATATACTTAATGGAAAATCGTAATATATTACGGCACATGTTTCAAGAAAAGCAGTTTCATCTACTAAAGCCAAGTCACATTTTTTCCCAATACATAATCGTAGATTAAAAATGTCTTTCCAATAAATTTCCAAATGGCGTAACGGTAGAGTGAGGACATTTGTCTTCATTGGGATCAGCTTGTAATTTCATGTTACAATGAATGAAACCCGTAGTTTCCGTCCCTATGAAAACTGTCTCCGGAAAATTACTCATTCCCTATTTAGAAATTATTTTCTAGTAGTGTTCCCTCGACGGAGGGACAAACAGCTCACACCAGGCGGCAGATTGCTCCTTCATCAGTTAATGGTCACTCAGCTGTTCAAAAATTTTTCCGCTGTTCGCAGAACACAAAAGCCCCTTACCTTGTTCACAGAAACCCGCCAATGGACCCTATCCGTTGCCCTGAACCGACAGACTAATAGCGTTCAGTAAGGTTTTCTCGAGCTGACTGTTTCGTCAGGTTTTTTAAATACACCAGCGTTTCAGGGATCGACTCCGTCTGCACCATCAGGGTTCTGATCTGTGTCCAGCCTTCCCAGAATGTACGCCTGTTCAGCACAGGAACCTTCACCTTGTACCAAGTAAACACCGTATAATCTCGACGTTAGGTTGAGGTATTTTTCGGCAAAAGCGGCACAGAAAAGTTGAGATCGCCTTCCACGCTAGGCCTTACAGCATTTCCCAGTCACATGTCATTGTCAAAATAAACTGTGACCAATAAGGCAGGTTGTAACGCTGTTCTTTCTTTCTTAGAAGGTCAGAGATATATATTGTTTTAGTCCGTTATCTGTCTACCTGGAATTTTATTATTGTTCCATTACATTTTCTAATCTTTCCGAGTTTTTCCTCTAAATATTCCGGTGGGAAATAGGGAGTAGCCTTATGTGTGGAGCCAACTTATAATCGGCCTTATACATTGATTTGGGTATTGACTCATATAAGAACCCTGATCATGGAGATGGGGTGAGTCCCTAAAACACTGGTTTACTTTGACCACCTCATGAGGCTGTCAGTGCGTGAGGATCTTACTCAATTCAGTCAGTGAAATCTTTAAGACACGCACAGTATCATTTTCACAAAATGACATATCTTTTTTTTTATCATGGCTCGACAGCCCTTAGTGGGCCGAGACCACTTCATTGTTAAGGTTCCGCGATTACACTCAGACACACCACAATTGGTAGGAATCCTCTGTACGAGTGATCTGTCCCTCTACCTGGCCACACACAACACTCACAAAAGATAGATATCCATGACACCGAGGAGATTCGAAACCGCAATCCCGGCAAGCGAGGGGCCGCAGAACAACGTCTCAGACCGCGCGGCCAACGGAGTCGGCTGTGATAATTCCCACCCCTACAACATTTAAGTTCCATTTACATTTTATGGTTGCGTCTTTTGGGTTGTAACATCATATAGCCTTGTAGGTAGATACCAAGGTTTCGGACACGTATGTGACCTCCATCTTCAGGACCGAAGTGAATAGAGCGAGGAAGGGGAAACATCATCTCAGTTTCCAGTAAGACTGATGAAGCAGATCCATTGATAAACCGGGTTGCGATTGTACAATGTACAGAAGAGGAGAGAATCCAAGAAATAAAAAGTCCCTTTTCAGGGTTATAGTGTACTGTCACAGAAGGAGAACTGTCAGTGGCATCCCTTTCAAGAATTCGCGGTGCCACCACTCTGAGGAACACAACCTGAGAGTTTGCATTTATTAAAATGACATGGTTCCAGTCAATTTCCATGCAGTTTGCATGTTGGATATTCTTTTTAATCCTTGAGGGTACTGTGAACAGGAAAAGAATCCAAGAAAGGAAATGGCCCTATTCGGGGCCACAAATTATCGACACAAGGACAATCGCAGTGGCGTCCACTTACCAGATTACATGGTGCCCCAAAACAGCAGACCACAAACTGACCTGCGCCATGAAAACATAAACACTTAACGTATTTGCATCGCTACACAGAATAACGCACAGTATATAGAACATCATCGTTTAAATTTCCTTCACCACATTTCTGATACCCCTGTAAGCTTTTATGGCTGAATCCTCGCTTCTAACCACACCCCCTCCTGCCCCTTCACATTCTCACTCCATCACATTATTAAATTAAATCCGTATCATAATCTACGCGTCGAGAAGCAAAACAACTCTCACCCCCTTCACCCCGCAGACAGGTTCCCGTGACGCCCATTATTGATGGAATTAACAGTTAATGCACCGTAAAATAATATTTCAACTTTCTAGCTTATTAACGGAGCCAATTCACTCAACAGAGAAACATCTGCATACCTAACATAGTCACAATATTTATCATTTGAATAATCCATAAACCACATTCATATTCCAGTGCATGCTCACGTGGCTAATATTGTAATGAAAATAAGTTTATAAATATTATTCTGAAGATGGACTCATCAGATTCTTCCGAAACCGTGGCACCCGTCTACCGTATTACACGGTATCGTATGTACTGATGGGAGTTCTTACGTGTATTTTAAAAGATATATCGGTCAATAGGCCGGTCCCAGTAGCCGCGCGGTCTAAGACGTAGGTTTGCGGCCGTTCGCCTGCTGAGGTCGTGGGTTTGAATCCCACCGGGGGCATGGATGTTTGTTGTGAGTGTTGTGTGTTGTCAGGTAGAGGTCTCTGCGACGAGCTGATCTCTCGTCCAGAGGAGTCCTATCGACTGTGATGGTCGTTGTGTGTGATCTAGAAACCTCAAAAATGAAGAGGCCCTGGCCCGCGTTGGGCCGAAGCGCCACAGGGGGAAAAAATTATCAGTCAATAGAATTTTAACTGTAATTTTAAAATAAAAATTGTTTGTAAACAATATGGGATCCCATAATGTGCGCACTCACTGAATGCACAATGTCCGTATAATAAGAACTGGCCAGAAGTTGGTTCACTCTAACCGAAACATGTTGCCAACTATGTATTAATCGACAATATATGTGTTGTGTTTGAATGAATAAATTAATTTATATCACATATAGAATTATATCCGCTGTCACGAGATCTTAGAATGTCACGCTGAACGGTACAAAGGAGCATTGCTTGCATTTCGAAAGTTCTTGGATCGACCGAGCCTTAATTCAAATCTTCACCCATATCCCTCATTATCGCCATACAATGAGGGTACAGCAGACCTACACCACACAAAAGGGCCGGCAGAGTGGCAAAGTAGATATTCGTAGAGCTACCCACACTCCTTAAGCGCTGGGGCAGGGTACAGGGAAGAGTTTTCTGTCCCTCTTCTTGCGAGCAGGATCAGTCCTGATCCTGCTCGCAAGCTGACAGCAAACCTTTATGACATATACCATTGCTGTGTGTACAGTGAAAAAACCCTGATGATGGACAGAGGAACTGCCTGAAACATGTAGAGTTTTATTCCAAAAATAAATTGAGAAATTAGTGCATCTAGTTGTTTTTATTATAAGAATGATAAAGCTAATTGTCACTTTTCGCAATTTTGCGAAAGCGCCAGTAAAATAAAAATCAACAACAAGTTGTTTTATGCAGACATATCCACGCCGCGGGTGGACTGCGAATCCTCAGTCCCAGTGGTCGAGTGGCAGAACACAATAAACGACTGGGAATGTGCAGTCAGTCAGTGCCCTTTAAACAAAATACGCCTGCCAATTACTTAAATTATTTACGAGGGCAAACCTAAATCAATTCACTTAACCTAGTAACAACAAAACATTCAACGTACTTATAACTTAACAATGAGGCGAGTTGTTGCAGTTGAAAAGCAATAAGTATTACACATACTTTTTGTGTGCTTGTAGCCTTAAGTATCCAGCAAGAAATGCGCATGCGCCATATTGCCATGTGGCCTGCCCCGCTCTAAAATATTTTTCCATATTATCTCATAAACGGCATAATTTTCGGGGAAAAATATGTTACTGAATATAAAATGTGTCTTTCGATTTTCTGTGCCACTTTTGTTTGAAACAATTCTCATTTTAAAAGAGCTGAGTCACATGTGATTAAAAATGTATATTGGTCTTCTTCTACAGTATCCGTTCTTGTCTCATTTTAATGCAACTCGAATTTTCGCGACAGATTTTCGAAAAATACTCAAATGCCAACTTTCGTGACAGTCTTTCCGGTGGGAGCCGGGTTATTCCATGTGAAATAACTGACGGACAGAGAGAAATATGACGCGACTAATAGTCGCATTTCCCAGTTTGGCGAACGCGTCTAAAAATGTTAAAAATTCATGGTTTGATGACCGGTTACAATAAACGTAAAACTCTGATCTGCGTTTAAAGTTACCAAATTGTTTCATTAGAGCAACTCTCAGTACATCGGACTACAAACCTACAGCCTACGGATATGCAGCCAACAGGACGTGAGACCAGGTGTGGTTACGTCTGCAGAATTGGTATGGCCGGGGAGGGAGGCAGAACAAAGTGCGATGATTCATGTTTCAACCCCTCCCCTTCCACCCCGAAAATGGGAAACAGGGTTTCTCCCTCAGAAACCAAGCATACAGTTCACTATTCCACCCTCAACACTTTATAAGTCAACATCTGACCCATACGTAGTTCCACAGGGAATTCTGGGAAAACGAAACATTCAATTTCATGGATATTAAAGCTTTAAACAACCAACTACATTCACAGTTATATTTCCCTATTTTAAAATCATGTAATTTCAGTAGGATCCTATATTTTGGTAAATTCGCGACGCTGTCCCGCGCTGTACACCGTCGACCGGAGGGCGACAAATCAATGGTGAAAGGAAGACGAACTGTAAAGAGGCAACTGTGCCCTTCTTGAGGTAATGTCTCGTCACGTGATTTAACAGACTGACAGAAAAAGGGCGAATCCTGTCAGAAGAGCCGGCGTCCTAGCCGAGATTCGAAAAATGTACACACCCAAAGTGTAAGTTTGTAGCGTTTTTGTTTCATAAACATGCTTGGAATGTGATTTAAAGTAGGATGGCTTTTGGTTTTGACTTATTCGTGAGTTATTTAACGTAAGGTGATATGTTAACAAGATGAGAGGGAACCGATTGAGTATACACACACACATTAAAATGCGAAATTGAGTAAACCGACTTAAAATCTGTTCAAAACAGAGGAGAAACAACTACCACAATCAGGGTGTCAGTTAATTAATATCAATTAATATTTCCACATATATGATCTAATCAGATTTGAACCATTTTCAAAGAGACCAAGTAAGATGTCACTGCATAGACGTTACTCATGTACATTAATATAAATACAAGTTCACGTGATAATATATGTATACACTAGGTCATATAGATGCTACATAAACAGATCATAAACGCTTGTTACACATTCATTGTTAAGGAAGAGGAT
>Ga0123353_10002755_pt1 | contig 21933 bp, 18 predicted proteins | sample TergutLab28metaG_3_FD_92763 | JGI IMG/M metagenome (GOLD analysis project Ga0123353, IMG submission 92763) | Labiotermes labralis P3 segment gut microbial communities from Petit-Saut dam, French Guiana - Lab288 P3 | ecosystem: Host-associated > Arthropoda: Insects > Digestive system > Gut ... | reverse complement strand
CTGCCATGCATCCTCTTGGATTTGGTGGCGCGCATAGAGCATTTTGCCGCCCTTTATGCCATAGCCCGCCACTTTTGCAATGGTGCGGAGTATGCCTGTCCCCATATCCCAATAGCCGAAGTCTGTCATTGTGAGTACCTCCTTAATGTGAGATATTCACTTATATGCGGACAGGCACAATAAAAATGCCGCCTATGGTTTATTATCCCATTCCGATACTCGAAAAACTCTATCAAAGTTGAAATGATATCCATATTGACCTTGTTTGCCATCAATTAATATCTCAATTTCTTCGACATTGGGGTAACTTGAAAATGTTTTTACTAGTAAATTGGTTTGAATTATCCCTGCATAAGATCCTGCATCAAGTTTTCTGAATTCATTAGCGTTTAGATCTACACAAATCTTGTTATTCTCATACCAAATCCCATTAATTTGAATTCCATTGATATCTTGCATGAATTTGATTGTATCAGAAGACAGATTTCCCTTAGAAAGATCTACCGTTTCATGCTTATAATCTTCATCTTGAGTGAAATAGTAAATTTCCACTTTTATGGTATTTGTTTTGCTTGTCGCATTGATAACCTTAGCACTTGTGAGGTTAGTCAATAGCGTAATTATCAATTGTATTAGCATTAATGATTTAACTATTTTGGCACCCCCCTTTCTGTTATTGACTTATAAGGTAGTCTATAATACCTTGTGCTGTTAACTTGCCTATTATTTCAATATTGCTTATAATCCATTGTGCATCTAATGAATTATCATGGAAAGCGTATTCAATTAGAATAGAGGTTGCATTGATGCTAGTACCTGTCTCCTTATATGTGCCTTGCCCGTTCTTGAGTCCCCTATCCCAATTCGAAGCAGGTGCAATGATAGTAATTTTATCCATTACACATTGCGCCAAAAACCTACTGTCATCCGTGTTTTGTGTCCATATTTCAATTCCCCTTGCAGAGCCATTAGCCGCATTACTATGCAAAGCAACATGAATAGTTGAATTCTTGGTGTTACTATCAGTAGCGATTTTGTTCAAGCACTCCCCCTCAGATAGATCAGCCCAGTCATTATCACTCCGATAAACTATAACACCTTGCTCTTCTAATTCGCGTTGAACTACATCAGCGATTTCATTCATTCGCATGTACTCTGACCCGAAATCTCCTGCACCAACATTGTTTTTCTGTAAAGACGGACTAAGATAAACGGATTTTTCGCTCATGATATTATAAGGTGGATTAATATCGATTCCTTGTTGTCTATACGATGTTCCTACTTTTACAACCTTGAACGTGTACAAGAAATTAACAGACCCTTCTAAAATCCCATTGTTTAGTTCTCCAACTAAAAACACATAATCATAGTATTCGGGTTTGACAATCCATTCGGTTCCTGTAAAATAATAATCTCCTTCTGATTCATCATACGAAACGTACATATAGTAACTGCCGTTTTTTGCATTACTCATGCCGGGCAAGTTGTAGAACTCGAATTTTGCTTTGCAATCGTCCGATTCCATAAAGACGGTAAGCGTTAATCCCGTTTCCCCCTGCGGGGCGGTATACGAACCTTCATAAACACCTACTAACGCCGAAAATGGATTAGGTTCTTGATAGTGGTCGTTGCTACATGCCATAAGCGGCATTAACAGCACAGTTGACAGCAGGGTAACAAGTATGAGAAAGATTGATATACTGCGCCGTTTCATTTGAAGTGCTTTCCTTTCGCAGTTCGTTAAGGTCAGTAATGAAAATGCTTTTGGAGCATTAAGGAAAATAAGGTTTACTAAAAAGTTTATTTTTCTGGTGCTTATAACACCTTATTTCTGATGATTATAAACACCATAATTAACGATGTCAAGCGAAATTTCGACAAAAGGCATTAAGATTATGATTATCTATGATAACCTCTGGAAAACCATGAAAAAGAGGGGAATAACAACATATAGGCTTCGCGAAAATTGTTTAATTGATAGCAGAACGATTAAGCGGTTAAGAGAAAACAAGAGTGTTGAAACAAAGACGCTTGATAAAATATGCGACGTTTTGGGCTGCGATATTGGAGACGTTATAACATACATAAAAACCTCATAGTTAGCTGTCCACTACCGTTCCCGACCCACATCCCGCGCCCGTTCGCGCTCGCGCTCCCGCAGTAAGGTAAGCCGCTGCCGTTGTTCGGGGGTGGCTTGCTCTAATATGGTGCGGAAATTCTTTTCGGTGACTATATCTAAAAACCTCTCGCTTTGTATACGCGCAAGGCGGTCGCGGATTGGTTCGCGTTGCGGCTCCATTTGTTTCAATAGAACTTGTATTTTGTTTTTGTCCTCACTAATATCAACAAACAGCTTTTGCCGTTGGTATTCCAGCCTATACCGTTCTTTTTCTTCAATCGATGGCGCGGCTACATAAGCCCTTTTCAACTCATACATATGCCTCGCGACAACTTCGGGCGATTTCCCTGCGTTCGTTTCGGGAAACTGCCTTGCAACAGATTCATGGATTTTACCCTTCTCGCGCTCCTTATTACGCCGCTTGATTTCCTCGTTTATCCTTGCCCGTTCGAGATTCCGCCCCTCGTGTATAGTCGGTTCACGGTCAATCCCTTGCGCCTCCAATGTGCGGTGGTCTATACGCTCGACAAGCCCCTTTTCGCGAAACTTATCATTACATACCCTCGCCCAATCTTCCCGCCACTCAACAAGACACTCAACCTTATCCCAATCGCGATTTTTCTTACCGAACCCCTCACTTGCTACCTCGCGGGTAGTCAAAAGTATATGCGAATGAGGGTTACCGTCACCTTTGTTATGTATGGCAAAATCTGCGCACATGCCTTTCTCTACAAAGTTTCTCTTGATATAATCGCGCAATAGCTCTATCTGCTCCTGTAAATCAAACTCAACCGGCAACGCCATTTCAACCTCGCGGGCGGTACGTGCGTCCTTGCGCTTTTCCGATAACTCCACCGTATTCCACAGAACAGAACGGTCTTTGTATTCTCGCGGGGCAGCTTCTGGCAAAATAATCTCTTTATGCAAAATGCCCCGTTTACGCCTGTAATCATGTTTGATACCTTTGCGATAAGCGGACAACTCATCCCCGGAGCGATATGCAGCGGCTTCAAGTGCCGTATGCTTTTCGCCCGTGCGGTACGCGGCGGCTGCAATCACCGACCGCCCGCTGCCACGGCTTATTGTCTTTACGTGCAAATGATATATTGCCATAACCGCGCTCACCTCACAGCATTGTATGCCGTGGGTGTGTGACGTGGTGCGCACTATTGCGAAGCAATGTGTAAGTGCGCATTTCATCGGTTTTGGTGTGGGTGGTCTTGGGTGAGGGGGCGGCGCGTTGTGCCGTCCGTTCACCCATGGCTGCCCGCGCGAAAACCGTGCGCAGGGCGAGGGCGCGCAGGTGAAGGGCGATCGGGCGGAGCCGCAGGCGACAACCGCTTGCCCGAATCTGCTGTGCCTGAGGCGGGGGCATATGGGGAGGTGTGGGGGGGTGCGACGCAGGAAGATGCAGAGATAAAGGAAGAGTATGCAACAAAAAAGCTACTCACCATAATTCTGTGAATAGCTTTCCCACTTAGCCAAATACCTTTCTACAAGCCGATGCAAGAGGTTTTCGATTTTGCCATTTTGAAGGGACTCTGACACCATCGACTGGAAGGAGAGCCGCAGCGCGTCGGATATTCTGAATGCGGTCCTGCCCAAGCTCGGCGCGGGGGATATCATACTCTGCCACAACAACGGGTATAAGATTCAGGAATATCTGCCCGTGCTAATCCAGAGCGCGAAGGAGAAGGGCTTTGTTTTTGTTACGCTGCCCGAGCTGCTGCTGACGGGGCCGACGAAGATTGATTCGGCGGGGATGCAGGTGAGGGAGTAGTTTTCAGACTTCAGACTTTAGACGTCAGTTTCCTTGACTCGCTTCATGAAATAATGCTCCCGCCCCGCTTCCCACGCGAAGGGCTTGTATCCGGCCGCCAGGAGGGCGGCTCTTCGTTCTGTGGCGGCGGGGATGGCTTTTGTCAGGATGGTTTTTACGTTGAACAGGGTGAAGAAGTGATGGTTTGCGGTTGCCAGCAGTTCTCCGATCTGTTGTTCGATTTCATAGGGCGAGGCGAGGTCTATGCGCAGCACGCCGCCGCTCTTGCCGTCGAGAAAGGTCGAGTCGCCGAACATTTCTATGGTTCCGACGGCCTTTTTTGTGGATTTGTCTATGATAGAGAAGCGGATGAAATAGCCGTTTTCATAGCAATACAGCCAGTCGCGCAGGCATTGGGTCATTTGCTCCCTTGTGGTATAGCGAAAGTCGCTGGTGCAGCGGTCGGCGTTGAAGATATCCCAGGCCTTTACATCGGAATAGCAGACGAAGAGGTCATCCGCGTCTGCGTCCGATATGAGCCGCAGGGTGAAGTGCTCCGTTTCGTAGACGGGGCAGTTTTTGTAGGGGGCGCTTGCTTGCAGTACCTTTTTCATATATAGGCTTCCCTCCTCCGCTTGATCCACCTGCATTGCACTGTACCCGCATTTTTCGTATAGCTTAATCGCCGCGGTATTGTGCGTGAATACGTGCAGCACGATGACGGGGATACCGTCTTGGGTTAGGATTCGTTCCAGTTCGCTTAATATGGCCTGCCCGTAGCCCATGCGTTGATATGCTGCATAGATGGCGAGGTCGGCGATATAGGCGTGCGTTGGGTTTTCAGTTTCGTACCATAACATCCCGATCGGGATATTTTCAGCGTTTTCGGCAATCAGAATGTGATGATTTTGCGTGGACAGGCCATCTTTCAGAGCCGCAGAGAAATCCGATTCCGCTTGGGCACGCGCACCGCTTTCCGTGCACTGCCCCGCCGTGACGAGGGATTTTGCATAACTCGACAGAGACCATTCGTTCCAATAGATGAATTCTTCTTCGGTCATTTTTCGCAGGGTGATAGGTTGCATGGTTTTCTCCTTTTAATGAAACTGTTCCTGCTGCAAGCGGAACATCGTGGCGTATTGTCCGTTTTGCGCCATCAATTCGTCGTGACTGCCCTGCTCCCCAATCCCTGCCCCCTCGATATACAACACCAGATCGCAGAATTTGCAGCTGGACAGGCGGTGCGAGATATAGATGGCGGTCTTGTCGCGGATGATGGCCTCGTTGAACCGTTCATAGATATCCGCTTCGGCCAAGGGGTCGAGCGCGGCGGTGGGTTCATCCAGCACGATCAGCGGCGCGTCCCGATAGATGGCGCGCGCGATGGCCAGCTTCTGCTGCTGTCCGCCGGAGAATTCCACGCCGTCCTCCTCATACCACTTGCCCGCCATCGTTTGCAAGCCGTTGGGCAGGGCGGCGATATCCGTCCCGATGCCCGCCTGCCCGAGCGCTGCCCAAACGGCGGTCTCGTCCGGCGTTTGCGCGCCCGGCGCGATATTTTCCAGCACCGAAAATTCAAAGAGTTTGAAATCCTGGAATACCACCGCCAGCAGCTTGCAGTATTCCGTATAGGGTAGGCCTGCGATATCCACACCGCCCACGAGGATGCGGCCCTCGTCCGGGGCATACAGGCGGCATAACAGTTTGACGAGGGTCGTCTTGCCCGCGCCGTTGCGCCCGACGATGGCCGCGCGCTTGTTTTGCGGGATCGTGAAACTGACATTGCGGAGCACAAAGCTGTCGCTGCCGGGATAGCGGAAGCTGACGTTTTCGAACACGATATCATATCGATTTGGCAGCGCCGCTTGGCCCTTATCCTGCTCTTGCAGCGGGGTTTCGTTCAGCGCAATCAGATCCGTCAAGAGTACAGCGTTGCGACGCAGATTCAGAATCGCGCCGAAGAATTTGCGCAGGGCGGCGTCAAAGGTGGCCGCCGCGCCCGTGAACATGGTGAAATCCCCGACGCCCAAGCCCAGCAGCAGGGTGCGCACGCCGACATAGCCATAGACGAGGGCGGTTTGGAGTATGGATGCCGTGGTGCTGACGCCCTCATTCAGATGGATATAGTGCGCTTCCTCTTTCGCAAGGCTGTAAAGGAGTTTGTCGTTGGCCTCCGTCTTACCGATCAGATAATCGGCGGCCTCGTGGAGACGCGCGTCCTTGTTCAGACTGCGGTTGCGGAAGAAGCGGATATAATAATTGAAATCCTTGTTCAGATTGCTCCGCGCCTTCGCCTTTACGATCTGCTCCTTCTGGAACCAGCGCTGGATCGGGAAATTCAGCAGGGTCAGCACCAGCACGGCGGCGATCACGATCCAATCGAAGCGGAGCAGGATAATGACCGTCCCCGCCATCGACAGGAATCCGCCCAGAATATCGGGCAGGGCCTGCACGATCTCCTGTATGGAGCGGTCGGTGCCGATAAACAGAGCCCGTTCTTTGAGGTCGATAAAGGCGGGGTCCTCCAACTTGGCATAGTCACAGCCTAACATAACGGCGGAAGCCTGCCGCACGATGCTGTCCTCCACCATGATGGAAGAGGACGCGATATATCGCTCCAAGCGTGCGCGGATCAGGTGCAGAATCAGCGTGACGGAGACGGCGCCTCCCGCGTAGATGGCCAGCAGGGCGATGCGCCGCGCGCCCAGCAGTTCGTCGATGATCAGCTTGGGCAGAAACACGCCGATAAAGGGCAGGGCGGCCAACAGGACCGCGTTCGCTGCCACGGCGAATACATAGCCGGGGCCGATGCGCCAAGCCGTGCGCAGGAAATAGCGGATGATTTTAAGCTCCTTCATCGGCCACCTCCTCGGCGTAATATTTCCGCTGCGTGTCGAACATATGGCGGTACACGCCGCCCAATTCCATCAGTTCCGCGTGGGTGCCGAACTCCGTTTTGCCCGCGCCGTCCAGCAGAAGAATTTTATCGCAGAAGCGGGTGCTGGCCAGGCGGTGCGAGATAAAGATGGCCGTCTTGCCGCGTGTCATCTCGGCGAACTCGCTGTACAACGCGTGCTCCGCGATTGCGTCCAAGGCGGCGGTCGGCTCGTCCATCACGAGTATGCGACCGTCGCGATAGAGGGCGCGGGCGATCGCCAGCTTCTGTCTTTCGCCACCCGAAAGCTCCACGCCGTCCTCGGCCAATGATTTCAATATCTGCGTCTGCAGGCCCTTCTCAAAACTGTCCAACTTCTCCCCGAAGCCCGCGCGGCGCAGGGCCGACTCCACCCTTGCCGCATCGTAGTTCGCGCTGAGCGCCACGTTCTCCCCCAGGGTCGTCGCAATCAGGTTGATCTCCTGCGAGATCACCGAGAACAGATTGCGCCAACCGTGCAGCTCGTATTCCCGAATATTGACCCCGTTCAGCAGTATCTCCCCTTCGTCCGGCGCATAGAGCCGCGTCAACAGCTTGATGAGCGTGGTCTTCCCCGCCCCATTTACGCCGACGACCGCCAAACGCTCGCCCGCCTGTATCGTGAGGTGCAGCTTGTCGAATATATCGCGCTCCGTGGAGGGATAGCGGAAGCGCAGATCGCGGAATTCGAGTGTGAGCCCGCCTTCTTCGGGAACCGGCTGTTTGCCGCTCAGTTCAAACTCATCCGGCATTTCCACGAAGTCATAATAGGCCTCCACCTGTTCTATCTGCACGCCGATAAAGGCGAGCCCGTCGAAGAGCTGCTTCAGGGCCGCCGAAAACAGGGTCACGGCGGCGAAATAGAGCGTAAAATCGGCGATACGCATGGTGCCTTGCAGGATCGCGTAAATCAGATACCCATACACCGCTCCGCCCCGCAGGAAGCCGAACAAAGTGTCTGCCAAATCCATGCGCCATCGCGCCTTCGCCATCGCGCCCACGTGGGGATAGATCAACCGCTGTATGCTTGCAAAGCGCGACAGCAGCCAATCCCGCAGGCCGAACACGCGGATATCCTTGCCGTATTGATAGTCGCTCGTCACCTCATACATGTACCAATTCTTGCGCTCGAGCGGGGAGAGCCGCTTTTCTTCCTCCAATATGGCCTTGTTTTGGCGCAGGGAATACAGAAACAGGAGCGCCGCGCCCGCGATGATAAACAGGCCGATGAAATAATGCAGCGCGAACAGAATCCAGATATAGAGCAGCAGGGTCACGACCGCCGCGCCTATCACAAACAGGCGGCTGCAAATGCCCTCGGCCCCGGTGGAGAAGTTCGTCACGCCCCGCTGGGCAAACCAGCTCTCATCCTGGCGCGCGGGATCCTCGAGCTCCGCGTAATTGCGGGTCAGATCCTTGCGCTGGGCCCGCCGCAACAGCGAGGCGCGGAAGGTTTTCAGCGTGTTCTGATAGGACGTCTTCATCGTGGCGAGAAAGAAGCCCGAAACGCCCGCCGCGACCAGGAAAGCGGCGGCGATGATGATAATCGCTTCCACGCGCCGCGCACCCAGCAGCTCATCGACCAGCATGCGCGGGGCATAGAGGACGGCGATGGAAAATACCGCGGTCAAAAGAATATTCGCCGCAAAGTACACAAACAGCGCCCTGCTGTGCCGCCGGGCGTCGCGGATCAGTTTATGCAATGTGCGCAAGCGTTTCATGGGGAAATGATACTGCACGCGAGGGGTTATTGCAAGGGTTTACTTTTTGCGGGCTTCGGAGTACGTTATATGTATGGGAGATACTACTGTAACAAGAGCGGAGTTCAAGCTTAGGCGAGCCGTGTTTCCGGCTGTAATGACGGGGATTTTCTTTCTTGTATTTCTGCTCCTATATTGGCTTGTTGCGGAGGGCAGCGCCGTCAAGCCGCTTTATCTCGAGGGCCTGCTGTTTGCCCTGCCGTTTTTGGTGTTCGGGGGCATCACTTATTTTACGGCGGCGGGGAAACGGACGCCCGGCGTCTCGAATACCCTGACCGGATTGCTGATTCCTATCTTTGCGGGCGGTATGTTCATCGTCTTGTTTGCGCTGATGCTTTTCGCGCCGAACAGCACGGACAACCCCGCCCGATATGCGCGGACGCTTCGGATTTTGACGCGCAATAATGCAAGGTTTGCGTCTTCCCCGCGCAGATTCCGTCCGACGCTTCGGATGTGGAATTCTATCATCGGCAGCGTTCGGGGCTTGCGCAGGATGCGTCGTATTTGCTCTTGAAATATAATACGACAGCGGAAGAACTGCTGGAGCAGGCGGACAGCTTGCGCGCCGAAGCGGATTGGATCGGGACACCCGAATCGGCGAAATACATCATAAGCCGGTGGCGCGATTGGCCGGAGGATGCGGTGCTGTATCTGCTTTACAGCAGACCCTACAAGGAGGAGGGAGATCACATCTGGAACCACGGGGAACTGCTCTTTGCGGCAATTTCCTTGCAGGAGGGCGAGATTTTGTTTTATTGGTCGGAGTGGTAGCACACTGCGACAACATAAAGTTGTTTACAAGCCAATGATTTGGGAGTATACTATATATGTGAAAGGTGACGACCGGGACAGGCGTTGTTTGATTTGCTTTTACAGAGAGCCATGGGTTGGTGGAACATGGCATTGCAACTGGCGGCGTATCCCCCGCGAGCCGATGCGGTGAAAGGGTTTTATTTCGTAGGCGTAGGGGCGGATCGTATCCGCCCGCCCGAATAGCTGCATCCGTTTTATCTGCGTTAAGGATATACAAGCGGGCAAATCTCCGGATTTGCCAAACAGGGTGGTACCGCGGGTTTCCCGTCCCTGTGCAGCGCGTTTGCGCTTTGCACGGGGGCGGATTTTATATCTGGAAAACACGCCGTGCAAATGAAAAACTCGCAGCAGTGCTGAGAGAATTGAGCTGGACGAATAATCTGCTGGTTATGTCGGGCAGTACAGAGGAGGAACGAGCCTTTTATCTCACGCTGGCTGTCAAAAACCGCTACTCTTCCCGCGAGCTGAAACGGCAGATGGACAGCTGTTTGTATGAGCGCACGATGTTGTCGGAAAGCAGCGGCAAACTGATAGCCGAAGTTGGCGGAACTTGCCGAAGATTTGGCTGAAGAGAGCCCTGCCTGATGAATAGGTGGAGATGTTCAGTTGACTGCAATTTGTTGTCAACCGAAATGGATTGGGAGGAAGGTATGGAAGAACCGAAAAAGAAAAGCAGACTTGTGGGAAAAATACTCCTGCGCATTGTTTTGCCCTTGCTCTTGGCAATCGTGATTGGGTTCTGTGTATTTGTATGGGTCGCTTTGTCCGCAGATGATGCGATTTATACAAATACCGATACGATTTCGGATGCCATTGGCAGTTTGCAGCCGAGGGTTGTTATATTGGATTCTGTAGATGTGAAGACGCAGCCCACGGCAACGACTTGCGGAATCACGGCTGTTGCTGTTATGAGCAATTACTTCAATCATACCGGCTATGAAGCGGCGGATTTGATGGAGAGATGCAGCGCGGGTGATGTGCCGGACTGGCTGCAAGGGGAACTGGCAGACAGGACGATCGTATTCCATGCAAACGGGAGCAACGATGCGATGATTCGGGACATCCATGCTTCGCTATGCGATGACAAGCCGGTCCTGATATATTTCGGCGCGCCCAATCCGTACAACGTGCCATACTATGATTTTCACGGATCGGTCGTCTACGGCATGGATTTGGACAGCGAGACCATCCTGATTGCAAACGTATACGGGTATTGCGAGGAGATCGCCCTGGTGGATTTTCTGAATCAAATGGCGTTTGCCGAAACGAGAAAATATCCGTTCATCCAGCGCTTTGTGCTGAAATGCACGAAGAGCATGGATGAAAATATGTACTATTTAGTTGTGGACTAAAGGAGGAACTTATGTACCAAAAAGTACCGACAGACCTGAAATTTGCGGAACGGGAATTGCCCGTGCTGGATTTCTGGCGCGAGAACAGGATTTTCGAGAAGAGTGTCGAGTGGCGCAGGGGTTGCCCCACCTATACCTTCTATGACGGGCCGCCTACGGCCAACGGGATGCCGCATATCGGGCACGTACTGACGCGCAGTATCAAGGATTTGATTCCGCGCTATCGGAGCATGAAGGGCTTTGACGTACTGCGCAAGGCGGGCTGGGACACGCACGGGCTGCCCGTGGAATTAGAGGTGGAGAAAGCGCTGGGCCTGGACGGCAAGGCGCAGATACTGGAATATGGCGTGGAGCCCTTTATCCACCAGTGCAAGGAATCCGTCTTCAAATATGAGAAAGAATGGCGGGAGATGAGCGAGCGCGTCGCGTATGCCGTCGATATGGACGACCCCTATGTGACCTATCACGACGACTATATCGAGTCCGAATGGTGGGCGCTGAAGACCATCCATGAGAAGGGCCTGCTCTATAAGGGGCATAAGATCGTCCCCTATTGCCCGCGCTGCGGCACCGCGCTGGCCAGCCACGAGGTCGCGCAGGGCTATAAGGACGTGACGGAAAAGAGCGCCATCGCGAAATTTTACTCGGAGCGGGGCTGCATTCTGGCCTGGACGACTACGCCCTGGACCCTGCCCGGCAACGTCGCGCTCTGCGTAAACGCAAAGGAGGTTTATGTCCGGGCGAAGCGTGCGGACGATGTTACGGTGTATATCCTCGCGGAAGCGCTGCTGCCCTCCGTGCTGGGGGAGGAGACCGAGGTGTTGGAGCGCTTTCCGGGCGCGGACTTGGTGGGGCTGGTCTACGAGCCGCTCTTTGCGCTGCCCTTGGATTTCGGCGGGAAGACGCCCTACCGCGTGGTGGCGGATGCCTTTGTCACGCTCTGTGACGGCACGGGCGTCGTGCATATCGCGCCGGCCTTCGGCGAGGACGATAACCGCGTGGGTAAAGCGCACGATTTGCCGTTCATACAAACGACCAATACGGCGGGCAAGCTCTGCGGCGGCACGCCCTGGGACGGGATGTTTGTCAAGGAAGCCGACCCGATGATCATACGCGACCTGAAAGTCTCGGGCAAGCTCTTTGCGGCGCTGACCTATACGCACAGCTATCCGCATTGCTGGCGCTGTGATTCGCCGCTGATCTACTATGCCCGCGAAAGCTGGTTTATCCAAATGACGGCCATCAAGGATAAGCTGATCGCGTTCAACAAGAGCGTCAACTGGATACCCGAGACCATACGCGACGGGCGCATGGGGAATTTCCTCGAGAACGTGATCGACTGGGGCGTGAGCCGCGAACGCTATTGGGGCACGCCGCTGCCCGTCTGGGTCTGCGCCTGCGGGCATGTACATGTGATCGGCAGCCGCGCGGAACTGATGTTAATGTCCGACAACTGCCCGCCCGACTTGGAGCTGCACAAGCCCTATGTGGATGCGGTGCATGTGCAGTGCCCGCTCTGCGGCGGCACGATGCAGCGCGAGCCCGCCGTGATCGACTGCTGGTTTGATTCGGGCGCGATGCCCTTCGCGCAGTGGCACTATCCGTTCGAGAATAAGGAGCTGTTTGAGAGCCGCTATCCCGCGAACTTTATTTCGGAAGCGGTGGATCAGACCCGGGGCTGGTTCTATACCCTGCTGGCGATTGCCGCCTGCCTGTTTGACGTCGCGCCGTTTGAAAACTGCGTGGTGCTGGGGCTGGTCTGCGACAAGGACGGCAAGAAGATGAGCAAGCATGTGGGCAACGTCATCTCACCCGCCCAGGTGCTATCCCTGCCGGGCGCGCCGGGGGCGGACGCGGTGCGCTGGTATTTCTATACGGCGTCCGCGCCCTGGTTGCCCTCGCGTTTTTCGGAGGAAGCGGTCAAGGAGGGGCAGCGCATCTTTATGGGTACGCTGTGGAACACGTATGCCTTCTTTGTGCTCTATGCCGATCTGGACGGGTTCAATCCGTTGGAGCACCCCTTGGATAACGCAAGCCTGACCGTCATGGACAGGTGGATATTGAGCCGCCTGCATACCCTGATTGCCGACGCGGACGCGCACTTGGAGCATCTGCGCATCACGGAAGCGGGACGGGCGCTGGCTGCGTTCGTGGATGAGCTGTCCAACTGGTATGTGCGCCGCTGCCGCGACCGCTTTTGGGGCAGCGGCATGAGCGCGGACAAGGAAGCGGCGCTGACGACCCTGCATACAGTGCTGGTGACCTTCGCGAAGCTGCTTGCGCCGTTTATGCCCTTTTTGGCCGAGCAGATCTATCAGAATCTGGTTTGCAACTTTGATAAAGACGCGCCGGAGAGCGTGCATTTGTGCGATTATCCGCTTAGCGACGCGTTGTATATCGATAAAGAGCTCGAGAAGAACATGGGCCGCGTGCTGGCCCTGGTCACGCTGGGGCGCAGTGCGCGCAACAGTGCAAACATGAAGGTGAGACAGCCCCTGGCGCGGCTCTTGGCGCAGGGCGAGGTGCTGCCCGCCGATTACGCCGCCATAGTCGCCGAGGAGCTGAATGTGCGCGCGGTGGAGTTTGTGGAGGACGCGAGCAGCTATATATCCTATCGAGTGAAGCCGCAATTGCGCACATTGGGACCACGCTACGGCAAGCTGCTGGGTAAAATCTCGGTCATATTGGCCCAACCGGGACGGGGCGACGAGATTGTGGAGACGCATAATCGCGGCAAGACCTGGCACTGCGAGGTGGACGGCGTGGATGTGGCCTTGGCGAAGGACGATGTATTGGTCTCCGCCGAGCAGAAGCCCGGATATTTTGCCGAGAGCGCGGATGGGCTGAGTGTAGTGTTGGATACAACCCTAACCCCCGAACTGCTGGAAGAAGGCCTGGTGCGCGAATTGGTGAGCAAATTGCAGGGCATGCGCAAGGACGCAGGCTTTGCCGTGGCCGACCGCATCCGCATCGGCTATGCAGGAAACGCGCGCATCGCGGAGATATTCGGGAAGTATGGCGACAGCATCTGTGCGGATACGCTTGCGCCGGAGCTACGCGAGGCGATGTTTGGGTTTACGAAGGAATGGGATATCAACGGGGAGCTTGTAACATTATCTGTCGAACGGCTATAACGGAGGCACACATATGGAGAATACGGGAATCAGCGTATACGGGCATACCTATATCCGCGTCTTCGTCATTGCGGAAGACGGAGACTATCGGGATGGCAAGATGATTGCGGGTGCGCATTGGCTGCACCATTTGCTGCCGTTTGTATTTAACGGGAACGGCGGCTCGCTCGATATGGAGAGCGGCAGCGTGAAGGCATTTCTGGAGGATGACAGTAAGCGCAGGGAGTATATCGAATACGCCAGCTTCCCTCTGGCGGACGGGGAGCGCTTGGGCTATGCGGTGAAGCGCCGCATGGGGCACCGGGGCGGGGCCGAGCCTGTCTTTCTGGGCGACGGAAAGGATGGTCTCATTATTTACGACAGGGGCTATGGCGGACTGGATATTCCCTTGGGGTATTCGCATGCCCTGTGGGCATCCAACAAGGCGCTGCCCAACAGGGAGCAGTTCCGGCGCGTGGCGCAAAATTGCCTGCTCTTCCTCGACGCCGAGGTACTGCGCGCGGCGGGCGCCATGATCAGCCGGGGTATCTCCTGGGAGAAGACTGCCAGCGAATTGATTTGGCAGCTGCAAAATAACCCCGTCGTCTCGTTTTTGTCGGAAGCGCCGCATATTCTGATCACTTTTGCGGAAGACGGCGCGGTATATATACGCCGCAGAGAGGACGGCAGCCTTGCAGCCGCGCTTTACCTGACCCACAGCGGCGCGGAAGGGAGCCTGCGCGAAGCGCTGCAAGGGGAAGCGGAGCTTGTTTTTGACACGATGACCCTCATTCTGGCGGCGCAGTTTCGCGGAATTTTGCTCGGAACCAAGGACATACTCGTCATGCCGATGCTGAAAGCAGCCAAACAGATCATGACCGAAGGCGATATGGCTTCCACCAAAGAGAAGAAAAATATCAGCCTGAACCTGAATGAAAGCGACGATGCGTCGGAAGAAAAGCCGTTTCCCATTCCGATAGAGGGCAAGAGGGTGCGCACAGACTGGTGCGTGGCGAACAGCGGCGGCGCGGATGCCTTGTTCCAAAAGGCATACGACTATGTGCTGCATGGCGCGCAAGTGATTGAAGGCCTGCCCCGCCTTTCCTTCGGGAAGCTGATATCCGTGGATCGACATGAGATTGAGGCCTATCAGAATATCCGCAACCTGATCATGGGCTATGCGCGCGGCAGCAGCGTGCAACCGCTCTCCATCGCGGTTTTCGGCTCTCCGGGCAGCGGCAAATCGTTCGGGGTTACAGAGATAGCAAAGTGTGTGCTGCCCGGGCGAGTGGAGAAGTTGGAATTCAACGTATCGCAGTTCACGGGGCCGCAGGATTTGGGCGCGGCTTTCCAGCGCGTGCGGGATGCCATCCTCGAAGGCAAACTGCCGCTGGTGTTTTTTGACGAGTTCGATTCCGACCGGGGCGGGGTGCCGCTCGGCTGGCTGAAGAGCTTCCTCATGCCCATGCAGGACGGAAAGTTCAAGGATGAGAGCGGCGTGCACCCCATCGGCAAATGCGTACTGGTGTTTGCCGGAGGGACGGCGGCGGATGCCGATGATTTTGTGAAGGAACACGACGAGGGATACCGCCCGGGGTTCAAGAGTGCCAAGGGCCCGGATTTTGTCAGCCGCCTGAAAGGCACGATAGGCGTTTTGGGGCCGAATCGGCGCAATGACGAGGACGAGAACTATGTCCTGCGGCGGGCACTCCTCCTGCGCAGCCTATGCAGGCAGAAGGGAATCTGCAAGGTCAACGGGAACATAGTCTCCGCCATGCTCAAAGTATCGGAATACAAGCACGGCGCGCGTTCCATGGAAGCCATTTTGGATATGAGCCGCATCGATGGCGATGCGTGGGAGCCCGCCTCGCTGCCGTTTCACTCGCAGTTGGCGCTGCATGTGGAGGCGGATGAGTTTTTGGGCTTGGTGATGGCGGTATAATATGTTCGGTCTCGGTACAATAGTCAATACCGCCGCCATACTTCTCGGCGGCGCCTTGGGCCTGTTATTGAAAAAGGGCATCCCCCAGCGCGTGGGCGAGGGCATTATGAAGGGCCTGGCCCTTGTGACGCTGTATCTCGCCGTGACGGGCATGCTGGGGGGGAAGAACCCGCTGGTGGCGGTGCTTTCCGTGGCGATTGGCGGCGCGCTGGGTACCCTGCTGGATTTGGACGGCAAGACCCAGCGCTTTGTGGAGAAAATCGCGAAGAAGTCGGACGGTAACGCCAAGGACGCCTTCCTGACCGCCACCCTGCTCTTTTGCTCGGGCGCGATGGCGGTGACGGGCGCGATGAACGACGGCCTGCGCGGCGACGCGACCCTGCTCTATACCAAGGCAGTGCTGGACGGCATCTCCGCGCTGGTCTTTGTCAGCACCTTGGGCAAGGCGGCCATCTTTTCCGCCATACCCGTGCTGCTGTATCAGGGCGGCATCACCCTCTTGGCCCACTTTGGCGGCAGCTTTTTGCCCGACGCCACAATCGCCGAAATGACTTGCGTCGGCTCCCTGCTGCTGCTGGGCTTGGGCCTGAATATGCTGGGCGTCACCAAACTGAAGCTGATGGATTATATCCCCGCTATCTTCTTGCCTATCTTGATTTGTTTGGTGTTGTAGGCTATCCCGTATACAGCTGTGTAATGATATCCAGAATTTCCGTGCCCATGGCTGTGCCGGAGGAATAGATTTCCGTTACCCGTTCCCAATCCAGAATGGCCTTGCCATATTCCCATTCAAAGGTGATCGCATCCATGCCTGCCGCATCCTCGGATGAGACCGTGTAGTAGAGACAGATGATATCATATACGGTGACGGTATCGCCAAAAAGCTCTTCTTCGCGCGGGTTCCAGGCGAAGTAGGTTGGGTTCACACCATCGATACCCTCAAATAGATACGAAAGATCACCGCTCTCCAGAATGGAAAGATTCTCTCCGTGCCACAGGCCTATTTCGGGGATACCCAAGGATTCCGCGTGGGTTCTGAGCGCGCCCAGACAGCGCGAGACGGCCAAGGTGAAATCTATAACCACCTTCACATGCTCCATTGGGTTTTGCTCGAACGCATTCGCATGCTCTGTATAATCGTGATCGTCCGGGTGATCGTTCCGACCCCAATACATATCATATCCCTCCGCCGCTTCGCATTGCATGCGGTACAGATCGTCAAAGGTCGGATTTTCAATGGTTTCAGTATAATCCTCATAGAACCAGGAAGTTTCGGTTTCGTCCTTATACACCTTGCGGACAAGCGTTGCTATCACATATGCAGCCCGTACATCCGCCGGGTTTTCGGCATTCAACAGCTCCTCAATAGAGAATTCTGCTATCGTCCAAGTTCTTTTTGGAAGGTATCCCACATGTCCTATGTGCGTGCCAAACTTCCCGGTATCATAATTGAATGCGAAATAATTCACCCCACTCATGCCGACGCAATTTTGCAGGAATGCGCCCAGCGTGATGGTTTCGTTTAAGTCAGCGCCGGTGCCCCAGCCCGGCAGGATGGAGAGCCCCGCCAAATGGCGCAGGACGGCGGCGGCGTCTGCGGCTGTGACGTCGCCATCCAAGTCCGCGTCCGCGGCGGCGAGGGCGTTGCCCGTGAGGGGGGTGATGCCCGCCAGGTGGCGGAGTATCATTGCGGCGTCCGCGGCGGACAGGTCGCCGCTGTTGTCCACGTCACCGTTCCTATAGGGCGTCTCCGCGAGGGCGAGCAAGTTTGCCCCGAGCAGGCAGAGGATGAGGAAAAGAACGAGTGTAATCTTGCCGATTTTGCGCATGGCCGTACTCCTTTTTATCTGTTATTCATTGGAAGGGATGCAATAAAGCGGAGCGAACCATTGGCGTCCGCTCCTGCATGATTATTCTTCTTCAACCGCTTCAAAGAGCTTGAATCCGCCCTTTTTCTTGGGCGGCGGCGGCGGGTTTTCGGAATCCTCCCAAGCGCCTTCATCCAGGTCCTCCACGTCGTCCCCGTTCCACATGCGCTGGAACCAGCTCTTCTTCTTGCCGTTCTCGTCCGCGCCCGGCGCGGGCGCGGTGGGCATCTGGCGTTGGGGCGCGGGGCGGGACGGGGTCTGCTGCGGCGCGGCGGGCGCGGGTGCATAGGGGTCCGGCTCGTCAAAATCGTCGTCATAGCCCGGGGTGGCGCGGCGCGGCGGCGCGGCCTGCCGACTCACGGGCGGCGGCGCATTGCGGCGGGGCGGGGCAGAGGGCGCGGCATAGGGATCGGGCGTATCGAAATAATCCTCCTCCGGCTCCGCATAGGCGGGGGTCGGCGGCGCGGGCGCGCGGCGGACGGGCGCGGGCGGCACTTCCTCCTCATATTCCACGCGTTCGCGCGGCGCGGGCTTGGGGGCGGCGGGGGCGGGCGCCTGCTCCTCCATCTTTTCGGAAAGGGCCTCGCGCGCGTGGCTCACCTGATCCAGATAGCCCTGCGTATAGCGCTGCAAGTCTCGCAGTATCTCATCGGCATAGAGGTTCGCGCTGTCCACGGTTTCCATCGCAATCGCCTGCGCTTCCGCCAATATCTCCCCCGCGCGCGCTTCGGCGTCCCGCAACAGATCCTCGGCGCGATAGCGCGCCTGCTGCATGATGGTCGTCTCCTCGACCAAGGCGTTCGCATAGTCCACGGCCTGGTTGTGGATATCCACGGATTCGCGGTCGGCGGCGTCCAATATGCGCTCGGCCTCCTCCTGCGCGCCTCGTATCATCGAATCGGCATGCACCTGCGCGCGCGCGGTCATATCGCTCGCGTCGGTCTCGGCGTCGTGAAGTATATTGTCCTTCGTGGCCAGCACGGCGCTCGCCGCGCGGATATCCGCCGGAATCACGCTCTTCAGGTTGATGAGACTCTCCGCCATCTCCACGCGGTCTATGCTGCACCAGTCGCCGCTCTTGCTCTTGCTTTTCGGCGCGGCCGCGAGCGCCTGCTCCATCTGGGAAATGAATGACTCCATTTGGTATCTCTGTGTACTGCTCATGTGTTTGCTAACCTTTCGGTAATGATTTTCATATTGCAAGCCGGAACCAGCCCGGCGATGCTGCCGCCATAGCGCGCGATCTCCTTCACATGCGAGGAGCTCAAAAATGAGTGCGCGGGGTTTGCCATAAAGTATACGGTCACGAGTTCCGGCGCGAGGTGGCGATTGACCGCGTGGATTTGGAATTCATATTCAAAATCCGTCACCGCCCGCAGACCGCGTATGCTGTGCGTCGCGCCGATAACCCGCGCGAAGTCCGCCAGCAGGCCGTCGAAGCAGACGGCTTCCGCGTTATCTATGCCCGCGCCCTCCAGCGCGTCCCGTATCATTCCCTGCCGTTCCTCCGCCGAGAAGAGCGGCGACTTTTCCGTGTTGCGCAACACCGCGACATAGATTTTGTCGAAGAGCCCTGCCGCGCAGTGCAGGACCTCCATATGCCCGACGGTCAGCGGGTCAAAACTGCCACCGTAAACAGCGGTTCGCATAGACGCTACTCCTCACAAATCGTTATCGCGCATTCGCCGTAGCAGCGGGTCTTGGCGATGCGCAAGCCCGTTGGTGCTTGCCACGGGGCCTTGCTTGCGTGCTCTACGGCCACGAGAGCGCCCTCGGCGAGCAGTTGCCGCTCGACCAACATCTCGCAGGCAATATACGCAAAATCCGAGCCATAGGGCGCGTCCAAGAGCACCAGGTCGAAGGCCTCCCCGCGCCTTGCCAGCGTGTCCAGCGCGGCCCGATAGTCCAGAGCCGATACAGAAATGTTTTCCGCCAGGCCGAGACGCCGCGCGTTCGTTTGGATCAGCGCGGCACATTTGAGGTCCGCGTCATTGCACACGACGGCGTGCGCGCCCCGGGAAGCGGCCTCGAGACCGAGCGCGCCGGAACCGGAAAACAGATCCAGCACCCGAGCCCCCGGTACGCGGAATTGGAGCATATCAAAGAGGGATTCCCGCACCCGGTTCAGCGTGGGCCGCGTATCCTGCCCCTCCGGCGTCATAAAGACGCGCCCGCGCGCCGTTCCGGCGATGATGCGCACAGAAATTCCTCCCAAATTACACCTTGTAGGAAACTATAACACAATTCGTGTTTTCTATCAAGTATTTTTTAACAAAGTGTGAACGTCGAGAAAGAGGAAAGTTAGAGTGGGCGGAGAATATGGCGGAAATTATCTTTCCTCTTTCCCCTTTACTCTGCAAAAAAGACTGCAAAAGCAGTCTTTTTTACACCGTTCCCCCGCTTACCAGCGGCATATACTTTTCCTCCGGTTCCTCGAGGACGGCGGAGATTTCGCTCAGGAGGATTTGACGCGCCGTCAGAAACATCTTGCGCTCGCCCGTGGAGAGCCCTTTATCCAACTCGCGGCGCAGCATACTCTTCACGACGCCCGCCACGATATAGATATCGCCGGACTTCAGCTTGTCCATATTGTCGCGGTAGCGCTGGTTCCAGTTGCCGATATCCGCTTCCATGCACTCCGAGCGCAGGAAGCTGATGATGGTGCGGCAGGTCTCGGCATCGGCCAGGGGGCGCAGACCCACCTTTTCGGCGGAGCTGACGGGTACCATGGCGGTCATCTTTCCGGTCAGGAAGCGCAGCACATAATACCGGGCGCTTTCGCCCAGTATGGTCTGCTCCTCCACGCGCTCCAGCATCCCGACGCCGTGCATCGGATAGCAGAGCAAATCTCCCGGCATAAACATGCAAAGAACCCCCCACGATATTCTATACACATTATAGCGCGACTCTCCGAAACTTGCAATAGTAAACGGAAAAAAGGACACCGTATTCGCGATGTCCTTTTTGTATATAAATGGAATTTATTCCGGCCTTCTCTTGCGGCCGATGCCCAAAACGGCCAGACCGCAGACCGCCGCGCCCAGCAGGAAGAGCAGATTCCAAAGGAGGGCGCCCTCGCCGGTTTGCATGCGATGCATGTTCGTGTTGGTGACGGTGAAGCCATCCTCCGCGTTGCCGCCGTATTCGACCTTGTAGCCCACGGGTACCGCGACTTCGACGACCGTCCAGGTCTCGGCGGGGTCGAGGTCTTCCCAGGTATGGGTCCAGTCGTTCTCGTCGTTCAGGGTGACGGGCGCGCCCTCGGGCTCGCCGTTCTTCTGCAACTGCACTCGGACGCTTTCGGGCAGGGTGATGCTTTCAGGGGTGATCCATTCCTTGGTGACGGAGATATCGATCAGGATATAGCTGTTTGTCGCCGTGAAGCGCAGATTGCCGCCTTCGTCCGGTGCGTTCGCCGCAATGGAGCCGTCTTGGGTGTAGGTCGTCGGCATACAGTCGGTTTCGACGACGGTATAGACGCCGCTGATGGGCAGGTCGGTCCAGGTATGCGTCCACGGGATGCTCTCCGTGCCGTTCAGGGTGACGGGCGCGCCCAAGTTGTCGCCGTTCTTCTTCAATTGGAAGGTGGCGCAGCCGCCCGTCGGCACGCCGCCCGTCCATTCCTTTGTGATTGTGACGGAGATCAGCTTCTCCGTATTTGTCACATTGAGCACGAAATTGCCCGAGCCTGCCGGGCTTTCGGTCACTGAGCCTATGACGGAGTTATAGGTGCTTGGCGCAAATGCCGTCTCGCGGACGCTGTAGTCCGTGGCGTAGGGCAGGTTGGTCCAAGTGTGGCTCCACGGCCCGGTCAGCGTGACGGTCTGGCCCGGCACGTCGACGCCGCCCTTGGTCAGCTGGAAGGTGACGGTTGCGCCTGTCGGAACGGTCGGCGACCAGGATTTATTGACCGTGAGGGAGCAGGTTTTTTCGGTATTCGTTACATCCAGCACGAAGTTGCCCGAGCCCGCCGGGGTCTCGGTGACTGAGCCGATGACGGAATTATAAGTGCTGGGAGCGAATGCCGTCTCGCGGACGCTGTAGTCCGTGGCGTAGGGCAGGTTGGTCCAAGTGTGGCTCCACGGGCCTGTCAAGGTCACGGTCTGGCCCGGCACGTCGACGCCGCCCTTGGTCAGCTGGAAGGTGACGGACGCGCCTGTCGGAACGGTCGGCGACCAGGATTTATTGACCGTGAGGGAGCAGACTTTTTCGGTGTTCGTTACATTGAGCACGAAATTGCCCGAGCCTGCCGGGGTTTCGGTGACGGAACCTATGACGGAATTATAGGTGCTT
>Ga0123353_10002754_pt1 | contig 21933 bp, 21 predicted proteins | sample TergutLab28metaG_3_FD_92763 | JGI IMG/M metagenome (GOLD analysis project Ga0123353, IMG submission 92763) | Labiotermes labralis P3 segment gut microbial communities from Petit-Saut dam, French Guiana - Lab288 P3 | ecosystem: Host-associated > Arthropoda: Insects > Digestive system > Gut ... | reverse complement strand
GTTCCTCCAGCTCATGTACAGCATGGCGACGAACCACATCGTTATGAACATGTAAGGTTTCGAATCGGCATTCTTCGGAAGGTCGAACAGCCTGTATGCGGCCACGATGAACGCGAACCACATCGTCACCACGCCGGCGTATATCGCCTGCGTGGACAGTGTGACCGACGAGTATGCACCGACCAGTGAACCGAACTTACCGTCTGCGTACGGATAGAAACCGGACGTCATCGCGGCGTACAGCGACGGTGCCATGAACGCTATCGCGGTAAGCGTGACTATAGCGATCGCCAGTGACACTGGGAACGTTATCACCCAAACGCGGTGATATGAGACCAGAACCGAAATTATGATTATCAGGAGCGCCAGTACCAGCGGGCCTGCCACAAGCGTGTACATCCCCATTACCAGCGCATAATACAGCGAACTTATCAGGAGCGCGACCACCATGACGAAACCGTACACCGCCACCATGCCCATCGCGCTCTTCCCCCTAAGGCGGTCGAGGACCGCCTGGACCAGCATTATGAACGAGATTATCGTGATCACGGAGAGGAATCCTATCCATGAGAGCATCAGCGCCGTCAGCGACAGTGTCGCGAACAGCGTGTTCCTGAACACCGCCTTATCCTTGAACGGTGCGAGGAACGCTTTCTTCACCGATGCTTCGTCCGCGGGTTTGAACGCTTTCACCGCTCTCAGCAGGAACAGCGTCATCAACACGAAGAAGAACACGAAGTACGCACTCTCGGTACCGTTGGAGAACACCGTCTGCACTATGGCGACGGCCGATATCGCGAAGAACGCAGCTGCGACGATCGCGATCCTGCGGCTGAACATCTCCCTTGCCAGGAGATATACCGGAATGCATGTCAGCGCGCCTACGATCGCCGTGGAGAAGACGAGCGCTGCGCTTGCTGCCTCGGATACGGAGTATCCGAACAGGGTCAGCGGGTATGCGAGCATCGCGACGGACCAGTCGAACAGCGGCGGGCTATGGTTCAACCCGCCGAACGGGTAGTTAAGGGCGGGGTCGGTGATCACATGACCTCCCGTTACCAGTATCCTTTCGATCACATGTAGATGATATGCGGCGTCAGAGCCCCCGGACAGCGCGAAACCGCTGCCCGCGGAGGTGCCGTACGCGAACATGACCCTCAGTATGAAAGCTATGATCACTATCGCGGCCAGCACCGTCAATGAACGCCAGTTACCTACGATCCAGTCCTTACGGCCGCCGGCTCCTTTTCCCGCACGGCCTCTCGAATCTTCCTCAGGCTGACGCATTCTACGATCTCCACTTTATAGAATAACGGTTGATTACCGCTAACGTATAAATATGCTTTCAAACGCGTATTATATATGCGGGCAACTAAAGTATCGCGCGTATCTCCTTTTCTATCCCGAGGGCGGCCTTTTTAGGTTCCGCGGAGCCGTAGACGGACCTTCCTACGATAACGTAATCCGCGCCCGCTGATATGGCGGCGGATGCCGATCCGCCCTGTGCCCCCACTCCCGGCGACAGTATCTTCTTGGACCCTGCGATCTTTCTGACCGCAGCTATCCTGTCCGGCCTGGTGGCTGGGGCGATGAATCCCGCGACACCGCATCTCAACCCCATTGCGGTCATCTCTTCCGCGTGGACCGCCGTGAACGTCATCCCTCCGGGATGGCTCATCTCCGTCACTGCGTATATCTCGGCATCACCGGCGGCCTCCACCGCCGCCGTCAGGGAATCCTCCCCCGTGAACGCATGAACTATAACCGCGGACGCTCCCCTGGCCACCGCACCCTCCACTATCAGACGGACGGTGTTCGGTATGTCGGCGACCTTCAGGTCGCAGATGACATCGGTCATCTCCGAAAGCAGCGATATCATCTCCGGTCCGGCCGACAGGACGAGCGGCCAGTTTATCTTCACCGCATCGATGTGCTCCCTTACCTCCTTAACGATGTCCAATGCCCTTTTTCCGTCGGTCTCGTCCATCGCCAGAACTATGCGTGTGTCCTTCCTCATCGTGGACATCGAATCTTGGAAAGGGTTATTAAAACATCCTGCGCTAAACCGATCATGGTAAAGAGGACGGAATGCGGATCCGCCGTCAGCGGAAAGATGGCGAAGGGGTGCGAGCACTGCATCAACGGCAGCAAAATGGTGCTCTTCGTGACCGGGAGATGCGGCACCGGGTGCTTCTACTGCCCTGTGTCCTTTGAGAAGATGGGGCACGATGTCATATACGCCAACGAAAGGAAGGTATCGCATCCGGACGAGATACTCGCTGAGGCAGTATCCATGGACGCCACCGGGACCGGGATCACGGGAGGCGATCCACTCATCGATACCGATCGGACCGTGTCACTGATAAGAATGCTGAAGGAACGTTTCGGAGAAGGCCATCATATTCATCTGTACACCTCCACCATTGATCTGAAGAAGGTGCTGGTGCTTGAGGCCGCCGGCCTCGACGAGATACGTTTCCATCCGCCGACGGATGTTTGGAATGACATCGGAAGCACCTGTCTCGGCGAGATCGTCTCGTCATCGAAGATGGATGTCGGCATCGAGGTCCCGGCGCTCCCAGACCTCGCGGCGGAACTGGAGATGCTTGTTCGCGATGTCATAAGGATCGGTGTCAAATTCATCAACATCAACGAGCTGGAGTTCTCCGAGAGTAACTGGGATATGATGAGTGCCAGACAGTATGAACTGAAGGACGAGATGTCGTCCGCGGTGCTCGATTCGAACAAGGTCGCGAAACAAATAATGAAGAGATTTCCCGGCGCCGACATACGTTTCTGTTCCTCATCCTTCAAGGACTCCGTCCAGCTGAGGAAACGTTTGATACGCACCGCAGAGAGGAATGCGAAGGCATATGAGGTCGTCACGGACGACGGCACCGTTATGAAAGGTCTCATCTACGCGGACGACCTCGCCGCCGCCGCGGAGCTTCTGCGCAGTGAGTACGATGTTCCGGATGAGCTCATGTTCATAGACGGGAAGAGGATGGAGATAGCGCCGTGGATCATCGAGGAGATAGCGGACGAACTGCCGTTCAAATGTTACATGATCGAAGAATACCCGACAGCCGACCGGCTGGAGGTCGAGCGCATACCGTTATGAAAATGAGTTAAAGGGTTTTGCACCTGGCGATCGACCCGGGGGACCGGTCAATCGACGCTCAGGCTCTGTATCTCATGGTGCCTGTTCACTATGTCGCGAGCGATGCGCAAGTTCTTACCTGCCTTGCCTATCGCGCGCCCCTTGAGCTTGGGGTCCACGGTGATCGTCGCATGCGTTACGTTACCGCGCTGCTCTATCACCACTTTTTGAGGCTCGTATATGTGGAAGACGTTCTTCACGAACTGTTCCGGGTCCTCCGAATACTCGACCACTTGGATGTTCTTTCCAGTGCGATCCTTCAACCTTATGACGTGTTCCCCTTTCTTACCAACGGCTATGTTCCCCTGTCCCTTCTCTACGACGAACACCAATTTGTCATCGGCGTCCATGCAGTCGATGACATTGGCCTTTGTTATCGTCTCAAAGAGAGAGATATACATCAGCGTGTCTTCGGTCAGCACTATTTCCGCGGACATGTTCTCACAGCGTTAAGATGTTGGAGCTGCCCTTGTCGATGACCGCCAGCGCGGACACCGAGAACGGCTTACCGCAGAGGGCGCCCAATTCCATATTGTTGCCCTCGTAGACATGAACCTTCACTTTCACGTCGCCCTTGAGGAAATCGCTGGGGCAATTCCTCGCCAGCACTATCATCTGAGCCTTTCCGCTCTTTACCGCTTTCTCTGTCTGTCCTACGCCGAACTCCACCTGTCCGGTGGATATCGCCGACTTCAATGCTCTTCCTATGTCTATCATTTCTTATTCCCCCTCGGTGTGTATATCAGATTGACGGCACCGGTTCCAAGGGTTACCGGCTGACCGACAATGATGTTTTCCGCCACTCCGTCGAGATGGTCCACCTCTCCGATCATGGCCGCATGCAGCAGGTGCGCGGCAGTTATCTCGAACGCCGCCCTCGCCAGCACGCTTGATTTTCTCCCTGATATCCCGTGCCTTCCGATGGCCTTGACGTAACCGTCGTTGGTCATCAGGTCGGCGACGAGCATGATGTGTCTTATGTCAACGCTGAGACCCTGTTCCGACAGGGTGTTGTGGGCCTCACGTATTATCGAATTACGGGCGGCCTCTATTCCAAGAACGTCCGCGACCTCCTGGATACTGTTGGTCATCGTCCTCGTCTGGTCGACGCCGGCTATCTTGAGCACTTCCTTCAGATTGCTGCCCTCGGTGTAGATGACCCATTTCCCGGTCTTGTCCTCTTTCCTTATGACCGCACGGATGATACCGTCGATGCCCTTGATCTTGACCGTCTTTATTGCGTCGTATATCGCCTGCAGCTTCTTGTAGGACGGTTCGTCGGACGTGACCAATATCTCCTGGTCCTTGACCTCGACCTGTCCGCGGGCTGCTTTCACTTTGTTCAGACGGTCTATGAGGTCGTCCATCTTCACGCCGCGTGCGTCCATCTTCCTCATATCGGGCTGTATGATGAACCTCATGTTCGTTATGTCCGTCTTGATCGACGCCACATCGAGCAGGTTGGTCATCTCTATCTCCGATGATACCAGACGGGCTATGTTCTCATCGTCCGCCGCCATGCCCACGAGACGCACCGTCATCATGGGCGTGCTGGGTATTCTCCTTGCATCCACGATCTCGATGAGTCTCGGAAGGCCGAGTGTGACGTTGATCTCAGCGACACCGGCGTAGTGGAAGGTACGCATCGTCATCTGCGTTCCCGGCTCCCCTATCGACTGTGCTGCCATGATACCGGCCGATTCGTTCGGGTCCATGCGGTGGTCCTCGTACATGCGCGCCGCGACACTGATCAATTTTTCGTATATCTCGTCGCTCAGGTCGGCGTTCTTTATGCGCTTCGCGATATCGACGATCATCTTCAGCGGGATGTTAGTGTTGTTCTTCTCCGCGATCTGTCTGAGCTTCTTCCCTTCCTCGGAAAGCTCCAGCGGTGAGTGGACGAGCTCCATCGGCTCGGCGATCTCCTCCACTTTCTTCGCCTTCTCGGACCTTACGGATACCAGCCTCTTGCCTATCTTCGATATTACGGTCTCGGCCTCTTCCTCGGATATTCCCAATGTCATGAGTTCATCCACGCCCGCTTCGCTTATAGCGCCCAGGGTGCTGTACTTCGTCAAAAGGAGTTCGGCCGTCTCCGGACCGATGTCCCTCTTCAGCAGCGCGTTCATTGTGTCCTTCTTAGCCATCTTACTCGCCTCCGAACTCGGGTTCCTCGAAGCTTCCTTCCTCTTCCTCTATGAACTCCATCTCGTCCTTCTCGATCGTTCCGTAGTCCTCTCCGACCTCGCTCGTCTCGACCACGAGCAGCTTGTCCGCATCGTCGCCGAGAACTTCGACGAACAGGTCGTCGAGATCTATCGCTTTACCCTGAACGGATCTTGCGGGATCGGCGCCGTCCTCTCCGTACTCGAACTGAATGATCGTATCGGCGGTGTTCCTCACGGTGCCGTCGTTCATCAGTTTGAGATCTTCCAGCGCCGATATCAGACGGCGCTGCATGTAACCTGACCTGGATGTCCTTACGGCAGTGTCCACCAGACCTTCGCGTCCTCCCATCGCATGGAAGAAGAACTCGGTCGGTGCCAGTCCCGTCTTGTACGAGTTGGATACGAATCCTTTCGCATATGCGCCCAGATCGCCTTTGGTGAAGTGGGGCAGCGTGCGGTTCCAGTAACCTCTGGAGAGACGTTCACCACGAACGGCCTGCTGACCGACACAACCGGCCATCTGCGACAGGTTGAGCATCGATCCCCTCGCGCCCGACTTGGCCATGACCACGGCGGAGTTCTCCATACCGAGGTGCTTCCCGGCTATACGTCCGGCCTGGTCACGTGCTTGTCCGAGGACCTTCATCACTTCCACTTCGAGCGTCTCCCTCAGCGAGCGACCGGGCATCTGGTCCAGCGTACCGTCGCGATACGACTGGACGAATGACGTCACCTTGTCTATGCACTCGCGGTTGAACTCCTGTATCTGCATCTTCGCCTCGTCCGGGATGTCCTCGTCGTCTATCCCGGTACTGAAGCCGCGGTCCATTATGGCGCCCAGCGCAAGTCTCGTCACTTCGTCTATGAACTGTCTCACTCTCTCGGGGCCGTAGTCCCTGGCTATGCGGTCGAGTATCTTTCCCTTGCTGTTCCCGATGGATTTCGCGTCGATCGTCCCGCACAGCAGCTGACCGTCCTTGACCTTCACATAGGAATCATACTCACATTTCTCGTTCCTGCAGCGGTCGCAGTTCTGGCATATGGACGCTTTGAACGTGGCGCGCAGGTCCTTCGGCAGCACCGTCGAGAACAGCTGTTTCCCTGTCCAGTACTCCTTGCCGTTCTCCTTGCCCGCCGGCTCCGGCATCTCTATGTGCGATAATTTTGACAGAATGTTGAGCGTTCTCGTCTGGTCGAACCTCGGATTATCGTGTGTCAGATAGTATATCCCTGTGATGTGGTCGTGTATCGCGCCTATGATCGGTCCCCCGTACCTCGGCGACAGGATGTTCTCCTGTACCTGCATCAGTATGCGTGCCTCGGCACGCGCCTCGTCCGACTGAAGGACGTGCAGGTTCATCTCATCACCGTCGAAGTCAGCGTTGTACGGCGGACATACGCACAGGTTGAATCTGAATGTCTTACCCTGCATTATGCGGACGCGGTGCGCCATCATGGACATCCTGTGCAGTGACGGCTGCCTGTTGAACAGTACGACGTCGCCGTCAACGAGCTGACGCTCGACGGTGTAATCGACCTCGATCCCTTCGGAGACCTCCTGTGAGTTGCGAGTCGTCACTCTTATCCTTCTTCCGTCGGAGCGTATCACGTAGTTCACTCCGGGGAGGTACGTGCTGTCCTCGGGCGGGTCCGGGCCGCGGGCCACCATCACTCTCAGCGCCTCTATGTTGTGCTCATTGACATGCACCGGCACCGTCAGTTCCCTGGCCGCTTTCACTGGAACTCCTACCTCGTTTATCGACAGGAGCGGGTCCGGTGATATCACCGTACGCGCGGAGAAGTTCACCCTCTTACCTGACAGATTGGAACGGAATCTTCCTTCCTTTCCCTTCAGCCTCTGCGCCAGCGTCTTCAGGGGGCGGCCGGACCTGTGCCTGGCCGGCGGTATCCCGGACGTCTGGTTGTCGAAGTATGTGGTCACGTGGTACTGAAGCAGTTCCCACAGGTCCTCCACGATCAGCTGCGGAGCGCCTGCGTCCCTGTTCTCCCTGAGCCTCTGGTTTATCCTCAGGACATCCACGAGCTTGTGTGTCAGGTCGTCCTCCGACCTGTCGCCGGTGTCCAGCGTGATCGACGGCCTCACCGTCACCGGCGGTACTGCCAGTGCCGTGAGCACCATCCACTCGGGCCTGCATGTCGCCGGGTCCATGCCCAGCGTCCTCAGGTCCTCGTCAGGTATGCGCTCCAGTCTGTCACGGACCTCCCTCGGCGTCAGTTTGTGGTTGTCGTCCGCTTCCCTGAACGTCGTCGGTTTGTCTAATTTGATCTTTATCTGTTCCTCGCCGCAGTACGGGCACAGCCCTTTCGACGAGGCGTCCTTCGCCGTTGTCTTGGTGAACGATTTCTTGTCGGCGGTGTCTCCTCCGAGTTCCTCGACACGGTCCATGTTCTGACGGGTCTCCTCTATCTGGTCCTCCGTCAGCATAAGCCTCCCGCATTTGCGGCAGGTGCTCTCCAAGAGTGTCTTGATGTCCTTGATGAAGCCCACGTGTATCACGGGCATTGCAAGGTCTATGTGCCCGAAATGTCCAGGACATTCGTCGACCTTACATCCGCACGTCTTGCATCTGAGCCCCGGCTCTATGACGCCCATGTGCGGGTCCATGAGACCCATCTCTATCGGGTATCCCTCATCGTCGTAGGTGTCCGCCGTTATTATCTTGGTGGCGGACATCTTCCTTATTTCCTCCGGTGATACACAGGAGAATTTTATCGCCCCTATCCTCTTCGATATGCCGATCATCTCAGGTCCTCCAGCTGAAGTCTCATGGCGACACCAAGAGACAGAAGCTCATCCATGAGCAGTTTGAACGCGTACGATGTCTGCACCAGGTATATGCTCGTGTTGTTCTTGCATACCGGGCAGTACAGCGATCCGTGGCGGTCCATTATCGCCACGTGTCCGCAGTTCGGGTTGCCGCAGATGTACTGCTGCGTCCCGTCCGACTCGTCCAGGAGACGGTCCTTGATCACCATGGCCGCGCCGTGCCCTATCAGACAGTCACGTTCCATCTCACCGAATCTCAGTCCTCCCTGTCTCGACCTTCCCTCCGTGGGCTGTCTCGTCAGTATCTGCACGGGACCGCGTGAGCGCACGTGCATCTTTCCGCTGACCATGTGGTGCAGCTTCTGATAGAATATCACACCCACGAACACGTCCGTCTGGATCATGCGTCCGCTGACCCCGTCGTACATCACTTCCTTCCCGGTGTGCTTGAATCCGTTCCTGACCAGGCCGTCGCGTATCGACTGTTCGTTCTCTCCGGAGAACGAGGTCGCGTCTATCATGCGACCCTCCATCGAACCGACCTTGCCGCCTATCATCTCCAGGACATGTGCTATCGTCATACGGCTGGGGATGGCATGCGGGTTTATCACGAGGTCCGGCGTTATACCGTCGGCCGTGAACGGCATGTCCGACTGGTCGACCAGACGTCCCACCACTCCCTTCTGCCCGTGTCTTGAGCAGAACTTGTCCCCAAGTTCAGGTATCCTCTGGTCCCTGACCTTCACCCTTACAAGTCTCGTACCGTTCTCGGACTCCGTGACCATCACCGAGTCCACATGCCCGAGCTCACCGGGTCTTACGGTTATCGAGGTCTCACGCCTCTTCTGAGGCGTGAGGAAGTCCATCTCCTCCTCGAGGAAACGCGGCGGTGATGTCTTTCCGATGAGAACGTCGCTGCCGGACACTTCCGATTCCGGTGATATGAGACCGTCCTCACCGAGCGAGGCATACGCCATATCGGCACGCGCCCCTCTCACGTCCGGCGACGGTATCTCGAAATGATCCTCCTGTCCTCCGGGGTACCTGCGCTCCTCCGCGCGGTACGTCCTCATGAACGAGGACCTTCCGAGCCCTCTCTGGACGGAGCTCTTGTTCATGACGAGCGCGTCCTCCATGTTGTAACCGTGATATGAGAGCACAGCGACCACGAAGTTCTGACCCGCGGGCCTGTGGTTATAGCCGACGAACTCCATCGTCTGGGTCTGTGCCATCGGTCTCTGCGGGTAGTGGAGCAGGTGACCTCTTGTATCCGGCCTTATGCGGTAGTTCGACGCCGGTATCCCGAGCGCCTGCTTCGCCATACCTGCGCCCATCGTCACACGCGGCGACGAGTTGTGCTCCGGATACGGAACGAGTCCCGAACATACTCCCAATATTACCATCGGGTCTATCTCCATGTGCGTGTGCCTGTCCTCGAGCTTCGACGGCACCTGCATCTCCTCATTGCAGAACCTGCATTTGAGCGCCGCGACACCGTCCTTCTCCGGGTTCATCCAATCCGCGTCCATCGGTGACAGGGCGCGACCGCAGTGCTCGCATCTCTCCGGCACGTCGTATGCGTCCACGGCTATGAACGAGTCCTCTTCCTCCTCGGCGTCCAGCCATTCCAGGATGCCCTCGCGGAACAGGTCGTTCCATTTGACCTTCTTTTCCCTTATCCCCTCGATATGCCTGCGGGTGATCATCGTCCTGCCGTCCTTCAGCACAAGGAGCGGTCTGCGCAGTCTTCCCTCGTCGCAGTTTATTATGACCTCGTTCATCTCCTCGTCGAAGCGTATGTTGACCTCGCCGGACATCAGACCGCAGCGCCTGCGGTCGCGTATCTCCGTCACCAGTTTCTCTGCCTCCGCGTGGGTCCCGACCAGGTCCCCGTTGACGTATATGCGGCTTCCGGTCTGTTTCACCGGGCCGAGGCCCAGGTCCTTGAGTATCCATTTGAGGTCCGCCTCCTGGAAGCCCTCGGACACGTCTATTATCAGAGCGGCGTTCTTCACGAGTCCACAGTTCTGTCCCTCAGGCGTCTCCGACGGACAAAGGCGTCCCCACTGCGTCGGGTGGAGGTCACGGGCCTCGAAGTGAGGCTGGCTCCTTGTGAGCGACGACGTCACCCTTCTCAGATGGGACATCGCGGACATGTTGCTCGTTCTGTCCAATAATTGTGATACACCGGCACGTCCGCCGACCCAGTTGCCGGTGGCGAGCGAGTGCAGAAGCTTGTGCGTGAGCAGGTCCGGGCGGATGGACGATGATATCTTCAATTCGTCCTTCTTCCTTCCCCAGTTCCTCTCCAGCTGGTATTTCAGATCTTTCATCAAACTGTTGAAGCTCGTCCTGAAAAGGTCCTCCATGAGGTCGCCGGACAGCTTCAGCCTCTTGTTGGCATAGTGGTCCTTGTCGTCCTCTTTCCTTTTATCCAGTGAAAGCTCAAGAACAGAGTGCGCTATGCGGCCGAGGAATATCGCCTTCTTCATGCGGTCCGCCTCGGTGTCGCCGAGGTGAGGGAGAAGCGAGCGGTCGAGTATCGACTCTACTTTCTTCGTCCTGTACTCCTTGGCCTGTCCGGCGGCGAAGTTCCTCTCCAGGAACAGGATCGCGTCCTCCTGCGTGTGGTATCCGTTCGGCGCGTACGTCTTCTTGTCGAAGCTGTTCTCTATGTTCGCATAGACGATGTTCGCCATCTCGTCCCTTGACACTATCGTCTCGTAGATCTCCTCGTCGCTCTCCATACCGAGCGCTTTCATGAGCGCCACCAGCGGTATCGCGGTCGACGCCACCGGAACGGTGACCATCAGCATCCCGTCCTTCTTCTTCTCGACGAGCGTCAGGGCGCGGTATCCCTCTTTCTGGGAGAACACCTTCGCTGATTCCAGACGTGTCCCGTATTTTTCGTTGTATTCGATCATCACCCTGTTCGGGGCGAGGTCTTCAAGTGTTATCAGCGCCCTCTCGGTACCGCCGACTATGAAATATCCTCCGGGGTCACGGGGGTCCTCCTTCTGCTCGAGCAGCTGCTTGATGTACTCGTCATCCGAGAGCTCGCGTTCCGATTTCAGTTCCATGACCTTCCTATTGAGGTTGCATCCCTTCGACTTGACCATCATCGGAAGGTCACCGACGTGCACCCTCTCGGTGTCCCTCTCGACGCCGTCCTCTATGACGGTGAAATCCAGGTGTATCGGCGCAAGATAGTTCAGATTCCTGAGCCTCGCGTCCATCGGCGACAGCTCGGGGCTGCAACCGTTGGCCTCCTTTATCCTGGGTTCGTCGATGTGTATGGTCGACCTCGAATGCGGGTCTACCTCTCCGTTGTCATCTCTCTTCCGTCCGATGCGTATCTCGATGCTGCGGCCGTTCGTCCTCTCCGAGTCCAGACGAATTATCCCGCGCTCCGCGTCGTCCGTAGGCACGCGGAGGTTGTCGACGATCCTCTGCATCCTGCTGTTAGGATTGTCGGGCGTCGCCAGGAAATCGTCGAATGACGAAACGTGATGGTTCACGATGCTGCGCTCATCGAAATATAATTTTACGAGATCCCTCAATGCTTCATCCCCTTGTAACAAGCCTGTAGGCGACGAATTCCTCCGCCGTCTCGCTTTTTCTTACGATCTTCACGATGCGGCCCTCCTCGACGGGGCCGTATATTTTCTCCAGGACCCTTATCCCGGCGTCACTCTTCCTTATCTTGGGGAGCTGGTCGTATGTCACCCTCAGTTTTGAGAGTACATCCTGAGCCTCCTCCTCGCTAAGAAGATGGTGTTCCGGTACTAGGTCGTGCTTAAGGACGTTGAACGCGATATTGTCTGCTGCCAAGTGTTTTCACCTTCCGAATTGTTCCGCTGCCGGTCAGCGGGAAACCCCTCTGCAAAATGCCTGAATTCTTGTTTCGTTCCTCATACTTGATCTTCCCGTTTGATCGCTCATGAGACTACCAGCGGGTCTGAAGGGATTCGAACCCTCGGCCACCTGATTAAAAGTCAGATGCTCTACCTAGCTGAGCTACAGACCCATGATAGTTTAAAGCTTGTAATCAAGGAGCAACCCGTCATCTTATTTAATGCTTTTCTAGTGCAGGCCGACAGGAAATCATAATGCAATCCGTGAATGATATGTTTTAAGCGTCCGCAATACCGTTTCACTCCCGCGGGAAGGGCCGTCCCGATCAAAGTACGGCCTGCGTAGCATCCTTCGCGGCAATCTTTTCGCTCATTTCCGGGAAGGCGGTTCTGACCTTGATCTCGCGAAGATCATCCCGGACACATACGTACCGGACAACATCGAGATCGTGAAAGATGAAGGCGTGTAAGATGGGAATATCGCTGGAATGTGCATGTTGTGGTGTTGAGCGGCGTCCTTTTGGTATTTTTAGGAAAAAGAAAGCTTATCGCCGCGGATGGCTTCATACTGCGGATTGGGATCAGGCGTATTGTCCGCTGTGCGCCTATAAGATCACATTGGAAGGGGAGAGTTTGTAAATTTGTATCGCCTTTTTGATCATGGTGCGATCAGTAGGAATAAGGGGATTATTCCTTTGTAGTGTGTTCTCATTCTTACTACTTTCACTGTTCCTTTGAATTTTTTATCTTCTGCCGGCAGGACTTCATACACTAATCTGTGTTCTCTGCTTATTCTTCTGGAGAGCAGTCCTTTCATTTCCCCCGTCAGCCGTTTATACTTTGGAGGGTTTTGAAAAGGATCATTTCTCAGTATCTCTATCAATTCTTCTATCTTTTCCCCGTATCCTTGTTTACTCAGCTCTTCCCTGTCCTCTTTTGACTTCTTCGAGAGAAGTACCTCATAGTTCACTCTTTCACACCCTTGTCATCTCTGATCTTGGTGTTTCTCGTGCTTCTTTGATGTCATCCATAAGGCCAGGCACTCCCATGAGGTACATTGTTTCAAGAATTCCTTCCCATTCCTCTTCTGATATCATGATCACCGTACCTCTCTTTGACGTTATCCTTACCGGGTCTGTCATGGCCTCTTCGATCAGATTGTATAGATTGGCTCTTGCTTCTGATGCGTTTATCGTGGTCATGATACTGAATATACCTTACCCATATTTAATCGTACGTTATTAAGTACGACATGTAACATCTCGTCCATGACGGTCCCCGTATGTCTCCTTGGCGATGATTTCCTATTGGCCCTAGTGCACGCATACGTCATCGCCGTTTTTCGGGTAAAAACACTATACGAGCATATGGAACATATGAAATAAAACGAATTGCATTCGCATGTGATGAACGATCCCGTCGAGCTAAGGGTTGAGAAGGTCGTCAGCGCCGCGGAGGCAGGTCTGGGGAGGGCACGCATAGACACGGCCACCCGGGTCAGGCTTTCTGTGGAGGCCGGCGACACCATAGAGATAACCGGAAGAAGGACCACGGTCGCCAAGGTATTCAGGGGGGCCCCTGAGGACGAGGGCCTTGGGATCATCAGGATCGACGGCCTCACGAGGACGAACGCGGGTGCCGGCCTGGATCAGTTGGTAAAGGTGGTCAAATGCATCCCTGAACAGGCTGAGAAGGTCGTACTGAGCCCGAACATACCGTCCGGGAAGAAGATAAGGTTCGAAGAGGGGATCGCCGAGGTATTCAGGCGCGGTCTGATGAACCGGCCGGTCATGAAGGGGTGTGACGTACTTGTCCCGAACGTCGCCCTCATGGGTAACAAAACAACATTCATGGTCACCGCCACGGTACCGTCCGGGGCGGTCGTCATCGGTCCGGGGACAGACGTTGTGTTGAAGGAGGAGCCCGGCATAAGACATGAGAACTACGCCGAGCAGATGACGTACGATGACATCGGTGGGCTGGACGATGAACTGAAGAAGATAAGGGAGATGATCGAGCTCCCGCTGAAGCATCCGGAATTGTTCACCAGGCTCGGTATAACTCCGCCCAAGGGGGTGCTGCTGTACGGCCCTCCCGGCACGGGAAAGACGCTCATCGCTAAGGCGGTAGCTAACGAGGCAGGTGCCACGTTCTTCGCCATACAGGGGCCGGAGATAATGGGCAGGTACTACGGACAGAGCGAGGAACGGCTGAGAGAGATATTCAAAGAGGCGGAGGAGAACACCCCCAGCATAATATTCTTGGACGAGATAGATTCCATCGCCCCGAACAGGGACTCCGTCACCGGCGAGGTCGAGAGACGCATAGTCGCACAGCTGCTTACGTTGATGGATGGTCTCGGAGGAAAGGGCGATGTCATCGTCATCGGTGCGACGAACCGCGAGGATTCCATAGACCCGGCGCTGAGGCGGCCGGGGAGGTTCGACCGTGAGATAGAGATCGGTATACCAGGGAGGAGCGGTCGTAAGGATATATTGAACGTTCACACGAGAGGGATGCCGCTGGGCGACGATGTGAACGTCGATCACCTTGCATCGGTCACGCAGGGGTTCGTGGGCGCCGACCTCGCCGCGCTGGCGAGGGAGGCGGCGATGAAGTGCCTTCGCAGGAAGATGCCCGAACTCGACCCGGACAAACCCATACTTGCCGGGACGCTCGGCGAGATGCGCGTGATCATGGATGATTTCATGTCCGCACTGTCCGAGATAGAGCCGAGCGGGATGAGAGAGGTCCTCGTAGAGATACCGCGGGTCACGTGGTCCGACGTCGGCGGTCTGGACGATGTGAAACGCGAGATAAGGGAGGCGTTCATACCCTCCGAGGATCCGAAGGCGTTCGAGAGGCTGGGCATACGGCCGGCGAAGGGGGTGCTGTTCTACGGCCCTCCCGGTACGGGTAAGACGCTCATCGCAAAAGCGGTAGCGAACGAATCCGGGGCGAACTTCATATGTGTGAACGGTCCGGAGATCGCCAGTAAATGGATGGGTGAGAGCGAGAAGGCCATACGGCAGATATTCAAGCGCGCGAAACAGATGGCCCCGTGTATAATATTCTTCGACGAGATGGACTCGATCGCGCCCAGACGCGGCGCGTCCGGGTCGTCCAACTGGGAAAAGGTGGTGAATCAGCTGCTCACGTCGATGGACGGCATCGAATCCTTGAAGAACGTCATGGTTATGGGCGCGACTAACAGACCGGACATGATAGACCCGGCGCTGCTCAGGCCGGGAAGATTCGACAAGATGATACTGATAGGGCAGCCGGACCTCGCCGCCAGGGTGAAGATACTGGAAGTTCACACGAAGGACATGCCCTTGAAGGACGTGGACCTGAAGGTGATCGCCGGACTTACCGACGGTTGTGTCGGCGCCGACCTGGAGGCCGTCTGCCGTGAGGCGGGGATGAATGCATACCGTGAGGACCCGAACATCGACTGCGTTACCATGAGTCACTTCGATGCCGCCCTGAGGAACGTCGGACCGTCGGTGGATGCCGAACTGCTGAAGAGCTATGAGAACGTGGCATCCGAGATAAAGAAGAGACGAACGTCATGGGACGACGTCCCGTTCTACCGGTGATCGCATGACCGACGGAAGGATGTTCATCACGGAAATAGCGGGAAAGATGGCCGTCAGCAAGGACGGCCAGATGCTCGGATGCATCGAGGACATCGTCATCGACACGTCCACCGGTCAGATAAAATACCTGATATTGAGCGCGACGACGAAGGTCTCGGACATGGTGGATGATATGGGAAGGGCGATCGTCGCCGTCAAGAAGATGCATCTGGACCAGGAGTACGTCATCATCAGCTGATACCGCATCGGCACTGAGGTTTTATATTCCCTCGACCATTTGAAAGACGGTAACATGTTCGATTATGCGGAGGCCGAAAGGGTCATTGAGATGGCGAAGCACAAGATAGATGCTAGCCTGATCATCGTTTTCGGATCGGTGGCCGGCGGAACCGCGGGTGACGACAGCGACCTGGATATCATTGTGGTAAAAGAATCGAACGAGAATAGTTTCATCAGCGGTGCCAAAGCGAGATTGGCGCTAAGCGGTTCCAGGGTCCCGATAGACATAATAGTCTACACTCCGGAGGAATTTAAGAGAGATATATCCAACAAATATTCTCTCGCCTATGAGGCCATGACCACAGGGAGGATCGTGCATGGTTCAGTATGATGACATCGCGGCCCTCAGACAAAGAGCTACTGAGGACCTTCGGGTCGCAGAGATCATTCTTGACCATGATGATGAACTTCTGACTCAGATGGGCTTCCATTTGCAGCAGTTCCTCGAAAAGAGGATGAAGGTCTGCCTGCAGGAACATAACGTCGATTATCCCAAAACCCATGATCTCGTCCTGCTCCTGGAATTATTTCCGCAAGAGAAGATAAGTGATAATGATCGAACATTCGCATATATCCTCTCGAGGTATGCTGTGGAGCTCAGGTACGGTATCCGTTCCGCCCCTCCGTTGGACGGTCGGCAAATGTTGGAGCGAGCCAAAAAATTCGCGGAACTTATGGAAACACTCTGGTGATCGGAGCACGGACCTTGCGTACCGTTCTCTCGTGTCATTATCGGACATCGGTATTTACAGGATCGTTTTGACCATGTACGGTGCCTGGAGCTCGAAACCGAGTGACACATAGTATTCCCTGACGCCGACGCCGCTGGTTATCCTTAGCGCATCCTTACCGCTGGCCCTCGCTATCTCCTCGGCCCTCGCCATCAGTCGCTTGCCGAGTCCTCTGTGCTGCCACTCGTCGCCGTGCTCGCCGATGCCCGCCATCCTTCCGAATACCTTCAATTCTCTTACCGACGCCGCATCAGCATCCATGCGGAGACGCACATAGCCAGCTATCATATTTTCATACTCCAATGAAACAAAATGTTCCGTACCTCCGGATGCCTTGTACTCGATCTCCTTCATCGTCATCATCGACCGTTCATCCGGCGATATGTCGTTCTGACCGACCTCACGGCACCTTATGCACCTGCATCTCTTCCCTTCCGAGGCTAGCCTTTCCTGCGCCAGTTCGCGCAGGTTGCTCTTCTTTATCCCGGCGGCGATCTGCTGCACCGGGATGTCCCTCTGTATCCTCTGTATCCTCACATACTCCGGGACCGCGGATTTCATCATTGATATCAGCGCTATACCGTCCTCCGTGTTGTACGGCATATATTTCCCGTCGTTCCACATATCGTAGAGCTCCGTTCCGGGAATGACCAGCGTCGGGTAGAATTTCAGCATGTCCGGTCTGAACTCTTGATCATCGAATATCCGCATGAACGACTCCATGTCCTTCTCCTTCGATGACCCCGGAAGCCCCGGCATCAGATGGTAGCATATCTTCAGACCGTGCCGTTTGCATCTGGCGGTCGCGTCTATGACCTCCGTCACACCATGACCTCTGTTCACTCCCCTCAGGATCTCGTCGTCCAGTATCTGCACTCCCAATTCCACCCTTGTCGCGCCGAGTCCCATTGACCGTTCTATCTGTTCGTCGCTGAAGACATCCGGTCTCGTCTCCACGGTCATGCCGATGCATCTGTGCTCCGAGACCGTGTTCATCGCGTGCGCCTCCTCGATGCTCGATGAATCGATACCGTTCATCGCGTCGAAACATCTTCTGACGAACCATTCCTGATACTCGGGATCACGTGACGTGAACGTGCCGCCCATGATTATCAGATCTATCTTATCCGTCCCGTGACCGATCGCCTCCAGCTGTGTTATGCGGTCGGTCACCTGCCTGAACGGATCGAACTCGTTCCTCATCGCCCGCCTTGCCGCCGGTTCCTTTCCCGTATACGATTGCGGTGAGTCCACGCCTCCGGGGCAGTACGAGCACTTACCGTGCGGGCACGGATGCGGTGACGTCATCACCGCCACGACGGCGACGCCGCTGACCGTTCTGACGGGTTTCCTGCGCAGTAGCGGAAGGACGACCCTCATCTCATGGTCCTCGGCCGCCGCCAATATCTCGGAGTTGGACGGGACCGCATTCAATCCGTATTCACCGGCGAGTCTTACCTTATGCTTCTGCAGTTCGTTACGGTTCCCTATCTCGCCGCTCTTGATCCCGTCTATGACGCGCCTGTACAACTCATGGACCATGATATCAGCAATAGTATCCGGATTCGGGTCTTTTGTCATCGGACCGTTTGCGCTCGCCGGATTCGATCAGATCGATGAAGACGATACCTGCCACCGGTATTATCCTGGTCGTGCCGCCGGACATCTGCAGCACCACCGCAGATTCGGTCCCAAGCATCGCATACCCTTTGAATACTCCCTCGGACCGTGTGTCCTTATCGGTGGCGACGGAGTATCTCCATCCTTCTGTCAGTCCGGTATCGCCGTCAGACACGGTCCCTCGCCTCCTCGTCCGCAAGTTTTTGGAAGTGTTCCACCGTTTTACGGTAGTTCTCCATGGCCATGTTCACATTCGCCTCCGTGAAGCTCCATGCCTTCCTGAGGTCGCCGTATCTGATCCGATATCCTTTTCTCATCTGACCGTCGAACTCGGTGTCCGCCGATTCCAGGATATCCATCGATTTCAGTTTGTTTATGTGCCTGTAGATGGTCGGTTTTGTGGTTCTCATCAGCGCGGCCAGTTCGTCCACCGTCCATATCTTGGACGTGTTCCTTACAAAAAAATCCATGAACAGACGGTACGGAACACTCTCCCTGACGCTTCTCGCGTCCGTCTTCGGATCGTATCCCTTCGGGATATAACCGATCTGCGTGAGAAAGGTCTCCGCTACCGTGTCCATGTCGGTCATCGCCCCGAGAGGGGTGTTGCTAACAACGTTCAGCTCGAACATATGATCGTACCTATGGCATGATAATAATTAAGCTGATATTTTTACTTTTACGATGTGAAATGAAAAAGGACCGCGGCCAGCGGCCGCGGTCATGTTCATATGTCATTCCTTATCCTGTCGATGGCGGCGAATATGCTCGCCGACGGTATCACCTGCGATACCGGGATCGTCAGTATGCGCTCTATGGTCGACGCTATTATCGGTATGCATACTACGGCCAACGCGCCGTCGCGCTCGGCCATCACCGCTGATATTATCGCATCCTCCATCGTGGCGACCGGGTATTCACGCAGCGTTATGTCCCTGTTCCCCATCTTCACCGATTCGCTTATGGTCTGCAGCACCTGGTCCGACGCTATTATCGCGATGAACCTCTCCTCCGGCTTCGCCGAAAGATAGCGGACCGCCTTGATTATCGCCCTTATCGTCCTCAGATTGGGTTCCCTCTTCTCCTCAAGTATCTTGTACATCGTGCTCTGCGATATGCCTGTGGCGAGACAGAACTCGTTCACCGTCATGTCCAGGTCTTCGGAGATCACCTTCCTGAGCACCTTCTGGAAGCCGCCCTCTTCTCTGAGCATGCCCGATATAAGTTCCTTAACGGACATGTCACTCCCCCCTGACGTATGCGGCCGCATTCAACCCGGCCACCGCGCCCTGGCCGACAGCTTTCGCGATCTGCCACGGCCTTCCGGTCATGTCGCCGCATGCGAACACACCGTCGACGGACGTTCTGCATCCGTCGTCCGTTCTCACGGTGCCGTCCGCATCCGGGATGATGCCGACGTCCATCGCCAGATCTGATGACGAGCGCGCACCCAGCTCGATGAACACACCGTCCACGTCCAGATACGAACCGCCCGACAGTCTTATTCCTGATACTTTACCGTCTCCCTTTATCTCGACGAGCGATTCACCGATGATCTTGGCACCGGCGCTCTCGGCGTTCGATATCATCCGGCCGGATGCCTTCGGCGCCGCCGTTATCCAGAATACGGCGGCTGCATACCCAGTCATTAATTCGGCGGCCGCGGCGGCCTCCGATTCATCGCCTATGATCGCGACGCGCCTCCCCTTGTAGAAGTTACAGTCGCATACCGCACAGTAGCTCACTCCTTTCCCGAACAGTTCCTTCTCGCCCGGGACGTTGAGCTTCCTACGCGACACACCGGAGGCGAGTATCACTGCCTTCGCGTTCACGGTAAGGCCGCTTTCCGTCGAAATCGCGAACTCGTCCCCGGAACGTTCCATCGCCGTCACGTTCTCGTCCATGTGAACCGCGCCGGACCTCAGCGCCTGCGTCAGACCCACTTTCAGTATCTCAGTGCCGTCCGCTTTTCCGGGTACCCCGAAATAATTCTCTATGTGCGCGCCGTACATGGCGCTGTCCGCCGTCCTTCCGATCATCGTCACCTGGACCTTGGCCCTGGCGGCGTGTATGGCCGCCTGTATGCCCGCGGGACCTGCGCCGATTATGACGACGCTCATGGTATCCTACAGACCGAGGACATAGTCCTTTATCTCCTCTTTGGGCCTCAATCCGACCAGTGGCTCGTGCATCACGCCGTTCTTGAACACCAGCAGCGTAGGTATGGCGTTTATGCCGAACCTTATCGCTATCCCTTGATTGTCATCGGTATTGAGTTTAGCGACCGCGACCTTGCCCTTAAGCTCCGCCGCGATCTCCTCTATCACCGGTGCGATCAGTCTGCACGGTCTGCACCACGGTGCCCAGCAGTCTATCATCACCACAGCGTTATCTTCGATGAAAGCATCGAACGTCCTATCGTCAAGTTCTGTGACCATTGTACCGTTCTCCTATGGTTGATGATTGTAATATACGATAAATACATTTTTACAACGAGGCGGTCTGTTCACGCAAGAACGAGAACGTGCGACTAAGGGCAAAAAGATATATCTCGCCGTCGTTAGAGTGAAGCATGTTGGAGGAGGCTGGGAATCTGATAGACCTTGAGGTGTACACACCCGACGGTATATTCGTCGGGATCGTCAACAACCTTGTCATCGATATGAAGAACAACAAGGTCGACGGTCTGTTCCTGGATTCCTCCAGTCCCGTCCTCGTGGATCACGGGGCATCGTTGAACATACCGTTCAGGTGGGTCCAGAGTGTAGGCGATATCGTCATACTGAGGGCATTCCCGGAAAGGGTGTCGTTCAGCCAGAAGGAGGCTGAGCGCTCACTCCCTGGCAAGGGAAGCACAAAGACCGGCAAGCGCGGGCGCGTCCCCAAGGGATGATGCCAGATAGTCCAGGTCCATCCCGCATATCTTCGAGAGTTCGTGGTGTAACGCGGTGATACGGGCGGCGCCTCTGTCCGAACCTTTCATCCTGAGCTTTTCGACCGAGTGAGTGTGCGGCACCACTTTGTTATCGCTTACCATGTTATCGGCGTGCGCGACTATCCTCTCCTCTATGGTCCTCGGGATGTAATCCCTGTCCGGAAGGCCCATCTCCCTCGCGTCGATCGCATCCACGCCAGCACCTATGTGCTTTCTTATGATGTTGACAAGTTCCTTAGGCAGTCCTAGGCGTTCGGCCATGTCCGCGCCGGCGTTGGCGTGCATTATCGTATGGTCCCTAGACCGTCCTATGTCGTGTAGCAGCGCGCCTGCGATCACAAGTTCCATGTCGGCGTCCGTCCTCTCCGCGACGGCGACGGCGACCGCCTTCACGGTGCAGCAATGTACGATTACCCTCTTGGTGCACCCCGCACGGTCAAGAAGCGTGACACATTGGGACTCATTTGGATATTTCGACAACGGTCTTCCCCCTTTCGTTCGGTATCACCGATATCTTCCCGTCGCGATCCTCATAAAGCATCCTGCCTCCTGTCAATTCGTACATGAAGATGGATAATGCAGCGATCTCCGAGTGCGGCTGATTTCCAACGGACACGTTCAGGTCCGCCCGTTCATACACCTCCGGCGGTACCTTCTCTGCACCGACGATCACGAGTATGTCCTTTCCTCCGGGTATATTCGACAGCGCCTCGTCGAGTCTCTGACCGTACATTGTCAGATGTATCACGAAACTATCGTGCATCTTTACGGCGTCCCTCCATCCGACACCGGTGGTTAT
>Ga0123353_10002753_pt1 | contig 21937 bp, 21 predicted proteins | sample TergutLab28metaG_3_FD_92763 | JGI IMG/M metagenome (GOLD analysis project Ga0123353, IMG submission 92763) | Labiotermes labralis P3 segment gut microbial communities from Petit-Saut dam, French Guiana - Lab288 P3 | ecosystem: Host-associated > Arthropoda: Insects > Digestive system > Gut ... | reverse complement strand
TAACGACCGCAAACCGCGTCGTCGCTAACGGTCAAAGTGGCGACCTCTTCGGTCACGCTCATGACAGAAAAAGAAGGTCCGGAATACCCGGACCTTCTTTTTTATGTCTGTGAGACTACGGGGATCGGACGCTTTTTCTTACCAGCTGCCGCCACCACCGCCACCGAAGCCGCCGCCGCTGAATCCGCCGCCACCACCACCGCCGGTACCACCTGATTGCGCCGGAGAGGAAGTTGCGACGTTACTCATCGTATTGAGTGATGAGTTCATCGAGTTCATGAATAAGAGCGGCGTGAACGGCACAGCCGCGTCAGAGGCATACCAATTCGGTGGCTCCATTTCGATGTCTTTGAACTTATCAGCCCATATATTGGTGACCCCTAAGACGAGTGCGAACGGAAGTGTGTCGTAGAAGTACGAGGGGTTATCCTCCAGCAACATCTCGATACGGTCCTTCTCGGCCACGCGCAAGAACTCCTTGAAGCCGAGGAGGCGACCCATGTAGTCATCGCCGAGCGGAGTGCGCTTGTAGGGCGTGCTCATGCACCACGCCGCGGTCGCTGTTGCGAGGACCGCAAGTCCGACGCTGATCATCGCCAAGTACGAAGGGAAGGGAAAGATGATCAAGATCGCGCTGATAGTGAACGCCAAAAATCCTGCCACGATACCGAGGACCCACGTCACTGCGGTCGCGTGGACGCGGTCAGTAATCGGCTTGAAGAGTAAATAGAACAAAATGATCAGTACGATGGCCAAGAAGACCGCCAGACCCATGAAAATTAGGGTCCCCATGCGATAGATCGAAGCCAGCGGGGTGACCATGAATAGTATGGGGAACGCGCAGATAAACGCGATCAGCCCGGCTACCATCATGAACCGAGTATTGGTCTTTGCCACGATCCTCGTCTCTTCAATGTCGGTGAAGAACGCCCGCACCCCTTGTTGGGCTTTACTGATATCGTTGAAGAACTTGTTCTCAAGCTCCTTGCTCGTGACCTTCGTGCCGTCACCGAGCGCGAACAAACGATTGAAAAGGATCCTTTCATAGGGCTTGGAAGACTCCGGATCAAGGTCTTTAAGTTTGGTGAACGTGAACGAGGTACTCTTTCCGAATATCTGGCGTTTCGAGGATTCCTCGATGTTGAGGTTTCCCTTTCCCGCCCAGTAAATAAGCAACGAGGTTATCTCTCGTGGCGTCGAGACACCGTCGAGGATGAATCCCACATCAGCCGAACTCAGGCCATCGGGTGGATAGAACTGGACGCTGGGGAACAGCTGGTCGTTCTTGCGCCAGATATTCCACAAAGCGATCACCGCCGCGGTCAGCAGCGGGAACAGCGCAAGTCCGACCCATATGATCAGCTCGGTCCAGTCAAGGCGTGGCACGACCTCCGAGAAGTAGCCTTCCGGAAGTCCGAGGGCCACCGTGATCCCTTCTCCGGGCATCAATGGCTGTACAGTGCGTCCCGTGATCGTCGTGCCGTCGACCTCGTAGGTCAGATAGCCTACATTGGCGATCGAGCCATATGAGCCGGCGGTTATATTGAGGTTGTCCACATTAAACGGCGCGGGCAACTGCACCATGAAATCCACATTGAGGATCGACGTGTCCCAATCCGTACCGATGATGTTGAAATAGAACTCGTCGAAATCAGGGATATGGTCATCTCCCACAACATAGGTGTAGCGCAGGATGTAGCGCATGTACTGGTCGGCGAAACGATTGGGATCACCAATACGGATCGTCCACTGGTTGCTGGTGCGTTCGATCTCGAACGGACCACCCTCGACCGTGAGATTGCGGATCTGGGCCGGGAACCCCGAAGTCGAGCCGATCGGTATCGTCCTAAAGATCCCATGTCGCTGTGTGGTGAACTCGACATCGATGATCTCGGTCACCAGATACGAGTTGTCGAGATTTACAACGACATGCACCTCATAGTTATTGACGACATAACCAGCAGGTGTCGCACCTGCGTTGAGCGGGCGCACCAGAGACGCGACACAACAGAGCAGCAGAAGCAGTGCTGTGAATCCTGCGAATACGCGCCTTTGCATTAGGCGAAGCTTACCGCAACGGCCTCGCGCTCGGCTTCATCTGCAACCGCAAAGAACGGGAATCTCTTGAAGCCGAAGATCTGCGCGAAGATGTTCGAGGGGAACATCTCGACACGGTTGTTCATCTGCTTGACGACGCCGTTATAGAATTTACGCGACTGTGCGATATCGGTCTCGATGGACTGTAGCTGGCGCTGCAGATCCATGAAGTTGACGTTCGCTTTCAAGTCAGGATAGTTCTCGCTGACCGCAAAGAGCGATCTGAGTGCACCGGTAAGCATATTCTCTCCGGCGACCTTCTCTTCGGTGGTCGTGGCGCTCTGGATCATCGACCGAGCCTCGGTGACCGCTTGGAAGGTGCCGGACTCATGTGCGGCATATCCTTTGACGGTCTCGACCAAGTTGGGAACCAGATCGAAACGCTTCTTGAGGTAGACATCCATCGTCGAGAATGCTTCCTCTACCGCGTTGCGGAGTTTAACGAGCATGTTGTACTGGCTGACCGCCCAAACCGCGAGAACGGCGAGCAGACCTAACGGTATAAGCCAACCTAGAAATTCCATAACGGACCCCTCTCTTGTCGTTGATGACTAGACACTCTCTATTCTAGCGTACAATGGTAAAGAAATAAGTTAGCTGATAGTAAAGATATGGGTAAGTTCTCAAGGAGTATGCGTGGGTTTTCACAGGACTGAGCTCGACAACGGCATAACGGTCGTGACTGAGGGTTTCGAGGGGGTACGCTCGATCGCGCTGGGCATCTGGTTCAACGTGGGAAGCCGTGATGAGGCCGCCGCGGATGCCGGAATGTCGCATTTTATGGAGCATATGATGTTCAAGGGAACTCCGACCTATTCGGCTCGCGAGCTCAGCGAAGCATTCGATCGGTTGGGCGCACGCCAGAATGCTTTCACCAGTAAAGAGGTGACCTGCTATTATGCGGATTTTATTGACGAGTCGCTCGAGGGAGTCTTCGCACTGCTCGCCGATATGGTCACCAATGCCTCGCTCGAACAAGAGGCGTGTGAGTTGGAGCGCGAGGTCATCATCGAGGAGATCGCACGCGCCGAGGACGACCCGGAGAACGTCGCCCACGAGCTTTTCTCCTCTCTGGCCTGGCCTGACAGCACCTTGGGTCTTCCGATCGCCGGTACCAAAGAGACCGTCGCCGGATTCGACAGAGAGCGCTCGCTGGCGTTTCGCAAGAAACACTACTACTCCGATAACTGTGTGGTCGCGACAGCCGGTAATGTCGAGCATGCCAAGATCGTTGCCTTGGCCCAGCGATTCCTCGACGATCTTCCGATCCGTGGCAAGCAAGCGCGGCGTAAAGCGCCCGGAGCCAACAGTGAAGTGATCAAGTTCAAGTTCAAAGAGACCGAGCAAACGCACCTGTTCACCGGGCAATTCACTATCTCGGCGCGCAGCGATGATCGCTTTGCGCTGCTCTTGGCAAACAATATCTTGGGTGGCTCGATGAGCTCGCGCCTCTTCCAAGAAGTGCGCGAGAAACAAGGTCTGGTGTACTCGATCTATAGTTATCCGCAACTGCTCAGTGACGGAGGGCTCTTCGCGGTCTATGCAGGTACCCGTCCCGAGAACGCGCAGGTCGTATTCGAGAAGATCGAGCGCGAAAGAATGCGGGTCGGAGCTAGTGACATCACGGCCGATGAGCTCGAGCGCGCAAAAGCGAGCGTGAAGGGCGCGCTCGCGCTCTCTTTGGAGTCGACGAGTCGACGTATGATTCGTATCGCAGAGGCAACGATCAACGAGATCGAGGTGCTCACGTTCGACGAGCAGCTCGCGCTCTATGAAAGAACGACGCTTGATGACGTGCACGCGGTCGCGCAAGCCGCGACCTCCGCGCCGCAGACGACGGCGATTGTGGGTCCCTATCGCGGGCAGGGTTTCGACCAATTCGATGAGGAGTAGCAGATGAAGAAGAAGATCGCCGTTGCCGGCGCGAACGGGAAGATGGGCCAAGAGGTCGTCCACGCGATCGAGGGCGCCGACGATCTGGAGATGATCGCCTGTATCGATCCCTCATTCAAGGACGGTGTCGGAGAGTGCAGTGCCGGCGATACCTGCGGATTCTATTCCGATCTGGTCGAAGCGCTCGAGGTGGCAAAACCCGATGTGTTGGTCGATTTCACGCGTCCTGATGTGGTCGAGGTGAACCTTCGCGAGGCACTGTCACGCAACATAGATTGTGTGGTGGGAACGACAGGGCTTTGCGCCGAAACGCTTGAGGAACTCGGTGCGATCGGTGACGAAAGCACCTGTCTGTTCGTCGCACCCAACTTTGCGATCGGGGCAGTACTGCTCATGAAATACGCGCAAGACGCCTCGAAGGTCATGAAAAAGGCCGAGATCATCGAGCTGCACCATGATAAGAAACTCGATAAACCCAGCGGGACCGCGCTGCGCACCGCGCAAATGATGGAGGGCGACCCCGAGATCCACAGCGTACGGCTACCGGGACTGGTCGCTCACCAGGAGGTCGTCTTCGGTGATGTCGGTCAGACGCTGACGATCCGTCACGATTCGATCGATCGTACCTCTTTTATGCCCGGTGTGGTGCTGGCTTGTCGCAGAGTCGGTGAGAGCAGCGGGCTGATCGTAGGTCTCGAGAATTTTTTGGACGAGGAGTGACCGATGCGCGAAGTGGTCTATTATCTGACGCAGAGTGTCGATGGCTTCATCGCAGATGTCGATGGCAAAGTCGGCTGGATGAGCGGATCTCCGAACGAGGATTATGGATATGAGAAGTTCTATCACAGCGTCGGCACGATCTTGCTCGGCTCACACACCTATGAGCATATCTTAGGCATCGAAGGCAACTTCCCGTACCCTGATAAAGAGGTCGTCGTCTATTCACATCGCGATCTCGAAGCGGTCGAACCCAATATCTTGATCGAGAGGGGTGACGCTGCGGAATCGGTTGCGCGTCTCAAGCTCAAAGAGGGTGGATCGATCTGGCTTGGTGGAGGAGCAGAACTCGCGACCTCGCTGCTGGATGCCGGCCTTGTCGATCGGATCAGGGTCTTTTTGCAACCGATACTGCTGGGCAACGGCATCGGTCTGACCGATGTGTTGCAACGTTATAAGACACTCGAATTAACGCACACCAAGGAATGGATCGGTGGCATCGTCGAACTTGAGTACACCATTGTCAAGCCTTGGCGCAGTGACGTGTAGCTGTTACGCAACGCTCGTGTGACAAAGCACGATGATTTGCGCATAGTGTGCTATACGAATGAGATAATTAAACTCCAGAACAGATCAACTAGGTAAGGAGCTTCAGTTATGAACGCACAGCCTCGCTTTGGGCGGTTGATCACCGCTATGGTGACCCCTTTTGACGAATCAGGTGCTTTGTTACTTGATAGTGCCGGAAAACTCGCGGCGGAACTGGTCGAGGGAGGAAATGAGGCCCTGGTCATCAACGGAACGACCGGTGAGAGCCCGACGCTCGATCGCGCAGAGCGCATCGCGCTGTTTCACGAGATACTTTGCGCGACCGATCGCAAGACCCCGATCATCGCCAACGTCGGTGATAACTGCACGCATGACAGTGTTGCGTTCGCACGCAAGGTCGAGTCGCTCGGCGTTCACGCGATCATGGCGGTGACTCCCTACTATAACAAGCCCCCGCAAGAAGGACTCTATCGACATTTTCGCTCGATCGCGGCAGCGGTCGATGTTCCCATGATCGTCTACAATATCCCCGGTCGTTGCGTTACCAATATCGAACCTGAAACGATCTTGCGTCTGGCACACGACGTCGACAACATCGTCGCCGTGAAGCAGGCCAACAGCGATCTATCGCAGGTGGAGACGATCGTGGAAGGAGCCCCCGAAGGATTCGAGGTGCTCTCAGGCGATGACGGTATGACGATCCCGATGATGGAAAAGGGAGGGACCGGCGTCATCAGCGTGCTCGGGAACCTACTCCCGACTCCGATGCGCCACATGATCGACTCATACGCGGCAGGAGACATCGCTGAAGCGACACGTTACGAGGAAGTATTGATGCCACTTGCCTCAGCGCTCTTCGATACGACCAGCCCGATACTTATCAAGAAAGCGCTTGAGCTCGGTGGGTTCGAAGGAGGAGGACTTCGTCTACCTCTCATCGAGGCGACCAAGGAGCAGACAGCAAAGCTCAAAGAAGTGATGGACATGACCTACGCTCAACTTGAGACGCTCAATGCAACGTAAACCGTAAAGGAAGAATACATGGCACAAAGCAAAAATCGAAGCAATAAAACACAGCAACCTAGGAAAAAGCAGCAGCCAAGGAAGAAACCGACGAAGCCCACGCTACGTGTGATTCCGCTCGGCGGTCTCGATGTCATCGGCAAGAACATGACGCTCATCGAATATGGTGACGATATGATCATGATCGATGCGGGGCTGATGTTTCCCGATGATGACCATTTGGGGGTCGATCTGATCCTACCTGACTATACGTACGTGATCGAGAACCAGCACAAGCTCAAAGGGATCTTCATCACCCATGGGCACGAGGATCATACCGGTACCCTGCCGTATCTGATCCGTGATCTGAAGGTCCAGCCTCCAATCTATGCGACAAGATTGACACTCGGACTTATCAAAGGTAAGCTCGCCGAGTTCAAGATGAGCAACTACCCGATGCATGAAGTAACTCCCGGGACTCATATCAAAAGAGGAGTGTTCGGTATTGACTTCGTCCACATCAATCACTCGATCCCTGACGCAGTCGCGATCTTTATCCGCACACCACTTGGTAACATCTTGCATACCGGCGATTTCAAGTTCGACCAAACGCCGGTCGACGGAAATGTCAGCGACTATGGTGAGTTGGCGCGCCTCTCGAAGACCGGTGTGCTCCTATTACTCAGCGACTCGACCGGCGCCGAGCAGCCGGGTGTTACGAAATCCGAGTCCGAGGTAGGAATAGAGCTCCGAAATCTCGTTGCGCAGGCCGAGGGCAAAGTGATCGTCGCCTCATTCGCCAGCCACATCCATCGTCTCCAGCAGATCGCAGATGCGGCGCACGATGCGGGTCGCAAGATCGTGGTGACCGGTCGCTCGATGCTGCAGAACACCGCGATCGCGCGCGAGCTGGGTTACCTGTACATTGACGAGAAAGACTATATCGATGCATTCGAACTTAAGAACGTTCCACCCAACAAGATCGTTGTCATGTGCACCGGTAGCCAAGGGGAGCCACTCAGTGCGCTATCCCGCATAGCAGCAGGTGAGCATAAAACGATCAAGATCGAACCTGACGACACGGTAATCCTGTCAGCGACCCCGGTCCCCGGCAACGAGAAGGCGGTGACCAACGTCATCAATCAGTTGGTGCGACGTAGCGCACGTGTCTATCACAAGGGCTCATCTTTGGTCCATGTTTCCGGTCATGCAGCCGCCGAGGAGCTCAAGCTCATGCTCAATCTCGTGCAGCCCGAGTACTTCATGCCGGTCCATGGAGAGCCGCGTCACCTGATGGCGCATCGCAAGATCGCGCTCGATGTCGGTATCCCCTCAGACTACATATTCGTAATGGACAACGGCGAGGTGCTCGAGTTCGACGAAGAAGGCGCAATGATCGTCGAGACGGTCCCCAACGGGATGATATATGTCGACGGGCTCAATGTCGGCGATACCGATCATGTGGTGTTGCGCGACCGACAACATCTCAGCCAGGATGGCATGGTCACGATCATAATGACGGTCAACATGAGGAGGCGCTCCGTTCTCGGAGACGTACAGGTCATCGCACGCGGAGTGGCGTTCCATGATGATTCGTTCGTTGACGAGCTGACGAAGCGCACGCTCAAGACGCTCAAACGCACGCTCGAAGATGGTGCTCAGGTCAACGCCGTGCGCCGATCAGTGCGCGAGAGCATCTCACAACTGATCTATGAGAAGACCAAATCACGCCCGATGGTCATTCCGGTCATCATCGAAGTGTAGGGCGGTGAGATCGACGTGGAGTATCTGGTCGCATCAATACTCGGTCTGGTGCAGGGACTGACCGAATTCTTGCCGATATCCTCATCAGGCCATCTCGCTATCGTCAATTTGATCTTCGGACACGAACTGGCGGGCGGGATCTCTTTCATGTTCTTTTTGCATATTGCGACGTTGATCGCGGCGATCATCTACTTTTGGGATGACATCCGCGGTCTGCTCGTGTGCTGGCTCCCCAAGAATAAGGAAATGAAGAAGGAGCGTAAACTCTTCATCATGCTCATCATCGTCTGTCTGGTCACCGGGCCGATCGGGTTAGCACTCGAAGGGCGACTCGAGGATATGAGCAACTCGTTGATATGGCTTGCCTGCGGATTCTTCTGCACCACGCTGGTATTGTTCGCAGCCGAGTGGATCTCACGTTCACATCAAGAGAGTGATCTTTCCGATATGACGATGCCTCAGGCGGCGCTCGTCGGACTTTTCCAGGGATTGGCGGTCGTTCCGGGACTCTCCCGATCAGGAGCTACGATCTCCGGTGGACTGATGGCAGGACTCTCCCGCGTCGAAGCGACACGGTTCGCATTCCTGGTGGGGCTCCCCATTATCGCAGTCGGAGCGCTCAAGGATGGCGTAGATATGCTCCAAGGTGAGCTCATACTACCCCCGTGGTCGGTAAGCCTGCTCGGTTTTGTGATCGCAGGTGTCAGCGGATATCTCGCGATCAGCTGGATGATCGCAACACTGAAGAGAATAAAACTGTACTGGTTCGGGGCCTACACCGCGTTACTCGGCATCGTCTTATTGGTGGTGTGGGCGATCGGACGCTAGCATCGAAGCGTCGATGCATTAGAGTTGAGAGGTTGCAGAATACGTGGCAGAAACGAAGAAAAAGAAGAATACGAGCAAAGGGCGCGCATCGCGCGGCAGATCGCAACCGGTGAGCAAGACGACAGAGATCACCGCTTCCGATCAGTGGAAGACCGATATCGTCGGAGTGCTCATCGTTGTATTCGGTGTCGTGTTCTTACTCGCGACCATACTGCCGGATACCGGGGTGGTGACCGAAGCGATAGCGAACGGTCTGTTCATCGCGTTCGGTATCGGTGCCTACATTATGCCGATCCTTCTTATCTTGCTCGGTATCACATTCTTCATTCCGGCCCGTCTGGCTGATGAGGGGCGTACCGGAGCGGGACTTGCAGTCTCGCTGCTCGGTATCATCTCGCTGATATCGCTCGCAACACCGGAATACGCTTACCTCGATAGTGAGCAGGTGCGGCATTATGGCGGATATGTGGGCGGAGGAATCGCATGGTTGTTCGACATGCTGACAGGACCCATCATCGCCAGTGTCATACTTGGTGCGCTCGTGCTGATCGGTGTTCTGATAACCGGATTCTCGCTCTCTGATTTCATCCGCTACCTGTGGGCGAAACGGCAAGAGAAGAAGACGGTTAAGCGCAACACGCTCAAGGAATTGCCCCCTCAGACGAAACGGGTAGGCAAACAGGAGGGAACGTTTCTGCCACGTCGTGCACGCAAGGATGCGGCAAACGAAGACAAGGAAGATCTCGATCTTGACTTCACCCATGTTATCGAGCGCAATGAACCCCAGACCGCGGTCATAAGTGAAGAGGGCAAGAGATCGAAGAGATCTACCGACGCGACCGAAGTCCTCACCACTGTGGCCAAGGATGAGCCAAAGAGAGAGCCTGCTCCCACGGTACGTATCATCGAGGATGGATTCACGTTGCCTGACCTGAACTTCCTCTCGCGAAGCGCTGAGACCAATCCACGCACCGTTGCGATCAAGGATGGCGAGCTGCAGGCGACCGCTGATACGATAGTCGATACACTCGGTGTATTCGATGTTACTGCCCGCTGTGTAGGTTGGGTACCCGGGCCGACCGTGACACTGTTCAAGCTTGAGATAGCGCAAGGCACTCGTCTGAATCAGATCACGAAACTCAACGACAATCTGGCGCTCGCACTGGCTGCGCCGGTCATCCGCATTCTCGCACCGATCCCGGGCGAGAAGTACGTCGGCATCGAGGTACCCAATACGAAACGCTCATCGGTCACGCTCGGCGATGTTCTGCCTGCTCCCGATGTGGGCGGACCGCTTCTGCTCGGTATAGGAAAAGACGTGGCAGGAGAGTCGATCACCGGTGATCTGGCCAAGATGCCCCATCTGCTGGTCGGAGGTACGACCGGATCAGGCAAATCGGTCGCGCTCAATGCGATGCTCATCTCGATCCTGATGCGAGCGACTCCCACTGAGGTCCGCCTCATCCTGGTCGATCCTAAGCGAGTCGAGATGGCTCAGTACAACGATGTCCCGCACCTCTATGTACCGGTAGTGACTGAGGCGAAGGAGGCTGCATCCGCGCTCGCATGGGCGTGTGCCGAGATGGACCGTCGTCTCAAGGTATTGCAACGTGCAAAAGTGAAGGATATCAGTGCTTACGATGCGCTGCTCAATAGTAAAAAGGCACCGGAGTGGGCGGAGAAGATGCCGTATCTGGTCATCGTCATCGATGAGCTCGCCGACCTTATGCATGTGGCCGCCAAAGAGGTAGAATCCTCGATCGCGCGGCTCGCCGGTCTTGCACGAGCCGCCGGTATACATATGATCGTGGCGACTCAGCGCCCTGAAGCCAACGTCATCACCGGACTTATCAAGGCGAACATCGCCAACCGTATTGCGTTCTCTGTAGCGACCAGCATGGACTCGAGGATCATTCTCGACCAACCGGGTGCCGAGCGTTTGACCGGCTTGGGTGACATGCTCTTCTCGACACCGGCGTGGGCCAAACCAAAGCGTATTCAAGGTTGCTTTGTGTCGGAGGAAGAGATCGATCGTGTGACCGATTTCCTCAAGGAGCAAGGAAGACCTGAGTATCATGAAGATATCCTGACCGTCGAGATCGGCAGCTCGGGTCTGATCACTGGCGAAGGAGGCCGCGAGGTCGATCCACTCATGTGGGACGCCGCTGAATTGGCGCTGACACAAGGATTCGGCTCGACCAGCTCGATCCAGCGTCGCTTCCAAGTGGGATATGCGCGCGCTGGGCGCATCATGGACATGCTCCAAGAGCACGGCATCGTCGGGCCGCCCGACGGGTCGAAGCCACGTGAACTTATGGTCGATGCCGAGATGCTCGCACGCGTCAGGCACACGGTCGAGCATCCCGACGAAGACTATGAAGAGACGCAAGAAGAGTACGAAGAGTGGGAGACGGTCTAGTAAGATCGCGAATGCGGGAGGGATGAGCAATGCAACGAGTTGGTGAAATACTCCTTGAAGAACGCAACCATCGTGGCATCTCCTTGGTCGAGATATCAGAGCATACTCATATTCGCCAGGCGTTCCTGACCGCGATCGAAGAAGGCGACTATGATGCGCTGCCCTCGCTGGGTCACACCAAGGGTTTCGTCATCTCCTATGCGCAGTTCCTCGGTCTTGACGGTAATGTGCTGGCAGCCCAGATCGCCGAAGAGATGGCGACCGAACCTCAGAAGGGGAGAGGTCCACTCGAGAGGGCTCAACACACCAATCGTGCCTCGACCGATCGCAACGAGATCCCCTGGAAGGTGATCTGGCCACTACTGGCTGCCATCATCATCACAGGAGCGTTGGTGTGGGCACTTTCGACATTCGTGTTCACCGACTCGACGAATACTCCCAAACCACAACAAAAAACGACCACGACCGAAGCGGTCGATGGAAGTGAGGAGTCTACCGATACTGTCGAAGGTGCCGAAGAGAGTATTCCTAGCCAGGCAGACGACACGAATGATGCAGTGAGCGGCGATGCGGAGAACTAGAACGACTCCCAAAGATCTGCGGTAGCATAGAACGTGCACCCAACAGAAGGAGAACACCATTATGGCAAAAGATAATAGTTTCGATGTGGTCTCACAGGTCGATCTGATGGAGATCGACAACGCATTCAACCAGACCACGAGCGAACTTCGCCAACGATATGACCTGAAAGGAAGCGGCGCGACGCTCGAGTTCAGCAAGGGTGACGAGCTTCTCACGCTGACTGCACCGAGCGATTTTGTCGCAGGACAGGTCAAGGATATACTGGGGAGCAAGCTCGTCCGCCGCAAAGTCGATCTCAAAGCGGTGCGCTGGTCGGATCCGCAAGCAGCTTCCGGTGGAAATGTCCGCTATATCGGTACGATAATCTCGGGTATCGAAGAAGATCTTCTCAAAAAGATAAACAAAGATATCAAGGGTGAGAAATTCAAAGCAAAGACCCAGATCGAAGGAGACAAACTGCGCGTATCCTCACCGTCTCGCGATGTTTTGCAAGAGATCATCGCGTTCCTCAAGGAGAAAGATTACGATATCCCACTCCAGTACGTGAACTATCGCTAGAAAAGGGTAATGATACGCATCGGGTTCATAACCCTGGGCTGCCCTAAGAACGAGGCTGATACTGCGCGGATGCGCACGCTTATCGATGCGTCCGGCTATGAATATGTCGACCACATCGAGGAAGCCGATATCGCGATCATCAATACCTGTGGTTTCATTACGAGCGCGACCGAGGAGTCGCTCGAATGCATCTTTGAGATGGTGCGCGAGTGGTTACCGCAAGATCGATCCCGTCATGTGGTGGTGACCGGCTGTCTGGCAAGCCGTTATGGTGATGATCTGAGTGATGAGCTCGAAGAAGTATCACTTTGTTTGAGCGTTAAGGATGAGGATGACCTGATCGCGCATCTCGATGCGCTAACAGGGAGCAACTATTCGACAGATCCATCGGACAACACGGGATCTGTGCGTACGGCTCATGGACCGAGCGAGTATGTCATGATCGCTGATGGGTGTGATCGGAAGTGTTCGTTCTGTACGATCCCTTCAATCCGTGGTCCTTATACGAGTCGTCCGATCGATCAGATCGCCGCTGAGGTAAGAGGACTCGTCGCGACCGGCGCCCGCGAGATCGTTCTGGTCGCACAAGATACCGGTCGTTACGGCAAGGATCTCGAATCTGAGGTCACGCTGGTCGACCTGATAGACACGCTGGCAGATATCGAGGATCTGCGATGGCTTCGTATCATGTATGTCCAGCCCGATGGACTGACCGATGAGTTGCTCGACTGTTATGAGAGGCATGAGAAAGTCTGTCGTTATTTCGAGATCCCACTTCAGCATTCGAGCGGTCGGATACTAAAAGAGATGGGTCGTACCGGTGACGGTATACGATTTCTCGATATGATCGATACTATTCGTTCTCGGTTTCCGGATGCAGTCATCCGAACTACTTTGATCGTCGGGTACCCATCCGAGACGCAAGAAGAATTCAATCAACTCAGCGAGTTCATTCGGCACGCGCATTTCGATTATGTGGGGGTCTTCGCCTATTCGCCTGAGGATGGAACGATCGCCGCGAAGTGCGAGGACAAGATCGATGAACGTACGCGTTCGACCCGCGCCAATGAGCTGCAAGAGATCGCGGAAGAGATCTGTTTCGAGAGAATGGATCGCTGGATCGACAGGGTCGTGGAGGTCATGATCGAAGGACATGACGAAGAAGGTCTGTGGCAGGGACGTTTCTTTGGGCAAGCACCGGATATCGATGGGATCGTGACGTTGCGCACAAATGGAGACGACGTCCTCGAATCGGGTATGATAGTACCAATTCGCATCGATGATACATTTCTCTATGACCTAGAAGGGGAGAGGGTAGAGTGAGTCAGCAGGGCTCAAAAGGAATGATAGCGCAGTTCGGGTATGCCAATACCTTGACGATGGCGCGCATATTCCTCATCCCGGTCTTCCTGATCGTTCTCCTGGTCGATTGGCCACGCTACTTTCCTTCGACGGGGCTTCTGTATCAGATCCGACCATGGGCCGCAGCGATCGTGTTCGCGGTCATAGCAGCGACCGATGGCGTCGATGGCTACATTGCTCGTTCACGTGGTGAGATCACGACGTTCGGCAAGATAGTCGATCCGCTCGCCGATAAACTGCTCGTCACCGCCGCGTTACTTGCGCTCATCGAGATCGGGATCCTGCCAGCTTGGGTCGCGCTGATCATCATCGCACGTGAGTTCGTGATCAGTGGCCTGCGCATGGTCGCCTCAGCTGAAGGTCTCGTGATTGCGGCGTCGTGGTATGGAAAGATAAAAACGCTCCTGCAGGTCATTGCGATCGTGCTCTTCATAATTATGGGGTCAGCATGGTACCGTAATATCGATCACACCGCTCAAGTATGGTACGCTTCAGTTTCCTGGTTCTTCATGGGAGGAGCACTTTTGATGACCATCATGTCGATGATCGACTACTTCAAGAACGCAGCAAAAGTATTGGTCGGGCCATGGACCAACGTCAATTAACAGAAGCAGCGCAAGCGCTGCAGGATGCGTGCCGGGCACGAAAGATAAGCGTTTCGGTTGCTGAATCACTGACAGCGGGATTGGTCGGATCGACCCTTGCGGAGATATCGGGAGCGTCGAGCTACTTCAGAGGCGGCGTTATCTGCTATACCGATCAAGTCAAGGTAGATGTTCTCAATGTGGCACTCCTGACGATAGAGGAACGCGGAGCGGTATCGCGCAAGTGCGCTAAAGAGATGGTCCGAGGTGTCAATAAGCTATTCGATACGAAAGCATCGGTCGCGGTCACCGGAGAAGCCGGTCCCAAATCAGCATCAGGCAAACCGGTCGGTCGTGTCTGGGTAGCCTGGTCGGTCGGCGGCCAAGTCGACGAGAAGAAGTTCAACTTCGTGGGGGACCGAAACGAGATCCGCCAGCAAGCTGCTCACGTTGCCATCTCGTTACTTACCGATGCCATTCTGAACCACCCCTCAGCTAAGCTATAACGGTAAACGAACGGGGTTTGACAGCAGTGTTTTGACAGACCTGTCAAATCTATTGACAACGAACAAATGTTCGTATACGGTAGAGATGCATGACGTATGAGACCGGGAATGGAGACGACGCAACATGGACACCAACAGAGAACAAATGCTCGACGTGACCCGGGAGCAGATCGAAAAGAAATTCGGAAAAGGCGCCATCATGCGCTTCAGAGATGGCGAAGCGATGCGTGATATGAAGACGATACCTACCGGCTCGATCGCACTTGATGCAGCGCTTGGTATCGGTGGTATCCCCAAAGGCCGTATCGTAGAGGTATTCGGACCTGAGTCCTCGGGAAAGACGACACTCGCGCTTCAGATGGTCGCAGAAGCGCAGGCACAAGGTGGTATCGCCGCGTTCATCGACGCGGAGCACGCGCTCGATCCGACCTATGCGGCGCGTCTCGGGGTTGACATAGATGAGATCTTGATCTCACAGCCCGACACCGGTGAGCAGGCTCTCGAGATCTGCGATATGCTGGTCCGGTCAGGCGCCGTCGACATTATCGTCATCGACTCGGTCGCTGCGCTCGTACCGCGTGCCGAGATCGAAGGTGAGATAGGAGATGTGACGGTGGGTCTGCAAGCACGCCTCATGTCGCAGGCGTTGCGCAAACTTGCAGGTTCGCTCTCGAAGTCAGAGACGACCTGCGTCTTCATAAACCAGCTGCGTGAGAAGATAGGGGTGATGTTCGGAAGCCCCGAGACGACCTCGGGTGGCCGTGCACTGAAGTTCTACTCGACGGTGCGCATCGATGTGCGACGTATCGACTCAATCAAGCAGGGACAAGAGATCATCGGCAACCGCGTGAGAGCGAAGGTGGTCAAGAACAAGGTCGCTCCGCCGTTCCGTATCGCAGAATTCGATCTTATGTATGGCGAGGGTATCAGCAAAGAAGGTTCGATCCTCGATATGGGTGTAGAGGAAAAGATCATCAAGAAGTCCGGATCGTGGTACACCTACGGTGATATCCGTCTTGGCCAAGGTAGGGAGGCCGCCAAAGAGACGCTTCGCACGAATTTGGATTTACGCAATGAACTCGAAGGTTTGGTTCGCGAGAGCCTTGGTCTGAGCACCGAGGGCTTCGCAACCCCCGAAAAAGACTCCGTAAAAGGTGAAGAGAAAAAAGACACTACAAGCGAAGAAGAGATCATCATCCTCGAGCCGGAAAAGAAGAAAGCATAGTTAAAGTGCGATGAAAGTCGTATCAGTCTCTGACACCGGTGCTAAGAGGCGCGCAAAACAGATCATTTTTGATAACGGGACTGAACTGACCACCTCGAAAGCGGTCGTAAAAGCCTTGCGGCTGGAAGAGGGAGCCGAGGTGCAGTTTCCGGATGGTTGTGAGACAACTCAAGAAAGCGAATGTTTTAAGGAGATCCTCGAATCCACTTCTGCCGAGCAGTGCAAGAAGAGGGCCCTCGCTCTTATTGCGCATCGCGATTATACCGTCTATGAGCTCAGGCAGCGCCTGCGCTGGGATGGTTATCCACAAGGGATTATCGATGGGATCATTACGCATGTGACCGAGCTTGATCTGGTCAATGATGAGCGCTATGTAAATCGGTTCTGTGAGAGCAGACTCAATGCGGGGTATGGCCCTTATGTGATCAAAAAGAAACTTGCACTGAAAGGAATCGGCGAAGATATCGCACACGCGGCGATCGATACGTATATCGAAGAGGAGGAGTTCGATATCGACGCGCGTGCACGCCTTTGCATCGAGCGATTCGATCTCGAGGATCACAAGCAGCGCCAACGCGCTCTCAGAAGGCTCATCTCGCGCGGATTCGACTACGAGGTCGCTCGCAGGGCTATGTCGCGCAGTGTCGGCTGAATCGAGCGCCAGAAAGGTGAGGATGCCGAAAGAACGCATGCGCATTCATTTCGTGAGAGTTTTATTTTTATAAGATATCTGTGCAGAAGGGTCCCGTTGATCTATTTCTTCGAAGCGGTTTGCACGTCGATAGCCAATGCTCATGCAAAAATGACAGGCTGATGCGAACGGCGTTACTTGACGCATGGAGTCCTAAACTGGTATCTTTGTAGCTACGGAAATTGCATGTTGCAGAGGGAAACCTCGAGATTAGATAGATATATTCACATTATGCAAGTTTGGGATACTCATCTAGTAAGTAGATCGTAACGTTCAGTAGTCAACTGAATCGCGTTTCCGTGTGTATTACATTCGATGAATGTTTACGCGTCATAAGGGCGCAACGGAAAGGAGGGCGATGACCATGGCTATCATGGACTTTATCGGTTTTGCAATCGCAGCTGTCATCGGACTTGCCCTTGGCTATGCTTTGAACCGCTATGTGATCAATGCGAAGGCAAATCTTGCCGCCGATGAGGCTGAGCGTGAACTCAGCGAGGCGAGAAAGCAAGCAGAAACGCTTAAAAAGGAAGCACTGCTCGAGGCAAAGGATCAAATAATCAAGCAACGTCAAGAAGCGAACAAGGAAGAGAAAGAGCGTCGCAAGGAGATTACTGCGATCGAGAATCGTTTGGGCCATCGCGAGGAGTCGGTCGACCGGCGTGCTGAGGCGCTCGATAAACGTGAGCATCAGATCTCAAGCGCGGCTGGTCAGATTGCGGCACGCGAGCGCGAGGTCGAGGCAGCGGTGACGAAGCAGACCGAAGAGCTTGCGCGTGTCGCACGAATGACACAAGAAGAGGCCAAGACCGAGTTGTTGGACAAGGTTGCTGAGGACTGTAAACGTGACGCGGCAGCGATCATACGCGACACTGAGGAGCAAGCGAAAAAAGAGGCGGACAAACGCGCGCGTAGCGTAGTGAGTCTTGCTATCCAACGTATCGCCGCAGACCATACTGCTGAGACGACCGTCTCGGTCGTTCACTTACCAAATGACGATATGAAAGGTCGCCTGATCGGCCGTGAAGGTCGCAATATTCGCGCTTTTGAGCAGATCACCGGTATCAATTTGATCGTCGACGATACCCCGGAGGCGGTCGTTATATCAAGTTTCGACCCAGTGCGCCGCGAGATCGGGCGAATGACACTCGAGTCACTGATCCAAGATGGGCGCATACACCCTGCGCGAATCGAGGAGATGTTTGCGAAATCAGAAAAGACCGTTAACGAATTGGTAAACCAAGCAGGAGAGCAAGCAAGCTATGACTCGGGTGTCCACAATCTCCATCCAGAGATCCTCAAAACGCTTGGTCGGCTGAAATATCGGAGCAGCTATGGACAGAACGTACTGAAACACTCACTCGAGGTGTCATGGTTAGCAGGTGTGATGGCAAATGAGCTGGGCGCTGATGTGACGCTTGCCGAGCGTGCAGGACTTCTCCATGACCTCGGAAAAGCGATCGACCACGAGATCGAGGGGACACACGCTTCTATCGGCGCAGATCTTGCTCGACGCCTCGGTGAGCCCCCTGCAGTAGTTCATGCGATCGAGGCGCACCACGGAGACGTTGAGTGCCAATCGGTAGAAGCGGTGCTTGTGATGGCAGCAGACGCCATTAGCGCGGCTCGTCCCGGCGCACGTCGAGAGACACTCGAAAGCTATATCAAACGTCTTGAAAAGCTCGAGGCGGTAGCCAATGCTCATCCCGGAGTCGAAAAGACCTATGCGATGCAAGCGGGTCGAGAGATCCGTGTCATGGTGCAACCGGAGACGGTCGACGATGACGAAGCCGTCGTTCTGGCGCGTGATATCGCCTCTCAGATCGAGGCGGAGATGGAGTATCCCGGTCAGGTACGTATCATGGTGGTGCGTGAGAGCCGAGCTATAGATTACGCCAAGTAACCGAGCAGGACGATGATGGCGCGTCCTCATATGGATGAAACGATGGACTTCCTTACCTCGATCGTAGGTGAGGAAGTCCGTAGCATTGATGAGGATTTCGGGAACGGCTATGTCCGATTGGCTGTCTCAGAAGCTCAGCGCCGACAAGCACAACATGATATCCGAAATGTCGAAAGTGTAGTTATCGAGCTTTTACGTAATGCACGGGATGCTCAAGCTCGAACCGTCTATGTTGCGACCGCTGTACGCGGGACCTGCAGAACGCTGGTCGTTCTTGATGACGGGGTCGGTATCGAACCGAGCATGTGGGAACGGATCTTCGAGCCACGTGTGACGAGTAAACTTGAGACTCTACAGGTCGATGAATGGGGTGTACACGGACGTGGAATGGCGCTGTACTCCGTTCGAGCGAACGCTCTCTCAGCACAGGTAGCAAAGAGCATACGAGAACAAGGATCATCGATCAATGTGGAAATCGACACCTCCTACCTGGAAGAACGCGCAGACCAATCGACCTGGCCGACCCTGATCTGTGGCGATGACCATGAGAAGGTGCGGGGACCGCACAACATCATTCGAACGATCGTCGAGTTCGTGCTCGAACATCCTGATGTGGACGTCTTTTATGGCTCCATCCCGGTGATTGCTGCGACAATTCATCATTCAGATGAACACGAGTGGATCGGAAGTGCTTTGAGCAGGGCAGATGAGGCAATTGAGCTACAAGAGGTGGCCAAAGATGTGGGACTTGTTATCAGTGAGCGCACGGCATATCGGATCATCTCGAAGCAGATTGCACCGGTACAGAGTATCAACATCCAATTGCATGATACTTACGAAGAACGTCAAGACGTGGTAGGGATCACAGAGGCTGATCTGGATCGGGATGCGCGTGGATTAAAAATGAGCCCAGACGACCTTGATGCGTTCCGCCTCGATCTTGAGAAGGCGTTCGATAAGCTCGGAGAGAAGTATTATCTTGATCTGGTCGATCGTGTCGAAGTTCGTCAATCAGGAGAGACTATTCGTGCGCGGTTCAACTTTGATAAACAATAACTGAGCAAAAACGATTCAGACTCCCCAACGCTCCGCTCAATCGAAAGGATCTGCACGCGGTAAACTGGGTAGATGGCGGCTTTTTTATTAAAAACGCGGGTGAAGTGTCATATAATGACTAGCAACGACTACAAGCAGTATCGCAGCAGTCTAATTGCAGAATCATTTCGGTCGAAGGAGTCGTGTAGTGCAGACCCTCAAAGTGTCGTCAAAGAGTAACCCAAACTCGGTTGCGGGAGCACTTGCGGGTATCCTCAAAGCTGACAGAGAAGTCGAGATCCAAACGATCGGTGCTGGTGCGCTGAATCAAGCAGTAAAGGCGATCGCGATCGCGCGCGGGTTTGTGGCTCCGCTCGGACTCGACTTGATATGCACTCCGTCGTTCGCCGAGATCGACATACATGGGCAAACACGCACCGCCATCAAGTTCTACGTTTCATACAAGTCTTAGACTATGCTCCATACCTATCATCTAAAGACCTTTGGTTGTCAAATGAATAAGCATGACAGTGAGCGCATCGCCGGTCTTTTGCAACAACACGGTATGGAACCGGTCGATGAAGTCGGTGCAGCCGATGCGGTGATCTTTATGACCTGCTGTGTTCGCGAGAAAGCTGACGTGAGGCTGTTCGGTCAGGTTTCGAGTCTCAAGACGCTTAAGAAAAGGAACAGAGGGCTTCCGATCATCGCAGTTGGAGGGTGCATCGGCCAACGGGATGGGGAGAAGCTCATCGAGCAGATCCCTCATATTGACGTCGTATTCGGTACCCACAATATTTCGAGTCTGCCTGAGTTGATCGAACGTGCCTACAATGAGTCGATCACTCAAGTGGAGATCCTCGATGATAGTGTTGATGAATTCTCTGCAGATCTACCGAGCGTGCCGGAATCCTCATTTCATGCGTGGCTTCCGATAACGACCGGATGTAACAACTACTGTACCTACTGTGTTGTACCTTACGTGCGCGGGAAAGAGAAAAGCCGGATGCTCGAAACCATCGTCGATGATGCGAAACAAATGGTCGACGCGGGAGTTAAAGAGATCACGCTACTCGGTCAAAATGTCAACAGCTACGGACGCGACCTCTACGGTGAGCCGCGATTTGCCGATCTTCTTGATAAGATCGCTCTGGGAGGTATCTCACGGCTCGGCTTTGCGACGAGTCATCCCAAGGATCTCAATGATGACACTATCGCCATGATGGCGCGTCACGATAACATCTTGGACTATCTTCATCTACCGGTCCAATCGGGATCGACCGCGATACTTGAGGCGATGAATCGCCGTTACTCCAAAGAGCAGTATCTTGAATTGATCGATCGTGTCCGTGAGGTGATGCCCGGTATTGCACTTTCGACCGATATCATCGTAGGTTTCCCTGGTGAGTCCGAAGATGACTTTGAAGACACTCTCGAAGTGGTTCGGGCCGCTCAGTTCTCCAGCGCGTTCACTTTCATTTATTCACCACGCGAAGGAACTCCTGCCGCGACCCTGGAGGGGCAGGTACCCGACGCTGTTTCCCAACGACGATTCGAGCGACTTGTCGATGAGGTACAAGCTCAGGCATTGGAGTTCAGCAGATCGCTGAGAGGAACAAAAGCTTCGGTCCTCTTCGAAGGTATCTCAAAACGCGATGAGAACGTATTGGTGGGGCGAGATCGTCACAACAAGGTCGTACACGTTGTGCTACCCGAGCACACAAGCGCTGAACAATGGGAGGGATTCGAAACCGAGGTCGCGATCACTGGCGCCCACACCTGGTATATCACCGGAGAGTTGAGTCAAACGGATCCGGAAGAGAACTGATGGCAAGGGAATTGGACCACCCATTCGTGATAGCCGTCGTCGGTCCTACCGGCTCCGGCAAGAGCACTCTGGCTGATAGACTGGCTCAACAATTCGGATCCTGCGTAATATCTGCAGACTCGATGCAAATCTACCAAGGTCTAGATATCGGGACCGCGAAAATACCAAAAAGTGAACAGCATGCGCCACATTATGGTATCGATATCATCGATCTCGATCAGCCCTACAGCGTCGCAGAGTTCCAGACTTATGCACGAGAGCTGATTGATCATTACCGTGCGCAAGGAAAGTGTCCGATCTTGTGCGGAGGTACCGGTCTGTATGTGCGTGGTGCTCTCGATGTAATGAACTTTCCCCTTGGATCCCAAGTCGAGAACAAGATGCGGGAGAAGTG
>Ga0123353_10002750_pt1 | contig 21950 bp, 20 predicted proteins | sample TergutLab28metaG_3_FD_92763 | JGI IMG/M metagenome (GOLD analysis project Ga0123353, IMG submission 92763) | Labiotermes labralis P3 segment gut microbial communities from Petit-Saut dam, French Guiana - Lab288 P3 | ecosystem: Host-associated > Arthropoda: Insects > Digestive system > Gut ... | reverse complement strand
TTTATTTTTTCACCCCCCCTCCAGAGAGCGCGGCCTCTCTTTTTTTTTCCAAACAACCCTCCCTGTTTTTGTTTCTCAAAACCGGTTGTTGGGGGGGGGGGGGGGGGGGGGGGCAGCACACAAGAATGAACACACATCTTGCTCAATTAAATTCCAAACACATTCAATTACAATTTCTTTCATGTAACATTGTGACAAGGCTTCTTTTTGTTTTTGATATGTGCATCAATGCATGGGACTGTCTGAACTCTCTCATTTTTTTGTTTCTGCATGTCCAGCACAGTCTCCTAACCCTTATAATGGATTTAGGGGAAAAAGAATAACTCATTTAATGTTGTATATTTTCCCAATAACACAGCACTTTGAAATGAAATTCCCTCTTTCCAAAATGTCATGAATATTTTTAAGCAGTGATAAGGTAATCAAGATATCAAAACAAAGTACTTTTGACTGCAAAATACAAAACTCTTTACGGATATAGAATTGTTTATTCTACATTTTGTGAAATGGACATCATCATGAATGTATAATTTCCAAGGAATTTAACATCTCTCATTTTTAATAAATGTACTGTACTGCATAAAGACTGTCCTTGCAAAGTTCCCACAATCTGTGCATGAAAATTACTCAAGAATTTTTTCGTTCTCCTCAGATCCTCCAGGCAAATAGCAGGATAAGACCACAGATGCCTAGATCAAAATCCTCTCCAATTCATCAACAGTCATCCTACCACCAACACTACAGAGTCAGAAATAATGAAAGCATCACAAAAAATGTTTAAAACGTTAACAAGTGCAGTATAATGGATAAGTACACCAGCCACTTTGCTAGAGTGGCTTTGTAAATAATAAAGACCAAGGATAAGGGGATGACAAAACTTGGTCTGAATAAGTTAACTTACACTTGAAAATGATACATGCATTGAAATGGACAGCTACATTTCATTGAGTGAATGTGAATTAATGATAGTCATACAACACATTCAAGAGAGCAGCACCTTTCTCCAATGTTGAAAGAAAATCTTTGTTCCACCGCAGTTCTGCCATGAATTCTTCATTCTGAAGGAACAGAGCAATCCTCTCATCTTCCAGGTACCGATCCAGCTCAGGGTCTCCAACTTCACACAGAACACCACGCACACGCTGATTTTCTGCATACTTCTCCTGCAACATCTGCTGGCTCAACACCATGGCCTGCAAATACAAGTTACAAAGGACAAACAGTGATCAATCAGCATGTTCTGGGATGTAATGCCATGTTGTCTTGTGGTACATATCTTCAAGTATCTTCACAGTCAATGCCATTCCAATCACAATTTTCACATAAATATTGGCAAACTTATGAATTTGTTCTTCACCTCATTCAACCCACAGATCTCACTGATATATTTATCCCCTGGTACTTAACACTACTCAATATTTCAGTACCATATCATGTCTGCCTATATTTTGGATTCATATACCTATTACACACAAATGATACAACATGAATTTTCCATAACTGGACTAAGCAAAATAATATGAAATACACACACAATTATCCAGGTACAACACATGACAATAATAAAAATGCATTACAGTTACTTATTCCAGAAAAGCACTCTCTTAATACACAGAAATCTGAAAAAACACTATAAAAAATTTCAAACCAAACTGCCAAACACTGACAACTACAGCAGGGGAGTACACACACAGAATGCCTTAACTGTTCCTTGCAATACATGGGACAATCAGTACAAAATTTCAAAATACTTGTAATGAACACACATTAGATAATGCAAATATGGCTATACAAAGAGCAAGATTTCTGTGACAGACAGCTATGGATGTGACACGGTAAGCCAAAATAGGAAAATGTCTAAGAATGAGGGTCAGTAGTAAAATAAGTTGACAATGCACACGTTTGGTTCTTCATTCCGAGATAAGCAAACTTTTTAATACCAACCAGACATATTTAATGGACCTAATCCAACTCAGAGGGCGACAGATACTGCCAAATGAACATATATTGTCACAACAATGAAATGTCCATGATAAACAACCCTACTGTCAGTTAATTATATAAACATATTTAACGTTAAAGAATATTTTAACCATAGAGTTTTAAAAAGCAAGACAGCAGTACCACTGTATGTTTTTACCAAGTGTCTTTAAACTACACAAAGTTGTACTGTGTATAATATATGTATGTTCATGACATATAAGCTATAGAATTGAACCCAAAGATAACAATGTCATAATAGTAGTTGGTTTTTCAATGAACTGGCATAGTTGTTCTCCCTGATGATGGTGCACAAGTACTGAAATATGTAGAAACTATGCATCAAATGTATGTATGTAACAGATATTGTGCCTTTAGGTGGTATTAAAAACATGTCTGATGTCATACAGAATGCACAGAATAGAAAACTTTTAAGATCTTCACTTTGAGGTTTATGAAGAACAGTTCAGAGTTAAATGTACTGCTTTCCCACTATATTTCCTCTGAGTCCCCATCACAACTAAGAAATCTATCATATTGTGGGATGAGCTTTTCTATTCCCTGTTGACTGAAGTCTGTGTCCTGTGTCATCAGTCAAGTCATAACTGTCCCAACCTGATGACTGACTTTAAATTAATGGCAACATTTTGCTTCAGTGAAACAGATGACATTTGCTGAGTGACAAATTCTCCTGATCTGACCACAGTCAGTGTGGGTTCTTTAGTTATTAAATTACAAGCCATGTGAACTTATATTCTGAATGATTCTTGTAGTTTAAGATGATACCAACGTCAGGTAACGTATGTTTCTCACTTGTAAATGCAAATCAATTAATTAAACAATAACCAAAACCACATATCTGTGATGTTGTATCTATATTATGGCAGATGGCCTAATAGATAACAACCCAGTAAGCTTAGATTACAACTGATATTTACATATGTATTTCAGTGCTAAAACTGACTAAAACTAATATTCATTAATTAGATAAAAATACACAATTCACATTAATTTAGTAAGATTATGATAAAATTAATAACAACAATCAACCAGAGTAATTTGGCAGACTTCAATTTTTACTACAGAATAACATCTGATATTGTTACTTACCTGCAAAACTAATACCCAACCGAAGCACAAATTATACAATTCAAATTTCAGTTTCATTTTAATTATAGGTCTAATTAAAATAGTTTTAAAATAATTAGTTAATCACACTGATGTACCATTCAATATACTGCCATAAGCAATATTCATATTGGACTTGGTTCAACATTTTCCAAAAACTTAAAAAACACAATATTTGCTATTTATGTTGATGTGGGAGTTTGTGCGAGGCACTTAAAAGGCCCAAACAGAATGACCAATAAATCATCATAGCATGTACTAACTGTTTGTAATTACACCTAGATTACAATATTTACTGTGTACAATGAGTATAATAAACACCTTGTAGTGTTGCATTTCTATCACATAAATATTATATCAATCATAAAACTATAAAACCAATCATGTGCACTGTTGCAGGGACTACCCAACAACCTTTAATACAGCTCCAACATGTGTCATCCCTTCAGGGCCATTACAAGGAATTCAATACAATAAAAGTGGAAATATCAAAGGTTTACATATGACTGTATGAGCATATGGCATACACTAACAGGGAAATTCAGTTAAAAGAATATAATACATGATTAAAATATGATGCTTTCTTATTTCAATAAAATGCTGTTAAATAATTACAGCAACAGCAACAATTATTTTAAAAATATCTACTTACATAAACAAATTACCCCTCTCTATATCAAGAAATGGAAGCTATTTTGTGGGAGAAAATCAATAGCAGTTGTTTAAATTGATCCATGGAAGCTTCTGTGATCATGAGTGAAAATCTGGCTGCACTGAAGAGGAATTTGTAGGTCAAAGTAACTGTGCAGCAAGCACAAAAATGTACATTGTATGGAAATCAACATTGTGTCACATTTTTCTAAATACTGACAGTAGAGCAAAAGCAGATAAGATCTCCATTCATCACCACTCATTTATTTAAGACACATGTAAAAAACAGCACAAGCAATTGCTTGTTACTTAGTGTAATGGAAAAATTGGCTACAACGTGTTAGAGATACATGTAAATAGGCAGGCAGTCCCAACAGTAGTGTTCGTGGTTGGCTCACGATTCATAATTTCACACTTACATTAATGTGAAACTGACAAAATGTGCCCACATCTCAAACACACTAATTTGCAACACCTGAGAAGAGTACACATTAAACAGGAAACCAACCTGCTCCGCTTTACGACGACGTTTCTCTCTCTTTAACCACCGTCGTCGGGCACGTCGTTCTTGCCAACGTGCATTTAAACGGCGCCCTTTTACTTGCAAACGAATAAAAAACTGTTTCCACATATTTTGAATGCTAGCCACAGTATGGAAACCAAGATAACCATTTGCTTTATACACACCGTAACTTCAGTTTGTTAAATATTCACTATCTAACAATTTACACAATTTCAGTCACATAACAAGAACATTTAAGGCAGTGATTCACATATTCAACTGCAAATAATTACTGCATGCAACTAAAGATGGATAAAATAACAAAACAGTGTCAACATCAGCACTAATACACAAAATGTGTGCATACTATAAAACATTCTTTGACAACAGAAAGAAGACTTTGGAAGACACTGCCCCTCATCCTGGTATTGCAGAAGTTCAGTGACATCACACACCCAACACATGACCAACCAAGAAATCTCTCAAGATTAGAGGTAACAACTCTTGTCACTGGCAACTGGAAGCTAGACCTCATAACATCTGATCAGTTTAATTAAAGTCACTTGGCTCTCATGAGTTAAGCAATTCAACCAAGGTCACCAGCCTCTTGAACAGCCATAGGAAAGTCCAAAAGTAATTTCCTCATTATGAGATTTACTGGCAGTGACAAGATACTACTGTGCATGTATGATGATTCATATGGGAAGAACTTACATTTGCCAAACAATTTTATATCACTGGCTCCCTATACATAAAGTGTCTTTTCTTGCTTGCTCACAACAGATGATTGGATCTTAGTGGCCTTGATAAATCTGGGTTATTATGTTTACATGATCACAATTTCCAGAAACAATGAACAGAAATACTGGTTCTTAGCCTAGCATATGGTTGATTTCTTTGTCAAAATGGCAATGTACAGTAGCAAACACTTTAAAAAAGGAATAACAAGTAGGAAAAACAAGGTTTACTTACACTATAAAAAGGAGGAATATGTATATGAACATACCTACATGAACTGACATTGAACTAGAGTTCACTGACATAAATTCTACTAAGCATTTTTAACAGGTCACCCTGAAGGTATCCCTGCTTTGGCATAGTGGTGGAGCTTGTTTGTCATTTGATCCCAAGAGCTATGCTGGCAGTAGCATATACTGCTGAAGGGCCTCCCATGCCAGACAGGTCAAGGGTTATGACCCATACAAAAACAGATACCCTGGCCCTCCAGGCTGGGGGTTGGGTGTGAGGTTAACCCCACCCCATAGAAAAATACTGTTATGAAACCTCAAGGAAATGAAGCTAGATGGATGTCTTGGCAATGACATGAAGCAATACACAAAGGTCTGCAGCTAAGGACATGAAACAAATTAGAATTAAACACTGGCACCTGGAATGTTCATTCATTGTACAGAAGGGGAGTGTTAAAAGATGCTTATAAAGCAGCTCAGTGCTTATAAAACAGATATAGTAGCCCTCCGAGAGATAAGATGGACTGGCAGCAGAATCCTGGAAAAACAAGACTGCACCCTCTTGTATAGTTGCGAAAACAAAGAGCATATATTGGGTACGGGGTTTCTAAAAGAATCAACCTAATTTTAGATTTTAAACCTACTAGAAACAGCCTTTGACATAAGCCCAAGAAATAATATAAAAATAGTTCTTGATGACTTTAATGCCCACGTGGGTAAAGAAGCCATCAATTTTCCCACAACTGGCCAATCCAGTCTTCAAAATCTCACGAACGATAACAGATCCCAGCTAATACAGTTTGCAGTATTGTGGAACATGATCATAGCATCAGCATTCTACCCACATAAAGATATCCGTAACGGCACATGGAGGTCGCCTGATGGTGTAACATTCACTCTGATAGATCATCTTTTAATTGACAAAAGACATAAATCTAAACTCATACTGAGATGCCAATTTTGATTCCGAATGCTAATTAGTTATCGCCCATGTAGGAGCCCAAATATCAAAGGTTAAAAAGATAACTGGTGCTAGAACCAGTAAATACAATGTGTCTGAAGTGACATCTTCTTTAGTGGCAGAATACAGGCAACAGATAGAACGAAAGCAAAATCATATTACACTCACTGAACAGGACAATGGAGAAAAACTGTGTGAGAGACGTAAAAAAAGCATTAATTCTGTGGCTGAGGAGATACCGGGCATTATGGAACTGGTGAATAAAGGAACGTGGTTTGATGGTGAATGCCAGGCTGCCACAGATGACAAAAACAAAGCACTTAAGAAGATGAACAAGGATATGGTACTAGAAGTGTAATAGAAGAGTACAAGAGAAAGAAAAAAAAGACAATTCATAGAAGAAAGAAAAAAGAATGGATAAACATGGAATTAGAAAATATGGAATTGCTAAGGAAACAACATGAATGAAGAAAATTTTACAAGTAAATTAACATGGCTAGAAAGCAAGTTAAGCCAAGAGTTAATATACATAGGAATGAGGAAGGATCATTAATAAGTAATGAAAAGGAGATACTCAACACATGGGTAAGATACTTTGACAAATTACTAAACAGAAGGAAGGATAATGATTGTAGTACTCTTACTATTGCAAGTAGTAATCAAATATCGAAGGGAAACACACAGAACACAACAGACGCCCCCACTTCCAAGGAAATTGAAACAGCACTGAAGAAATTAAAAAATTATGAAGCTCCTGGGACAGACAATATTCCAGCTGAATTACTAAAGTTTGGTGGTGAGAGACTGAAGCAATGGCTGAAGCATATATTTTCATCAATGTGGATTAAAGAAGAAATTCCAAAAGACAGGCTCAAAGGAATTATATGTCCAATGCACAACAAAGACAACCAGTTGGAATGTGCTAACTACAGATGCATAACTCTGTTAAATGTAACATATAGGGTATTTTCTATTATCTCATACACAAGACTTCTTCCTCATCTAGAAAGCAAACTTGGACATTACCAGGTGGGTTTTCACACATGAAAATCTACAACAAATCAGATTTTTGTATTGTGACAAATTTTGGAACAGATGAAAGAACTTAGAATTTCCATCCACCTACTTTTTATCGACTTTAAAAGTGGGCATGACAGCAGTGATGGGGAGTGAATGTACGAAGCCATGAATGAACTAAACATTCCAGAGAGATTAATCAGGTTGGTCAAATGATAACATCTAACATGCAAAGCCAGATCAAAATTCAATTGGAGCTCTCATACACTTTCATAATATACAAGGGTGTTTGACAGGGAGACACAATGGCATGTCTTCTTTTTAATATAACACTGGAATATGCAATTAGAAAATCAGGCATACAAACAAGAGGCACCATATTCTACAAGTTGGTACAACCTGTGGCCTATGCTGACGACACAGTTATCACTGGCAGGTCCTTAGCATCAATGAAAGAAGCTTCTCAGTTAATTGAAGAGGCAAGTAAGGAAGTGGATTAGTCATCAACATAGGCAAAACCAAATATATGGTAGCAGCAAACCCTGTGCCATTTAAATAGGAAAATACAACTTTGAAAGGGTCAATAGCTCTATCTACCTTGGTACTTGGTGATTGGCAATACTAATGTCTCAGAATAAATCACACACGGCCTATAGCCTCTAAGAGATCATATTTTGGACTAAAAAGTCAGCTTAAGTCACAGCCATTTTCCATGAAGACAAAAATTCTTATATATAAAACACTTGTGAGGCCATTACTTACATCTGCTTCAGAAACCTGAACTGTGTCAAAAAAGATGAAAGACAGTATCTTCAGAAGGAAAATTCTTCATAGAATATATGGTCCAATATCACATCAAAATCTTCAGCTATAACTACTGCACAATACGCAAACTGAAGAGCATAATAATGGACAAAGATCACCTCCTTGTGTGCCCAAAACTGGACCATACTTCTAAAGAATTACCAAAGCTGTATTGGGATGCCAGAAGATTAATGGAATAAATCCATGATCTGCCATTTGACAACAACACTAACATATATGGTCCAATATGCGAGATAGGGCAGCAGCAGAAGAGATACAACAGAGAATTAGAAGAGCTTTACAATGAATCACATACAGTTAACATAATAAAATCCAGCAGACTGCATTGGGTGCGCCACGTTGTGTGAATGGATGAAAACATATTACCTAAAAATATATGGACAAACCCTGAAGTCAACAAGGACGTGACTGACTGAAATCAAGATGGATTGATGGGACAGAGGAAGATGCAAAAAAACTGGGTTGTAAACATTGGTTGGCGGCTGCCCAGGATAGAGGTCGCTGGCAATATACGCTTGAGGAGGCCAAGGCCCACCCAGGGCTGTAGAGCCAATGATGATGATGATTTTTAACAGGCATTAAAAATGTTTCATCTGAACACATAACCCTTTGCACCTGAAAGTCAACTACAATTTACTTGCAGTTTGCAGCTTAAATGCCTGAAGTCATACGTGTGTTGCCAACAGTGGACAAAGTAATGGCAAGCATTTCAAAGCAAACCCTGCATTTAATTCTGGAACCTAAGGGTTAATACAACAGTATTCTGTTCACTCTTTCTGAATTTTTTTAATTACTATTATTTCATCAAAATACATAATCCAAGCTTTAAATGTGCCATGTGTCTAGCATTCAAGAGCAAAAATTCCGCTAAACCACCTTCTCTCAGCTTGCTAAATATGCCACTTTGTGTTAAACCAAATGGTGAACTGCAATAGGTGTTTGCCAGTCAGTTACTAATGCAGTCACAATTACATGGTGTTACATTTCAAGGAAAATGCAATTATGAGAAACATAATGTTGCAACATCACACTCACATTTACCCACATTTTCTGTGAAAATTACACATCAATCAAAATCTGATCAAGGGACTTCTTTGTCTCAAAGGCCAAGGAATCATGAGGCAGGGCCTGGAGACAAAAAAATAATGACACCATGCCACCACATCATCCCTCAAAACACATTTTCCACAAAAATCACATATCTGTCAAAATTAAATTAATGGATTTTTTTTTTTATCTCACAGTTCACCAAGTGCAGTCCACAGGTATGAATTTCCTGCCATTGTACACATTAAGGTTAGAACGCTTTTGTGGAATGTTCTGTTTCATTAGCATATTCATGATTACATTTACGTAATACCAAATAATACCAGCAAGAGAAGTCAACTTTAATACAAAAACATCATGATTGTATGGGTTATTACACTCAGTAGTCTGGTAGGGAATCAGAAGATGGTGGTAGTGTGTTCCTCCATTACATTGGTACCTACATAACAGAGCATACGGTGATACAACGCAGCAGATCATAATATGTATCTTCACTGCCCAGAAAACTTCAAATCTCAACCGCAATAACAATCATGCAGAGAGAGCCACAAAAGCTATATTCATTACCATTATACAGAATGTGTTAAATGAAATATGTTTGAATTTGAAGCATCTCAAAAAGGCACGCATTTGTTGAACTCCATCCAGCCTTAAAAAGGGATCCAACTACCCACTGCAACCATAATTGGTATTGCAAAGTACTTAAGTTTTGTGTTCTGTTCTGTTGGACATCAATACTGAAGTAATAAGTGGCTGTAACACATCATCAGATGTTAATAACACCCTTCATAGCTTATAAATACTGTAGTGTTCCTTCAGATAATTACATTGCATTTTGTGCGAACTTGTAAACAGTAGAGAAACATGCTGAGAAATGTCCTAGAATGATAAAATTTGATGGGGTGGTGGGGGAGTAAACACATGCCATACTGGCTTTACTGTTTGGTGTTTAAAATATTAAAGCCATGTGGGCTACACCCAAAGCTGTATTTACAGCAACACACACCTGTTTCTTTTGAGAAACTCCCCATGGAGTTGGTGTTAGTCTCAGGAAGTCATCTGGTAATGGGCCCAGCAGTGGAGGTGCCCATCCTCGGACGGTTCTCATGGCTATCTCTGTATTTTGGACTTGCTGCGGAGATCGGTGTGGACTTCTGCAGAATAAACACTCGTTTACACAGATAATACTTCTTGTACTTAGTGTACTGGCCACGTAGGGATTATTGTGTGTGACTCTGGTCAGTCCAGTAGTTTGAGCAACACACTTCTCCATACACACGAAAATGTTACGTGTCAAAATACAGCAACCAGCCCAATGAAAAGGGATATTTAAAATTATCTCTTTCCAAACAACAAATGTTGCCCTGAATTAAAACATGGCTATTAATTCTAAAGTGTCAGAAGATTTAAAACTCTATTCTACAACAGTAAAGTTTACTGCTATCAGAGTAAGTTAGTGTGGTACAGTACCTACCAACCTACCAATACCACAGAACAGGTGTCAAAATAATGGGAATTCTTTCCTCAGCTTTTATATTTTCTTTTGAACTAAAAAACAGTTCATTTCTACTTTCATTTTCCATTACCATCTACATACCCCACTCGTTGTGTTACTACCCTTAACAAAATGAAATCCACTGGTTAATTCAAAGTATGGAGCAGAATACCTCAAATACTTGACAGATTCCCTGTCTTTTATGGAACCTAGGGTTCATTACCATGATCAAAACAGCCCAGTTCTGCACCTTCACATCCTGAGTTAAATTAACCCATTTTATAATCTCATACCCTGTACCATTAAAATTCATTTAAATATAATCCTCCCATCTCCTCCTACATCTCTTCCATGGCCTCCTTCCTTCAAGGTTTCTCCACTAACACTTCATGCATATTTGTCATCTCCCTGCATGCTAACCCAACAACACGATCGCTCATGACTGTATTATTCTACATATATTCAGTGAACAGAATGAGTTACGACGAGCCTAAATTTTTTTAAATACTGTTTTACAAGCTGCATGTAAACGATAAATCTGTATCTTATTAGAAGTCCTGTGAATCCATATAGCAGACCAGAACAAACACAACAACTCTACAATCACAGTAATATACACACTCTATCCTACCTAGCTGGTGATGTTTCTGTGCTAGCACAGACAGGTGGTATCACAGCCAGTGTTTCTTTTTGTTCAATCTCATTGCGCAATTTCTCATTTTCATTATCTGTAGTCATTGCCAGTAACTGGTCAATAGTTGCATCCACTGCACCCTGATTTGCTCGCAATACAGCCTGTAACAAACACATCTGCTCTCACACCAGTAAAAACCCAGCAGTGCTCTAGAAAATGCCATTGAAAAATGTGCATAACTAAAGTTTGTCATCTTTTTATATAAGTCAGTGTTTTTCAAAACTTTAAATTTATAAAAACCTTGAAGGATCCCCAAAAAAATACAATGCAAGAACAACCAAAAAATTACAAGGTGCCATGACAAACATCAATGTAGGATGAGGTTACAGCCAACAGAGGAATCATGGTTTGAAACCTGGCTGGGGCAAGAGGGTTTAATCTTCTCTAAAACAGACAGCCCAGCTCTGAGGTCTACCCAGTTCCCTATTCAGTAGTAACCTGCGGCGCCCTCCCTGGGTTTAAAAAGCCCAGGTCATGAATATGATGATGTGTTTCAATCAGTGCCAAGGTTAAGGATGCATGGTGCTGTATCTTTGCATGACTTCACAGCTTGGTGATTAATTAAGGTCTGGTACTTTACCTTGCAAATGTGTTCAAGTACATTTCATTTTTAATAAAGGTGAAAGTAAAGTTGTCCATGTGCTTAATTAAGCACCACACCACCAAAGTGTATGGGAGAGTGGAAGTATAGCTCCATGCATTTTAAACTTCAGCATTACAAGCAGGTGAGGGTTTAGTGTCACATACCTACCACTCTATCACCATGGAACGAGTACCTGACAACCACTGAATAGGAAGCTGTATGGAACTGTAAATTCTAAATCAGAGGAAAGTGTAATCACACAATCAAGAACAGTGTAACCAAAGTCAGTTCGCTGGTCTTATGTGAAGTATGTGACTGTGTTGGTTTTCAAACTGTAATTTCCATAATATCTTCGGGCCACCTGCCCTAAGCCATTACAGTACAGAGAGTTTAATATTTACAGCCCTTGGGCACTGCTTTAACTGAAGAAGTGTAAACTTCTACCTCTCAGTGTTGGCAAACAGTGTTACACAAGCAATAACGAATGTCAGAATAACAACAAATCAGTCAGCAAATGTAGTGTTCCTGCATTACTTGCCTGGGATCAGACACACACACACACACACAAAACTTCCATCACAATTTGAAAAACAAACCTACAGTTACAAACATGTATAATGTGCAATATTTATGGTCAGTGTTCCTTCTGCCAAGATGTGCATATTCAGACAAGAAGTGCAGATAAAAGATTCACTAGATGAAGATGCATGGCTAGCTTTACATCTGTTTGCTTTACTCACACAGAAAGGGCCCACAGACTTCAATGGATGTCTGCATGGGCTACAGAACCGGCCTCAAGTGGTGCAAGGTTAGGGAAAGAAACGAGTCCTACCACAACCAGAAATAAAACCCTGGTCACCGAGCTCAGTGCCCATCACTTTAATAATTTAGTTGTCCATGGTTTTTCCATTCATAATTTTTCCTCTTCAAATGTATTAGGGTGATAAAGTAACGGACCACAAGATGGGTTGGGTATGCAGCATGCATGAGTTAAACTTGAGAAATATATGCAATGAGAAATGTGGGAAATATTACCCTTAACATAGCGACAATTTGAACTCTGACAAAAGAGTAAAAGAAAATATTAAAATGGATCATAGAGAACTATGGTGAGAGGGTCTGACTGTACTCAAATAACTAACGGTACATGCAAGATGGAGCCCAGAATGTAGCCTAGCAGGTCACTGGAAAGGTAGCCTAGCAGAAACTGAGGATGTGCACAGGCATATCAGTCCAGTTGTTATTTTGAAGGCTGCTATATGACAAATATTTGTGGCAGCAAAAACTGTGTATTCAAGTAGTAGTAGTAGTAGTGACAATGAGGAATTACTGGGAGCAGTGCTTCTAAGAGCTTACTGTGACAAGAAGTAACTGTGCAGCAGTATCAAGTGCATTTAATCAATGCTGACAGAAATAATTTCGGAAAATAACACCATCTATATAAAAAGTTAAGAAATTATCTTAGTCGATTTTTCTAATATTAAACAATGAAAACTGAAACTTTGTTGGAATAAACAAATTTTTTTAGATTGTCTATTTTACAGTTTTACTTCAATTACTGGAAGAGCCAGCCCTCTTCTCCATCACACATTCATTTCTGACTCACATTGCAGGACTCCTTGGATAAGTACTCAGGTTGTTGCAAGGCTTCTGTGTGAAACAACACAACATATAAAGACCAGGAACAAGCATCCATGCCTGAAATGGGATTTGAACCCACTATCTCAACAACCAGGTGGCCAAGACCTTCACCTCAGACTGCACAGCCATGGGGACTGGCATACAGATGACTTACATTGCTTATTAAAATGACTTACTGCTTGTGTTCATATTGGATGTGATTTCTGTACACAATTTCAATAAACATATATCTGATCACTGCATGGGTTTCTGTCCATGCATGTCTTCTAAGTAGGTCGCTTACAGCAGTTAAAAAATAAAACACTTCATTCTTCCAGTGACGGCAAACTGGCAAGTGATAGGACTGACTTTGGCTCAGCTTCATCTTGTGCATCCCCATTTAAAATACTTTCTTCCATTCTACCCACCTGGTGACCATTTTGTCTACAAGTGACCATCTATACTCCATCTTGTGTGTACCCTAATGGTCTGGACGACTGGCACATTCTTGTGAATATGGTAATGAATCCATAAGTACCATAAACAGGAAGGAATTTGTCTAGCTGAGCAACTGTTATCCTTTCAAGAATTAAATGCCTCCATGGTGCTACTCATACTCTAAAATTACAAGTGGACACTTGGGAGGAAGAACCAGACAATCCCCACGTCAACTCACGCCAACCCATCACATATTCACTTGGTATATGTAAAAACAGTCTAAATACTTCAATATATCACACAAAGGAAAAAAGTATGTACCAAAGCATATACAGGGTGAGCATAAAGTCCTTCCCTGATTACAAACATTTATTACAAGAAAACTACTGTATGTGGTATACACATATTTTTTTTTAATGTAACTCAAGAAGTTTTTTTACAACACATTAGTACACTTCAACATGTGCTCCTTTTGTTGCATGGAGAACATCTAATCGATAATCAATTTCTCTCCACGTGTTCTCCAACATGTCTTCAGTTATTGTAGCAAAAGCGTCTGTTATTTTTGCCTTCAAATTTGTAATATCTGGAACTGGTGTCGAAAAGACTTTGTCCTTAACATACTCCCATAAAAAGAAGACAAGAGGGGTGATATCTGGCGATCATGGTGACCAGGGTGTCGGGCCATCTCTCCCAATCCACCTGTTTGGAAATGCTGCATCCAAAAACCAAATATTACAATAATCACATGACATAAAATTTGAAGAAACTAACTTAAGTAATGGTAAAAAAATATGTTTGTATTCCACGCAGTTTTCTTGTAATAAATGTTTGTAATCAGGGAAAGATTTTATGCTCACCCTGTAGTATGCAACATATTCTGCAAAGTTAACTGTAACCAACAAACCACTCTCATATTGATTTCAGTCTTGACACACAACTGCAGTGGTACTGTAAGTGTTGGTCTAATAACCATTCACCCTGAGGCCCAAGTCTACATAAGACAGATATTTACAAAAATGATGTATCACAGATATGACAAAGTCACATCAACTCAAATTAAGCAAGCTCTCTCATCTCTGCCACCCTGGAGTGAGAATGGAAACACAGGAGATGATAGGAAGGAAACCAACCAGGACACAAGGCATCCTTATTCTGTTCCTTTAATATTTATTAAAAAAATCACATATTTCATACTTATTTTATACCACAGTACATTTGGAATGAAATGTTAACAACGACAGAGAGTAGAAAAACATCAAGCCTACTGGTAATTTATCACAATCCCATGTCCTTTCAATCCAGTCAATATAACTACAGCCTGTCTCTATATTAATTGACCATCTTCATCTACATCTGCCACGTGGTCTCTTATATTCAGATTTTTCAGCTGAAATACTGTATGCATTTCTCATCTCTCCTATATGTGCAATATTCTCCATTAACCTCACCCTTCTTGATGCAATCACCTTGATAACAATTGGCAAGTAGTAGTGATGCTAATGAAAATACTGGCCTTCATGGATATAATGCCATGCAGACTGGTATATGGGTACCAATGCTTCTTAGACACCAAGCTTTTCCATAAGATACCTATATACCAAATGACATCCTGTCATACAAAAGAAGACTGGCAACTTCAGAAATTAGCAAGTTCCTCATGGTTCAAGGAAAAATTTATGCCTGGCACCATGTCCCTCAAAATGACAAAAATTCACTTCAAGAGGCCTGTAAAGCAAAGGAGGAGGAGGAAGAGAAGGAAAAATGAAGAGGGTGAAAGGAGAAAAAAGAAACAGAAAATAAGAAAATATATAAAACAAATGAGACTATCTACATAAGAGTGCACAGTTCTCACCCTATCACAATAAACATGTTATAACCATAAAAATTAATTTAAATAGATATTTTATATATATATTCCACTTTTTCTACTTATCTTAAAAATATCAAGGTATAAAAATTCAAGCACGTACATATTAAACACTATTTGTTGATTCAGTTCGCATCATTCATGAATTTGCCTATGGGCATGTTTCAACAATATTCTGTTCACATCATAACACACACACACACACACAACCTTACAGTACTTCATCAAATCTTATCTTCATTTGACTAGCATAACACACCTAGTGTGAAAACGGAAACCAAGCCAATACAAATGAAATTTAAAAAAGCCACAACACGACTGCCTCTTATATTAGGTGAAAGGCAATCAACTTCCCAAGAAGAAACAGCCACTGCATGGTACGGTTACAGACTCTTTACAGATACAATCAGTCCAATTTCGTGTAGTGCTACTGCATTAACTCGTTCATCACAAACCAGTTACAAATAAATGCTCCTGAATGTTATTATGCAACAAATATTTTTTAACCTCTTAAAAATTACGTACAATGTTAAAGTTGGTTTGTTTACCTCAATCACTTCATCATCCATGTCAGGAAACATTGTTTTGAAGTCTGCCATAGCCTGATGAAACTCAAGCTGAGTGGTTTGTTGTTGTACTGTAGCCATTTTAGAGGTGATATACTCAAAAACTTTTGGATCACTTCATTGCTAATACTGCCGGGCGTTATTACGCTCAATTCATTGTGATATGGTAATGTTCGTGGGTTTTATTCGCGGAAATTCATTCATGATTTTGAAGGATTAGGCCGTACTGAAATAGACAGCTATTAAGACAGCTACAGGCCAGACTTAGTGATATGACGTGTGCGTGAATAATATTACATGCTTTTCATCGGAGTGTATGCAAAGACCTGAGTAGAAGACAAATACCCAGAACTGCAACATGACTCTTGGCTCCATATACCCAAAGGAAAACACAGATTAGCTAGACATTTTAAAATACAAATTTGTGGAATCTTCGCAGGAATCAGGAGTGTCGGAGTTTCTGCTACCCATCGTGAGTTCCTGCACTAGCTGCTTCACGCAAGATGAATGGCACTTAACACAATTTCTCGTCGGCGGCCATATGCAATATACCTAATTTAGCGCTATCTCATGGCACAAACGTAACTCTACATTAGGAATGGAAGCGCGGATTGCAGTTCATGCGTGCATTTCGTCCGACGTGAGAGTAGTTGTGTTTTCAGTGCGAATATGAGACACAGTTCCTTAGTCGATAAACGCTTACTCTGATAGACACATAGGAAATATGACGGCTCTGGGAAATTCGTAAAGGTTCAATTTCTTCACAGTGTTCCAGTCCTAATAGTGGACTTTCTTATTCTGTACTTCCAATGTTACAATATGAACATGCAGCGAAGCAGTCACGGATCATCTGCCTTGCAGTGTTGTCTATAAAGTGACCTGCTTCTCGAAGGAACTAATGCCTGAGATCTTCGCTCTGCTCAGATGTTACATAACGTAGGTTGGTAATTGGTTGCCGGCGTTTCAGGACAAACTGTCGGTCCGATTTTCGAGGGTCAAGCAGTAACAGACGACAAGATTCTTCATAGCCACCGCTGTTAGAACTTAATTTCACATAAAAATACGAAGCCACGTTAACAAATACCAGTATTTTCGCATACTCGGAGTGATATCGTTAAAAACACAGCACATTCCCTGTACATTTCACCTAGACCTAACTGGCAATGACAAATTTAATTTCCATCTAGAAATTTCGTATTTTGTGCAGACAACTTGCACAGTTTCCCCAACCCAAAAATCTAGATTGGCGTTCAGCAGCCCTGTGAGTTGTAGGGTTTGTTAAATGTTTCATATTGAAGAATGTTTTGTAAATCAGTATCACCTTCACGGTACATTGAAAAACGGGGGAGCCTGCAATAACAGAACGCAATTTTGTCGCATCGTTTTCTCACACAACTCAGTTCCGTAGTTGCTGCAGGCAGTGTCATGATGTAACGGCCGCGGGTCTACGCTACCACCTCATTTGCTATTTATAATAACAAATTGCAACACAAAATGGCAAGAATAGTGGCAACTTCTCCAAGGTCGCCGGGGGCCCACAGTGTTCTGAAAATGTTTCTGACAGCGAATTTCTTTTTTGGTGGCATATAGTTACGAAATACCACGTAAACTTTAGTCACTACCGAATGTGTAAGTTTTTTTTATGTCTTAATGCAGCTGCACATTGAGTCATTCGACAGTTTCCATTCGGAATTTTTATATTAGAATGACGATGTAGTTACAACGAATAAGTTATGGAAATAGAATTAATGGGGTTTTTATAATTACGTGGCACAACATACATGTTACTACACTTGAAAGTTTAAACTTGTACAACAAAAGTTTTTTTTAAAGAGGTATCGTACATTATTTCCATCACTCTTTCATTACCAGCTGCCTACATCGAGCAGTGTTGTTCTTGAGGACTTAAGGTCCGATTCACACCACAACGACAGTCACATGCTAAACAAGGGTTGGTTCAATATTCACTGTAGCTGAACAGTAGAGCACACGGTCATGAACAGACGCAAAGCTTGTTTTCCATAAACGCGAGCGTACCCACAATGGGAATGAAGCCAAATAATAGTTCCCTAGCTCTATTTTTTGCTGTCATCAGAAATGTTTCCCTCTGGAAGTCTGTAAACTGTCAATCCTATTTATTTATGGTTTATTTAATTACCCTGTCAGGAACTCTACAGAGTATCGAACGATAGAATACTTAATAAGAAATGACTTGGGAAGGAAGTGGCCTGACCTCATCTGATCTATTATGCCCTTTGCCTCTAGGGAACTGGAAAAAAAACATGAAAGACTTCAGCCGGAATAATCAGTCTCAGGGCTGAAATTTGAGCCATGATCTTTCCGAATACGAAGGGGGAATGATAATACTTTGACCCGAGGTTAGGTCATTTACACGGTCAAACAATTTACCTAAACTAGTTTAACGTGTTCACGAGCAGCCACAGTGGCCTCTATCCCAAACCACATAAATCCAGCTTACATTGCACCATCTATTTTTAAAGACAGATTTACTATTATTTTCCCATATACGCCTAGGTCGTCCAACTGTTTTAATTTCTTATGGTGTTCTCTTCTCTCCTGGCTTGCGATATGACCCAACCATAACAACATCATTGATTCGATCATTTTAATAGTGTTTGGAGAAAATAAAAAATTATTATTTTTCTCATTTTACTATTTTATGCAGCCTCCCGCCACTTTCTTGCAGGCTAGAATATTGTTCTCAGCATCCCGTTCTGAAGTACATTCAGTCTAATTAAATTTCATCTATAGCGCGGTATTCATAGATAGTTCGCAACGTGCTGAAAATGGTCATGCAAACGGACAACGCCTCAGCAAAAATGGTCTTGGAATATTTTGTGTCCAGTACAAAATTCCAACCGTGGCTGAACAAGCCTGGGGCTTTCTCATCAATCCGCCTCCCCCCTCCCTCAAAAGTCATCGTCGTGAGTTCTGAATTTAAATACCCGTGGTTTCACAGCAAAACGTGGGCAGTTTTAAAAACTGCGGGAAGACCACGTCGATCCTATCGTAAATAGCAGTCACTGGTGAAAGCGCTACGGCCAACCACTGATTCCATGGTCATAGTCGACTTCCTGTTTCCAGTGCCGTTCGTACTGGCAGGTGATCCGAGGAGGCTGTGATACAGGTGTCAACTCACACTTGTAAATATCATGGAAGTAGAAAAACATTGTATATAGTAGGGTTTTTACGCGACTTAGAGTAGTGTGTAAAATGGCACGTGCACATCTTATAACGCAGTCAGAACACACCATATGTGAAAACATACTGTGAATAACTCAGATATAATAATTTATGCCCATTACCCAAGAAATGGCAAACAGGTAGGTACCTCATGCAATCCAGCTAATGCATGATCCGCATGTGTATGGTTGGCACACATATACGTTTGAGGTTTAAATATCAGTCTTGTGGGTTCACCAACTATTTAAGTGTCATAAACCTGAAAAGGATGTAAGTTCGTAACCTGAGTGACAGTTCTGCGATCGAGTGATTTAAACACTCCTGCCACATACATGGCAGACCCCGGTTTCGATTCTTGTCCACGGAAGGTGGAATGAATGACCGAAAGTATCTGTGGTCTTTTTAAGTCATTCCGGGGGACAGCAGACATAGAACCTAAACTACATTCAGTGAGAAGCCTTTCTAAATACAGTATAGTTAACAGTGAAGTTTGCTGTGATGTAACGTCATATGGCACATGCATTCGTAATGTTTTGAAATAATGTATTCACCTACTTAGATACCCACCCCATCAGCCCCACATACAGCCTCAGGTCGAAGTGCATCTTGGAAATGGTGTGCCTTCAATATTCCCTAGACCAAGAACTGGGATGTGGCCACAGCTTCCACCGCAACAGCTAGCAGCTGAACAGAGTGAGAAGCATCGTGAATATCTTAAACAACAGCAGAAACTCAGGCTCATGACTCCTACTTCCACTGCTGTATGTATCTTTATGTTAGTGACTTATGTTACATATCTTAAAAAATGAGTGTTGAAGCAATTCCAGGAATTTGACACATAGTTGCTAGCTTAAACTTCAACATGCAGTTCACCATCACAACAGCTGCAATATATATGATGCAACTAAATCTTATTGCATGTTATATTTTGTAATGAACACTTTTATGAGACTTTGTCATTGAGAGTGTTAGGCAGGGCTGGGAAGGATAGTAGCTAAATCCATTCTTTTACACAATTGTAAATTATTGGAGAACATAATTATTTATGGCTATGTCATATTGAGTAGCTATTTCTTAATGTATGAAACAGTTTACAATTTATTACTGCAATTTGGTTATAACATTCTCAAGTGTAAAAGAGCGGTGGGCATACATTGTGACTGGTACACCATATCTGTAGCTTAAGTAAACTTTATGGGTCAGATGTCTTTGACAGTGTCAAACAGGGAATTTCATATATATCCCCCAAATGTAAACAGAGGACATTGTGGAAAACAAAATACATTACTGAATAATCAAGATCCTTTACATTCATTTATTCATTTATTTCACATTCCGTAAATCTTACAGATATGGAACTAGTCATTTATACATAATAGATAAAAACATATACAGTTCTTACAAAATGTGGCATTACAAATAATATAAGCACTAGGATAAGTGCCTAGGTTTGAGCCTTAAGCATCGGTTTACTATCAGTGGTGTTGATTATAATTAAGTTAAGTATGATTAGTTAGGTATGAGACTAATCAAATCTAAATGGCAGTGTGGAGCATTGCCATTAATAAGTGTATGTACTTAGGACGTTCAAAATAATTTCTCGGTTGCCAATATTGAAAATAATTTAGTTGATTAATTTTAGTAGAATCTTAGGTGTGATAGTAATAAAATGGGATTGTTGGTTTTTTATGTATTATAATCCTCCAAACTGTAAAATGAGTTGATCAGGAGGAACTTTTTTAGTGCAGTTAGGAATTTTCTTTTATTGTCCGATAGATTTTGAATGGTTGTTGGTAAATGATTGAAAATCTGTGTGTGTTTAACCCTTCAGTGAATTAAATTATATGTGTAGTAAAAGTATATGCTGAAGATGCAGTTGTAATATGCTTCCTATGTTCCTGCAGACTAATTTGCAACTGTCGTCACTCTTTACCATTCCAGTATAAGCATTAATTTTTTAAATGCTGTAATACCATCTGTCATTTTTACAGTCAGATGCTCCATGATCCCTATATGAAAAACCAGTGTTCCTTTTTTGCATATTTCATTGTTTTTGTTTAGCTTCCATTATTGGTAGTCTTTGAAGGTTACTGTCTTCTGGGACATAAACTTGTGTGATCTGTTAGAAATTCACAAACATTTTGGAAGAACTGACTGTCAGTAAATTGCCACCAGATAGGTGGTGTCACAGAAGACAAATATTCTCGTGTAATATGTTTTCTTTTGGGTATTTCCCCGGCATCTGAGTTCTAATAGCCGACGTTTCAGAACCCTCTATCAGTTCCATCTTCATAGGCAGGTGGATGAAGTATGACAGGGGATGGGATGTGTGGTGTATTTATACCTGACAGGGTTCTGGCAGGCTGATGGAGGAGCCAATGGAAGGTGAGTGACCGGATAT
>Ga0123353_10002749_pt1 | contig 21952 bp, 18 predicted proteins | sample TergutLab28metaG_3_FD_92763 | JGI IMG/M metagenome (GOLD analysis project Ga0123353, IMG submission 92763) | Labiotermes labralis P3 segment gut microbial communities from Petit-Saut dam, French Guiana - Lab288 P3 | ecosystem: Host-associated > Arthropoda: Insects > Digestive system > Gut ... | reverse complement strand
TATTCCTTCGGCGCGGAAAACCCGCCCGTTTTGAGCGCGGCATAATATGTAAACGCCTGGTGCGTGTCGTTGATGGACCTTCTCGCTTCCGGCGGGAGCCAGCCTTCTATGAAATAATCCGCGATTGCCTTCACGTCATTCCCGGCAGGCAGGCGCTTCAGTGCCGCCCCGATTGAGGAGCCCAAATCATCGAGTCCGAACGCGGCGGCGTTGCCGATATAATTGCGCATAAAGCCGTGCATGGTTTGGTCTTCTTCCCCGGTCACCAGGCCATGGTCAGGCGCCATCATGTACTCCTTGGTGTAATAGACCTCCACGGTTGGGGCAAGTTCGTAAAAATCCTCCAGCACCTTTTCTGTGGCAGCCTTATCAAAGGAGGGCGCCCGGCCGTAGGACAAATTTGCATAACGGTTCATCCTGGAATTAAATTCGCTGTTGCTTTCATAGAGCGCCTGGGCCGAAGCCGTGGCTGTACTTCCGTACTTACCAAAACCCCATTTTTTCAAGGGTACCTGCGGCACAAAATCATCCTCAAATGTGAAATTAAAGATATTTTTATCCGCCGCTGGCGCGGTCGTATTATTGGGCGTGGCGAAGGCATAGCAGAACACCTTGCTTGCATCGGTTTTAAAAGCTGCCGCATTCTGATTCAGGTCTGCCGTTAAAAGGTTCGCTACCGCCGCTCCCCGGCTGTGCCCCGTCACGAAAAAGATGATGTTGTCCAGCTTATATTTACTGATATACGCTTTTATGGCGCTTTGCAGGGACTGGTTCGCTTTTTCAAAGCTCTCATGCCGGGATCCGCGCCCGACGTCCATATTCCCGAGCCATTCCACACCATCGGTGCCGCGCAGGATTACGGCCAATAAAACCTCGCCGTCCTTGACATTTTGGCAGGCCAACGTGTAGCTGATGTCGTGTTCATTGTCGTTTTTGTAATTTTGAGATTCCACATGCAGGTAGCCGTCCGCAGAAAGTTGTGCTTGCAGAGGCTCCGGAGCGTCCCTTCGCTCCGTTTGGGTGTAATAACTGCTCTCTTCCGAACTATAGCTATAATCGTCATAGGCAAGCATGGCATAGAGCGCCGCCATCTCCGCCAGGCCCTGGTCATAGTGCGCGGAATCCATAGTCTGGAGTTTCGGCGTCACAGCGCTGAAGTCCTCCGTTGGCCAGGCGCCGGATTGGCCGGTCTGCGATTTCGTTCCCCCGGTGGTGGACTGTGTTTCTCCCTGCTTATCCACCGGCTGGCTGGTACCGCAGGCAGCCAAACAGCAGATTGCCAAAAGAAGCGCGAATAATTTAGAACTTGTCTTCATTGTCGATCCTCCTGTTTCTTTTTGATATTTTTCCGTGGTGAGATTTTACAGCTTTTACGGGCAACGATACAATCTACTTTCTGCTCTCGGCAATCAGCCTATGCTTTTCGTCCCAGAGAGCCTGAGAGAGATCCACATAATAGCTGTGCGGGTTCTCAAAGCGCAGCACCTCATCCCAGAGCGTCCCCACCTGTTCGGCACAGTAGTCCCGGATTTTCGGGAGGGCCCTGCGTTCCGTCACGCAGAGACCGCCGCGAAACAGCGGTTCCAGCAACGGTTTTGCTAAGTAATTCGTGATGGTTTTCCGCTTCCAGGTGTAGTCCGGGTCAAACAGTTCATAGGGCTGTGTGTCGTCCAGTACTTCATCCGCCAGGGTAATCAGGTCGGCCATGGCTTTGCCCGTCTCCCGGTCAAACAGGCGCCAGGCTTTTTTCACGCAGGGCGTTGTGACCTTGGTCACGTTTTCGCTCAGCTTGATCTTGGGTACGACGCGGCCCTCCTGCTCCAGCGCGCTCAGCTTATACACGCCGCCGAGCACCGGGTTGGTCGCGGCGGTAATCAGGCGTTCCCCGACTCCGAACAGGTCCACCCGCGCGCCCTGCATGAGCATGTCCCGGATGATGTATTCGTCCAGGGAGTTGGAGGCGACGATTTTGCAGTCGGCAAAGCCGGCCTCGTCCAGCAGTTTCCGCGCACGAATAGAGAGATAGGCGATGTCGCCGCTGTCTATGCGGATTCCCTGTGGCCGGAAACCGCGGGGCAGCAATTCCCGCCGGAAGGCCTCAATCGCGTTGGGCACGCCGGATTGCAGGGTGTTGTAGGTGTCCACCAGCAGGGTGCAGTTCTCCGGATAGTGCCGCGCGTAGACGCAGAAGGCCTCCAGCTCCGAATCAAACAGCTGGACCCAGCTGTGCGCCATGGTGCCCAGCGCGGGGACACCGAACAGGCGGTCCGACAGGGCGCAGGCGGAACCGACACAGCCGCCGATATAGGCCGCCCGTGCGCCCAAAATGGCGGCGTCGTAGCCCTGGGCCCTGCGGGAGCCGAACTCCATGACCGCCCGGCCCTCCGCCGCCCGCGCGACCCGGTTGGCCTTGGTCGCGATGAGACTCTGGTGATTGATGGTCAGCAGCAACATCGTTTCCAACATCTGCGCCTGTACCACCGGCCCGCGCACCGTTACAATCGGCTCCCCCGGAAAAATCGGCGTCCCCTCCGGCACCGCCCACACGTCGCAGGCAAAGCGAAACTCGCGCAGATACCTCAAAAAGTCCGCGTTTAGCCCCCGCTTTTGCAGATAGTCCAAGTCCTCCTGTGTGAAGCGGAGGTTTTCCAGGTAATCTATGAGCTGCTCCACGCCGGCCATGATCACGTAGCCGCCCGCATCCGGAACCTTGCGGTAATACATATCGAAATAGGCAATGATATCGGCTCTTCCGCTGAGGAAAAATCCATTGGCCATCGTCATCTCATAGAAATCCAGCAGCATCGACAAATTTCTGTTTTGAAAATAATCTTGTATCATCCCTAACAAATTCCCCTCTTTTCCTTTCCGAATTCTTAACAAAGGAATAAGTTTGACTAAATTTTCATTTTTTATTAAAATAACAGTTGAAGCCTGCGCCCTTCTATGGTAAAATATCTCTGTACTTGGGACATGTATAAAATATAATTGAGATGATCTGTTTTTTTATTACAAACGTGTGGGAATTAGCTGAGTATATCTCTGCAGACTGACACAACGCAGGGCAAGGCAAAATCCCGCTGGTTACTGCGTATGGAGGTTGCTATGCGTATTCGCAAACAGGCGATTGGAAACCGCAACATCGTCGGTGCCAAGATTGAGCAGCGGCGCAAGGCCATGGGGCTGAAGCAAAAGGATTTATTGACTCAGTTGCAGATAAAAGGAATCGAACTGAATGCCTCCGGGCTTTCCAAATTGGAAGGGCAACAGCGGTACGTAGCGGATTTTGAACTCAAAGCGCTGGCAGAAGTGTTGAATATATCAATAAACGAGTTGCTGGATATACAGTGAAGTCCCCCCACCGCAGGTTACATAATCTTTATATCGCCTATTACACAGTGTTTTGACGTTTTATTTCGGTTTAGATGTGCTCAAAACGCGTTTTTATCGCAAACAAACAGGAATGCCTCCATGTTTGTTTGCGATTCTATTATTCTTTGAACCAACGCCCGTTCTGTCCCCATTCCCAGGCGCCGCCGCCGGCACCCAGCGCGAAATGCAGCTTCGCGATGCCTAGATCTGTCTCGTGGCCGTCCATTGTTGAAAAGGCCGTAACGGCGCCCTTGGCGTAGCGGACGACCACTGGCTGCGCGTTCACGGCGGAGGGAGCCAGCTGTACGCTGCGCACCCCTGCCAGAAACCAGGCCGGCACAGCGCCCTCCGCTTGGTAGAGCGCTTCCAGGGGCTTCGTTTTACGGTGGGTGATGTTGTGAATCAGCTTTTCTTTGCCGCTCTTCTCCGCCGCGCTGTAGCCCACCGAAATCACGCACTTCAATTCCTCATCCGGCAGCAGCTCGCAGATGGCGAGACCCTTTTTGTAGCTGCCGCCGACCCAGCAGGTGGAAAGGCCCAGGGCGGTTGCCGCCAACACCAATTCTTCCCCGAAATAGCCCAATTTTTCATTGCAGTGCGCGTCCGTCGTTTTACCGACCAGCGCGAAATAGCTCTGCACGCCGGAAAACATACCGTAGCTGCGCAAAAAGCCGCGGAAGGGCTCCGCGCCGTCCAGAATCAGCTGGATGTGCAGCCCCTGCTCCTTGTTGATTTTCTGTATCCGCGCGTTCAGCGCGTCTGCCGCTTCTTTTTGCAGCGGTTCTTTGTTATAATCCCGCCGGGATGTCCGCAGCGGTATGGCCTCTTTTAGGGTCATCATACCATCTCCTCAATCTATTTCTATTGGAATGTCTTCTCTTATCTTTACAATCAACAGATCACTGTTGTTTCTGTAATCGTCCAACGATTTTCCGTTCATGTATGCCACAAATCCTAAACATGACATACCATTCTGCTCAACGAATGATAGCTTCTGTGAAATATCCAAACATAAATTTTCGCCGAAAAACCCGCTGTCCAGAAAAATTTCGGAATCCTGTTCGTGGTCAACAAGGTATTTCAGGCACTGCCTAAACCGTTCCTCATGCGCAATATTATCTGCATCGAATAGTTGTTGAATGGCAGGGTATCCTCTTGGGTTACCCATGTAAAACCAAGAAAAGTTCCCGGCCATGCCCACACAAATATCATCGGGGTCGTCACTCGTTTGAATCGGAATCCAAAATACGCCCCGATTTTCCGGTCGTGACAGTTCGTTGCGCAGGAGAGGCGCATAATCCTCGAAGAGCTGCGCGGTGGATATGGGTGATTTGAAGGCAAACCACACTTCGAAAAACCGGCTCTCATCCAGCGGAACTGTTTGCCAAATAGAGTCACTGACGGTTTGCTTAGGTTCCATGAATATGCGTTGGCTCAACGGCACAGAATCCAATTGCAGCCGATTGGTGTATTCTATCAGTTTCGCCTTCGAAAACCGGTATTCCAAACAGCCCTCGTTTTTTGTTTCTGCTCCGGCATAAGAAAACCGTTCTAAAACAAACCGTTGCGTATAATGGCTTAATTGCTTTGGGGTTCCATGATCGTATTCAGCAATAAACGCAAAAGTGACAGAAGGGGTTAACAGCTGTACGATTGCATTGAAGGCCAAAGCGCTCTCATCATATTGCCGGAACGGACTATAATAAACCGCGTCAACTGTTTGCATAACAATTCCGGTTAAAACGACCAGGCTCAGTGTGAACACAAGGATTCTACGCAATAGCGATTTCGGTTTTTTCATCAATTGACCCTCCTCTGTTGTTGCGACGGGACGCAGTGGACTGCGTCCCCTACAATCCATCTTCTGAATTTTCTTTTTGATTTTTCCGCCAATCCAAAAAATCCTGCAAAATCAGGACGGCCGCCACGGAGTCCACGATCTGCCGGTTCTTTTTGCCGGGCACCTCCGCCGCGTGCAGGATTTGATACGCGCTGACCGTAGTCAGGCGCTCGTCCCACAAATCGACGGGGAGCCCCGTCTGTTCTCCCAGCGTTATCGCGAAGGCGGCGCACTTTTGCGCGCGTTCCCCTTCGGAGGCGTCCATGTTTTTTGGGTAGCCGACCACGAAGCGCTCCACTTTTTTTTTCGCGGCAAGCGCGGCGATTTGGATTATCAGCTGCCCCTGGCTGCGCTCCGTGATGACGCGGACGGGCGTGGCAAGCAGCTCCAGCCTGTCGCAGACCGCAAGGCCCGTACGCACATCTCCATAATCTACCGACATAATCACCATTACCAAGCCTCCACCTTTCCTACCAGTTCTTCTACACTGCCGTATCCCTGCCTGTCCAGATAGGCCTCCAGTCCCGCCAGGACTTTCAATGGCGTGTAGGGGTCTGTAAAATTTGCCGTGCCGATTTGTACCGCATTCGCGCCCGCAAGCATGAGTTCCACGGCGTCCTCCCAGCGGGCGACGCCGCCCATACCGATGATGGGAATTTGCACACGCTGGAAACAGCGCCAGACCATATACACCGCCACGGGCAGCACCGCCGGGCCGGAGAGGCCGCCCATATTCCGCTTGAGAATCGGCCTTCGGCTCTCCACGTCGATTTTCATGCCCGTCAGGGTATTGATCAGGGATATCGCATCCGCGCCCGCCGCTTCCGCCGCCGCGGCGGTTTCGGCAATGTCCCGCACATTCGGCGTGAGCTTGACAATCAGGGGTTTGCGCAGTACGCGGCGCACCGCAGAGGTGATCTCCTCCACGCCCTCCGGCGTGCTGCCGAAGCTGGCGCCGCCCGCCTCCACGTTCGGGCAGGAGATGTTGAGTTCCACCATGTCCACCGCCGTATCGTTCAGCCTTTCGGCGACGGCACAGTAGCCCGCCCGGTCCCTTCCGGCGATGTTCGCGAGTATCACCGTATCCTGTTGCGCGAGCCAGGGCAGGTCCTGCTCCAAAAAGTAGTCCACGCCGGGATTTTGCAGCCCGACGCTGTTGAGCATTCCGGCCGCCGTCTCCGCCACTCGCGGCGGCGCGTTGCCCTGCCAGGGTTCCGCCGCAAAGCCTTTCGTCGCGATGCCGCCAAGCTTGGACAGGGGAAAAAATTCAAGATATTCCCTGCCGAAGCCGTAGGTTCCGGAGGCTGTAATCACGGGGTTTTTGAAGGCCACGCCCGCGACGTTTGTCTGCAATTTTACTCCCATATGATTTCCTCCGCGCGGAACACCGGGCCGTCCTCGCAGACGGGCCGATAGGCCGCCTCTCCGTCCTTCTGAACAGCACAGACGCAGACCAAACAGGCGCCGACGCCGCAGGCCATCCGCTCCTCCAGTGAGACATAACAGGGCACACTCCGTTGGGCGGCGATTTCCGCGATGCCGCGCAGCATAGCCTGCGGCCCGCAGGCAAACACGGCATCATAGGCCTTCTGCGCGCACAAGCGCGGCATGACATTCGTCGTGAAGCCCTTTTCCCCGTAGCTGCCGTCGTCTGTCGTCACATGGACTGCCGCACAGGCCGCTCGGAAGTCCGCCTCCAATATCACGGCCTCTTTTCCGCGAAAACCCAGAATTGCGTCCACTTTTCCACTGTGTTCTTTCGCCGTCTGCAGGAGGGGCGGCGTCCCGATGCCGCCGCCGACCAGGAGGATTCGCCCATCCAAGTCCGGGAAGCCGTTGCCGAGGGGGCCCATGATGTCCAATCTCTCCCCTGCCCCGCGCGCCGCGAGCCAGACCGTTCCCTCCCCGCGCACTTCAAAGACAATACGGATGGCGGTGCGGTCGTCCGACAGCGCACAAATGGAAATCGGGCGGCGCAGGGTGAATTCCCCACAGCGGATGTGCAGGAACTGGCCGGCTTTTGCCTCCGCCGCGATTTCCGGGCAAGCAACCGTAAAGTCGTAAGTTTTGTCCGCAATTTGTGCCGCTTTTTTAATTTTATAAATGCCCTGATGCAAATGCTATCCTCCTTATTGTTTAAAACTGGAATCTTACTGATTCAGCGATCCGTTTAAAAATGGCGTCGTATTCAGGCCCGTCCTCAATAAAAACATGGCCGCCAAAAGCAAAACATTCTTCATTTGCATATAAGTAATAAATATACACACTGGCTTGTAGGCTTGACTCCTGATCAATGCCTTGAAACTTAAAGTAAAAAACTTCATATCTTTCAGTTGTGTAATCGCCGCGGTCAGCCACTTCAACCCCGCTCGCAGTTAAGGAAGCTATGTTTTGATCATAATCACTGAATACACTTTCTCTTGTCGCGCTTCCAGCCGCCAGCATCTCAACTTTCATGATCGTTACGTTGTTCTCGTCTGTAATTCCCATCACCGAACCGTCTCCGTTCCATGCGACGGGAACCTCGAAGGTGATTCTTCTGGAAATGTTTTCCTCGTTTCCGCGTACATACATTTCCATTGTTTTATAGTTCCCGCTGCGGCTTACTTCTTTTGGATTATTGAAGGATCCGTCAAAAGTCTCTTCTGCAGGCTGTTCACTTGCGGTCTCCCCCTCAGTGGCATTTCCCGATGCCGTATGGGTTCCGGATGGCTCAGAACTTTGCCGCTGATCATCTCCACTTTCCCCGGTTCCACAGGCCGCAAGCAGACAAACCAGCAGCAGCATCGCAATTGCGCAGAATTTTTTTATGATACTTCCTCCCTCTGCAGCGCGGCCACGTCGATCAATTCCATCTGTTCCAAGGGCTGGTCCTGCGCCAGGCAGTGGGCAAACACGCGGGCCGTATCCAAATTGGTAAACACGGGGATGTGCTTTTCCAGCGCGGCGCGGCGCAGCAGCCGGTCGTCCTCCAGCGCGGCCTTGTGCTTTTCCGAGGTGGACACAATGTAGACGCACTTGCTGCCGTGGATGGCGTCCAGAATGTTTGGCGGGGCCTCACAGAGCTTGTGGATGCTGCTCGCGGGCACATAGTTGGCATTGAGCAGCTTTGCCGTGCCCGCGGTCGCGATGATCTTAAAGCCGAGCTTGGCAAACTGTTCCGCGACGCCGATGCAGGACTGCTTGTCGGCATCCCGCACGGAAAACAGCACCGCGCCGCTGTGCTTGATGCGCATACCGGAGGCGGTCAGTGCCTTCTTGAGCGCATCCTCGAAGCTGCCGGCCAGACCCATCACCTCGCCGGTGGATTTCATGCGCTCGTCCAGCCGGGGGTCGGCTCCGGAGAGCTTGTCGAAACTGAACACCGGCAGCCGCACGGCATAGCGCTTCGGAACGGGATAGACCCCTCTGTCCCGCAGCTTTTCGCCCAGCATACATCTGGCCGCCAGGGACATAATCGGCAGGCCGGTCGCCTTGCTGATGAAGGGGATATTGCGCAGCGCGGAGAGGGAGACATCCGTCACGAAGAGCCTGTTGTCGTGCAGGACAAACTGCATGTTGAAAATGCCCTGAATGCCCAACGACAGCGCCACCTGTTCGGCGTAGACCGCGACTTCTTCCAACACCCGCGCCTCCACAGACAGGGTCGGATAGACGGAGATGGAGTCCCCTGCGTGAATCACGCCGGATTTTTCGATGTGCTCGGAGATGCCAGGAATCAATATGCTTTCTCCGTCGCAGAGCACATCCGCCTCGATGCCGGTGACGGAAAAGGGGTAGGCCGTGGTAAAGGGGATGTCAATGTCCCGCAGGAAGAGCCGCAGCGCATCCTTCGTGGCCGTCCGTTCCAGCATGCGCAGGTCCGCGCCCAGGACGCGCAGGGGCAGACCCCGCAGCGCGCGCAGCAGCGGGAGCGCGTTCTCCCCCGCGAACTGCGTGAAGATTCCCCAGGGGCGCTCAGCCGCGAGGATGTGGCGGATATCCTCCGCGCTTAACGGCTCAAAATAGAGCCGGTCGCTGCTCTCAAAGTCGGTGGACACCGCCTCCGGGTTGTTGTTCGCGCAGAGGGTATAGCAGCCCAGCTCCCGCAGGGTCTTTAGCACATGGGTATTGCAGTATTCCAGCTCGCTCCCCTGCCCCACCGTCGCGGGGCCAGAGCCAACGACCAGCACCTTGCGCTTGCCGCGGGAGGCGTAATCCCGGAACATCCGGGCCTCATCGTCGTCGTCCCAGGCGGAATAGAAATAGGGCCGCAGCGCGTCAAATTCCGCCGCGCAGGTATCGACCATCTTATATTTTGGCAGAAGCCCTTCGGGAACCGCTTTGCCAGACAGGCGCATGATGGCTTCGTCCGGGAAACCGGCCGCCTTTGCGCGGCGGACAAGCTTTTCGCTGTACTGTGCCTCCAGCTGCTGTTCTAAATCAGCGATATTTTTTAATTTCGTCAAAAACCAGGAGTCAATTTTGGTCAGTTGATAGAGCTCCTCCTGCGGAATGTCCCGTTTCAGCGCCTCGTATACGGCAAAAATGCGTTCGTCGTCGGAGTCCGCGATGGCCTGTAACAGCTCCTCCCGCGTTGTGCCGCGAAATTTGGGTAGTGCCGGGCCCAAAGCGCCGCTGTTCATGGAACGGAGCGCCTTCATGAAGGCCAGCTCAAAGCTGGTGCCGAAGGCCAGGGTCTCCCCCGTGGCGCGCATGGCCGTGCCCAAGGTCCTGCTCACCTCGTCGAAGCTTTCGAAGGACCACTTGGGGAACTTGACGCAACAGTAGTCGATCGCGGGCTCACTGCAGGCCGTGGTACAGCCCGTGATTTTATTCTCGATTTCATACAGGCGGTAGCCGATGGCGACTTTGACGGCGACCTCTGCAATAGGGTAGCCCGTCACCTTCGAAACCAGCGCGGAGGAACGGCTCACCCGCGGGTCGACCTCAATGACGGCATAGATTTCGCTGTCCGGTTTGAGGGCAAACTGCAGATTGCAGCTGCCCACGACCCCCAGATGGGAGACGATGCGTTGCGCGGCAGCGCGCAGGCGCTCGCTCTCCGCCTCCGTCAAGGTCTGGGCGGGGGCGACGATAATGCTGTCCCCCGTATGGATGCCCATCGGGTCGATGTTTTCCATATTGCAGACGCAGACGCAGTTGCCCGCGCCATCGCGCAAAATTTCGTATTCCAGTTCCTTCCAGCCCGCGATGCATTGCTCCAGCCGCACCTGCCGCAATAGGGAGCGCTCTAATGTCTGGCCTACGGCCTTCCGCAGTTCCTCCCGTGTGCAGCAGAACACGTCCGCCTGCCCGTCCGGAGAATAGGCCGGGCGGATCAGAACCGGCAGACCGACCGCCTCCGCGAAGGCCTCCGCCTCCTGCGTACTGCCGACGACCTCCGCCGCGACGGAGGGCTCCCCAATTTCCCGCAGCATATCGGCAAACTCGCCCCTGTCCTGCACGGCCTGAACCAATTCCGGCGTGACCGAGAGCATTCGGACGCCCTTTTCCTCCAAATAGCCGCTGTTGTGCAGTTCCAAAGCCAGGGCAAGCCCCAAGTCGCCGCCCACAGTGGGCAGGATGCTGTCCGGCTGTTCGCGTTCTATCACGCGCTTGAGCACATCCGTCCGCAGAGGTTCAATGTAAACGGCGTCCGCGTATTCCCGGCCGCACATCAGGGCGGCGGGGTTGGAGTTGACCAGCACCACCCGGATGCCCTCCGCTTTCAGCGCGCGGCAGGCCTGCGCGCCGGAATAATCGTATTCGGAGGACTGCCCGATGACCACCGGGCCGGAACCGATAACCAATACGCTCTGTATGTTGTGATTCATTGCCGCAATCCCCCATCATGAATCCTGGATAGAAATTGATCGTAAACCCAGGCGGTGTCGGAATACAGGCCGCTGTCCTGCGGCGTAAACTGGACGGAAAAGCCGGGGAAGCTGTGATATTCCAGGCCTTCAACGGAGCCGTCGTTGACATTTGCCATCGTCACGCTGGCAACCGCCTCCGGCAGACTGCCCGCCGCCACGTCGTAGGCGTGGTTCTGCAGGGTCACCATCACACGCTTCGTGCCCAGCAGACGCACGGGCTGGTTGGAGCCCCGGTGTCCCCGCGCCATCTCCCCCACGATGCCACCCGCCGCCAGCGCCATCATCTGGTGCCCCACGCCGATGCCCAGCAGGGGGATTTTGCTCTGCAGCAGGCCCCGGATGTTTTCTAGGATGCGCGGATTGTCGTCCGGGTCGGCCGGCCCGTCCGGCAGCAACACGCCGTCCGGTTTGCGTTCCAGGATTTCCCGCGCGGAAGTTTCTGCCGGTACCACGGCAACCGCGCAGTGCCGCCGTAGCAGGGCGGGCAGCATACGGCGCGGAAAGCCGAAATCCGGCACAACTATGTAATATTCCGCCGACTCACAGAAAATATGGACAGGTTCCGCAAGACTCACCGCAGCCACCGCGCCGGAAATGCTGTACGCCGAAATCCGCGCGAGCAGGTCCTCAAAATCACCCAGCGCGGGGGTGATTACGCCCTTAAAATAGCCCTTATCCCGCAGGATGCGGGTGAGCCGCCGCGTATCAATTCCGCTGATGCCGACAATGCCATACCGCTTCAGGTAGGCATCCAACGTCAGACGGTTGCCCAATCCCGGCGGCGTATCGCACCACTCCCGCACGATGTATCCGTTCGCCCGGACCGGCGCCGTCTCCCCCAGGGGCAGGACCTCCTCCGGAACAATACCCCGATTCCCCACGAGGGGAAATGTCTGGGCAACCAGCTGCCCGTAATAAGTGGGGTCGCTCAGCACGGACTGATAGGAGCTGGCGCAGGTGTTGAACACCACCTCGCCGACGGCCTCGCCGGGAGCGCCCATGGCATCGCCGGGAAATACGGTGCCGTCCGCCAGCACCAGATAGGCCCGCTGTGTTTGGTTCTGATTGATGATTAGCCCACCCTTCCAGGAGTCAGGATTCAAGAAACAGGATTGTTATATTCTGAGTGTAATTTTTGGAATAAAGCTCCGGATTTCTGCAATCATGCGCTGCGCCTCTGCCCGGGCCGCCGCAGCATAGTCCTCTTCCGGCCCGCCGCTCTTCTGCCAGGCGCAGAGCACCGCCCGGGAGGAGTTCACTATGGCGCCGCAGCCGTTTTCATCAAAGGCCAGGGCGATGTCCGAAGCCTTGCCGCCCTGCGCGCCGTAACCCGGCACCAGGAAAACCGTTGCCTTCATCCGCGCGCGCAGCTCTTCCAGCTGCTGCGGATAGGTCGCGCCCACCACGGCACCGACCGCGCTGTAGCCGTAGCGTCCGATTTGCCCGGAGCCCCAGCGTTCGCACAAATCTCCCAGCACCGCGTAGACCGGTCTGCCGTCCGTCGCCGGTACATCCTGCAGTTCCCCGGCGGAGGGGTTGGAGGTTTTGCAGAGCACAAAGATGCCCTTGTCCCGCGCTGCGCAGGCCTTCAGCACGGGCTCCACCCCGTCGGTACCCAGGTAGGCGTTGACCGTCAGGGCGTCCACATCGAATGCGGTGTGGACCTGTGTGCCGACCTGTATTGTGCCGAGGTGCGCGTTCGCATAGGCCTCCATCGTGGAACCGATGTCGTTGCGCTTGCCGTCTCCAATCACGAATAGGCCCTTGCTCTTCGCGTAGCCGATGGTTTGCGCCAGAGTGCGCATCCCCTGCCAGCCGAACTGCTCGTAGTAGGCATACTGCGGCTTGACCGCCGGGATGACGTCATAGAGGGCGTCAATCAGGCCACGATTGTAAATCCAGACGGCCTCCGCCGCCGCTTCTAACGTCTCCCCCAGACGCGCGTAAACTTCTTTGCGGATAAACTCCGGTATGTAGGAAAGTGCCGGGTCCAGGCCCACCACAACGGGGGCCTGTTTTTCGGCGATGGCTTCGAGTAATCGGTCAAAAGACATAGATACTACCTCTTTCTTGAATAATACGTAGTATTGCATAAGCGGAAAAATGCCCGCCTCACACGGCGCTTATATCATCATGAATATCCATCCGAAAAAAATGAAGTAAAAGAACACCGCGATATAATTGAGAACAGTAAGCTTTTCTACCTTTTCCACTGCGTCTTTTAATAGCTTACACTGGTCGCTAACTTGCTTACCCGTGAAATTTGTATCGTCCAGAAGGACCTGATCCAGAAAGGCCTGCGATTCCGCAATGGCCGTTTGAAGCGCCCTCCAGTGGCGGCCGACGGTAAACAAGCCTCTTTTGACGGCTTTCGCCGCCGCAAGCTGATCTCTTAGCATTTCTATAGAACCAGGCGTAACTATGTTTTGCGGATAAAAACTTAAAATTCCCCTTTCATAACCTATAATATCTGTAATATCCGCCATGTTATTATAGAAGCAACGAAGGAAATCCAATGGTAAGCCCGTCACGTCAATGCCGGTCAACTGATTGTCAGAACAAAGAAGAGAGGTTAGGCCGGAGGGCAGCGCGGGCAGTGCTGTGAGCTGGTTATTAGAGCAATCAAGCTTGGCGAGGCTGGGCGGCAGCGCAGGCAGCGATGTGAGTTGGTTGTTATAGCAATCCAGCGTGGTTAAGCTAACAAAATACTCCAGGCCCGCAAGGCTTTGAATGTTCCTCCCACTTACATTAAAGATTTTCACATTCGCCACATCGGTATCAAAAATCGGCTCCGGCGCGGTTTTACGGGTGACTCTGTACACCTGCGCAAGGAAGTTCGGATCCGTGAACGCGGCGGTGATGTCTGCCTGCGCATAGGCAGTCAAGGGCACAAAGCCGCAAAACAGGGTGAGCATCAACAAGGATGCCAAGATTTTTTTTGTAACTGTTTTCATCAGAAAAATCCTTTCTTTAATAGGCTCCCTCGGAAATCAAGTCCGAGTTTTCGCGTTGCTGTTTTCGATCAAGATACGTTGACGTGTATCCGGTTGACCAGTTTAACTGTCGGCGGTCCGTTCGCCTCCCTTCGTTTTTTTCGGTGTTCCGCTGTTCTTGTAATTTATTGATTTGCGCAAAGACTATAAATTTTCTGCTCCTTTGTCACCACAAGACAGTTATCCACGAAAGGTCTTGAAAGGCGGGGTCATTTGTTATCAAAGTCAGATTGTCCGTAACTGCCTGAGCCGCTAACAATCTGTCAAAGGGATCACGGTGCGTCCATTCAAATTTGCCCGCAAAATGTGCGTGCTGTGTACTGATGGGCAATTCGTCTGCGCCAAATTCTCGCAGAACATCAAAGTAATTATTCGCAACATCCTCGAATCCATGCAGTTTGCCAATTTGGTACTTATACATGATTTCATACGCGCTCACCGCCGAAATGAAGATTTGAGCGTTTGTATCGTTCAACACTTTCTCAGCTGTGTCGCTTAATTTTTTATTTCCGCGCACTGCCCAAAGGAGTGTATGCGTATCAAGCAGATATTTTACAGTCCCCATGCTTGTAAATCCTCCTCCGGCAATGGATCAAAAAAGCTATCGGGTAACGGAGGGCCGGGAAGAAAACCCAGTTTTATTTTACGTTTTGGCCTTTCTGCTACTTCGCTTTCCGCAGGGAGGATGATAATCTCTACCCTTTTATTGCGTAATGCCAGAGGGAGTTCAATAATACCGCTTAATCCGGCACTCCCCATTGTTTGACGAACATATTCCATCTCACAAATCCTCCTTGTAGTTTAATACTATAAATTTTCCAGGTCCTGCGGCGGAGGCAAACTGCCCGCCCTTTACTGACATGGTATATACTCCTTCCTTTTGATAAAATATTCCGCTTAATATAAATTATCCACAGTTGCGGTAAACTAAAAAACCATAACGCAATGCGGACTCCGTCCCCTACTGTTCATAAACAATTTTGCCGGCACAAATCGTGTACCGCACCTGCCCGGTCAATTCCTGCCCCGCAAAGGGCGTGCTTCTGGATTTGCTTCGAAACAGTTCCGGCCGAACGACCCACCGCGCCTCCGGGTCAAACAGCACCAAATCCGCCGCCGCGCCCTCTCGCAGACTGCCCGCCTGTATGCCCAAAATGCGCGCGGGATTCACGCTCATCAGTTCCAGCAGACGCATCAGGCTGATAACGTCCGACTTTACCAAGTGCGTGATTCCGGCGGCCAGGGCGATCTCCAACCCAATCGCGCCGTTCGGCGCGGTCTCAAAGTTTGCCTTCTCCTGTGCTGTGTGGGGCGCGTGGTCCGTCGCGATGGCGTCGATGGTGCCGTCCGCGATGGCTTCCAGCACCGCCTGCCGGTCGTCCTCCGAACGCAGGGGAGGATTCATGCGGAAGTTGGCGTCTCTCTGCAAGAGGGCGTTCTCGTTCAGGGCAAAGTAGTGCGGCGCGGTCTCCGCCGTGACGGGCACACCCCGTGCCTTCGCGGCGCGGATGAGCGCCAGGGAACCCCGGGTGCTGACATGGCAGATATGCACAGGCAGTCCCAGCTTTTCCGCCGCTTGAGTCTCCCGCCGGGTGCCGTTATCCTCTGCCGCTGCCGGAATCCCGCGCACGCCGAGCTGTTTCGCCACGCCCTCGTTGACAATGCCCCGCCCCGCCAGAGTTTTGTCCTCACAATGAGCCAACAGTGGCAACCCGAACCTGTGCGCCTCCCGCAGGGCTTCCGCCAGCAATTTTTCATTCAAGATGGGTTCCCCGTCGTCGGAAAACGCGGCGGCGCCCGCTTCGGCCAATGCCGCGAAGGGCACAGCTTCCGCGCGACCAAGCCCCTTGGAAATCGCGGCCACCTGCAGGATGTGGATGGGCTCCCGTTTGGCCCGCCGTACAATATCCCGCAGGATCTCCGCCGAGTCCGCGGCGGGTCTGGTGTTCGGCATGGCGGCCACAGTGGTGAATCCTCCCGCGGCGGCAGCGGCGGCACCGCTGTGAAAGTCCTCCTTTTGCGGAAAGCCTGGGTCACGAAGGTGGACGTGCATATCCACCAGCCCGGGGGCGGCAACCAGGCCTGTGGCGTCAATGATTCGTTCCACCGGCTGCTTCACACCGTCGTTCACACGGCAGAATGCACCCGCCTCTATCCGGATATCGCCGCCGCGCTCCTCTTGTGCCGCAGGGTCCAGGATACGCGCGTTTTTGATTAAAATACTACCCATGCATTTTCCCTATAAATCGTTAATTTTGCAATTGATTTTATTGTATTCTTGGGGCGACGTGGGCATCGCCCCCTACAGGATTTCTATCAATGCCTCAGTCCGTCCAGCAGATTGCCCAGCCCGTCCAAGATGCCGCCGGCCGCATTGCTGACGTCGTCCACGATGCCGGTCGCAGGGGTACATCTGGTACAACTTCCCGGCATTTTATCCGTATCGAACCATCCCATGGCGGTGGAGCGGCAATTCTCCGTCGCCAATTTGCGCGAATTCAGGCAGTATTTGCGCTCTATCGCCTTGCCGCTGGGCGCGAACTCCCTGGCCGGCAGGCCCTTGTGGACGCGATCCAGCACGTCGAAGGCGATGATGGCCGCCGGGTTCAGCGGTACTTTAATGTCCTTCGGCAAATCGTAACCGTACCAGACCACGCTCATATAATAGGGTGTGCCCACGCAGAACCAACGATCCTTGCTGTAGTTGGTGGTACCAGTTTTCGCCATAATATCAAATTTGCGTACATTTTTCGCGTCGCCGTAATATTTGGTTTCCACATTCATCAGCAGTTTCTGGATAATATCCGCCGTGGCGGGGCTGATGGCTTGCTCCGGCTGCATATTCGTGTTGTCCAGCAACACATTTTTATAATTGGAGCCTTCCAGCACCTGATAGTAGCAGTGTGGCTTGTAATATTTCCCGCCGTTGCCGAAGGTGACGTAGGCCGCGCACATATCCACCGTATTCGTTCCATAGGTGAGCGAACCGGTCGCCAGAGGCGCCAGCGCCACATCCCGCTTGTCATCCAGGGAAGAAAGATGGAAGTTGTTTTTCAGGAAATCAAAGGAGCCCCGCAGACCCAGCATGTCGTTGATGACCCGTGCCGGCACCGTGTTGTAGGACTGCCGGATGGCCTCCACCATTCCGACGTTGCGCCCCGAACCGGTGGAACCGTCCACATTGTGCGGATACACTCTGCCGTTCACCATAAATCCTTTGTCCAGCACGGTGGAGATCCAGCTGAGGTAGTTCATCTCAAACGCAGGCGCGTAGGTGGACAGCGGCTTGATGGTGGAGCCCGGCTGCCGGTTGGACGTTGCCCGGTTCAGGCAGCGGTTGCTGGGTTTCGGCCCCGCCTTGCCGACAATGCCGACGATCCTGCCCTCGTAATCCATAATGGTCATCGCGGACTGGGGCGCGGGATTTTCTTTGGTGTCCGTCGTTGCCTTCAATTGCGACCTCCGGTTGACATAGACGTCCTCCAGCTGCGCCTGAATTTCCAAATCCACCGCCGCGTAAATCTCCAGGCCGCCGTAATAGATTTTGTCCGTCGCCTCCTGCCTGGTCATCCCCTGCCGTTCCATCAGGTCCCGGACGACGGAGTCGATCACATAGTCCACATAGAAGCTGTTAATTTTGCCCTCGTCTTTTTGCCTTTTTGCCCTTGTTGGGTCGGGCTTATACTTTTCGCTGTTGGTGAACACCAGCTCATAATTGAGCATCTCGTCGTGGACGGCCTTCGTAATTTTCCCCTGCTCCAGCATGGAATCCAGACAGTATTTCTGCCGTTTTTTATTTGCTTCCGGATGGCGCAGCGGATCGTGTTTGCTCGGCGCCTGGGTGATGCCTATCAGCGCCGCGCACTCCGCCAGATTCAAGTCTTTTACGTCTTTGCCGAAGTAGGTTTCCGCGGCCGTCTGCACTCCGTAACAGCCGTTGCCCAGGTAAATCGTGTTTAAGTAAGCTTCCAGAATCCGGTCTTTGCCGAAAGTCCTTTCCAGATTTAAGGCAGATACAATTTCTGTGTATTTCCGAACAAAAGTGGGTTCCTTTTCATTGGTCAGGTTTTTGATCAACTGCTGTGTAATGGTGGAGCCGCCTTGAGAAAAGCCGTTTTTGGTCACGGCGCTGACCACGCGAATCCAGTCTACGCCGTGGTGATCCTCGAAACGCTTGTCCTCCAGCGCGATGGTCGCTTTCTTGAGATCCTCCGGAATTCCGTCCATGTCCACCCAGATGCGGTTTTCTGTTCCGTACAGTCGGGCGATTTCAACCGGCTTGCCGTCTTTCCCGTAGGCATAAATGAAGGAGGTTTGGCTCTGCTCAATCTGCTCTTTTTCCAAATCCAGAACTTGGTCTCCATTCATAAAGGAGTATACGCTGTAGAACATATACCCGCCCACTGCCAGTACCATGATGGTGCCGACGACAAACAGGGAAAAGAACGTCCGAACTATCCCCCGGGAAAGCTTTCCGCGTTTGCGCTTTTTCCCGCGTTTTTTCGCTTTGGTTCCGCTTTTCGGTATATTGGATTGCCTTGGTAAAGTTTGGTCCATAGCAACACTGCCCCCTTTACTGAGCTATTATTATAGCACAAAACAACCACAACTATATTTCCTTTTTGGAATTATAGTACCGTATAGTTCCCAAGCTTTCTGTTAAAACTAAGTAGAGTGGAGTGTGGAGAGTTGAGAGTGGAGCTCTGGAAAAAACAATGTGATCGTTTGTACAAATTTTTGAATATTTCAACAAAACTCCACCCTTCACTCTCCACTGCAGTTTGCGTTTCACGATTACCCAATTCACGATGCCTGAAAGGGGGTTGCGTTATGAAGAAAATCATGCTCCGGGGCACCGCGCTCCTGTTCAGCCTGTTCACCCTGCTCTACCTCAGCTTTTCCGGTTCCCCGCCCGCTTCCGACCCTCCATGGCCGCAGGCGGACGTGCCGGGCGCAAGCCAGGCCGCGTTTTTGTATTACCTGCGGGACTTTGAGGGCATGCTCGCGGTCTTTGCGGCGGACAATCCGGAGCCGCTTCACATCTATGAAATTTTCACCGACAGCCTGCCGCCGGAGGACGGCCGCCGCCTGCGTTTTGGCATCGGGGCGCGGAACGAGGCGGAACTGCAGCGGCTGATTGAGGACTATACGAGCTAACTGTGTGAAATTGTAGGGGACGCAGTCCCCTACAGATAAAACAAGGGCCGCCAGTTCGGCAGCCCCTGTTGCTATTCAAGGATTGTTACACGTTTCTGTTTCGCTTATTCTGTGACCTTTCTCTTCCGCAGTACCGCGAGCGCGCAGACGGCGGCAATCAAAATCAGCATGGGCACCGCGATGGCGGCGAAATTGCCCCCTGTCGGCGGATTATCCACGGACGGGTCGGTGACTTCTACCCAGTTATCTTTTGTGGTAGAGTTGTTCGCGGCAGTGGTGGTATTGTTTGCGGCGGTGGTGGTTGTGGTCGCAGCGGTGGTGGTTGTGGTCGCGGCGGCGGTGGTGGTCGCTGCCGTGGTGGTGGTGGTCGCTGCAGCGGTGGTGGTTGTAGTTGCCGCGGTGGTGGTGGTCGGCGCTACCACGGTGATGTCGCCAGCTGTGATAGGTTCTATCTGTACAGGTGTTTTCCCATCTGCACCTAAGGAGTCATCCACAGTCAGCGATACCGGAATGACGGTGCCGACTGCCGCATTGGTGGCAATGGTGAATTCCAGGACAACAAATTCTTTTTTGTCCGTCACGCTTGCCGCGTTTGCCCAAACGATCTTTTTCGATTTCGTGATGTCGAATTCAAAGAGGCCGCCTTCTGTGATGCCCTTCTTCGCCGCGCCGGTAAAGGTTGCCTTTGCGTCGGCAGCAAGGGCCGGTGTAATCTTCAGTGCCGTGATACCCGGGTTTTTCGTAACACTGACGGTAAGGGTTACCTTATCGCCGGGCGCTCCGGAGGCGCTGCTCACGGTGAGCGCCAATTTCTCGTCCGCCGCTGAGGCCATCATCAGGCCAAAAGAAGCCATAATGACCACTGCCGTAATCACTGCAAATATTTTTTTCATAGCTATGTTCCTTTCTAAGACACAATTTTTCAAACCGTTATCCGCCTCAGCTACTACGGCTTCGGGATATAAATATTATCTTCCCATTCGGCCACATGGCGCAGGAGATAAACTATATCTTCCAATGTGTATTTTCCTGCATCTTTACTGGCAACAAGTCCCTTATAGCCAGTAAATTTGGCATAGGTGTGTGAGTCCCATTCAGCCGCATAACGCATCAGGAATACCACATCGGCCAGATCGATTCTTTCGTCTCCCTTTTTCTCACCGACATCAACGGTATCCGCGTCGAAATCACCGGCTTTGAACGTGGTGTTCCTCTGCGCAACCGCGTAGTAGCTCGGGCTGAAGGCCTTCATCTTCGCCACCAGGAATGCCGTGCCGTCCAAGGTTGTTTCCACTTTGAGGGCGCGTGTCATGAGGTTTTCCTCACCCGGGTTCACCTTAATCAGCCTGGAGGTCGCCGCGGTATAGGAGGTGGGTACCGGGAACTTCACGGTAAAATCTTTCTTGGCGGTTACGTCCGTACCGGTGGTCGTTGTTGTGACATCCTTGAGCGAGATGTTATAAAATGTTTCTTTCGCCAGGTCGTTGTTAAAGTTGTAGAACACCGCGGCAAAAACCTTCTTTGCCGTTGCGTCTGTCGAAGTCTTCTCGAGTTTTGTTACTTCCAGCTTGAGCTTGTCCAGCGCGCACTCAAAGGTCGCGCCGTCGAAGTAGATGCTGACGCCGTTGTTGGTCAATTCATACTGGAGGTCAACCGTTTTGATTGCGGCGGGCACGTAGTAAATCGCGGTGTCCGTCGCGAAGGGAGCAGCCATAATCCAGATGGAACCGTCTGTCCTGGTGATGTAAAGCTTGTCGGCATCCAGGAAGCTGGCCACACCCTCCAGCAGGGGCTTGTCCGCTGCTCCTCCGGTACCCTTTTTGCTGAGTTTACCGGTTGCGATTTCGTAATTTACAACGGGAGGCGTAACAACATCGTCCGGTCCGGCATACGCGGTTCCGTCCCATTCGTGCTTAGTTTCCGCAGCCGCACCTACTTTTTGGATGTAGCCATAACTGGTCAGTTTTGTTACATCTGTGTCGATTTGAGCATAAGTAAATGCCGCGCCGTCAGGAGTTGCCTTGTAGAGTTTGCCGTCGGCAGCTAACGTGTAGTAGTAGGTAACTTCCGTCGGCTCCCCTTCGTCTACGACAACTACCGCGAAATCTTTCGCCTCAATGTTGGCGATTTTTACTGGCCCGAGATAGGTTGCGTCCGCTTTTGTATAGGCGGGGTAAGTCAGCATTGCCTTGACATCTGTATTTATCGTGGCTACTGTCGTGGAAGCTACGCCCGCAGCTTCGCTTCTTGTGTACTGATACAGCGTTTTTGTTGTCGCTGCCGATGTAAGGATATAGTCGTTGTCGAACTCCCAACCTGTAATCGCGGCCCACGCTACACCCGCGATTTTGGTATCCGCACTGATTGCCAATTTGGTGTTGAGATCATAGAGGTTGCCATCCGCATCCAACACAAAACCATTTTTAAATTGCTTGACAGCCTGTGGTAACAGCTTTGTTCCAACGATTTTGGAAGCCGTTGTAGCCGCAGCGTCATAGGTATACTGCCACAGGATGTTGTCCTTGTCCAGAACGATATAGCGATCCCAAGTTCCGGCGGCGGTGTACGTCCCGTTGACCAGTGTGTTCCGCAGCAGGTAGTAATCCTTCACGTTCGAAGCAATCAGAAGCGCGCCTTTGTCACTGAGATAGTACAAATCTTTGTTCTCATACAGCACGTTCACGTTGTAAGACCCGGCGGCAGTCACGACTTTGCCGGCCGCCTCACAACCC
>Ga0123353_10002748_pt1 | contig 21954 bp, 21 predicted proteins | sample TergutLab28metaG_3_FD_92763 | JGI IMG/M metagenome (GOLD analysis project Ga0123353, IMG submission 92763) | Labiotermes labralis P3 segment gut microbial communities from Petit-Saut dam, French Guiana - Lab288 P3 | ecosystem: Host-associated > Arthropoda: Insects > Digestive system > Gut ... | reverse complement strand
CGCGGACGGCGTCGCCCACTTGCAGTTCGGGGAGGTCGGTGCGGAGCTGTTCGCGTTCCAGCTCCCGGATGATATCAGACATGGAATTTTCCTCCTTTAGTTTAACTCTTGCGCGTTCATAATTTTATTTCAACAAAAAACAGCGGACCGCACAATGTCCGAGGGGCAGTGTATCATGATTGGGTGGGGAATGCAAGGGGGGTTTGCGGGATTTTACGTATTCTTCTTACTCCGCAGGAATGCTCAATGCATCCACGCAGGTGTTTCCACCGGCATTGAATCTTGCGCATTGCCCTCAACAACACCCGCCGCCGTCGTCGCTGCACCCGCAAGTCGGCTCCTTGCCCGTGAACCAGCTTTGAATGATGGCCGCCGCGCAGCCTACGCCGGCGTGGACTCCGAGGGCTTGCGAGGGGCAGTTGAGGGCGCAGGCGCCGCACTCCATGCAGGCGTCCTTGTCCGCGATGCGGGCTTTGCGCTCGTTTAAGGTGAAGACATTGTGCGGGCAGACTTCAGCGCAGAGCCCGCAGCCGATACATTTTTCGGCTTGGAGCGTGAGCGTGCTTACGTTTTTCAGGTATCTGTGCTTCATATAAATGCCTTTATGAGTATCAGGATGATGCCCGCCGCCAGTGCGGGGAGGATAAAGGGCAGGGCGATTTTCATCTCCTTTAACACGCCCGAGGGGGAGGTATAGGTGGAGGAACCGGTGAAGTTCATCGCCAGATAGGCGGCGTGCGCGGGCAGGGCGAGCATATAGCCTATGCCCAAGAGCAGGTCGGGCGGGGCGAACCAGCCGCAGGCCCACGCGATGCCCGCCGTGCCGAGCGCGCCTATGAACCAGCCCTTGAACGCGAAGGATTTGCCGGGGAGAATGGGCAGCAGCAGGGGCGCGAGCACGGTGCCGATGAGTACGGCGACGGCATAGGCGAGGAAATCATAAAGACCGAAGGGGCGCTTTGCGAAGAGGTTTAGCAGGAATAATGCGCCGAAGACCATGAGCGAGACCTTGGTTGTGGGGACTAATTCCATGGGGGTCAGGACGAGCCTGTCCCATAGGTTGAAGCGCACGGCGCGCATTTTGGGGTTGGCCTTGCTGCCCGCCGCGAGAAAGGCTTTGATATCCTCCGCCCGCACGGGGCCATAGGTGACGGTGAAGCCCGTCTGCTTTTTGATTTCATGCGCCGAAACGCCCGACGCGCCCAATTGCGGGAGTATCAGGGTTTTGTGCGACACATAGCGCGCCAGCCGCGTCTTTTCGATGCGCGCGACCAGCTCACGGGTGCCAAACGTACCTTTCCCCGCCGCGCACCAGACATTGATGCCCTTGGTGTCCAGAATCAGGAGCCAGCAGTCGACGCCGGACAGTTCGCGGCGGAGGGAGTCGAAGGTCAGTTTATAGTTGGCGCTGACCAGCACGGGGGATGCGTCGTTCGGGGTTCCGACGGCATAGAGACCCGGCTCGACCGTATAGCGCATGCGGCCTATGCCCCAGCGCACGCGCCACGCGCCCAGCCTGTCGCGCAGGGTCAGGCGGGTGGAGACTGTGGGCGGGGCGGGAAGACGGCGTTGGGCGGTGATTTGGGCGTTTGTTTTCATGCTGTGATTATATAACGGGCAGCGGGCAGCAGGCAATAGGCAATATAGGATGCCCCGACAACCCCGTCAATGCTGCGCCAGCAGCCAATCCAACACATTGATTTGCCGTATGCCGTTGTGGGAGACCTTGGGCGTGAAGTCCATGGTTAAAAGAAACTTGGGGTTGTGGTCACGGATGGCATTCAGCGGCGCGAGTTCGCGCTCTAATATCGTGTCTCCCTCCACGGTGTAGGCGACCTGATAGTATTCCTCGCCGTGCTCGCCTATGGCGATAAAGTCGACTTCTGCAGCGCCCACCTTGCCGACATATACCTCATAGCCCCTGCGGAGCAGTTCCAAGTATACGATGTTCTCTAAGATATGCCCCGCGTCGGCCTTCTTGCTGCCCAGCAAATAGTAGCGCAGGCCTATGTCGGACACATAGTACTTTGCGCCCACGACAAGCTGTTGCTTGCCCTTCGCATCATAACGGCCCGCCTTGTAAAGAATGAAGCTCTCGGTCAGCGCGTCAATATAGTTTTCGACCGTATGCACGGAGATTTTCCGCCCGCTCGAAATCATGGTGTTGGCAATGTTTGTCGCGGATGTGAGATTCCCTATGTTGTCAAAGACAAAGCGGGTCACGCTTTGCAGACCCGTCACATCCTGAATTCTGCGGCGCGTGACAATATCTTTGAGTATAACCGAATCGAAGATACTGCCCAAGTATGCGCGGATGTCCTTCCTGCTCTTCAGCTCCAATGCGTAGGGGAAGGAGCTGTTCTCCAAATAATTGCGATACTTTATGATAAGATCCGTGCGCTCTCCCAACGCATCTATATACTCTCGGAACGAGAGCGGCAGCATCTTTATTTCCACATAGCGGCCCGAAAGCAGGGTCGCCAGTTCGCCGGACAGGATGTAGGCGTTGGACCCCGTGATATATACGTCGCAGTTTTTGCGGACATACAGGCCATCCACCGCTTTTTGGAATTCCGGCACAGTCTGCACCTCGTCGATCAGGATATAGTTCATGCAGTCCTCGCAAAGCTGTGCCTTGACGTGTTCGTACAGCTGCATATAGCTTTGCAGTTCATGATACTCCGGCATCTCCAGATTGAGCCGTATGATTTGCCTGTCCTCCACGCCCTGCTCTTTCAAGTACGCTTCATACAGATCAAACAGTGTGGACTTCCCACATCTGCGTATGCCGGTAACCACTTTGATGATATCCTTATCCCGAAAGCGGATGAGTTGTTCCAGATATTGCGGACGTGATATCAAACCATGCATGTAATAACCCTCCTGTTTGCGCAAAGGGTAGCACAAAACAGGAGAGTTGTCAATAGTTTATGCATCGCGCTGCATAAACTGCGTGTTTTCGTCAGGTTTGTGCAGTCTACAACAACTCCCCGTAGCGCTTCACATACAGCCGCTTCACCAGCGTTACCAGCAGCATATAGACCACGACCGTGGCGGCCAGCCAGGCGAAGAATACGGGCGGCAGGGCTGTCAGGCCGACGCGCGCGCCCAGGCCTGTATAGGGGATGGCGGTCAGGGCCGCGATGCCTATCGCTGTCAGGAGCAGGACGGGCAGGGAGGCGCGGCTTTGGATGAAGGGGATTTTCGGCGAACGTATCATATGGATGACGAGGGTTTGGCTCCACATGGATTCCACGAACCAGCCCGCTTGGAACAGTGCGATAAAGCCGATATAGGCCACACTCCCCGCCGCCTGGGTGCCGAAGGGCCCGAACACGGCCGGGCAGATGACATAGAACAGGAGCAGGAAGGTCGTCACGTCGAAGAGTGAGCTGATGGGGCCGAACCAGACCATGAATTTGGTGATGGAGGAGGCTTCCCATTTGCGCGGCACCATCAGATAATCCTTGTCCACATTGTCCCAGGGCATCGCGATGCAGGTGATGTCATAGATCAGATTCAGCAGCAGCAGCTGAATCGGCAGCATGGGCATAAAGGGCAGGAACGCGCTCGCGATCAGCACCGAAAAGATATTGCCGAAGTTACTGCTGGCGGTCATCTTGATATATTTGATGATGTTCGCGTAGATTTTGCGGCCTTCGATGACGCCCTCGACCAATACCATTAGGTCTTTTTCGAGAAGGATGATATTCGCCGATTCCTTGGCGATATCGACCGCAGTATCGACCGAGATGCCGACATCCGCCGCCTTCATGGCCGCCGCGTCGTTGATGCCGTCACCCAAATACCCGACCGTGTGCCCGTTCTCACGCAGGGCCGTGACGATACGCGCCTTCTGCTGGGGCGAGAGTTTGGCAAAGACCGCCGTCTTCTCGACTGCGACTTTCAGCTGCGCGTCATCCATCTCTTCCACATCGGCGCCCAGGAGGATGCGGCCCGCGTCCAAGCCTACCTGCTTGCAGACGCTCCTCGTCACGGCGTCGTTGTCGCCCGTGAGCACCTTGACGGCCACGCCGTATTCGCCCAGCGTGGCCAGCGCCTCCGCCGTGCTCTCCTTGGGCGGGTCGAGGAAGGCGAGATAACCAATCAAGACCATATCGGATTCGTCCGAGACCGAGAAGGAACCCTCGGGCGCGGGGTTGGTCTTTTGCGCCACGCCCAGAACCCGCAGGCCGCTGGCGTTATAGCTGGCGCATTTATCCATCACTTCGCGGCGCAGCGCGTCCGTCATCGGCTCGACCCTGCCGTCATATTCCACAAAGCCCGAGATTTCGAGCATCTCCTCTATGGCGCCCTTGGTAATGAGCTGGGTCTTGCCGGTCCTGTCCGTGACGACGACGCTCATGCGGCGGCGCGCGAAGTCGAAGGGGATTTCGTCGACTTTATGATAGGCATCCTCCTGCGGGGCGACGCCCTCCTCCCGCGCGCGTTCGATGATGGACAGATCCATCAGATTTTTCAGGCCGGTCTGATAATAACTGTTCAAAAAGGCGTGGCGCAGGATGCGCACGTCCTCGTTGCCGTGGATATCGAGGTGATATTCCAAGATGATTTTGTCTTGGGTCAATGTGCCCGTCTTATCGGTGCAGAGCACGTCCATCGCGCCGAAGTTCTGGATGGAGTTCAGCTCTTTGACAATGACCTTCTTCTTGGACATTGACACCGCACCCTTGGCAAGATTCGCGGACACGATCATCGGCAGCATTTCGGGCGTGAGACCGACGGCGACGGAGAGCGCGAACATGACGGCGTTGACCCAATCGCCCTTGGTGAAGCCGTTGATGACCAACACCACGGGCACCATGACGAGCATAAAGCGGATCAGCACCCAGGACACCGAGCGTATGCCCTTTTCAAAGCTGGTCGGCGGGGTCTTCTCCTGCAATTGCTGCGCGATTTTGCCGAGCTCCGTATCGTCCCCGACCGCGAGGACGAGCGCCGTTGCGGAGCCCGAAACGACCGTGGAGCCCATGAACGCGAGGTTGTTCAGGTCTAAGGGATTCTGAGGCTTGCCGCGCACGGGGGCGGCGAATTTCTCCACGGGCTCGCTCTCGCCCGTCAGCGAGGCCTGGCTGATAAACAGGTCCTTGGCGGTCAGGATGCGCAAATCGGCGGGGATAATGTCGCCCGCGGCGAGGTGGACGATATCGCCCACGACGATCTCGTCGAGCGGAATCTCGCGCTTTTCGGGCGCCTCCTCGTCCTCTTCGCGGCGCAGGATGGCCGCCGTGGTCTCGACCATCTCGCTGAGCTTTTCGGCGGCGTTGCCGCTGCGCAATTCTTGGATAAAGTGCAACAGGCCCGAGATAACGACCATGGAGAGGACGATGATCACCGCCGGATAGTCCTGCGTGAACAGGGAGACCGCCGCCAGCGCGATGAGCACGACGGAGAAGGGGTTGATAAACGCGCCCCAAATGCGGCGGAACAGGGAGACCTTCTTTTTGCGTGTGATTAAATTCGCGCCGTATTGGTCGCGCATCTCCTCCACTTTATCTTCGTCATAGCCGTTGACGTTGTCATATTGGATGCGAACCGTATCCGCATTTTTCTGCGCGGCGTTCAGGAGCCTGCGGCGCGCGCGCTCCTGCTTGGTCAGCGTGGGTTGGATTGCCTTCTTGGTCGTGAGCTTTTTCTTGGTCATTGGTGCGTCCTCCTTCGATTTTAATCGGGACGCGCGCGAAACGCACGGTCCCTGCCCGTACTGCCGTCTATGCCGTTACTACTCCCGGGGTCCATGCGTCTCACCTCCTTTTATAGTTAAGAGTGAAGAGTTAAGAGTTATGGTGAAATTGGGAATTCCGCAGGAATTCCTGCCGCAACTCTTAACACTTCACTCTTAACTCATAACTAAATAAAACAGCCCTGATACGGCGGGAATCAGTGGCTGCACAACACAAAAATATAACTTCTTATATTTTTCCTTCGTACAAGCTTCAACTTCACAGGGCGATGCAATTGCCTTGTGCCATGCCTTGATATCGACATGGACTGTTTGACCTGCTCATAGTGTCTCCACTATTCCGCGGCGGCAACCCGTATCCCTGTGGTAGCCTCACCTACCGAATCGGTTTATGGTTTTAGTATATGCAGATATCTAAAAAATGTCAAGGATTTTGCGGGGAGAATTGCGGTAAAAATGATATGTATTGCGTAACCCTTGTATCCTTGGCGTGCAGGTTGTATAATGTAAGCAATTAAGATATGGGAGAATCAATATGCAAAACGTATTGGATGCGATGCGGGAGAGACGCAGTGTGCGCGCTTACCGGGCGGAACCGGTGGATGGCGTGCTGCTGGATATGGTACTGGAAGCAGGGCTCTATGCCGCTTCCGGGAAAGGGCGGCAGAGCGCGGAGTTTGTGCTTGTGACGGACGCGGCGCTGATGAAGGAACTTTCGGCGATGAACGCCGCCGTGCTGGGGCGCGATACGGATCCGTTTTACGGCGCGCCTGCGGTGATCGTTGTGTTTGCGGACAGCGATGCTTCCACCTGGGTGGAGGACGGCGCGCTGGCGCTGGGCAATCTGATGCTGGCCACGCACGCGCTGGGGCTGGGCTCCGTTTGGGTGCACAGGGCGCGGCAGATGTTTGAGAGCGCGGAGGGCAAGGCCCTGAAAGCCGCCTGGGGGCTCGCGGAGAGTTTGGAGGGCATCGGCATTTGCGCGCTGGGTTGGCCCCTGGGCGAAGTACCCGACGCGGCGGAGCGCCGCGCGGGACGCATACACAAAGTATAGGCGTGGTTAGCCCATGAAAATCTCTGAACAACTGTTTTATCTGATCCTGTTCCTGGTGGTTGCGATGAGCGTCATCACCTTCTGGGTCTTCTATTTGGATCGCCGCCGCGCGCGGCACAGGCAGAGCCGCATCCCCGATTTGGTGCTCATTCTGCTCGCGCTCTGCGGTGGCAGCATCGGGGCCATACTCGCCATGGCCATTTTGAAAGTGAAGACGCGCAACCCGCAGTTTCTGGTGGGTTTGCCGTTGATATTTCTGGTGGAAGCGACGATTTTCTTTTTGGCTCTTCCTTGGTAGTGTGGCGGCGGGACCGGGGTAAGCTTACATCATTTCCTAAAAATCCTGCGGGATTTTATTCCGGTTTTGGCGCACAGGTCGCCGGAACCGAGTGAAGTTTTTTTGTGTTGCTCGAATGGGCTGTGTGGTGACGATCTTGCGGTTTAGTAGCAAGGGCTAATGGAGCATGCTATGTTATGAAAAAGTTAATCGCTGTAATATCCGATACCTGTTTTCCCATCGGGTCGCAATGGGTGGATTATTTGTTTCCCAAAGTGGATTAGGAAAACAATGGGCGGAGGATGATTATGAGTTTGCTTTCGTTTATTGCCTTTCCTCGGGAGCTTGACAAGAGTCACTTGGACGTAAATGTGCCGGAGTTGCAGGTGTATGAAAAGGACGCTTCGTATTCTTTTGAGAAGGTTTTTGCGAATTCATTTATTTATTCATTGGATGCCACACATGCCGCATTTGAATTTTGCGAACCGATAGAGCTTGACATTCTCAGAAAAGCCGAAGCTGCCAATATGCATATGGCTGATTTTGCGCGTGCGTTTGCGGAAGAGACCCATATGAGCATGGAGAAGACCTTGCGGGAAATGGACAGATATGGGCTGTCACATAAGAACAACAGGATGCGGCTTGCACTGCGATGCAGAACGCAGTTATACGATTTGGTTCAACTTAATATCCATGCAGGCGAAACGGTTGAAATCTTTTCCTGCGTTGTACGCACCCCGGGGCCAGTAAGGCTCGGCCCGCCCAAGGAAACAAGAACGCTTATCTCGGAAGAAGTGTTGGTGTCGGAATTGTTGGATTTGCGGGATGGGGTGAAGATTGAGGTGCGGTTGTTGTAGGAATCCCTGTGGATAGTCCTGATGCGGCGGGCGTATTGCTATCCACCCCTACGGGTTTTTACTTCCATACTCCTGCGCCCGCTCTAACTTTCCACTTTCCTCCCTTTCAGCTTTCATAGAAAGCTGAAAGGTGCCTCTTTCCTCTCATTTGTATTGCACTACGACGCGGGTAGGGCTTATAATGGAGATAGAGAATTTGGATCGGGGGAGTTATGGATCACAAATACTATGTGCAGGCGTATGCAAAGAAGAGGGTGGATGCTATATTGCCTGTGCCGGATGCGTATCCGCTGCGGGGCGAATTCGGGGCGGGCTTTGTTTCGGAATTTTCCGCGCTGACGGCGTTGCTGAAGAGGATATATGCGGATGCTGCCGCGTACCCCGGCGCTTACGCTTGCGAGCTATACCCTTTGGATAGTGCGCCCCGGGGTCGCGGTGTTGATAACGAGTCGAACGGCAGCCTTGACCGCATTGTGAAGTGTTTGCGGGTGCTCTGTGACTGCGGCGAAACGGAAGACGGCGTTTTGCGAGTGCGAGCGCGCGCGTTTAAGAAACAGATTAAGAAGGTGAAGAACCATACCGCCATATTGGAGAAGTTGGAGGAGTTTGGTTTTTGCTTTGCGCTTGAGTCCGCCGATTGCTTATCCCTTGCCTATCCCGACAGGCCCGGGATCATTGCTGCGCTGAAAATTTATATGGATTGCTGGAACGATGTACTGCATGACGAATATATAAAGAGCGAGATCAAGAGAAACGGCTATGGCTGTATCGCTTATTATTACGATTACTATTTGTTTGATTATAAGGTTACGGCGGATCCGGGAGAGTTGGATCCCGCACAGGCTGTAAAAGATGATAGCTTTACTTGGGATGCGGAAAGGAAAAACACTTATATAAACTTTTATGAATATGCGAAAAAATATCCCGCCATCCGCTTCTCGAACGGCGATTATTATATCGGAAAGAAGCGCGTGTGCACGTTTCGGTATGACGACAGGCGTGAATTTTTGAAGTTGAAACTGCGCAATCCGGGAAAGTATATCGCTGAGATTGAAAGGCTGACCGCGCATTTGCAAACGTGTTTTTCGGGAGCTGCAAGGAAATGTTCGCGCTGCGGCTGCCTTGGGAATGATCCCGATGCTTGCAATAACAGGATATGCTGGCGCTTGGACGGTGTGGATTATGTCGGCTGTTCCATGGATAGTTTTTATTTCAATGATATAAAAACCGAGGATATCCCGCGTTTGTTCGCATTGCTTGCATGCGAATACGATATAAAAATCAATCAGGAGGAGACCCAATGCGCAAATATGAAAACGCGATGCAACTGATGGAGGAGCGCTGCGGCGGGGGCAAGGACAATATGATCGCCCTTGCGACCATCGCGCTGGAACCAAGCGCCGCCGGGAAGCCGCGCCCTGCTGTCCGCATGGTGGACGCCTATTATGAGAACGGTGCGTTCTTCGTTTCGACGGACGCCCGGGCGAGCAAGAGTCTGGAGATTGCGGAAAATGACGAGGTCGCCATCGGCGGCGTGGATTGGTTCGTCGCATGGGGCCGGGCCGAAAGCCTCGGCTGGGTGAAGGACGAGAGGAACGCGGAGATTCTGGCGAAGATGAAGAAATATTTCTGCTGGTTCGGCGACCATGGCGACGAGGACAACCCAAATTCCATCGTGCTGCGCATTGTGCTCACGAGCGGGATTATTACCGATCATGATCAGAAATATGGGGAATGGCAGTATCGGGTGGATTTTGCGAATAGGACAGCGCTGTAATTTAAGTGGAAAGTGGGCATTTTGAAAAAGCTGTTCGGCGATCGAAGGAATTTCATCTATCTCTTCCTCCTGCTGTCGGCGGCGGTGATTTTTGTCGCCAAGCGCGCCTGCATGTTTCCCGCCCTGCGCGAACAGCTGCCGCCCTCCTATGCTTACGACAGCATGTATTATTGGACGACCGCGCGCATGATGCATGCCGGGGCCGCGCCCTATAGCGGCGTGTTCGACTATAAGCCCCCGCTCTGGTTCTTTACAAACCTCTGGGGCTATCGGCTGAGCGGACATTTATTCTTCAACAATTACGCGTCCCTCCTTATGCTCGCGGCGATCGCGGGCGTACCCGTCGCCTTCCTCGGCGCCCATATGCGGCGCAAATCGAAGGTATATAAAATCGAGCTTGCGAAAAAGCGCTATCTCGACAGGCATTTGCTGTTCAAATTGGCCGTGCTGACCCTCTCCCTGCTGTTTTGCGCATACATCATGATGTTCACCGTGCACAGGGGGGAATTTGTGCAGCCGGAGATTTTCGCGTCGGCCTATGCGGTGGTCTTTGCGTCCATACTCGCCTTCCGCGAAAATCTGACTCTGCGTTCGCCCTATACCTATATCGCCGCCCTCTTTGCCGCGCTGGCCGTACTGACGAAGGAACCCTATGTCCTCATCCTGATCGCCCTCTGCGGGATATTCGCGAAGGGGTTCAAGGGCTTTTGGAACAATGTCATCATTATGCTGATTGCCGCGGCGCTCTGCGCCCTGTTTATGCTCTGCACAGGCACGCTGCTCCCCCTCTTTCAGATTTATTTCCCCATTGTGTTCGGGTTCAAGAGCGACTCGCTCAAATACCTGGTCGCGAACCTGCCTGTCTATAAGCAACATGTGAGCGTCTATATGATGGTTTCTTGCTGTATATTGTTGGGGAATCTGTTGCTGTTTTCAAAGAAAAATCCGTATCTGCTCGTGCGCCTGCTCTGCGCGCTGTTTCTGCTGATCTATACGGTTTCGACGGGCTCCTGGTATTTCGGCCATCATTTCCTGTTCCTCGTACCGGTCGTCATCGGGCTATACCTGTTCTCCGTGCGGCAATGGGCGGACGGCGTGATCGATCCCGCGCCTGCCTTACCCGTTCGCGAAGGGCCTGTTCCGCGCATTGAGATCCGTCTCTTCCGGGGCAGGGCGGAACCGCAGCGGGAGCACAAGCTCACGATACGCCTTGGGTGGACGGCTTTTTCCCGCACCCTGCGGAAGTGGATGCGCAGGATATATCTGCCGCTCTCCGTCGTCTTTGTCTCGGTCTTTCTCTTCCTGTCCATGAACCCGCATTACAGGCGCCGGGAAGAATGGGGCTTCAATTATGACAATCTGGTGGCCAACGCCGCCTATGTGGACGCGCTGCTATCCTGCGTGGGCGAGGATGCATCCTATATCGCCCTGTCCGCCGTCAACCCACAGGACGGCTTCGCGGGCTGCACGGAGTACCCACCACTGGGACCCATCTTCTTCTCGCATGTCGGGGAGGGTATGTTCCCGTGGGAGGAGCACTGGACCTCGGTGCAGTTTAAGCAGCAATTGGAGCAGGCGGATGTATATTTTTGGCATCCGTATGATTTTTATGCGTCGTTGGATGCGTATGTGAATGAATATCTTGCCGAGAATTTTACGACCGAGCCGCCTGCGGGTGTGGCGGAGCCGCCTGCGAGTTTTGGGGAGTTTGTGGTGTATTACAGACTGAAATGAGAGGAAACTGGTCTTGTATACGATGGTCGTATTGGTATCCGAACCTGCGGGGTGTTCCTGTTCGCGCGGGCGAGGCATGCCTCGCCCCTACGGGTTGACCAACTTATTCCTCTCTTTCCTGCACGAATACGATTGATTTATTGTGGTTGACTGTAACGTGAAATTTCATTTCGCTGTCGAAACAAAGGTTGAAAAACATGTGGTTCATTGTGGTCGCATCCAAAAGCAATTCTTTGTGCAGGATTTTATGGTGCATTCGTCCGCCTTCGGCCGGTTCTATGAGATTATGGCTCTCTCCAACTTTTTTGAGCGACACTTCCGACAAATTCAGAATATATTCCTTTCATTTTACCGTTCCGTTGCCGTGGCGGTGAGGGCGTAGACGCGGGCGGCGCCCGCTTTTTTCAGGGCTTGGGCGCAGGCGGAGAGCGTGGTGCCTGTGGTGCATACGTCGTCTATGAGGAGGATGTTTTGGCCGACGGTGGCGGGGTCGGCGGCGAAGGCGCGCTTGAGGTTGTTGCGGCGAGCCTTGCCGCGCAGGCTGGATTGCGGGGCTGTGTTGCGCACGCGGCGCAGTAGTTGCGGGATGAGGGGTATTTCTGTTTTTTTCGCGATGTGCGCGGCAAGGAGTTGGCTTTGGTTATAGCCGCGCCACAGCTCGCGCCAGGGGTGCAGGGGTACGGGAACCATGGCGTCGATTTGCCAGTCGGGCGGGATGCTCATGTGGTGGGCCAGGAACTCGGCGAAGACGGGTTCGTCGCGGAATTTCAGGGCCTTTACGGCGCGGGCGGCATGGGTTTCATAGAGAAATGCTGCCGCCAGTCCGTCGACCTCGGGCGGGGGTGCGGGGTTCACGCAGGGGTGCAGCAATGCCGCGCAGTCCGGGCAGATTTCATGCGTCAAATCCGCGCGTTCCTCGTTGCAGAGGAGACAGGCGCAACCTGCGGGGCAGAAGATTTGGCGCAATGTCGACATGTGATTACCTTTTTGTGCAGGAGAAGATCAATTGTTCCGCGTCGGCGTCGGGGAGTCCGAAGATATCCGAACTGCTGCCGAAAAAATAGAGACAGACCCTGCCTTCGCCGTTCCAGAGCAGCGCGGCGGCGGCTCTGTCGCTGCTCTGCCCGCGCGGGATGATCGCGACGACCGCGCATTTATAGAAACTGTTGGTTCTTCCCAGCCATTTGTTGAGCGTCTGCGCGTCGGCGTCCGTGTTGGGTGTTAGGTGCGCGTGGCCGCCCATATCAATCAAGACGAGCGTGCAGCTTGTGCCGTGGTGCGCGTGCGTAACGGTGATTTCCATGCCGGGCTTCAGCTCTTTTTGTACCTCTGCCCATGGGATGGCGTCGCCATAGACCGCGACCCCGCCCTGCGGGGCACTGTAGGTGAGCGCCACGCGCGGGGCGAAGGGGGGGGCAGGCGCATCCGCGGCGAAGAGCGCCGAGAGGGTCTCCTCCCCCGCCTCCCCGTCCTCCCAGAGCCCGGCCGCCCGCTGGAAGCCCATCACGGCGTTTTGGGTGAGCGTGCCGAAGTTGCCTGTCGGGCGGTACGGGAAAAAGCCGAGCGCGGACAACCGGGCCTGCACGACCGCGACGCGCGCGCTGTCCTCCCCGTTGCGCACGGGGCTTTTGGCCGCGCGGGCAAGGGGCAGGGCGCAGAACAGGAGGATGAGTATGAAAATGGGGGTAGCGCGTTTCATGGGGATAGTATATCATATGGTGATGGGTGAGTGAATAGTGAAGAGTGAAAAGTTAAGAGTTATGGTGAAAATACCTGCGGTATTTTTATTTGATGTGGATCGCTTGCGGTTCCTGCCGCAACTCTTAACTCTTCACTATTCACTTCTGCGTTCGGCATAGTTCGTAATCGAAACCGGGAAAGGAACAAGATCATGCGTTGCGGTTGCAGGGTTTGCGGGGAATATATGGTGCAGCGGGAGCAGGGCGAGGGCAGCGAGTGCATTTGCCCATGGTGTTTTGAGACTTGTTCCGCCTGCTTGGGGAATTTTGCGGGGAGCCGCGTGCCGCTGGATCGGGAGGGATTGCAGTGGGTGATGCGGGAGAGGTTGGAAGAGGAAAGAGGAGAGTGGAAAGAGGAAAGATAGGGAGAACCATCCTTTATTGTTTGAAAATTCTTTCGGCATAAAGCTTGACCTGCTCTGCCATATGGCCTATATTGCCCTCCCCGGCGTATTGGTGGATGTCGAAGAAATTGCTGTTCAGGTCTGCCCAGAATAATTCGTTTTCTTCGCCCGCGACTGCGCGCACTTGTTTTAGTTTGCCGACATAGACTTCCATGTAGCAATCGGACAGGTGGTAGGTGAAGTCCATCAGGTGGAGGAGACTTATGTCTTCTTTGCAGAGATTGGTTTCTTCCCACATTTCGCGATAGGCGGCGTCCAATCCGTCTTCGCCCGGCTCTATCTTGCCGCCTATCAGGTTGCTTAGGCCCTTGTAGGGGTTCTTGCGGCGTTTGCACATGAGCAGATGACGGAGGGTTGGGTCGTAGATCATGATTACGTTGTAGCCTTGCATGGAATACCTGCCTTAATTTTGTGTCGCGTATGCTTCAAATTCCGCATAGACCGTGGCCAAATCCAAGCGGGCGAGCTCGTCTATCGGGCGTTTCGCGGCAAGGTGCCTGATAAATTCACAGCCGATAAAATACCCGATATCGGAGTGCCCCCGATATGCCTGCCAATCGCCGAAGAATGTTTCCGCGCTTTCATTTGCCCGCAAACGCCTGAGATATTCCGCGTTGAGTGCCTGCCGATTTTCGCGGCACCAATGCAGCCATCCATCTTGATCTTGGTGATAGTTCGCGGATCCACCTGTGAGAAACTGTTCAAAATACATGGCGATGCCTTCGCGGTAAAGCTGCAAGATATATTTCCCGCGCATCGTGTTTGCTTCCCAACGCGCTCCGCCCGTGACATCGTGCCATATGTGGCCCAGTTCATGGTAAATCAGCGATGCCATTGTTTCCGCGCCGCACCAATCCAATTCGATGATTTTTTCGACGCCCAGCAAAACGGTCGGTTTTCCCGTCAACTCCATTGCCCAACCCGCTCCATTGCACAGGCCGAGATAAAAGATGATGTCGGCTTGCAATTCCGTTCCCGTAAGTTTTTTGACCTTGCCATCCAGATCATATACCGCCGACAAAAAGGAATCGTGCGCCGTTTCTAACTTTTTGCGGTTGCGCATTGCGTGCAGAAGCACGGGGCGTATATCGCGATGGAAATCATAGATGGCGCTGTCCTCTTTGAGTTTATCACATAGCTCTTCTGAAATATCGGTGATATAATTTTCCCACAGGGACATATCAAATTCGCCGTTTAGGCGGTCAAGCAGCGAAAGAATCTCCGGGTATGTGTCGATGATTTTCATGGGTCACATCGGTTTTAGGTTTTGTTGCAGCCGCTCCGCGATCTTCTCAAAGTCGCGCTGACGGGCTTCCTCGGTCTTGAAGGAGAGGTGGCGCTGCGTGTATATGCGCTGTACGGAGGGGGGCATGTGCCCAAAGTTTTCGAGAGCGGGGCCGCTGAGTTTTTGTGCGAAGATTGTGATTTGCTCATCGGTGACGGGGGCAGGCTTGGGTGCGTCCCAGGTGCCGCGTTGTTTGGCTGTTTCTATAGCCTGCTCGCCAAGGGGCGTCATTTGGTTTTTTTCGCGCAGGGTGTTTGTGAGTTTTTTGTTTTTATCCGACCAGACGCTGCCAGTGCGGCGGCGGGCGAAGTATTTCAGGTATTTGGTTTCATCCACGCTCTGCATCTGCCCGTCTATCCAGCCGAAACAGAGGGCTTCTTCCAAGGCATCGTTGGCGCTGAGGGTTTGGGGCGGCTTGGTTTTGCTGAGGGTGAGCCATACGCCGTCGCTTGTTTCCGCGTTTTCACGGAGCCAGCTGCGGAAGGCGGCGCGGGTGGGGAAGCTTAATTCGGGAGTGGGCATGGGTGCTCCTTTCAAGAGGAAAGTGGAAAGATTATGCATTTCCATGTTCCCCGCTCACTCTATCTTTCCACTTTCCTCTTTCCTCTCATCGTGTTATCCAGGAACTGCACGGGAGCGAAGCGGAAGCCGCCTTTTGCGATGTTCAGCCTGCGGATATGCCCCGCAAAGTCGTACAGCCCGCCGAAGAGATAGCCGTGAATTTGCTGCAAGCCACGCGCAGTGCCGACCTCCAAAGTATCCAGCAGAGAGCTGTCGAACAGCGCGTATGCCTTGGATTTGCTCTTGCCGCCTATCGTTTCGTCGCTGTACGTGAGCCATTCGACGTTATATCATTCAAACGACACGCCCTTTGCGTATGCACGCAGTTCGGGGCGCTTGGTGAGCAGTTTGGCGAAGTCCGTATAGCCTTGGGCTTCGTGCGCGTCGCTGGCGATGGCGGCGCAATACTTATTTTTCAGGAGCCATTCCGCGCTTCTGCGGCGGCTTTCCCAAGGGGGCATCAGGAGTGAGTCTGCCGAGAGGACGAATTTGCAGCCTATCTGCGCATAGCGTTCCACCGCCTTGCGGTTCTGCTGGATTTCGGTGCAGCGTTCGGGGTGCGCGATCAATACGTCCATGCCCGCGCGCTGCAGCAGGAATATCTTTTCTTCCTCGTCCGTTTCTTTGGAGCTTGTCTTCAATTCAAACAGGATGCAGTTGGTGCCTGTATAGCAGAGTTCCGAGAGATACCATTGCAGGCGGTCGCGGTCGAAGGAAGCGGTATAGAGTTCCGCGCCGAGACTGAGCCGCAGACCACGCTTCTTTGCTTCGGGCGCGAGGTCGGCAAAAGCCGCGCGCGCGGCATCTCTGTCCTTCCAATGCCCGCGATAATGCGGAGTGGCGCAGATCATACGCAAGCCGCAGTTCTTGGCGGCATCCAGCATGGCGAGGGAAATGCTGCGCGTGGCCGCGCCGTCATCCACCCCGTAGAGGATATGGGAATGCAGGTCAATCACGTTCGACGCCAACCGGGCGCGGGCGCTCGATTTGGATTTCCTTGCGATTCTCCGCCTGCGACTGGCTGTAATAGCGATAGTAATAATAATAATGCTCGCTGCCGACATCGGCGCAGTTGTTCATCACACAGCCGATGACACGGGCATTGGCCTTTTTGAGCTGTTCCATGGTCGCTTCCGCTACGGAGACCTGCACGCGGCCCGGTTGCAGCACGAGCATGGTCGCGTCCGCCTGACTGGCCAGGACGGCGGGCTCGATAAACGCGCCCATGGGCGGCGTGTCGAAGATGATCACATCGAAGAGCTTGCGGGCGGTCTCGACGAACTTCTCGAAGCGCTTGCTCTGCACCAACTCTGCCGGGGAGAGAACCTTGCCGCCCGTGTCGAGGATATACAGACCCTCCTGCTTGGTCTCGGCGATGGCGTCCTCCAGACTGTAATCGCCGCTCAGCACCTGCAAGAGCCCGTTGCCCGGACGCTGGCGAAAGATGTTCGCGAGGTTCGGGCGGCGGTAATCCGCTTCCACCAAGAGCACGCTCTTGCCCGCTTCCGCGAACGCGACGCCCAAAAACGCGACGATGGTGCTCTTGCCCGTGCTGGCCGAGGGACTGGTGACGACGAGGGTCTGGATCTTTTTGTCCATCGCCGCGAACTGGATATTCGCGCGGACGGTCTTGATGGCCTCGCGCACGGAACTGCGGGTGTTGCGATATTTGTCTACGATATTTGCCATGTTGGATTCCTTTCAAAGCGGACACAGACTGTTTCATTGAAATTATACGCGAAATGGGGGCGAGATTCAAGTGTAAAAGAAAATTTGCATGGAACTCTGCTTTATGCTATTATTACGAATTATTTTCGCGATAAATTTTGCTTGACATAATCGACGTAAAGATGTAGTCTACAGGCATGTGAAGGGGGCTTCCATTATGCCACTATTGGAACTGAAAGATGTACGATTTTCGTATGACAAGGCCGAGGTACTGCGCGGCGTTTCCTGTTCGTTTGACGAGGGCGGGCTGAGCGCGATTATCGGCAAGTCGGGCAGCGGCAAGTCGACCCTGCTCGCGCTGATGGCCGGGATTGAGACGCCTGCGTCCGGCGAGGTGCTGTTTCGCGGGGAGGTGGTTGGCAAGAGCAATTTGCTGGCCTACCGCCGTAAGAATATCTCGGTGATTTATCAGAATTTCCGGCTCTTTCCCTTGATGACCGCATTGGAGAACATTATGTACCCGCTCGAATTGCGGCATATGCCCGCGAAGCAAGCGAAGGAACGCGCGATTGAATGCATGGAAGCGGTGGATTTGTCGCTCGACTATGTGAACCGCTTTCCGTCCATGCTCTCGGGCGGGGAGCAGCAGCGCGTGGCGATTGCGCGCGCGCTGGCGGCGGAGACGCCCTTGATTTTGGCGGACGAGCCGACGGGCAACTTGGACACCCAGAGCCGGGATATTATCATCGGCATACTCGCCAAACTGGCCCACGAACGGAATCACTGCGTGATTTTGGTGACGCATGACAGCGAACTCTTGCAGCACGCCGATGTGGTGCACCGCATGCGCGACGGGATCTTTGTGTTATGAAGCGGCATCTTTTACATAGTCTGCGCAGTGTTGTGCGGGCGCCTTGGAAGGCGCTGGTCTTCTTTGTTTTGATTGCCTGCGTAACGGCCATCCTGTTTCTGGGGCTGGGGGCGTATGCGGCGGGCAACCTCGCGATCGCGGAGGGTGACGCGAACTATGTGACCATCGCGGATTTTCAGTTTATCGGCGACAATTATCCCGACGCCTCCGTAGCCGACGAGGAGATTGCCGACGCGATTGCCGCCTTCCCCTGGGAGGAAGTCCGGCTTGCGCCGGGGGTCGTGTCAGTTGCACCCGCTTTGCGGATGACGGGCGTTACCATGAAATACACGACGCCGCGCCAGTGGTCACTTTCACCCTACCGCAACCATGTGGTTTTGATTTTATACTGCGTGATGCAGACCGATCACTACGGTGAAAATAAGTGGGCCTTTGTATTGGAGGAGGCGCTCTTCCCCTCCGATTTTCAGCCGGAGGACAAGAGCGCGTTCATCTTTTTGGATGATACCTATACCTATTCCGGTTTTGAGTTCCAGCGCGGGCATACCTATGCCGTCCTCGGCGATACGGTCATCTGGGGCATGGAGAGGATGGTGCGCTGTGTGAATCTTTATCAGATATCTGAGGCCACAGACACAGATACCCTCTCGGATGTTCTGGATATCACCGATTTCAAATATGAATTCCTCGCGGATCTGCCGCCCGATTACAAGAAGCTTGCAAACTTCCTCCTGCGTGAGAACTCGGGTCTGGATGTTATTGTCACGCACGATATGGTCGCCCTGCCCGAGTTTCACCAGAATCAGATCATAGGCAACAATGTGGGGCGCTGCAGCTTTACGGAGGAAGAGGTGGCAGCGGCGGCGAAGGTCTGCGTGATCACCAAGCGCATCGCAGGCATGACGGGGCTGGGCGTGGGCGATGCCTTCGATTTGACCTTGTACGAGCCCTCCACTGCCCTCATCGGCGGCCTGCGCGGCAGCGCGAGCGAGGACGTGACCTATACGATCATCGGGATCGTCGAGCCTTCCGAGCAGGAGATGTGGGGAAATATCTATGTGCCCGGCACGGCGGAGTCCTATGCGCTCGCCCGAACCAACGGCTATACGCTGGGACAGGCGGTGCTGCAAAACGGGCAGGGGGATGCTTTTACCGAATATATAGAACCCCTGCTGCCCGCGCGGGTGTGCGTGAACATCTATGACCAGGGCTATGCTTCGGCGGAGAAGGCCTTTTTATCCGCGATTAAGACGGGGGCCATCTTGGCTTTGGGCAGTTTGGCCGCATTTCTGATTGTGCTGGCGGTCTTCGGGCTCTTGTTTGCCTACCGCCAGCGGGAGAGCACGGATACGATGCTGACCCTCGGCGCGAAGAGCGCATGGGTGCGCCTGTATCTGTGCTTCGGTGCGGCGATTTTGGCGGCGCTGGCTTCCGCCGCGGGCGCGGCCCTCGGCTATTTCCTGTCGGGGCGACTGAACGAGCTGCTCTTTACCCGCGCGGTGAACCCCTGGGACTGCCGTTATTCCGATTCCGCGCTGGGCTTGCAGAAAGATTTCTTGCAGGCCGTGCCGGAGGTGCCGGTATATCTGTTCCTGCTTGTTATATTGGGCACTTTACTCTGCGCCATATTGTTTTTGCTCTTCTTCTCGCAGCGGGCGATCTCGATACGTATCAGCACCAGGAAGAAAAAGCGGCGCACGGGCGGGCATGTGCCGCAAAAGGAGCGCCGGAGCGTTGCCGCGCGCGGCGGGGCCTTGAAGTATGCCTGGCTTTCCATGACCCGGGGCGGTGCGGCACGCTTCCTGGTCAGTTTCGGGGCCTGTTTGGTATTGGCCGTCTTTGTCTGCGCGGTGCATACGGCCGCCGTACGCTTTGCGCAGCAGGAAGCACTGCTGTATGATGATACAATCTTAGAGGGCGCGTTTTCGAACTATCTGGGCAATTCGATTACAAACACCTCTGTGCAGCCCGAGAACGTGGACATATTGCGCGACTCGGGATTTATCCGCGGCGCGCGCATGGTCTCCCGCCCCACACCCGTCTATCCCATATTGACGCGCATGGATGATTCGTACTTCTGGGGTTGGTTTGAGCCGGATGTCTTGCGGTTTCAAACGCTCTTTTGGAATAAATTGATGCTGGTGAACGACCTTGCGGCGGCGCCCGAATTTGTGAACAGCAGCGCCGGGGCGCGCGTCAACTGGGCGGAGGGCTGGGACATGGAACGCTTTGCCGCGCAAACGCCCGAGAACCCCCGCGTTTGTCTGGTCTCCGAGCGTTGGATGCAGGGCCATACCATGACGGATGTGAACTCGTCAACCATTCCGTATTTCGTGAACGAAGACGGCGAGAAAGTGTTTGATGCGCTCGTGGATGAAGACGGTGCACTGCTGCCCTTCGAATTGTACCTGAACGTGTACGAGGATGAAGAGGGTGTATTTCAATACTATTTCATTGAAACCCCGAGCGGAGATCGATACATCTACCGGATGGTCGTCCCGGAACCTGTATATGTATCCTTCGGGTTCGGCACAAACCTGACGCTCGGTGCCTATATACAGGGCGAGCAGATGCTGTACAATGCAGAGATCGTCGGCAGTTTCAGGACGAGCGGCATTATGGACAATGTATATTTCCCGGCGGCGCAGCATCTGTCCCGGCCCATCCGGCGGACGGGCTATACGGATGACGGCTATTATATGGAATGGTATGACTACGAGCCCTTTCAGGATTCATACAACGGGGTGTATTTCACGCTGGAAAACGCGCGCGACTTGGACGCTTTCAAGGGCTTTCTGGCCGAGAACGGCTTCGGCTATCCCGGCATGCGCCGCGAACACGATTTTGTTTACCTCCACGACCGCGCGTTTTTGGAGACGCGCAGTGCTTTGGCGCGGCAAAGGAATTACTTGGAGAATATTTCGGTATTGCTCTATGGACTTTCAGTTGCCGTGAGTTTGTTTCTGGCGTATCTGCTGATTTCGGGCAGGCGGACGGAGCTGGCTTTGATGAAGAGCGTCGGGGCCGGGGGCTTGCGCATGTTCTTCTCATTCTTCTTTGAGCAACTCATGCTGGCGGCTTTGGCCGGTGCAGATGGGTTGCTGATTTGCTTTGCGATTTGGCGAGCGCTGCCTTTACAGGGTATGATGGGGATTGGCATTGTTTGCGCCTGTTATGTGCTGGGCTGTGCCGTGTCCATTGCCGCGCAGTGCCGAGTGTCGGTGCGGGCGCTGTTTACGGATGAATAAATATAAGGAGGAATTCAAAATGCCACTATTAGAACTCAAAGACGTACGGTTTTCGTATGACAAGGCCGAGGTACTGCGCGGCGTTTCCTGTTCGTTTGACGAGGGCGGGCTGAGCGCGATCATCGGCAAATCGGGCAGCGGCAAGTCGACCCTGCTCGCGCTGATGGCCGGGATTGAGACGCCCGCGTCCGGCGAGGTGCTGTTCCGCGGGGAGGCTGTCGGTAAATCCAACCTGCTCGCCTACCGCCGCAAGAATATCTCGGTGATTTATCAGAATTTCCGGCTCTTTCCCTTGATGACCGCATTGGAGAACATTATGTACCCGCTGGAACTGCGGCATATGCCCGCCAAGCAAGCGAAGGAACGCGCGATTGAATGCATGGAAGCGGTGGATTTGTCGCTTGACTATGTGAACCGCTTCCCCTCCATGCTTTCGGGCGGGGAGCAGCAGCGCGTGGCGATTGCGCGCGCGCTGGCCGCAGAGACGCCCTTGATTTTGGCGGACGAGCCGACGGGCAACTTAGACACCCAGAGCCGGGATATTATCATCGGCATACTCGCCAAACTGGCCCGTGAACGCAATCACTGCGTGATTTTGGTGACGCATGATAGCGAGCTCTTGCAGCACGCCGATGTGGTGCACCGTATGCGCGACGGGATCTTTGTGTCATGAAGCGGCATTTATTGCATAGCCTGCGCAGTGTTGTGCGGGCGCCTTGGAAGGCGCTGGTCTTCTTTGTTTTGATTGCCTGCGTAACGGCCATCCTGTTTCTGG
>Ga0123353_10002747_pt1 | contig 21955 bp, 18 predicted proteins | sample TergutLab28metaG_3_FD_92763 | JGI IMG/M metagenome (GOLD analysis project Ga0123353, IMG submission 92763) | Labiotermes labralis P3 segment gut microbial communities from Petit-Saut dam, French Guiana - Lab288 P3 | ecosystem: Host-associated > Arthropoda: Insects > Digestive system > Gut ... | reverse complement strand
GCGTTTTCGGTTTGAATATTCCATATCAGTAAAGCTTGTTTGGTTCATCGCAATACCACCTTTCCTTGGACTTATTATATCACATCTCAAGAAAATATGGTAGATTAAATCAGTGGTTACCTAACATATAAATTTCCCTTTTGCAAGACTGGAAAAAGTAACATAGATGTGTTATAATGTAGAGGATAATATTGGGGGAGTTGTGTATATGGACACGTTAATTGTGATTTTAAGCGTTTTATGTATTTGTACAGCGGCGCTCTTCGGACTTGGATACTACATGTTCGCTTTCGTGGTCGTCCGCCCGAAGCCAAAGGCAAAGAAGCCTGAAACTGACCTTGTCTACATACAGCGCGAGCAGAACCGCGAACGCGACAAAAAAGCGCTGCTTCAGCGTGAGCACGAGGATCTCTCCGTCAAAACCCATGACGGACTGACTTTGCGCGGTTGGTTTTTCCCCGGGAACGGGAGCGCGGAAAGCGCAAAACGCTTCCTGATTTTCTCCCACGGCCACAAATGCAACGGGATCGACGAATTCTCGCACATCGCGCCGCTGTATCTCGATGAGCTTGGGTACGGCGTCCTTATGCCGGATCACCGCGCGCACGGCCGCAGCGACGGCAAGTACATCGGGTTCAGCGTACTGGACAGCCGGGACATCCTGCTGTGGGTTAATTATCTCACAAAACGCTTCGGCGAGGACATCGAAATCGTTATGCACGGCGCTTCCATGGGCGCGGCAACCATTCTGCTTGCCAACCAGTCAGACGCTTTGCCGCCGCAGGTCAAGCTTATCGTCGAGGACTGCGGTTTTTCAAGCGCGTATGAGGAGCTGCGCTACAATGTCAAAATCATACTGAAATTCGACGCAAAGCCCGTTTTGGACGTTGCAAACATGTTTTGCAGGCTGTTCGCCGGTTATGACTTCCGCGAGTCTGACGCCTTGGGCAATATGGATAAATCGAAAAGACCGATCCTCTTCGTCCACGGCGCGGAGGATAAATACGTGCCTACGTACATGGGGCAGCGGATGTACGACGCCTGCACGGTCCCGAAAGACATTCTGCTGGTTGAAAAGGCTGTGCATGTGTTCAGCTATTACGAAGCGCCGGAGCTGTATAAGGCCAAGGTCAGGGAGTTTATTGAGAATCATATTTCGCTCGAGCGCGAATATAAAAAACCGCCCTGTCTCTAAGCAAGCGGTTTATTTCTTAAACTGATCTTTGTTGGAGGCGCACCGTCTATCGGCCGCGCCACCTTTTTTGGTGCCATGGAATACACAATCTTGCTGACCGTGTCTTTAGTATACGCTATATCTCCGAAAACGTCAAGCCGTTTCTTCAAAACACACAGGATAGCATATTTGCGGTCTTTTCAAGTGTTCTGACTATAAGAACCTGTATTCACAGGTTCTAAACAACGAACTCTCGCCTGCCTCAAGAGGTGGACGAGAGTTCACTTTTTTATTGATTGTATTGATATATGCCTATTTGCCCACAAATCGGATAATCCTCAGCTCAAACCCGCGCATCTCAAGCGTTTCAGAAGCCGGCGCAAGCGTCTCCTCCATCACGTTCACGCTCTCGGCCGCGCGGAGTCCCAACACGGACACCTCGCCGCTTTGGACAGTTTCACTGCTGTTATAGACGCGCAGAAGCAGTCCGTTGCCGTCCTCCGGGATTTTCACGGTTTCAACGATGATGTTTTCATTCGCGGATGTGATAAACGCCTCCGCCGGTTTGGCCGATTGACCGTCTGTAACGACTTGAACCGGGTTGCTCAGGAAGTACGCCTCGCGGTATGTATCGGCGCCAAGGGGGCCCTCATGGGGGTGAAGCGCGTATTCCAGGGTATGTTCGCCGAAATCGACGTTACGGCCGGGGCCGCCTCGTGGCGAGCGCACAAGGTTCATGTCAAGCATACCGTTTTTGCAGCGGAAGCCGTACTTGCAGTCGTTCAGCAGAGAGATGCCGAAGTCACCATCCGTGATATCGACAAACTTTTGCCCGCTGACCTCATATTGCGCTTTTTCAACGGAGTTATTCTCGGTGGTAGCGCGTTTGATATGACCGAATGGCACATTGAAGCTTGCCTCGCCGCCCGTCGTAAGCTCAAACCGCACGCGTAGCATAACCTTTTGCCCGCCGTGCCTGATCTTCGTGGAAAATCGCAGCAACGGAGATCCGTCGATCAGGCTGATCTCCTGCGTGACGACGTCCTCTCCCACCCGGTATTCGGCTCTGGCAAAGGCTTTCGCGCCATCCGTGCCGACGGAGAACGCCGTACACTTCGCTTGCTTGCGGCGCTTGTAGTAACGCGGGCGAATTTCCCAGCAGTCGCCATTGTCGCGGTACAGCGAAAAGACATTGAGCTTGCCCCGGGCCAGCTCCCTGCCGGTTTTCTTGTATATATACGATACGATTACGCCGTCTTTGAAAGTTACCTTGGCACAATCGTTTTCGATCACGTTGCTTTCGGCCTTTGCGCTGAACCGCGTGACCGGCGGGCCACTTTCGATGTCCGTGTCGCCAAAGGCCGGAACAGTGATATCGCGCCATACGCCGTCATACTGAATGAGGCCCTGATACGCAAAGCTGTTGAGGTTGACGGCCGCGCCGCCGCCATAGGTCTGTTTCAGCAGCTTTGAGATACCCTCCTCCAGCCTCCCCATCAAAATCTCGTATCGGGGGACGCATTCCTCATATACGCGGCTGATGGAGGAGCCGGGCAAAATGTCGTGGAACTGATACAGCAGAACTTCTTTCCAGATCTCTTCAAGCTCCTCAAGCGGAATCGGCAAATCCGCTTTTGACGCCTGCATAGCCGCCAGTATCTCGTAGTTGCGCAGCAAGAATTCACATTTACGGTTATATTTCTTGTTGCGGGACTGGGTGGTATAACAGCCCTGATGCTTTTCAAGGTACAGCTCTCCCTGATGCGTGGGATATTTTCCGCCGTCCTCAGCCGCCAGCTTGCCGAAGAACTCATGCATACTCGCCTGCGTGTACTTCGGCATACCTTTCAGGTCAGCCATACGCGCGCAGCGTTCATAGTGCTCAAAGCCCGGTCCTCCGCCCCCGTCGCCCAAACCGAACAGCGACGCTGACCGCCTTGATATCCCGCGCTCTTTATATTTCCTTGCGGCGCGCGTAATTCTGGCCGGAAGAGCCGCGGCTACATAGTTGTCCTCGGGCGGCAGATGCGCCAATACGCCTGAGCCGTCAAGGCTTTTCCAGTTGAAAGTTTGGTACGGGAATTCGTTCACGGAATTCCAGCTCATCTTCGGCGTCAGAAAATAGGGCGAATCCGCCAGCGCGCTCACCTGCGGGAGGCAGGCGGAATATCCGAAGCAGTCAGGCAGCCAGAGGATTCGCGGGTCGCTGCCAAACTCCTCGCGGAAGAACTTTTTTCCGTAATAGAACTGCCTGATCATGGATTCCCCGCCGATGAGGTTGGAGTCAGGCTCCACCCAGGTTGCGCCTTGAATCTCCCAGCGCCCCTGGCTATGCAGACGTTTCACATTTTCGAAAACATCGGGGTACCCGTCCTTGATCCATTGGAAAAGCTGCGCCTGCGACGCGCCGAACATCGCGCCGGGGTATTTGTCCAGATTCATAATTTGGCTGGAGAAAGTACGCGCTCCCTTGCGCTTGGTTTCGCGTATCGGCCACAGCCACGCGAGGTCCAGATGGGAGTGCCCCTGCGCGGTGAACTCAAATGTGTCCGGGTCGTCATTTTTAGCTTCCAGGTAGGGGATTAAAATACCGCGGTCCCCTGTTTTGAGAGCTTGCTTCACCGTTTTATAAAGCCCTTTCATGTACTGATCGCGCTTGGCGCCGTCATACACGCTCATCAGCACGTTGCAGTCGTAATACAAGGAACGCTTCTCAAAATCACAGCGGGCAAGGCACATACGGCGTATGATGGCTTTCACTTTACCGCTGACATAGTAGTTGCCGAGCAGGTCGTTGTTCGCCGCGTCGATCCAAAAGTCAATGCGGCCGTTCCCGTCCGTCAGCCCGTTGAGCGACACAACCATCTTGCCGCCTATGCTCTGCCGGACGTCCGAAAAGCTGGCGTAGGACGTAATGCCCTGCACAACCTCGCCCTTTGTGTTGACAATCAGGCCCTCGCCCGAAACATCAACCAGCAGGCAAAGCGCGGGGTCGGCCGGATCAACGCCTTGCGGCACCTGCCCCGTGACGTGCATCCAGGCGCAGCCAAAGCGCAGGGGCGTCCACAGGTCGCCCAGTCGCACGGTCATATGCTCTCCGGTTTCACGCTCGCTGAAAGGCACAGGCTCATCCGTGCGCCAAAGCTCGCAGCTCAGTCCACAGATTTCCTCATAGCAGCCAAGGAAAAGGCGGTAGTTTTTGCGCTGCATGCGCTGCCTCCCGATCCAGCGGTGCGGCGGCCAGGAATTTTGCAGCATGGTCAGGTTGAGAAAAATGTTCTCCATCGTCTTTGCAACAAGTTCAAACATAAAATTTCCCCTTTCTTATATGTTTAGCTTTTATTTATAACAATATCCGCCATTTGCCTGAGCTGCCCCAGCGTCAATTCTTGATCATTGTCCGGGAATAACAGCGCGGCGGCGATTCCCCTTAAAATATTCGGGCACGCTATCCCCTGCTCTTCGCACATGGCGGCCGCGCCGAACAAGCGGTCGTTTCCGGCCAGCTTGCGGGGAAGGTCACGTCCCACGCGGGCAACCGTATCACCCAGCTGCCGGTTACCGAACCGCAACAGCAAATCTTCAATATGCAAGCAAACGCCGCTTTTGTCCGCGTTATAGCGCCCGCACAAAGCCCTGCCGCTTTCCAGCATCGCACGGCGCACGGTTTCCCGTATATACGGATCGCCGACCGCTTCCCAAATATACGCGTATCCTCGCTGAAAGCCCAGATAAGCGGCGGCCGCGTGCCCCATGTTATGTATATACAGCTTACGCTCTACATAAAAGTCAAACGGCGAAAAAGGCTCAAGCCCCTTGACCTGCGGAATCTCCCCCTTGAAAGCCGCGCGGTCCGCCGGAAGCTCACCGTATTCCTCCACGCAGACGCGCAGCGGGTCACCGGCCCGCAGTTCCTCTGTCTGAACCGGCACCATGCGTCCCACGGACGTCTCTACCAAGCCTATGTTTTCTTCAAACCACGCGTTTGTATAGGCGTCCGGCCTTTCTGAAAGCAGCTTTCGCATATATCGGCTCGCGTTCAGCAAATTCTCACAGATCAGGATATTGAGCGGCCCACAGTTTTCTTTATAACGCCGCGCTATCCCCGCCGCCAAAGGTCCCGCGATCAGGGGAAGCGCGTTCACGCCCACAGCAGTCGCCATGACGTCCGCCTGCGCGATCTCCCGGGCCGCGGCGTCTATATCCCTGCCGTTTACGGCCCGGACGTTCGTCACGGATTCCTCCCGCCAGCCCTCATCCAGCAATTCCCGCACGGGATATTCCCCCCTGCGGTTCAGCGCAAGGATCAGCGTTTCATCCACGTCGATAAAGCAAATTTCATAGCCGGATCGCGCGAACAGCTGGCCGATAAAGCCACGGCCGATATTTCCCGCCCCATATATTACCGCTTTTCCCATATTTACAATCATTCCTTATAAGCTATCGTCCTGAAAGCCATACCGTTCAGCCATTTCCCACAGCGCTTTTTCCGTGCGCAGGCCCTCCGCCGCGCCCCTTGCCGTCAAGCACGCCGCCGCCGCCGCGGAAGCCAGCTTCAGGGTTTTCGGCAGCGGCATTTCCTTGTACGCCCCGTACAGCGTCGCGGCGCAAAAGGCGTCTCCCGCCCCGGTTTTCCCTTTGATTTCAGCTTTCGGGAGATTCAGGGAGGTTTGTGTAAAATAATCCCCCTGTTTATCCACGGCGAAAGCCCCCTCCGGGCAGTGTACGACCGCCCACTCCCGCACGCCCATCGCTTTCAACGCGCGGCAAATAGGCTCCATGTTTTTCCTCAGCAGATTTCCGCTTCCGTCCCTGCAAGGGATGTTCACCGTCTGGGCGGCTTCTATCTCATTTATGATACAGTAATCGGCATATTTCAGCGCGGGCGGCATCAACCGGTTGAAACGTTCTCCCTGTTCGCTTACTACGTCTATGCTCGTTTTAAATCCCATATTCTGTGCGTCACACAGCACTCTTGCCAGCGCCGTACCGTATTCGCTGTCCGGCTGATCCAGAGAATCCAAAAGGAGGATATATCCAAAATGCAGAATATCCGCCTGTATTTGACGCAGCGGAATATGCTCCGGGCAAAAAGCCGCGTTCGCGCCCCGGTAATGGAAAAAAGTGCGCTCCCCGCCCCCGCTTTGATCCATTACGTCAGTGAAAGAGGTACTGAGCGCGGGATGCGTCCCTATATGGGAGGAATCAATCCCGGCACACTCCAGCGCCTTTCTGATGTATTCTCCGTATTCATCTTTTCCCAAAAGTCCTACCGCTTCCAAATGAAAAGCCGGATCCATTTTCGCCAAATCCATCAGGCAGTTTGGTACAAGTCCGCCTGTTGTCTGCGATACGCTTCGTACAGTCGCCAGATTTCCCGCCTGCGGATAGCTGTCAATTTCCTTGATCACATCCACAATCAGGTTCCCCAAACACGCAATGCCTCTGTTCATATCCTACAGCTATCCTTTCGCTCAGAACCTGTTTAGTATCTCGCCGTGAGCAAAATTTTGAGTAAAATTAGGTGAGATGCAAGGAAAAAAGCGCAGAAATAATTTGTTTATTTCGAGGCTTGCTTACAAGCCTCTGCATTTATTGACGCAACAGATCGCCTGATTTTACCAAAAGGTTGCCGCGTGGGAGATACTAAACAGGTTCTCAGGCTTCCATCCTTTTGATAGACGGATCGGTAAACACATCGGTTTCATCCGTGCTTTTCGTTGAAAATTCGGAGATCACGGCGCCGTCTTCCCCCGCCTGGAACCAGTGTTTGGTATCGGGGTAAATCGTATACTGTTCCCCCGGGCGCAGTACGATTTCACGGAACACGGTATATACGCCGGCAGGTGACCTCGGATCAACAGCCGTATGCTCGCCCTCCACATACAACCGCACAAGTCCGTACCGGCAGCGGAAAGTCTCCTCTTTCCCCGGCATACCTCCCGCGCCTATGTGCCGGTGCTCCGGGCAAGTCTGGTAAGGGAACAGCACCATTTCCTTAGCGCACACACGCTCCGTATTGACGTAGGTGACAATTCCCAACCCGGTATTTTTTAAATCCCCCTGTCCGAAATCCGCCACCTCCATGTTTTCTTTCTCCGAATCCGTCAGCACTACACCGGCCTTTTCATAAAGGCGAACGGCGGTTGCCCGCGCGGCGGCCTTTTCTTCTTTTGACAGCATGGCTTATCCCCCATTGCGGTTACTTAATTTGATAAAATAATAATAGCATAACAAATTCTAATTTTCAATATCAAAAAATATTTATCGCGGAAATTTTTTTGTTTTTTTATTGAAACCCGCCGCTGATTGTGATATAATAAACTATACAATGTATAAGGGATGACTCTCACTTTTTGTGAAATCTATTTTTTTGGAGGTTTTGAACAATGTTTTGCAAAAATTGCGGTGCACAGCTGAACTCCGGCGCGTATAACTGCCAAAATTGCGGCGCGCCAACGGGCTTGCAGCCCCCGATCTACTGTCAGAATTGCGGAACGGCGGCCGCGCCGACGGCGGTAAGCTGCCAAAACTGCGGCGCTCCGCTTCAGAACAGCATGAATAACCCGAACGCGAAATCCAAAATCGCCGCCGCCGTGCTGGCGTTCATTTTGGGCGGTTTGGGCGTACACAACTTTTATCTGGGATTCAAGGGCAAAGCCATCGCGCAGTTGCTGATTTCAGTTTTGAGCTGCGGTTTCTTAAGTATTATCAGCATAGTTTGGGCTATTGTCGAGGGTGTGCAGATTCTGACCGGTTCCATTTCGGCCGACGCGAACGGCGTCCCGCTGGCGAATTAGAGCTTCGGAACGCGGAATTCAAAATTAGAGCTACATAACACAAAAAAGCTTCTTTGGCATTTTGTCCAAAGAAGCTTTTTGGTCATACTATTCTAATTATTTGCCGTAGCCCCATGCCCATCCAAACAGGCAAACATAGATGAGCCACTGCCACCATGAGAAGCCGACATTGACCGTGCACGTTTTTGTGAAGCCCCCGTCGTCGGTCGTCACGGTGATTTTCGCCGTGCCTCTGGCGTTTGCCGTGACCCTGCCGTTTGCGTCAACCGAGGCTGCCGCCGGGTTGTCGGACGTCCATTTTATCCTCTGGTCCGTCGTGTTCGCGGGGACTACCGCCGCGATCAGGGCTTCCGACTCCTGATAGTTAAGCGAAAGCTCTGTTTTGTTCAGCGTCACACCGGATGCCCTCATAATCGAAACAGTCACGACGCAAGAATCTGTAAACCAGCCGTCATTCGTTTGCACCGTAATCGTGGCGGTTCCCGGCCCCACCGCCGTTACAAGCCCGGTCCGGCTGTTTACCGTGGCCACGCCGGGGTCTTTAGACTCCCAATACACCCCTTTGTCTCTGGCGTTCGCGGGAGTTACCATAGCTGTCAGCTTCTTGGTCTCGTTGACGTAGAGAGCGGCCGCAGTCGGACTGAGCGTAACGCCGTTAACCGGCGGTAACGTGGTGTCAACCTTGTAGACGTCGAGGAAAGAGGTTCCGTATGTCAGCGTGACGGCGCTGCCGTTGCCTTTATCCCTGATTCCCGTGATTTCCACAGTGAAATCACCGACAAGGCCTTTTATGAACTTGTCCGCGCCGATATTGAAGCTGATGTTCGGCCCGTAGCCCGGCAGCTGGCCCAAATTCGTGTTTGTATCCACGTAGAGGAACGGTTTGTCCGGCGCTGTATAAACATTCGCCGAGGTCAGCGTGAACACCGCGCCGTCCGACACCCTCGTCATTTTGACGGTGACGTCGTTCACGTTCGCGATATAGCACTTGTCGGGATTCAGCATAACGCTCCAGGGATCCTTCACGTCGAAAACCTTTGCCGGCATATTACCCGAAGGCGGCCAGGCGATAAAGTCGTAAGACGCGGGCCAAAAGAGAGGCTCCGCGGCCATCAACGAATCGTCATGAACAACATCGGCAGTGAAATAAGTGAATTCACCGTTCCGTGTCTCTACCTGCCCGAAATCCGTATATTGAAGCGTGGGCTTCAAAAACCATCTCCTGTGGGGCACGGTTGTAATGTTGACGCGGTTGTGCGGGTCGTTCGGAAGCCCTGAAAACTCGGAGAAGCAAACATCGATAAAAGCCCTGAACGCCGCCGAGCGGGTCGGGAAGATATCGCTCTTGCCTATGTTGCTGTGCTTTGTGGATTCAAACGCCTTGTTATACGTATCAACGCTCATTCCGCTCGGGCGCGGCGAATACTCGTGATTCAGCTGGTTGATCGTGGCCAGCAGCAGCGCGCCGTACTGCGCGTTGTAATCCTCACGCTTCAATTCGGGAAGCCGCGCGGCATAGCGGTAGAAATTCAGGTAGGCAAGTGCGTATTTCTTATAATCGTCATTGAGTCCGACCAACGTATTGGGCGGAACAGGGCCTTCTTTGTTGGTGTAGATGTTATCCCCACCCGCAAACTCCTGCGAAACCGCGAACCATCTGTCCGCGATCTGCTTGTCCGTGGGCGCGGGGATGTCTTTGTTTCCGCTTACGCTTCCGATAGCCGCCGCCGTCGCCACAGCGTCGCCCGCCGCCTGAGCCACGGACGCCCTCGCGCCGAAGTCCTTGCCGGCCGGACCAGCCGCCAGCCAAACGCCGTCCGCCGCGTCAGAGCCGACCGCCGCAACCGCCGCAGCAGTCAGGCACGGTACGGCGATGAGCGCGCAAAACAAAGCGCAAAGGATTACTGATAATATTTTCTTCATCGTAATTCCCCCATTTAATAATGTGATGTATACATAACTAAGAACGCAGGTTCCAATTATATGTATACATTATTATACCAAGAAATCAGCCATAACACAAGTACTTTTTTCACTTTGTCGCTTTTCGCTATTTTATATCATATATTTTGTTTATTTTTTACAAATGACGGCAGTTCTTTCTGCGTTGTATCCGCCCAAATCACAATGAGCGTCCCCTGCCCTACCCGCACAGACGCCGGCGCCCCCGTAAACTCGTTGCTGACGCCGAGGGGAAAGCTCATGTCAAGCTCCGCGCCGTTCAGCGGGTACCTGAGTTCCGCAAGAGACACGCCCCGTGCATTTTCGCCGTGGCAAAACACGGATACCGTACCTCCGTATCCCGCCGGGAAGCACAGCGTGCCGTCCCGCACAGCCGTAATCACACAGTCACGGTGAAACAAAAATCCAGCCGCCCCCCTCTCCGCGAGGTATGACAGAACGTGGAGATTGGCAAGCGTGTGGTCGAGCCGCCCGCCTGCCCCGCCGTGGATATGAAACGCGTCAAAACCGCGCGACAGGCCCTCCCGCGCGGCGAGCATCATGTCAGTGTCGTCCTTTTGGGCAGGATGCCGGATCGTTTCTATGCCGGCGGGCAAATCGGAGCTGTCCAAGGAATCGAAGTCGCCTAGGAGCAGGTCAGGGCACAGACCCAAAGACACGAGCGTGTTATAGCCGCCGTCCGCCGCGATGATAAAGCGGTTTTCGGGCAGCTGAATGCTGGCGGGGTCGAATTCACCCGCGCCGAAGATGCAGCAGATTTTTTGCATAGGCGTTGTTTCCTCCATAGTTGTACCCCTCCGGCACTGCGCGCCGCCTCCCCTTGCAGGGGCGGCTTGTTTTGAGCCGCCATCAAAGCCTCCCCTGCAAGGGGAGGTGGCACACAGTGCCGGATGGGTTAAGAACCTGTGTTCGTATGGATACGCACAGGTTCTGAAAATTCAAAGTCAATACAAAAGTCTGAAAGAGATTAGACCTCTTGCGAAATTGTGAGAGAGTGTGTTGGCGAGGATTTTTTCGTCCTCGCAAGGCAAAAAGCGCAGAAATAATTTGTTTATTTCGAGCATTTTTAACGCGGCGAGGGCGGAAAAATACCGCCAAAACACCGCTCATCAATTTCGCAAGAGGTCTATTATTATTTTATAAATTTTACGTGATTCCAATGCTCGGGATACATCTCCCGATACTTCGCCGCCGCAAACCGCGTATCAATGAGCGCCACAAGCCCCTTGTCGTCCTCGCCGCGTATCACGCGCCCGGCCGCCTGAAGCACCTTGTTCATCCCGGGAAAAACATACGCGTAATCGTATCCCTGTCCGTTTTTGCGGTTGAAATAATCTTTGATCAGGTTCTGGCGCAGGGACAGCTTCGGCAGCCCCACCCCGACGACGACCGCGCCGTACAGCCGCTCGCCTTTTAAGTCGATGCCCTCTGAAAATATGCCGCCCAATACGCAGAAGCCCAGCAGCGTTTCCGTGTTTTCCGCCGAAAACCGCTCCAAAAAGCGCGCCCGCGCGTCCTCGTCCATGCTGTTGTCCTGCAAGATCGTTGTTATCCCCGGATACCTCTCGCAAAACTCCGCGTACACCCTGCGCATGTATTCGTATGACGGGAAAAACACCATGTAGTTCCCCGGTCTGCGCGACACGGCGTCATAGACCGTCTCCGCGATGGGCGTTACGCTTTTTTCACGGTCGGCATATTTTGTGGAGATGCCGGTGTGAGCCAGAAGCGTCAGGTTCAACGGGTCAAAGGGCGACGGCAGAGCCAGCATGTAATCACCATCCGCGCCGCCCAATATCTCGCGGTGATAGTGAAGCGGCGTCAGCGTCGCGGAAAACAGCACGCTCGCCCGGGCTTTGCCGAGCTTCTCACGGATGATGGCGGACGGGTCAAGGCAGAACAGCGTGGCTGCCGCATCGCTTTTGAAAAATTCAGTTATACTGACGTAATGCTCATCGTACATCTCGCCGACGCCGATGTACGCGGACGCCTCAAAATACAGCTCCAGCACGTCATTCAGCAGCTCATGGGCGTTATGCCGCTCAAGCTCGAACCATTCCTCGCACGCGGCGGTAAACTGGCGCACAAGCTCAAGCAGATCCGAATCCAAGTCAAAGCTAATCCGCGGCTCGGGAAATTTCGGCGCCGATTCCTGCTCGGGCGCCACGTTTCGGCTAACGGTGTCTGCCGCTTGGGCGCTTAAATGTTTGCTAATATTTGTAATGGACTTTCGAAGCTTTACGGCGGCGGCGTTTTTATCCTTGAGCCGCCTTTTCAGCCCGTTATAAGTCGATTTTTTCACTGCGGCCGTATACATATCCCGCACGCGGTCGGCCAGGTTGTGCGCCTCATCGATGAGGAAAACGTAGTCTCCGGCAGGCTCGTCCCCGCCGAAAAAGCGGTGCAGATACGCGGCGGGATCAAACACATGGTTGTAGTCGCCGACGACCATGTCGCACCACAGTGTAGCGTCCAGCGCAAGCTCGTGGGGACAGACCCGGCGCTTTTTTGCGTACTGCGTCACGGTGTCCGGCGTGATGATGTCGTTTTCGGTGATAAGCGCATACAGCGCGTCGTTCACGCGGTCAAAGTGCCCCTTCGCGTATTCGCAGGAGTCGGGATTGCAGGCCCTTTCCTCTAAAAAGCATATCTTATCCTTGGCGCGCAGGGTCACGGATTTAAAGCGCAGACCCTTTTCCGTCATCATGCGCACGGCCTCCTCGGCCACGGAGCGGGTGACGGTTTTGGCCGTGAGGTAGAATATTTTCTCCGCCTTATCCTCACCGATGGCTTTCACCGCCGGAAAGACGGCGGAGATCGTTTTACCGATGCCCGTCGGCGCCTGCACGTACAGCTTCTTCCGCGCCGCGACGGTGCGGTAGGCCGCGACGGCCAACTCGCGCTGACCCTTGCGGTACTGCGGGAACGGGAACTCAGTCTCCTTGATCGTGCGGGTGCGCAGCTCCTTCCAGTCACGTTCCAGCCTGAGCCAGAGCGCATAACGCTCCATCAGATCCTCGAAAAAAGCTTCCAGCTCTGCGGCTGAGTACGCAAACCTGTGCCGCGCGATTTCCCGCGTTTCGGTCTGGTAATATGTCAATTGCAGGGTTATCTCATCGGGCGGGGTCTGCGTTTGGCGCATCAGCATGACCGCATAGCATTTGGCCTGAGCCAGGTGCAGCTCGCGCTGATCGTAAAAGCGCTCAAGGGGCAAAGACGTCGTCTTGATCTCGTCGATCACGAAAGAGCCGTCCTCTTGCGTAATAACGCCGTCGGCGCGGCCATACAGAACGGCCGGGATGCCCGCCAACAGCAGCTCCGTTTGCAGCGAAACCTCCGCGCGGTAATCCGCGCCCATCTCCCGCTGGAGCTTTTTGTGTATCCGCATGCCCTCAAGCATGGAGGAGGGATCGGCGAAACGGCTGTCTATGTCGCCGCCGCGCATGACGTGCTCGACGACTTTTCTGACGGAAAGCCTGATGGCGTCCGTGGCAATCCCCTCCTTTTTCTTCACGTTTATAGTATATCATACACCAAGCGCTGTAAAATGTCAAAAAAATAGTATTCCTGTCGTTCTGCCGTAATAATCACGTAATATTTTTGAAATAATCACGTAATTTTTTTTGTTTTACTATTGACACATTTTTCTTTTACTTGTATAATATATTATAATAATTGGTAATTGAAAGGGGACGGTTACTATAAAACATTCTTACCTTGTAAAACTGACCGCCATATGCTTGGCTCTCGTGCTCACGCTCACAGCCGTTTTTGCTCTGCCAACCGTTTCGGCGAATGACGATCTCCCGCCGCCGGACGAATCAACAACAGACGAAGCGGTGACAGACAACGGTGCGGACGACAGTACGGGCGAAAGTGGCAACCCGTTAGACCCGCCAGATAAACCTGCGGGCGCAAGCGACCTGGGAATCTATCTAATAAACCGGCCGATACTCTTACTGAACAAATACACGTTCTTCCAGCTTGAGGTAACCACGCTTCTGGGCAGCAGCGTGGATGTCGTTTGGTCGAGCGGTGATGTTTCCATCGCGACGGTTGACAAAAACGGCTACGTTAAGGGCATCGACAACGGCACGACAACCATATACGCCAAGTCGAGCGACGGAACGCTGCTCGCCCAATGCAGGGTCACGGTCATAACACTCTTGTGGCAGTGGGCGGTCGATTATATTTTGTCCGGGCTGCGGTGGCTCATCGAGTATATTTTGTTCGACTGGCAGCTTGGGTTGTCGAATTTGGAGTTAAAGTTAGACTTGGACTTCTTGAGACCTGAGCTGTAAAAAGTGAAAAACAACGTGCCTGCCGCATTTTTTGTGCGGCAGGTGCTTTTTAGTGGTTTTTTTATCATAAACCGATTGAATTTCTTTTTAATTTGTGATATATTATTATTTGGTTAATATTTTAGAATCTGTGTTCATATGGAGGTGCGCGGGATTGGCGAGGGCTTTTTTCGCCAATCAAGGAAAAAAGCGCAGAAATAATTTGTTTATTTCGAGGCTTGCTTACAAGCCGCTGCATTTCTTGACGCAGAGTGGCGGAAAAAGACCCGCCTAGACCGTGCGCATCCATATGAACACAGGTTCTCACACTTCAAAAAAGGGGGATTTACTTTGACCGACAGCAAAACCATGGCGTACATAAACATGTTCGCGGTACTCGGGACGCTCGAAAATCTCTGTGAGCTTGACGAAAAAGCGCAGGAGATTTTGAAAGGCGTCAAACCTGTGTCGATCGGGTTCTCCGTCAAGGGCGGGCCTGAGGCGACGATTAAATTCGAAAACGGCAAATGTACAGTGACGGAAGGCTGCTCAAGCTGTAACATCAAGCTCCCGTTTTCGTCCGTTGAGAAGTTCAACGGCCTGATTGACGGCACGGTCACGCCGTTCCCGTCCAAGGGCTTCCTGAAAATCGGATTTCTGCTTAAGAAATTCACTCCGCTGACGGACAGGCTGGCCGAAATCATGCGCCCGTCCGACGAGGCCATGCAGAATCCGGCTTTCTTCGAGCTTTCGACACGCCTGACGTTCTACACCCTCACCTCAGCCATCGCGCAGCTCGGCAACCACGATCCCATCAGCACGTTCAGCGCCTCCTGCATCGACGACGGCGACATCCAGATGTCCATTAAGAACGGCCCGAAAGCGAACATCAGGGTTCGCGGTCACAAAATGACGACGCTCAAGGAGTGTCAGGACGCGCCCAGAGCCGTCATGGAATTCGGATCCATGAAGCTCGCTTCCGACCTGTTCAACAACAAGGTCAACTCCCTTGTCTGCATCGGCGAGGGCTCGATCACCATGAGGGGCATGATTTCCATGCTCGACAACCTGAACAGAATGCTCGACAGAGTAGCTGTTTATTTGGCGTAAAGGAGGTAACGTGTAAATGAGTAAATTTCCTGAGTATAGTCACGAAAAGAGCCAGGAGTGGTTTCAAAGGGCTACGAAAGTTATTCCGGCGGGCATTTACGGCCACTTAGGCCCTGCGGAAGGTCTGTTCATCCCCGTCAGCAAGTGGCCGCTGTTCTCAGACAGGGCGGAGGGCACATACATCTGGGATGTGGACGGCAACAAGTTCATCGACTATATGTGCGCCTACGGACCCAACGTCCTGGGCTACGGCGACCCGGACGTCGACGCCGCCTTTAACGCGCAGAACAAGCTCGGCAACTGCCTGACTACCCCGAGCAAGGTCATGGTGGAGTGCGCAGAGTGTCTCGTCGATACCGTCGCGTCGGCCGACTGGTGCTTCTTCGCGAAAAACGGCAACGACACGACGCAGACAGCCGTTGTTACGGCCCGCGCGTTCACCCGCCGCAAGAAGATTATCTTCTTCAAAGGCTATTATCACGGCGTTTCCCCCTGGCAGGCAAAAAAGGACTACGCGGGCGTTTTGGAAGAAGAGGTCATGCACAACATCATCCTGCCGTGGGATAACATTCCCCTGCTTGAAAAAACTGTCGCGGAGAACAAGGATCAGGTCGCGGCTATCGTCGCGCAGCCTTACGATCACGGCAACTTCCACGACAACGTGGTTATGACGAATGAGTACTGGGCCAAGGTCCGCAAGATTTGTGACGACAACGGCATCCAGCTGATCATCGACGACGTCCGCTGCGGGTTCCGCCTTGACCTTGCCGGTTCTGACCATTACTTCGGCTTCAAGGCCGACATGATCTGCTTCTGCAAGGCGCTGGCCAACGGCTACAATATGTCCGCCTTGATGGGGCGCGACCACCTCAAGAACACCATCAGCGGTTTGTCCATCACCGGCAGCTACTGGCTGAGCGCCGCGCCTTTCGCCGCGTGTATCGCCACGATTGAGAAGCTTAAGAAGATCAACGCGCCGCAGATGTTTGACACGATGGGCACAAGGCTTGTCAACGGACTCGTCGTCGCCGCCAAGGAAAACGGCTTCGACCTCAAGGCGACCGGCAAGCCCGCGCTGTTCTATCTGCGCATCGCCAATGACGATTCATTGTTCCTCCATCAGGAATGGATCGCGGAGTGCGTGTCCAGGGGCGTTTTCCTGACCTCGCACCACAACCACTTTATGAACGCCGCCATGACCGACGAGGATATCAACCATACGCTTGAGGTTGCGGACGACGCGTTTAAGGCGGTTAAGAAGAATCATCCCGAAATTTAGATGCTAGACGCCAAACATTAGATTTTAGACGCGGTAGGATAAAATTGTGCGTGAAATTATCGCGTCTAATATCTACAATCTAATATCTAACATCTGGAATGGAGTGAAGCATCATAGAAAAAATCAAAAGACTGCTATCGGTAATCCTCGCGGCGGCGCTGTTGATTGGCGTTATGTCGATCTCTGCATTCGCGATGCCGCTTTATGTTAAGGTATCGGACGATAAGACGATCACTCTGGAGGTTGAACCTACCGACGTAATCGACAGCATCAAGGCAAAGATACAGGAGAAGGAGGGCGTACCTCCCGACCAACAGATACTCACTTTCGCAGGCGAGACGCTGGTGGGTTGGAAAACACTCTCCGACTACAACATCCAAAAGGAATCGACGATAATCCTGACGGTCAATTCCGGCGAAGAGCCTGGCGAAGAAGAACCCAACGAAGAATGTCCCGCCGCTTCAGTCGGAGGGTTCATTTCCGCACTTCTCGCGGGCATCACGCGGGGAGACAATTTGTTGCTGGATTGGCTGCTCGACATCATGTGTTACCTTGGGAATCTAATGATCACGTACATCAGAAATCTTTTGACCGCCGCATAAAAAAATCATGTCGCGCACTTCACCTTACCACATCTAATATCTACAGTCTAAAATCTAAAATCTAGTATTGGAGGAGTAACATTGGCATTAACAAAACAGGAATGGCTCGCGCTTGAAAAGAAAGCCCACGAGTTGCGCCGTCTCTGCCTGGACACCACGTTTTGGGCGGGCAGCGGTCATATCGGCGGCGGAATGAGCGCCATGGACGTTATGACCGTCCTCTACCACAAGTACCTCAACATCAAGAAAGACGATCCCAACTGGGCCGACAGGGACCGTTTCGTCCTCAGCAAGGGCCACGCGGGAGTCGCGTACGCTCCCCTGCTCTGCGATTTCGGCTACAACGACATGGAGCAGCTCAAGACTTTCAACCTCACCAACTCGAAAATGGGCATCCATCTCGACGCGAACAAGGTCGTCGGCGTGGACGCTTCCACCGGCTCTTTGGGTCACGGTATGCCGATAGCCGTCGGAATGGCTTTTGCCGCGAAAGTACTGGGCAAGGATTACATGACCTACTGTCTCACCGGCGACGGCGAGCTTGACGAGGGCTCCAACTGGGAAGCCGCCATGACCATCAACCACTTCAACGTGAATAACCTTGTAACCATCGTTGACCGCAACCACAACATGATCGACGGCAACACCGAGGACATCATGAAGCTTGAGCCGCTGGCCGACAAGTTCACGGCGTTCGGCTTTAACGTCATCAAGGTTGACGGCCACAATATCAAGGAGCTGTGCGACGCCCTTGACATAGCCGCCGCGAACAAAAATGGCAGCGGCAAGCCCGTCCTTATCCTGGCGGATACGGTCAAGGGCGCGGGCATCAAGATGATGGAAAACAACTACAAATGGCACTACGGCGCGATCGACGAAACGATGTACGAGCAGTGCAAAAGGGATCTTGACGCGTACTATCAGGCGAGAGTCGAGAGAGCGGAAAAGGAGGCGAACTAAATGGCTGGAGGATTTGTTTATACGGCGGTTGAGTCCACCGCCATGTCCACGGCGGAATATTACGGCAATACCTTGGCCGAGCTTGGCCGCGCACACCCGGAGATCGTCGCTTTAACGGCTGACCTCGCGGGTTCAACGAAAATCGGCGTTTTCCAGCAGGAATTCCCCGACAGGTTTTTCAACGTCGGCATCGCGGAGCAGAATATGTTCGGCATCGGCGCAGGCATGGCGAAAGCCGGCTGCGTACCGTTTATCTCGACGTTTTCCGTGTTCGCGGCCCTGCGCAGCGCCGATCAGCTGCACACGGATATCTGCTATCAGAACGTCAACGCGAAAATCATCGCGACTCACGCGGGCACGTCTTTCGGTCAGGCAGGCTCGACCCATCACGCCATCGTGGACCTGGCAGTCGCCCGTTCTCTCCCGAATCTCGTCGTAATCTGCCCGGCAGACGGCGTCGAAACCGCAAACGCGGTCAAGGCGGCGTATGAGCATCAGGGACCCGTTTTCATCCGCATCAACCGCGGCTTTGACCGTGTGCTGTACGCGGACCCCGACTACGGCTTCGAGCTTGGCAAGGCCGTCGAGCTGCACGAGGGCACGGATATCACGGTTATCGCGACCGGCTCCTGCGCGTTTCAGGCGCTGCAAGCCGCAAACTTCTTAGAGGGCGCGGACGGCTTAAAGGTGCGCGTGCTTAATATCCACACCATCAAGCCCATTGATAAAGAAGCTATTCTCAAGGCCATCAAGGACACGCGCCGCATCATCACCGTCGAGGATCACAGCGTCATCGGCGGACTGGGCGCGGCGGTCGCCGAGATCATGGCGGATTCCGGCATGGCGTGCGGATTCAAGCGCCTTGGCCACCCGGATCAGTTCGCGCCTATCGGCCTGCATGAGGATATTATGTCCATCATCGGCATTGACTCAAACGGCATTATCGAGGCAGTGCGCGAGACGATGGGCAAGGATTTTGAGCAGGACGATAATTGGGAAGATGAGGTGTAATTATGTTGCACACAAAAGAAACCCTCTACGCAAGTAAAATATTTTTCAACGCCGCGCTGCCGCTGGTGAAGGTCATCGCGACCGACGTGCCGTCGCTTAAAAGTCAGTTCGACAAGCTGACGGGCGTCGTCCAGATCAGCGCCCTCGACCCCGATACGGCGGGCGGCAAGGTGGCTACGTCGTTCGAGATCACGCAGGGCGAGTGGAACGTGGTTTTAGACTCGGTACACGAGTCGCCCGACGTCGAGTTGCAGTTCAAGAGCCTGGAAGCCATGAACAGCTTCTTCGCGGGCAAGATGAGTTTGGGCACGCTGCCGAAAATGAAAGGCGTGTTCTCAAGCTTCGGCCTGTTCAAGGCGTTTTTGATGACGCTTCTGAAAATGTCCGGTCTGCTGGGCGCGAAAGAGCCGCCAAAGGACGAGGAGACGAAGATACTCCTGGTCAAGAGCTTCTTTTATCTGCTGTCAAGCGGCATCAGCCAGCTCAATAAGATGGGGCACGAGGGTATCCACGACTGGGCACTGAAAAGCCCCGACCGCGTGTACTCATGGGCCGTTGACGGCTATCCGCAGATATCCGCCTACCTCCGCGTGAAAGCGGGCCAGTCCCGCGCCGGACGCGGCGAGTACAAAAGGGCCATGCCGTTTTTTACCCTGCGCTTCAATAACCTTGACAGCGCTTTGGGCATCCTGCTGGATACGGACGACATGCTCGAGGCGCTGAAAGCCGGACGCCTGATCATGGACGGCGCGCCGGAATTCGGCGGGCAGATCGGCGGGTTCATGCTTGAAATCGCTGCGTTGGCAAAGTAACCAAAGGAGCAAAACAATGCAGCCTGAAATCATCACAAAGAGCTTTCTTCTTGCGGGCTTTAAGGCAGCCATTGACATAAGCGAAAAGCATTGGCAGGGCATGGACGACGTTGTAGCCGCGCTGAAGACTTCACTTGACAGCATCGGCGGCAAGCTTCAGCCTGTGCGCTTTATCGGCATGTGGGAGGCTGATCCCGCTGTGGACTACAGCAAGAAGAAAAATCATTCCAAGCTCATGTACTTCTACGGCGTCGAGGTGTCAGGCCTGGACGGCGTTCCGACAGGTTGCGTGACGAAGTCTTTCCCAAAAAGCGCGTTCGCCGTTTTTAAGGAACACGAGCATAACCCCACGGCGAACTACGAGCAGCTGGCCGCCAACGGCTATGTGCCTGACAAGGATTTTCAGGGGAAGTATGCGTTCGACATGGAGATCTTCGGCGTCATTGAGAAAGACGAGACAGCTTTGGAGTGGGACTTTGTTATACCAATTAAAACTTGAGGAGGTTTGCTATGAAATTATCCGACCTTGACATCAACGCCGCGTCCAAGCTCCGCGAAAGCTCAAATTTCGCGGTGCGCGAGATCAAGAAGGTCTGCAAAAACATCGGGCCACGCGCCCCCGGAACAGACAAGGAAAACGAAGCGCAGGACTACATTGTTAAAAACTGCGCAAGGTTCGCCGACACCGTCGAAAAGGAAAACTTCAAGCTCTCCCCCCGCGCATTTCTGGCGTGGCCGTGGCTCGCGTCGATACTGGTTTTCACTTCGGTCTGCCTGTTCCAGATCAGCAAAGCAGGGCTGTTCGGCCTCTCCCCCGCCGTTTATAAAGCGTTCGACGTCGTTTCGCTTTGCCTGGTGGTTTTAGTGCTCATATTCGTGGTATTCGAGTTCCTGTTTTACAAAAAGCTGCTCGACCCGTTTTTCCGCAAATCCACCTCCAGCAACGTTATCCTGACGAAAAAACCGACCGGCGAGGTCAAGCGCAGGATCATTTTCGGCGGGCACATCGACTCCAGCTATGAGTGGAGCTTTACCTATTGGGGCGGCGCGAAGCTTATCACGTCGGTCATCGCTTCGGCGGTCGCGGCGCTTGTCATGTGCCTTGTGATCACCGTGCTTAACGTCGCGGGTGTTTTGGACGGCGGATGGCTTCTACTGCTGTGCCGGATCCTCATGGGCGTCGCGGCGGCAGTCTGCTTTGTCGGCATTTTCTTTGAGAACGGCAAGGTGGTCGTCGAGGGCGCTAACGACAATCTTACGGGTGTTTTCGGGTCCATCGCCGTTTTGCAGTTCATGAAAGAAAACAACATCCGGTTCGAGAATACGGAGGTTGTCGCGATCTCCACGGGCGCGGAGGAATCCGGCCTGCGCGGCGCGAAAGCATACGTAAAGGCCCACGCCGACGAGCTGAATAAGGTCGAGACCGTGTTTGTCGGTATCGACACCCTGCGCGACTATGACCACATGGGCGTTTACAACCGCGATATGACCGGCACAACCAAACTCGACCCGCAGGCCGCCGCGCTGCTCAAGGAGGGTTCAGACCTTTCCGGGCTTGACCTTGAGTATAAGGTATGCTTTTTAGGCTCGTCCGACTCGGCGGCCATGCAGCAGGGCGGAGTGCGCTCGGTGACGCTCGCGGCCATGGATCCTGCCCCGGCCCGCTACTATCACACCCGCCTTGACACAGCCGACAACCTTGATCCCAGAACCATCGAAAAGGGCATTGAGGTGCTGATCAACACGGCGATGCTGTTTGATGAGCAGGGGCTTAGGGACTCTTATTAGGTTACATATAACAATAAGACAGCAAAAAGGGACGGCGCAAACCGTCCCTTACATTTGTAAGAAAACCCCCGGTTCTACCGGGGGTAAAGGAAAGCTTAAGCGAGGGGCATGAAAAAAACTCCTTTTGATGTAGAATAGACTTGCGGTCTGGCAACTGCAAGAAAAAACATCAAAAGG
>Ga0123353_10002746_pt1 | contig 21956 bp, 23 predicted proteins | sample TergutLab28metaG_3_FD_92763 | JGI IMG/M metagenome (GOLD analysis project Ga0123353, IMG submission 92763) | Labiotermes labralis P3 segment gut microbial communities from Petit-Saut dam, French Guiana - Lab288 P3 | ecosystem: Host-associated > Arthropoda: Insects > Digestive system > Gut ... | reverse complement strand
TTAGTGTTTGTGAAATCAATGTACTTTTTCAAAAATCGCGATGCCCGTCGGTTTCTCACCCAGAACGTGAAGCTTTGGAACCAGTTCGGTGAAATGCGGTGCCTTCATATGCTCATCAAGCGATTTCTGATCCTGCCATTCCTCAAGCATAACGAAATGCTTAGGGTCGTTTACATCCCTGCACAGCTCGTACTTGATGCAACCGGGATCAAGTGCGTTTGTTTTTTCCACCAGTTCTTTGGTAACTGCCAGAAAATCGTTTATACATTCCTCTTTTACATAATTGTCCGCTATTACTTTTACCATGATTTTGTTTCCTTTCAGAATTATATTCCGGTATTATCATTGCCGTGTACGACAAATAATAACAGCAAGCAGGGGAGGGGAAAGCGCGTTATCAATCTATCCAACAGGCCGTCCCTGTGCTGTTTGGGACGGCCCGTTCATTTCTGATACTTTACTATGCTCTGCTCATCACATATCCTTTGACGTCGTCCCATGTATTATAGACGCCGTTTGCGTGCATTTCTTTGAGTTGCGCGTCAGAATAACCAAGCTCCTTTAGTATCTCTTCGCTGTGTTCCGCGAGCATCGGAGCCCTTGTATACGGCATTACTTCAGCGCTGTCCAGACGAACCGGTGGCAGTACCATCGTGCGTTTGCCTGTCGGATAATCGACGGCCTCAAATACTCCGGTCGCCCATGCCTGTTTGTCCTCAAGCACTTCTTCCCAGACGTAACATATCGAGAAGGGTACATCACCTTCGGTAAGTATCTTTGACCATTCATCGGCTGTCTTCTGCGCGAAAGCGTCGCTGACTATCTGGATAAACTCTGCATGCAGCTTGTTTCTGGTGATATTTGCAATAGTATAACGCTCATCGCCGACAAGATCCTCGCGACCTATAAGCGGCATAAATCTCGGATAAAACAGATCAAATGGAGGCATTGATATTTGGATGTGCCGTCCGTCCTTGCTCTTGTATGTATTGTTGAAGGGGTTTTCGGCGGTTTTGCGGCTGATCGGGTATACCTGGCCAAGTCCCTTGTACTGTGCTGCTTGAAGCGCGATAGCCTGTACAAAAATCGATGTATGGAGAAGGTTTATTGTCACATAGTCGCCTTTTCCGGTCTTTTGTACGTTATACAGAGCGGTCATGATCCCGGCAGCCATAAACATTCCTGTGATGTGATCGCCGACGCCGGGAATAAGATTTATCGGTTCCGAGTCCTTTTGATAAAGAGTACCCAGCAGCCCGCCGCGCGCCCAAAATGCGGTAAAGTCGTATCCCGGAAGTTCCCTGTCCGGTCCTGTTTCTCCGAAACCGGTAAGCGACGCGTAGACAAGTTTTGGAAACTTTTCTTTCAGGACCTCATAGTTAAGTCCAAGTTTCTCCAGAGCCTGCGGGCGCCAGTTAGTAAGGAAAATATCCGTGTCCTCAAGCAGCTTGTAGAGGATATCCCGGCCTTCCGGCGCTTTCAGGTTGACGACGAGGCTGCGTTTATGCGCGTTTTCAAGGTCAAATGTCGTGTTTTCGTAAGGATCGCCCAGGCGGCCTTCAGATTCTCCGTTGAAGCGGACAGCGTCGCCTGCTTTTGGTTCGATCTTGATTACGTCAGCGCCGAACTCAGCGAAGTAACGCGCACATGCCGGCACGGCAATAAAGGTGCTCATTTCGATTACTCTTAAACCTTCCAGTGGCTTCTTTTCACTCATCTGGTGTTCCCCCTAATACAGTATGTTCATTTTACGGGATAAAACGCTTAAATTCGTTTCTCGCGAAGTACGCAACAACGAAATGGTGCTGGTGACCGGGGTCGAACCGGTACGAGGTTGCCCTCACGGGATTTTAAGTCCCGGGCGTCTGCCTGTTCCGCCACACCAGCGTGTCTGACCGGATGATTATATTTTATACGGGCTTGTTTGTCAATCCTGCTGGTGAGCTGTAACTGTAAGAAAAAAACGCTTGACAATGCTAAAAACAAGGCTATAATAGACACAACAAACCGTTGACCGGGAGTGAGTAACCGGCGACTATGTCGATCCAGAGAGCTGCGGATGGTGTAATCGCAGCGCGGCAAGTCAAAGCGAAACATGTTTCGCTTGGGTGAATGGACCCGGGAGGGCAAGCGGAAAGGCGGGAAGCCGGGAGTCTATCCGGGCAACCGGGCCGAGTATGTGAGACGGAGCAGGCTCTTCGTTAAAAAAGCCGGCGCATGCAAGTGCGCAATGAGTGGGCGCGATAAGCGTCAAGCCGGGTGGCACCGCAGGAGTTATTACTCCTGTCCCTGCAATCAAATTGTAGAGACAGGAGTATTTTTATACCTGTCTCGGGAAATGAAGGGAGAAAGGAAAATGTCAGAGCAACAAGTACCGTACAAGATCTATCTAACGGAGGATGAGATCCCAAGAGCATGGTACAATATCCGCGCCGATATGAAAACGGACCATCGCCCGATACTGCATCCCGGAACGCTGCAGCCGATGACGGCAGAGGAACTGGAGCCCGTTTTCTGTGCAGAGCTGGTAAAGCAGGAACTCAATGATACCGACAGGTTCATTGAGATTCCAGAGCCGATACGCGATTTTTATAAAATGTACAGGCCGTCGCCGCTTGTACGCGCGTATTGTCTTGAAGAAGAGCTCAAAACCCCGGCAAAAATCTATTATAAGTATGAAGGCGGGAACACATCCGGAAGCCACAAGCTGAACTCCGCGATCGCTCAGGCGTACTATGCCAAAGAGCAGGGGCTTCGCGGCGTAACTACCGAAACCGGGGCGGGGCAGTGGGGGACCGCGCTGTCAATGGCGTGCGGTTATTTTGGGCTTGACCTGAAAGTGTTTATGGTCAAAATCTCGGCAATGCAAAAGCCGTATCGTAAGGCTGTAATGGAGACCTACGGCGCAAAGGTGACGCCGTCGCCTTCGGATACCACGCAAATCGGGCGAAAGCTGCTGGAGAGTGATCCCGATACGGGGGGAAGTCTCGGATGCGCGATCTCAGAGGCTGTCGAAGCGGCCGTGACGACCGACGGATACAGATATGTCCTTGGCAGCGTATTGAATCAGGTGCTTCTGCACCAGACTGTCATTGGTCAGGAGGCGAAGACTGCGTTTGAGAAGATCGGCACATATCCCGATATGATCATCGGATGCGCGGGCGGCGGTTCAAACCTGGGCGGGTTGATGGCGCCTTTTATGATGGATAAGCTGGCGGGGAAGAGTTCACCGTACTTTATCGCAGTCGAGCCCGCTTCCTGTCCGTCGCTGACACGAGGCAGGTTTGCATACGATTTTTGCGATACAGGCATGGTGACGCCGCTTGCCAAAATGTATACCCTCGGTGCGACCTTCGTGCCGTCGGCAAACCACGCCGGGGGACTTCGTTACCACGGTATGAGTCCGATCCTTTCGCAGCTCTACCACGACGGGTATATCGACGAGGCGAGAGCTATTGGACAAACAGAGGTATTCAAAGCCGCTACGCTGTTTGCCAGGGTAGAGGGAAATCTCCCGGCGCCGGAATCTTCACATGCGATCTATGTCGCAATCGAAGAGGCGCTAAAATGCAAAGAAACAGGCGAAGAAAAAACGATCCTCTTCGGACTGTCGGGCACGGGATACTTCGATCTGGGCGCTTACATGCAATATAACGAAGGAAGTATGACAGACAGTATTCCGACAGATGAGGACCTTATGCGCGGTTTCTCCGCAATACCTGCGGTCAACGGGTAGAAATCGTTAAAGCAATAAACGTCCGGAGTGACCTGATATCAGGATCACCCGGACGTTTCATCATATACAAAATGATCAGATTACTATACTTCTATGCCCAGGCTGGTCATCAGTGTTTCGAGGGATTCCATGTCAGGCAGCAGGAGTACATTGACGCGGGCTTTTTTTCCCGCTATTTCCAGCTCATTTTGGATGAGCAGCAGAGTGTCGCTCATCTTTGCAAAATAGATGGACGGAACGCTCATTATGGACCCAAGCATATCGAGTGCAGCTTCCGGCGGTGATATATCGATCACCAGGTCGGTCATGTTGGCTATGGCGGTCACAAAAGACGCGGACATGATATTTGATACTTCGTTGATGACCGAGTATCCCATTTCATCGATTTCCTCATGGCTTTTTATGTCGGTAAACATCAGCATGTTTACAAGATCGCAGACGACCTCAATTGGAAGAAGGAACATCATCATGCCGTTTAACGCGCCGGTCAGCATCAACAGCGTGCCAACCATTATAGCTTCCGCGCCGCCCAGTACTTCATAGGCTTCATTAAAACCTCTGATGCCGATATCGGGTATCGAAATGTCGACTGTATGGTCCAGCATGCGCGACAGCGACGAAGCCGCGTTACCGGAGCCGATGTTGGCTATTTCCTTCAACACGTCAATATGCATATCGTTGATGTCGCTAAAGGATTTAATACTCATAATTTTCCTCCAACAAATATGTTCCGGCTCAGGGACCCAGGTAAATAGCTTTTATTATACACTCTACAAGCCTGTCAGGAAGCAATCGCTTCAGAAAAGCAAGCAGTTTGTAGTTGAATCCGACGATCAGCCTTGCGGGCGGGTTTCTTTTAGTGCTGAGTCTGAGTATAGCGCGCGCAGAGGATTCGGGAGGTCGTCCGCTTCGTTCATCTTTTTCCATCTTGCTCACAGCCGACAGGCAGGCGCTGTAAAAAGGGGAGGTCTCATCGATCTCATATGAACGTGCGTCTGTGAATCCTGTGTTGGTATCTCCGGGCATTACCAGAGTTACTCTCACCGCAAAGTCAGAAAGCTCCATCCGAAGCGCCGCCGCGTATAGATCCAGGGCTGCTTTTGACGCGCAATAGTGTGATTGGTATGGTATGGGCAGTATCCCGGCAAGTGAGCCGACTATTATACAAAGACCGCCGCCGCGACCGCGCAGATGCGGCAGGAAACGGTTGTTGACGCGCAATACTCCATTGTAGTTTGTCTGCATCAATCTTTCGACGGCGTCGTTATGATAATCTTCAGCGGGGCATGCAATGCCTACCCCCGCGCAGTGTATTATTATGCCTATATCGGCGCTGCTCAGAACATCACTTGCGGCAGTCTCAACTGACTTCGGGTCACGGACGTCCAGAGTGATGGGACAGATCCTGCCACCGTTTGGATGTTCCTTTGACATTTGTGGATTTCGGGAGGCGGCATAAACAGTATACCCACCGGCAGCTAGCAACTCAGCAGTCGCCAGACCAATTCCCGACGAGCCGCCGGTCAAAAACACATTCTTACCGTATGGATATTTCATAATCCGCTGTTGGTTCCGACGTTAAACACGTGCAAAGACGTCTTTGAATATCGAGACGGCTTCATCAAGCTGCTGTTTAGTATGAGTGGCGGTGCAGCTTGTCCTTAGCAGACATTCGCCTTCCTTGACAGCCGGTGCTATTACCGGATTACAGTATACCCCCGCCATCAACAGCATATGATGGATCTTAAATGTGCGATCAGTTTCATATGTCATTACCGGAACTATAGCTGTTTCCGAGTCTCCGATCGTTATTCCTGCTTCGCGGAACTTCTTTCTTAGATAATCTCCGTTTTCTCTGAGTCTCTTCGGACGTTCAGGTTCGGCTTGCATGATATGCAGAGCTTCAAGAGCAGCTCCGCAGTTTGCGGGCGGGATCGACGCGCTGAAGATAAACGGGCGCGAGTTGTGCTTGATGTAATGCGTGACATTTTCTTTTGCGGCTATGTATCCGCCAAGGCTGGCCAGCGATTTGGAAAAGGTACCCATGATTATGTCTATTTCGTCTTCCAGACCGTAATAGTTGGACGTTCCTCTGCCGCATTCGCCGATCATGCCCAAACCGTGTGCGTCATCAACCATGACACGAGCGCCGTATCTTCTTGCAAGCTCGACGATCTCCGGCAGACGGGCGATATCGCCTTCCATTGAGAACACACCGTCCGTAACAATGAGTTTTCCGGCGTCTTTCGGTGCGCGTTCCAGCCTGTCCCGCAGCTCGTTTATATCGTTATGCGCGTATTTAACGGTTTTTGCGAAGCTCAGACGACAGCCGTCGACAATGCTCGCGTGGTTGCCTCTGTCGGAAAAAATCATGTCACGCGGTCCGGTTATCGAGGATATGATACCGAGGTTGGCTTGAAACCCGGTGCTGAATGTTAGGGCTGATTCTTTATTGAGAAAAGCTGCAAGTTCCTCCTCAAGCCTGTTGTGCAGGACGAGTGTACCATTTAGAAATCTGGAACCAGAGCACCCGGAGCCGAAATTGCGCACGGCTTCGATCGCAGCGTTGATCACCCGCGGGTCGCAAGTCAATCCCATGTAGTTGTTTGAGCCGAGCATTATAGTGCGCCGGCCTTCAATAGTGACAACACAATCCTGATATGTCGACAGAGCGTGAAAATACGGGTACACTCCGGCAGCCATGGCTTCTCTGGCAGCAGTGAACTTTTCACATTTTTCGAACAGATCCAAGTAAAAACACTACCTTTCCTGAAAGGGCCCGCTGAACTCATGTTTGTACATATTGTAGCATAGGTCGGAATCACTTTCAAGGAACATCCTGAAAAAAGTTTACATTATGCCCTGAAAAAGTTTGCAATGAAATACCGTATTGAATATACTGAAAAAAGGATATCGGAAGTGGAGTGCTTGGACGCCAGGCATTCCAATAAGGAAAGGCAGATTAAAAAGATCGATGGATAATAGCAATGAGCCTCGCCAAGCGGAGACAACAAGTGTAAAAGCAGTAAAGGAAACACTTTCTGCAAACGGGATCAGGTTGGTAAAATCAATGGGGCAGAACTTCCTTATCGACCCGAATATTCCTGAGAAGATCGTAAAGCTGTCTGGTATAGACAGTACATGCGGCGTGCTTGAGGTCGGGCCGGGGTTGGGTGCACTGACTGCATGCCTGAGCCATGTGGCGGGGCATGTCACGGCAGTGGAGCTGGACGGGAAGCTGCTGCCGATACTGCGGGATAAGTTTTCCGGGCAGGATAATGTCGATCTGGTGCACGGTGATATCCTCAAGCTGGACATAACCGGGCTGGTCGGCGGGAGAATGGCGGGACTACAGCGTCATGTATGCTCCAATCTGCCTTATAATATAACATCGCCTGTATTGATGGCGCTGATAAACACGGGTTTGTTTCAGACAATCACTGTAATGGTGCAAAGGGAGGTCGCGTTGCGTTTGTGCGCCGGTCCAGGCAGCCCAGAGTATGGCGCATTTTCGGTATATATCAACTATCATTGCAAACCTGAGATACTCTTTGACGTGGCGCCGGAGTGTTTTTTACCGCGCCCGGCGATATGGTCGTCCGTGGTCAGGATGGAGGTAAACGATGAAAAACCTCTTGGGCCGAAAGAGGAGGCCTTGTTCTTTCGAGTCGTGCGCGCGGCTTTCGGGCAGAGGAGAAAGACTTTGGTCAATGCGCTTCACGCAGCGTTTGGCGGAGACTTAATTAAAGAGGAGATCGCACGATGCGTCTCATCTTGCGGGTTTGACGCGATGGTTCGCGGCGAGACGCTTGGCATCGGAGAGTTTCTCACGTTGTCGGCGGAGCTCGGACGGAGATTGGTCACATAAAAACGGGTGCAAGCCGCCAAATAAATATTTCCTTTGTTGCAAATTGGATACATTTATATGTTAAAAACTGGGATAGACTCATGTAAATAGCGGACACTGGAAAAAAATTACTGGAAAATAGTTGACAAATCTTGGAAGATGTTGTAAATTATTGCCGAGAGAGGAAACGCGCTTGGCACGGAGAAAGGTGGTTTTTCTATGAGTATCATTTCTGAAGTCAAATGCGCCAGATGCGACCGGAAGTACTCGGGCGTACGCAGCAGGTGTCCGTACTGTGGCGCGCGCCGCATCGGGCGCGGCAAGTACTCCGAAGAAGCCGACAATTCGAAGGGCAAAATGCTTATCGGCATCATGATCATGTCCGTACTGGTCGTAGCCGCCGCGATTCTGCTGTTCACTACTCCGGCCGATGAAGAGGGAAACCTCGGCGCCTCCGCCGCGAACCCGTCGTCTCCGGTCTCATCAATGCCTGATGAGTCAGATAACATCACGGAAGAAGGCAACAACGTTCCTCCGGCGGAAACACCTCCGGAAGATACAGAGCCTCCAATGACCCCGGCTGCCCCGGAGGTGCGCGCGGTGTTTATTGTTTATGGCTCAAATAACAGAGTCATGGAAGATTTCACGGTCAAAGTAGGTGAAAAAGTTCCGTTGCGTGTGAGAATAGAACCGATGGGTGTACTGGACGAGATAATCTGGTCAACCAGCAATCGGGGTGTTTTCGACATCGTTCCCGACAATACCGAGGGTACGGCGGCAACAGTGCATGGTCTTGGCAGAGGTACGGCGACGCTGACGGTTTCCGTCGGTGGCGTCGAAGCGACATGTATCGTCAGGGGCAGAAACCCCGGATAAACGGGACAGCCGGAGCGGTCCGGAGCGTATTGGAAAGGAGAGGCCATTTACATGAGTATCAAATCCACTGGAATAGTCAGAAAGGTTGACGAGCTGGGCAGGATCGTGCTGCCGATCGAACTCAGGCGCACGCTCAATGTCGCGGAAAGGGATTCTATGGAGATCTTCGTTGACGGGAGCTCGATCATCCTGAAAAAGTATGAGCCGGAACCTGTAAAATCGGGTAAGGGCAAAAAGTATATTTGCGAGATATGTAAAAGAGAAATGGAAAAGGGGTAGCCGGCGTCCGGGACGGAGCAAGCGACTCCTGTCTTTGCCAAACTTCAAAACATAAGCAAAAGGGCCGCAAACGCGGTCTTTTTACTTTCTTAAAACTGCGCTATACAGCGCATTTTTGGAGACGCCGTGTTCATCTGCCGCTTTTCTCACGGCGTCCTTGACCGACATACCGCGCTCTATATCACCGACTGCTGCGGCGACAGCTTCAGTCGTATCGATTTCCGGAGCCGGGTCATGCTGTTTCCCTTCTATAACAAGTACGAACTCTCCTCTCGGCGGGGTCGTTTGAAAATACGATATAGCTTCGGCTAGTGTATATCGCATTGTCTCCTCATAAATTTTTGTCAGTTCCCTGGAGATCGAGACCCGCCTGTCGCCGAACACCGAAAACATGTCGTTTAGCGTCCTGACAAGCTTATGCGGAGCCTCATAAAAAATCATTGTGCGTTTTTCCGCTTTCAGCTCGTTTAAGTGCTCAAAGCGGCTTTTTCTTGCCGTGGAAAGAAAGCCTTCGAATGTGAACCGGCCGGTTGCAAGCCCGGATAAAGCAAGTGCGGTGACCGCAGCGCATGGGCCCGGCACAGCCTCCATTTTTACACCGGCTGCAGCGCACAAGCTTACCAGATCCTCTCCGGGGTCGCTTATTCCCGGAGTGCCTGCGTCGGTCACCAGAGCGCAGCTTTCACCGGCCATTATTCTGTTTTTGATTCTCTCGCCGCTTTCACGACGGTTATGTTCATAATAGCTGACGAGAGGTTTTTTTATTTCCAAATGCTCCAGGAGTTTACGAGTCACACGCGTGTCTTCGGCTGCGATAAAATCAACGTCCCTGAGCGTCTGCGACGCGCGGGATGATATATCGCCAAGGTTGCCGATCGGGGTGGCGACAAGATACAATATGCCGGGCATGATTTCATTCATAGCTTCGAGCCTCCCTGTCTTCCGCATGCGGTGATAAACTCGTCTGAGTCGTTTCCGTTTTCATCGTACAGAAAAAGCGGTGCTTCGACTTTAAGCGACGGTTTGGCGCCGCGGCGGCTTTCGATCAACACGAGGTTTGGCGGCGACGCGTTCTTATGAGAAACGAATCTGAGACGTTTTGGCTCAAAGCCGCTTTCAGACACTGCCCTGAAAACCTCTGCAAGGCGTTCGGGTTTGTGCACCAGCATAAACGAACCACCCCAACGCGTCAGGTAACCTGCCGCTGTACAGACATCTTTGAGGGTGCACAGTTCGTCGGTTCGAGCTATAGCCATGCCGTTGCTTGCAGGCCGTCTTCCGCTGCCGCTTTTATAGTACGGCGGATTTGAGACAACGATATCATACGCGCCGGGCCGCATGAGCTCAGAAGCGAGGCGCAAGTCTCCTCCAATGACTCTGATCCGGTCGGACAGCCCGTTTAATTCCGCGTTTTCTGCGGCAAGAGCCGCCGCGTCCGGCTGGATCTCAATTGCATCGACTTGCAGTTTCGGATCGTGCCACGCCAGGAGTATGGACAGTAAACCCGAACCGCATCCCAGATCCGCAACGCGCTTATTTTTTCCTGAGGTTGTCTTACCGGAAAAAAACGCCAGCAACACCGAATCAACCCCGAGCCGGAAGATGCCGGAATCCTCCTTGAGGCGCGGTCCGCCGGGCCACAGTTCGTGTACCATCGGTAAAAACCTCCCGCCACAAACAAAAAACTGCCGCATCAAACGCGGCAGTTTTTCAGCATTGGTATCAGCCCGCCGAAATTGCGTCGACGGGGCAGGAACCTGCGCAAGCGCCGCAATCCACGCAGGTATCCGCGTTGATCTCATACTGGGAATCACCCGCCGCTATAGCATCAACCGGGCATTCGCCGGTGCAAGCGCCGCAGGATACACACTCACTGCTGATCTTATATGCCATGTCTATACCTCCCTAAATATAGTTTGTTATTTACAAAACGTATTTTACCACTTACAGAATAAAAATCAACTGTTTTATAAGCTGCGGTTGGAAAATCTTTACTCAATCGATTAAACCGGAAAACCGTACTCCGGTCAAAACACGTGCGACCCGGGGCGTTTCAGCTGCGCCCTATGTCCGTACGATAATGCGCTTTTTCAAACTGTATAAGCCCTACGCCCTCATAAGCACGGGACACCGACTGTTCCAGGTTGCTGCCGACAGCAGTAACTCCAAGGACGCGGCCTCCGTTTGTGAAAAAGCATGCCCCGGAGTGTCTGGTGCCCGCGTGATAAACCGTTATATCGCCCGGAATGTCGTCAAGCCCTTTGATCTCAAAGCCAGTTTCGTAAGATTCGGGGTATCCTCCGCTTGCGATAACGACACAGCAGGCGGCGCCGTCAAGCCATTCTATATTTATCTCATGCAGCCGCTCATCCACTACGGCTTCGAGAACATCAAGGAGATCGGTTTTCAGCATTGATAGTATCGGCTGTGCTTCCGGATCACCGAACCGCGCGTTGTATTCAATGACGCGCAGCCCATTTGGTGTTAGCATCAGACCAAAGTACAATACACCCTTAAACGGACAACCTTCACTTAACATGGCGTCAACAGTCGGACGCATGATAGTCCTCATACAGATTTCCGATAACTCAGCAGTGTACAGGGGAGACGGGCAGAATGCGCCCATGCCGCCTGTATTTGGACCGAGATTGCCGGTAAAAACCCTCTTATGATCCTGCGATGAAGGCATTGGTATGATCGTTTTTCCATCTGTGAAAGCGAGTATCGTAATCTCCGGCCCCGTCATACAATCTTCAATAACGACGCGGCTGCCGCTGTCTCCGAACTTTTTATCAAGCATCATCAAGTCAACAGCGTCAAGTGCTGCATCGACTTCGTGCGCCACAACGACGCCTTTGCCGAGTGCCAGTCCGTCGGCTTTGACTACGACAGGTGCGCCATGCTCGCGGATAAAGGCTTTTGCAAGGGTTGCGTCGTCAAATACTTTGTGACCGGCTGTGGGTATGCCGTATTTTTGCATTATCTCTTTTGCATAGATCTTGCTGCTCTCGAGTTTAGCCGCGGCTTTGTGAGGGCCGAAGGTCCTTATTCCCGCCGCCTCCATAGCATCGACCATTCCGGCGGCAAGCGGGTCGTCCGGAGCAACGACTACGAAGTCGACATTAACGGCGGCAAAACGCACCATTTCCGGAACATCGGTCGCGCTGATATCAACACATTCGGCGACGCCGGATATACCGCCGTTTCCGGGAGCACAGTACAGCTTGCTGACCCGTGGAGATTTATGCAGTGCCCAGCAGATCGCATGTTCGCGACCTCCGCCGCCGATAACAAGTACTCTCATGTGTCTATACACCACTTTCATTTCACATGGTTTTATAAAGCTTCGTTTCGCAGCGTCAATGGTGAAACAGCCTGATTCCCGTAAAGGCCATCACCATATCGTATTTGTCGCATGTCTCTATCACGTTATCGTCTCTGATCGAGCCGCCGGGTTGTGCTATATACGAAACGCCGGACTTACGCGCTCTTTCGATATTATCGCCAAACGGGAAAAATGCGTCGCTGCCCAGCGAGACTCCGGATGCGCGGGTTATCCACTCCATGCGTTCTTCCCTTGGAAACGGTGCGGGGCGCTCCGTAAAAACGGCCTGCCACGCGCCGTCACGTTGTAAATCGGCTTGCTCGTCGGAAATATACAGATCGATCGCATTGTCGCGATCCGGACGACCGATATCACTTCTAAACGGCAGTTCCAGGACCACTGGACATTGGCGAAGCCACCAATTGTCGGCTTTGGCTCCCGCGAGACGGGTGCAGTGTATCCTGCTTTGCTGTCCGGCGCCGACGCCTGTTGTCTGACCATCCTTGACGAAGCACACGGAGTTTGATTGGGTGTACTTCAGTGTAATAAGAGCGATCAGCAGATCGCGTTTGGCGTTTTCGGTCATATCCTTATTTTTTGTCACTATGCAAGAAAGCATGTCCGGACCTATTTTAAGCTCGTTGCGGCCCTGCTCGAAAGTGATGCCATAGACGTCTTTGCGTTCGAGGGCGCGAGGTACATAACCGGGATCGATTTTGACGATATTGTAGCTGCCTTTGCGTTTTTTTCCGAGTATTTTAAGCGCGCTGTCGGTATATCCGGGAGCAATGATGCCGTCGGAGACTTCAGATGCAAGAACAGCCGCAGTTTCCTCATCGCATATATCAGATAACGCGGCCCAGTCGCCATATGAGCAGAGCCTGTCCGCGCCGCGCGCCCTGACATAGGCGCTCGCAACAGGCGACAGGCGTTTTCCTTCGGTAAAAAACATTTTTTCCTCGATATCGGTAAGCGGCAATCCGATCGCTGCACCCGCTGGCGAAACATGTTTGAAGGACGCGGCTGCCGGGTGTCCCGTTGACTGCCGGAGCTCGCGAACGAGCTGATATCCGTTTAGCGCATCAAGAAAGTTGATGAAACCCGGTTTGCCATTGAGCACTTCGACCGGCAGTGCTCCTGATTCTATAAAGATACGCGCCGGCTTTTGGTTTGGATTGCAGCCGTACTTCAGTTCAAGTTCTCCCATGCAGCCTCCTCATTTGCCCGCGAGCGCGTTTTTATTGAATAAAAGCTCGGTAGTTTCCCCGGTATCGATCACCGTTTCCCTCGCGTAAAGCGATACTTTGTTTACGTCGTTCAGTGCATCCCAGACTGTGTTTGCAAAAAGCTCGAGCCCGCCCGCGCCGGTGATGCATACGGGGATCGGTTCGCCTTCAAAAGAGGGCAGAGGGTCTCCGTCGGTTTTATATGTTGATAAACAATGGCCAAGCCCCGGGATAGGCTCCGAATACTCATAAAAGTAGCGGCAGCAACAACCGGGGTCTCCGTTTAAACTTTTTAGGATCGAGAGCCTGTAGCGCCCGTCCTGCTCCACAAGCCCCGATATTCTGGGCGTGTAGTTCGGCGGGTCCGGTTCAAACTCACGGGTCATTAGAGCGTCGCGGAAACCGCGTCCGTTTTCCAGATGCTCCCGGATAGTGTCTGTCTGATCCCCGTTAGTCACGATCAATCTTTTACCAAAGACACGTACGGCAGAGTAAATGACAAGGCTGGGATCGGTCAGCAGCGCGGGGTCATGTGCTTCGGTGCGTATACCGTCGTCTGTTTTTATAAAAACGCGGTTGCGGCTGTTGACACTGCGGCCCATAATAAAGTATACAACAACAGATCGCCTGCCGTCTTCGCTGAGTCCGAGTATCATTCCGCGGCCGGGGTACGGATTTGCCCGCAAAAGCTCGCCTATGTCATATCTCATCATCCAGCTCCCCCTTTATGTGGACTACCCGGCCATCAACAACCAGCCGGCGCTCACAGAAAAGAGAGATCGCCTTGGGAAGAATGCTCCACTCCGCTTCCTCCATAACGCGGCGCTGAAGAGTAGCCGGAGTATCGTCTTCAAGGACCGGTACGGATTTCTGCAGAATGATCGGCCCTTCGTCGGCCACTTCGGTCGCGAAATGCGCTGTTGCGCCGGTGACTTTGGCGCCGTAGGCAAGCACCGCTTCGTGGACATGCAGTCCATAGAATCCCGGTCCGCAAAAAGACGGGATCAAAGAGGGATGGATGTTGATCACCCTGTTTTCATATGCTTTAATGAGTTGCGGTCCTAAAATGAAGTTAAAACCGGCGTAAACCACAAGCTCTATTTCAAGATCGATGAGTTTTTCGAGCAGTGCTTTTGTAAAGCTCAGCCGGTTGGGGAAGATCGATCTGTCCACAACATAAACCGGGATGCCCGCATACTGGGCGCGCTGGATCGCATATGCCTCCGGATTGGAGGAGATAACGGCGTTGAGGTCGCAGTTTTTAATTTCCCCGAACAGGTTTGCGTCAATGATAGCCTGAAGGTTTGTTCCCCCTCCGGACACCAGCACGGCGGTTTTTACCATAATAATCACTCCTCTTTAAGCTGATTCTACACTAAAGCGCGTGTTAATTCAAGATTAAAGGTGGTTTGAGTTTCCCCATTGCCATGTAACGTGCGTTACAGGTCATGGGGGCCTGGTGTGCGCTTGCGCTCGGCTATCCTGTTTTGTGGTCGCAAAAGCGACGGATTTGATTGACTGGATCGCCACGTCATGTAGTTCCTCGCGATGACGGGGGTGGGCCTGACCACTTACGCACCAATGACGCGAACGAGTGCGCGCGCTCTTTCGGCCCGCGAAAGCGCACCTTGCAATGTGTCGTCAACGGCGGTCAAATGCCCCATCTTGCGACCGGTCTTCGCTTCGGTTTTACCGTAGAAGTGGACGTGGATGTTTGGGTCCTCATATGCCTCATTTAATCCAACAAGACAAGCGGCGCCGTCGCTCTCTGCAAGCAGGTTCACCATGACCGCCGGCCTGCTCAGAGACACGTCACCGAAGGGCAGCCCCGTAATGGCACGTATATGGTTTTCAAACTGGTTGACCGGACATGCCTCAATCGTATAATGCCCGGAGTTGTGAGGCCGTGGAGCAACTTCATTCACGAACACATCACCGCTCTTTGTGACAAACATCTCCACGCAAAAAACACCGACGCCGTCAAAAACCTCCATGACTTTTCCCGAAAGCTCCGTCGCCTTACTAAAAACACCGGGGTCAACTCTTGCCGGAACGATGGTAGTGTCGAGTATGCTGTTTGAGTGGATATTCTCTGCAGCGGGATATATGACCCGGCTTCCGTCGATACCGCGGGCGGCTATGATCGATATTTCCATCTCAAAGTCTACAAATTCTTCCGCCATCAACGGTACGGCGCCTTTGCCCAAAAGCCTGTAAGCCTCTTCCGCCTCCTGCGCACTGTGCACAAGTGCGTTTCCCTTGCCATCGTAGCCGCCCAATGTTGATTTTAACATGATCGGATAACCGAAGCGGTTTTTTTCGCCGAGCTTGATTATCGTATCAACGTCTTCGACAGGCTCGAACCGTGGTACGGGAACACCATGTGTTTGCAAGGTTTTCTTTTGCAGGAATTTATTTTGAATGACCTTCAGGCTTGCGACAGAAGGGTAAACAGTGTGCCCGCTTTGCTCAAGGGTTTCCAGTACCCGGGCATTTATGTGCTCAAACTCATAGGTAATAACATCCGCTTTACCGGCAAGTTCAAAGTAAGCCTGTGTATCATCAAAGCACGCGACGATGTGCTCGTCACTGATGCTGTGAGATGGACAGTCTCCGGATGGGTCCAGCGTCACAACATAAAAACCCAGCCTCTTTGCTTCCAGGATCATCATCTTACCCAACTGGCCGCCCCCGACGATCCCTATTCTTTTGTTTAGTGGATTCATAAGGTCCTCTCGCTTACAGACTTCATTGATACTGGCTTATACACGCCGCGGTTTATTTCAGGCCCGTCTCGTCCATGTACTTCCTGTATCCCAGGTCTTCCAGACGGCTGATTTTTTCTTCAACTGTATTGGCCAGATCGGACTTGAAGCGGGCAAGCTTATCAGTGATGGATCCGTCGCTGACGGAAAGAATGGATGCCGCAAGTATACCGGCGTTTTTTGCGCCGTTGATGGCGACAGTAGCAACGGGGATCCCGGGTGGCATCTGGACGATGGAATACAGAGAGTCTATACCGCCCAGCGCTTTGGTCTGAACCGGTACGCCGATCACCGGCAAGGTTGTGAGGGACGCGACCATACCGGGAAGGTGTGCCGAGCCACCCGCGCCGGCGATAATCACACTCAGCCCGCGTTCGACAGCGGTCGATGCATACTCATAGAGTCTCCGGGCGGTCCTGTGTGCGGAAACGATCGTTATCTCATACGGAATGCCAAACTCTTCCAGGACTTGCGCCGCTTGAGACATGACAGGCAGATCGGAGTCGCTGCCCATTATCACACCGACCTTTTTTATATCGTGAGTATCCACGCCTAATCCTCCAGTCTATACCAAAAAATTATATATTATTGCAGTTATCCCGCCATCTTCAATTATAAACGAGAGTGAGGAGTCACCCTCAGTGTATGTGTACTGTCCAAGATTTTGGGTATAGTTGTCTCCATGCGCGGCGGTCATGTCTTCATAAGTCATGCCGAGATACACGCCTGCCGTCGTAGTAACGCTGTCATCCGTCAGGCTCACGGACAGGACGAAATCTTCATCACCGGCCGGGTAAGTGAATAACTCAAAGCCTCTGTAGAAATAAATCCTGTCTATACCGTCAAAAGCGCAACTGGGCGCTTCAAAGCGATCGATCGGTTCGCCAAGCGCCTGCACGACCGGTATTACGGGCGCGCCCATGCGGATCGTTACACCGTTTACCAGAAACACAAACCCGACTGGCAGTTCCGGGGTTTCGGGCGTCTCTTCGGGTTGCGCCGGGGGAGGCTCGACGGTCCCGGACGGCGGCGCCTGCACGTTACATCCAGCTGTCACAAGTAATAAAACAACAAGTAAAATAGCCGCGGGTTTTCTCATTTGATCGATCATTCCTTTCGCGGTGACGCCGTAATGCAAACTTAACCGGCGTAAGTAAAAGTCCTTAAGGAGCCGTATAACTCCAGCTCTGTAAGCTGAGCTTCTTTCATGGCGTGATACGCGGCAGTTTTTGCATCCCATAAACCACTTAATGAGCTGTCCGATCTGTGGTCTGTCAGATCAAAGCTCTCTGATAAGAAGTTGCCGAGAAAAACGGATAGCTTCTCAGCGCCAAAAAGGTTTAAGTGAAGTCCCGCGTTATATGTATCGGTGTCGTAATCGATACCGATCTCATCAGCGAGCGTCAGAGTATTTATATAGCTTATTTCATTTTTCAGGGCATATGCAACCATCTGCTCATCCCACTCATCATACCAGTAAGGATACAGGCTTGGCGCTTTGAGCAGGACAAGCTCGATATCGTTTGCTTTACACAGGTTTGTGATTTTGTACAGATACTCGTAGCTGGCTGCGCCGAACGTGTAGTCCGGAAGCCGCTGCCCGACGGGAACGACCGTCACAGGCTTCACATCGCATCGCATCATGTACCCGTTATGGGATACGCTTTCACCACCGAAGTAATACTTTATGTCTTCGCCCGATAGTTCGCGCCAGCGGTCATGGAAACGCAGTATAGGCAGAAGATACGTGATCCAGTCCTCGCCTTCGGTTTTTGACTTGATCACAGACCTCGCCTTGGAATCCGACAGTCTCATGCCGTCCAGTGTGAGCCTGTTATACGCTTCATTTTGCGGCACATCGTATTTCATTGCGAGCACACTGAACACCACAACCTTGGGTCGCTCGTATTTAAGCGTTTCTTCCAGCAGATAATAACTCTGCCAAATGAGCTGCTGAGGACTGCCGCGTATGTATGAGGTGATCCCATGGCTCTCCCACAGTGCGATAGGGGAGATATTGTCGTAAACCTCACAGTCGCCGATGAATATGACATCGTGTGATTTGTTTTCGGAATAGTACTCGCCGACGAGCCGACCCTCATATACTCCGGACATATACTTGGGCATAAGCAGCTGTTGGAAAAACAGCAGAAATACAAGGAATAACACTGTTGCCATACTCGCGGAGATGATCTTTTTTTTCATAACTCTTCCCTGATGCAGCGCTAGAACTGGTTGTAGATAAACTGAGCGGCGTCATAACCCTCGCCATAAGCACCGAAAATGATTATCGAGAAAACGATCGCGAGATAAATGCAATACCGGACCGGAAGCGCACGGCGCTCGAGCAGCTCCCGTATATCCGTTTTCTTCTGAAGCGTACCGATGATTATCAGCAGCGTTAAACCCGCCGCGGCAATAATATAATCGGCAGCGGAAAGCCCGAGCTGCGTCAATCCTCCTGCTATCAGGCTGTTTAGCCTGAAGTCGGTCAATACCGTACCCATCATTTTAAAGTATGCTCCGACGCCCGGATAGATATCGAGCGTTCTGATGAGACTCATGAGCAGGAATGTCCTTACTATCTGGAAAGCTCGGTATACTGGTTTGCGCCCAATGCCGAAAGTCGCATGGAACTTGTCGTAAAGAGGCGTACACTCTTCTGAGATTATCAGGACAACTCCATTGAGCAGGCCCCAAACCACAAAGTTCCAGCTCGCACCGTGCCATACTCCTGTAGCAAACCATACTATTATTGTTGAGAGATAGACGGGAACGCGTTTTCCTGGATTTTGACCAAGAGCTTTTCTTGCGCGTTTGGAAAACCACAACATCGGCTTGCAAACGGAAAGGGGATAAAAAACATAGTCACGAAACCATGTTCCCATAGTGATATGCCATCTTCTCCAGTAATCTGCGGTGGAAACGGCATAAAAAGGCCTGTTGAAGTTCTCTTTGATTTTTACGCCCAAAGCCTCGGCGACGCCGATGGTGATATCGATCCCGCCGGTAAAGTCCGTGTACAGTGTGACTGCATACAAAAGGGAAGCGATTATCACAAAAACACCCTGATATTCGTTCGGGTTTTCTGTAAGCGCTTTGACCGCAATAAGAAGCCTGTCTGCTATGACCAGCTTTTTGAAAAACCCGAGCAGCACACGCTGCAGACCAAAGGAAACTTCCCTGGAGCTTATCCTGTGTGAGGAAAAAAGCGTTTCGCTAAGATCCCCAAAACGGCTGATCGGCCCCTGTATCACCTGCGGGAAAAAGGATGTGAAGAGCGCAAGTTTAAACAGGCTTTTTTCGGCTCGCTGTTTGCCGCGGTATACGTCGATGATGTAACCCATCGTCTGAAATGTATAAAAAGAGATTCCCATCGGAAGAGCGAAACGGAAGAACGAAAGCTCGCTGTTTCCGCCGAGAAACTTTAACAGCAGGTTTATATTCAAAACAGCAAAGTCAGTATACTTTATTGCAGCCAGTATGCCGAAGTTAAAAAGCAGGCAAGCCGCGGCCCACCTGACGCGCGCTGTTTTATTCCCGGCTTTATATCGCTTTTTTTCTTCTTTTGTCAGTGTTTCCCTGTGGGTCTCCAACCAGGCGTCCTGCTTCCGGTGCTGTTTATCAAGCATTAAGCCGCAGGTGTATGTCGTTATTATAGTGGCGGTTATGTAGGCAAGATACCGCAGGCCCGTCATACCGTAGAAAACAAGGCTGGCTGCAAGGAGCAGTTTCCATCTGTGTTTTCCCGGACATATCCAGCAGACGGCGAATACAATGGCCAGAAAGAGAAGAAAACCATACGATGTAAACAGCATTATTACTTTCCCACTATCAATCCATCAGGCGTTCCACCAGGGCAAATAGCGCCCGGGCGGAGTTGAAATTCTCTGGTATTATCTCATCGGCGGTGATGGTCACATCGAATTTCTCGCTTATTTCGGCTATTATAGCCACGATGTCAAACGAATCAAGCAAACCATCTTCGATCAGCGTTTCACAGGACTCATAGTCAACATCGGGATGCAGCCCCCGTAAAATCAACAAAAGCTCGTCCAAGCCACCGCTCCTTTACATATCATCCGGCGTCGGGCGCCCGGTATTTTAACTCTTTTCTGTCAAGCTTGCCGTTTGCGGTAAGCGGCATTTCATCTATCTTTGAGATCATGTGAGGTATCATGAAGCGCGGAAGCGTTTCCTTCAAGCCGGTTGCTATTTCAGCGGAGGTTGCCTGTCCGGTGTAAAAAAGGACGATTCTTCTGCTTGTTTCGTCAAAAACACAGCAAACGCTTCGTATACCGGGCATCTTTCCCGCGACGATTTCGATCTCGCCCAGTTCTATCCGATGGCCCATGTGTTTGATCTGATGGTCTTTGCGGGATATGAACATGAGTTCGCCAAACTCGTTGTATTTTCCTATATCCCCGGTTTTGTAAATAAGCTCAGGATATGCTTTGTTCATAGGGTTTTGTGTAAAAACTTCGTTAGTTTTATCGAAATCACCCCAGTATCCAATCGTCAGGGCGGTCCCTCTGATACAGATCTCGCCTTCTATACCTTCACCTGCGGTGAGGCCGTTTTCGTCTATGAGCAAGATTTCAGTGTTGCGAAATGGTCTGCCGATCGGCAGGGTCTCATTTTCGCCAAACTGCCGCGTCACTTCAAAGAAGCAGGACATGCCGGTGGCTTCGGTCGGTCCGTACAGGTTCACAAAGCGCGTATCCGGAAGCGCCGCCCTCCATTTGTTAAGCTGGACTATTGGAAATACTTCACCGCCAAATGCAATCACTTTCAAGTGTTCAGGTACGTTTTTTTCCAGAGTGTCAAAGCCGGATATCATGGTCAGCGCAGATACTACCCAGCAAATGGTATTGATCTTGTTCTCGTTTAAATAATCCACGAGCCTCGTGGGAAACATAAACAGCTGCTTCGGGATCAGATAAGTCGTCGCGCCGAACTTGACGGTGGGAAAAAGCTCTTTCAGGCATGCGTCGACATAAAGCGGCGCCTGGTTGCCAAAGATCGTTTCCCGGTCGAAACGAAGAGTATCCGAAAGCGCTTCGATATAGTCGAGAATACTGCGGTGACATGCTACAACGCCCTTGGGAGTCCCGGTGGAACCGGATGTAAATACCGTATAGACAGGATCGGTGTCGATAGCCCTGTCACGTATGCCTGTCAGAAGTACATCGTCAGCAGGCGTGCGACAAATGTCGCGATACTCGTAGATCGCGCATGAATGCTTTGTATCCTTCAGATGATCGAGCATGAAATCGTCGCAAATAACAGCGCGGGGTTTGACGCTTTCAAATATCATCTCAATGCGGTGACGGGGTATTTCGTCGTCAAACGGGACATAAAAACAACCGCTGTAAACGACTCCGAAAAAAGCTGCGACCGTCTCTGGCTTTTTCTTCATACATACCGCTACAGGTTCCTTGTAATACCCATGGGCGCTGAGAAACGTGCCGACGGCTCTGGCGCCTTCTGATACCTGCATGAAGCTAAGGCCATTCTCACCATCGGAGTACGCCAGTTTGCCGGGAACAGTATTGACGGTGTTCTCAAGGTATTCCAGTACGTTGATCCGCATCACAATTCCATCTTTTCGTTAAGTTACAGGTCACGGGGTATCGCGAACACCGCACAACTCCAGGGACCTGAGCGCCAGCACCTCCAGAGCGTCTATGTATCCGTCCGCCAGGCCGAAGTTGCGCTTTATCAGGGACAGCTCGGTACAGGCAAGAATGAGACATTGGGCGCCGTTGTCTCTGAGCTCATGGGCGGCGGACATGAATTCTCCGAAATCGAATTGGGCGCCTGCCTTAATACGATCATAGATGATTTCCATGATAAGCGATTGCTTCCGCGTACTCGGGTATACGGCTTGTATGCCTGCGGC
>Ga0123353_10002744_pt1 | contig 21960 bp, 25 predicted proteins | sample TergutLab28metaG_3_FD_92763 | JGI IMG/M metagenome (GOLD analysis project Ga0123353, IMG submission 92763) | Labiotermes labralis P3 segment gut microbial communities from Petit-Saut dam, French Guiana - Lab288 P3 | ecosystem: Host-associated > Arthropoda: Insects > Digestive system > Gut ... | reverse complement strand
TGCCAATGAGACGGTGGGATCGCTCCGTTGTGAGCACACAGAGAAGGAAGCAGATATGGAACAAGCGAGATTATTTGAACCGAATATAAAGCGCAAACCGCCGGAACTGCGGGCGGTGCCGGATGCGGGCGCGGTTTGGCTGGGGACGTCTTTTGTCGCTATGCTGACAGGAATTCCATTTAGAACCGTGAAGCATTACTGCGCCAACGGGACGATGCAAGCGTCCCGCATTGAAGGTGACCGAGGCCCGACCTATTCCATCCCCCTGTCCGCGCTGCCGCCGGAAGCGCAGCAGCGGTACTGGCGCATGCAGGACGGTTCAGTGTCGGACGCGGAGATCGGCGCGTATTACGCGGTAGTCGGGGAGGAAGGTATGCAAAAGCTGGAACAGCGTATGGACGCTTGCCGCCGGTGCGAGATCATAGACAGCATATACAAAGGCAAGGAAGCGAGCGAGCGCAAACAGGAGCTGGCGGACAGCATAGGCGTGAGCCTTCGGACGATCTACCGCTGGTATGACCGCTACGAAAAGGACGGGTATGCCGGGCTCATGGACAACACCGAGCGCGCGACCAAGGGCGTGAGCCGCAGCCTGTGCTATATGGCGCAGGACGTTGTGAAAGCAAAGATGTGTATACCCTACAAGCCCACGCACCGGGCCGTACACCGGCAGCTGTTAGAGGTGGCACAGGGGTTGGGCGAATCCGCATGCAACAATTGCGCGCATTGCGAGGGGACGCTGGCACGGGCAAAGCTGACCGCCAACGGTAACCATAATTACGCACCCTGCCCGGAGCCGGGCGGCGGGATGAAGGTGACGGACTGCGTGTCCGCCATAGACCGATATGTACGTAATATTCCTAAGGGTGAGCTGGCATATGCCCGGCACGGCGAGAGGTATTGGGAAGCACGGTATATGCCAAAGGCCCAGCGCGAGAAGCCGCAAATGGCCAATGAATGCTTTTTCGGCGACCATCATATGTGCGATCTGTTCGTGATCGACGATGACGGGCGCATTATCCGCCCATGGATCACCGCGTGGTCGGACGCGCGGAGCGGGTGCTTTGTTGGTTTTGGCGTTACGGACAAGCCGAACAGCAAGACCATAGCCGAGACCCTTATCCGCGCCTGCATGGAAACCCCGTACAGCCCATTTTCGGGTATGCCAAGCATGATCTACATAGACAACGGCAAGGACTATCGCGGCAGGCGCATGGAGGGGGATAAGGAGGTGGAATACAGCATAGGCCGGTTGAACGCGGGGCTGACAAAGAGCTCGGTGGTGCAGGCCATGGGTATAGGCGTCACGCACGCGCTTCCATACAAGGCATGGAGTAAGACAATCGAACGGTTGTTCGGCACACTGGAAAACTGTTTCCTGCGCGGGCTGCCCGGCTGGTGCGGCGGGACGCCATCGGCGCGCCCGCAAGACCTAACGCGGGCGGCATTGGAGAAGCTGGCGGTGCGCGGGAAGCTGCTGACCCTGCGCCAGTTTGAGCAAAAGCTGCGCAGTGAGATCATGCCCGCATATCACGCAGAGCGATTTGAAAACGCGCAGAGCCCGTTGGAAATATATCAGTCGAGCGAAAAGGCACGCCCGGACGATATTGCGAGCATGGATATGCTGGGGCTGCTGCGTACCAGTATCTGTGAGCGCAAGGTCAGCACCCAGGGCGTCAAGCTGAACAAAATCCTCTATTGGCACGACAGCATGGCGCGCTGTATCGGGGAATATGTAACCGTCCGCTATGACGAGGATGACGACAGCTGCGTAACGATTGTCGCGGGCGGGCACTACCTTTGCACCGCGCCGCAAAAAGACAGGCTGCGCCTTGTCGGCGAGGATTCGGACAAGCTGGGTGCGCATATGTCATTGCAAAAACGGACTAAGGCGGATGCCGTGGCCGGGATTCACTCTGCGCAAAGGGCGGCAGAGTTACTGACGCATAATACGGTCTTTGAGGATGTCACGGGCGCGGCTGCTGGGCTGACTACACCGGAATACCGCAGGGCGGCAAAAGATCGGGATGCGCTGGAGGAATCCCGCAGGCAGACAAAGGCGGACAAGCAGAGCGGCGACGCCGTGCGGGATATGTTTCAGGCAATAGGAAAGGAGTCTAACCGCGAAATCGCGGCGGCGGAATACTAAAAAACAGGAGGAAGACAAAATGGAAGCAAGACCCTTGGACACCGTACAGCAGGATTTGTACGGGAACGAACACGAGAGCATGGAGAACCGCATGGCGGGCCTGCGTGCCGCATTGCTGCGGCTGAAGAACAGCGGCGTCACCTTTGCACAGGTGGAGAGGGACACAGGCGTCAGCCGCCCGACGATCTCGCGCTTTGCGAGCGGGGACATCCTCATTGGCGAGAGCATTCTCACGACGCTGGAGGGCTATGTCAAGGAAATCATGGAAGTGGAGCGTCTGTACGCTCCCGAGCCGCAGGCCCCGCAGTATAAGCGGGAGTTGGAACTGTGGGAGCACGAGGAGTACCTGACCGCCATAGGCTGGTGCACCTATGTGGTGGAGCACCGGAAGATGGGCGTTATGATCGGTGCGCCCGGCACGGGGAAGACCACAATCTTGAAGCAGATCATGCGCAAATATCCGAACAGCCTGTACATTGAGGCCATGCCGAGTATGCGCGTAGGCGATCTCATAGACAGCATAGCGCGGGGCGCGGGCGTGTCTGTGCGCGGGAACGCTTACACACGCTTCAAAATGCTGCTGGCGGGGCTGCGCAATCACAGCGACTTTGCCATCCTTGTGGATGAAGCCGAGTATCTGAAAAAGTGGGACGTGGATAAGTTCGAGTACCTGCGCAAGATATGGGATAACACGGGGATACCCATCATCCTCGCGGGTACGGCGGAGCTGGCGACCATACTGACAAGGGGCGCGGGAAAGGACAACCTCGCCCAGTTATATAGACGGAAATACGAGCTGCCACTCAAAGGTCTGTCTATGGGAGCCGCCATCCAAATCCTGCGCCAATACGATTGTACCACAGACGCCCGCCAAATGCTATCCAAAATCGGCGCGGACACCGCCCACGGCGGACTGGGTACCATGTGCGAGATTTTGGATATGTGCCTGTCGACCGCGAACGGCGGAACCATCACAGGCGATACCGTCCGCGCCGCACAAAAATACAAGCTCATGTTTTAATTAAGGAGGAAGACCATATGGCAAGAATTAAAGCAAAACCCGAAATCCCGGTGCTGAAGAACTGGGACGAGGTTGACCTGTCGCTTGCAGAAATGGCGGAGCACAAACGCGCGATAAACGCCGTTACAGACGCAGAGAATGCCGCTCTGGATGAAATCAAGTTGGATGCGCAGATCAAGCGCGAACCGCATAAGACCCGTAAGGACGAGCTGTTCAAACAGATACATGCGTTTGTGGAGGCTAACCGGGCAGACCTCGGTACTAAGAAAACGCGCGAACTGGTGTTCGGAAAGGTTGGCTACCGCAAGAGTACGAAGCTGCAGGTGCCGTCGGATCCGACGCAAAAGGCCGCCGTCATTGAGCGGTTGCGCGCAATAGGCTGGCTCGACTGCCTGAAAATCACGCCCATAACCGTCAACAAGGAAGCTCTGCACAGCAAACCGCTTGGTGAGGTTGCCGAACTGGGCGTTGGCGTTAAGATAGAGGATACCTTCTGGCTGGAAGTTAAGCGGGAAGATCCCCCGGCGGAGGTGTAAGATGCCGCGTACAACAGAGTATATCACAAAAGCGCAGATCGGCTGCCTGTACGCCACGGCGCGCAGCCTAGGCATAGATAATGAGGACGTGCATGCGGCGATACATGCCATGACGGGCCGCAGCAGCGTGAAGCAGTTGACCGCGCGGCAGGCCGCATATGTCATTGACAGGCTGAAATCACAGGTGCAACCGAAGCAGACGGATATCAGTCGCCACCTTACAACGGAAACCGCATGGAAGATTCGGCAGTTGCAAGAGCAGCTGGGTTGGACGGATGAGCGGCTGGAGGGCTTCCTGGGCAAGCGCTTCGGCGTGGCGCGCATGGCGTGGCTGGATATGCCGATCGCGCGCAAGGTCATAGAGGGCATGAAGGCCATCGCGGCCAGGGAGACCGACAAGGAGGTGAACCGTGAAAGAACTGCCGGGCTGGATAGCTGAACTGCAGGAATCCGATCTGCCGGAAGCCTTGCGCGGATATGCGGAAACGTTGGGGATTGACACGACGCTCCGGTTATGCCAAAATTACGGCGGTGAGATGGCATACGTCCCTAAACTGGATGCCGTTTTGCGCAACTACCGGAATAAGCAGATACAGGAGGAATATCGGAAGACCGGGGATGTATCTGCGTTGGTGCGCAAGTATGATCTGGCCACGAATACCGTGTACGAGATCATACGCGCCGATAAAAAAGACTATGCATCCATCCCGCTGTTTGACTGATTAACCACAAGTAATCAGACTGATTACTTTGCACCTCACATAAGTCTAATTGTACAATACCCGCAAGAGAGAAGCTCTTGCGGGCTTTGTGTTTTGGAGACAATATGCACGAATGGGTAACCTGGGCGATACAGGGCGCTGTCGCTATCGTAATCGGAATCTTAGGCTTCCTTTGGAAGCAGGACCGCAAACATGTGGACGAAAAGCTTGCGAAGCACGATAGGCAAATCGCGGAGCTGCAAGTCGAAGCGCAGAAGGCCCCTATGGTATACGCGCTCCGTGAAGATTTTATCCGAGTGACGGAGAGAATTGACCAGAAATTAGACCGTCTCATCGCAAGAAGTGGGACAAAGGAGTAAGCGATATGGGAAAAATCAATGAGATGACAGCCATAAAGAACCGCGAAACGCGCGGCGCTATCCTGCGCGCCCTCTCGACCGGTGGAATGCGCCCAATCAGCAAGAAATCCTTGGAGAATGCGCTGGTCAGTATCGCTACGGATATTTATCCCCATCTAACCTACCTTTCGGACAAAAAGTATATCCGCATAATTGGTGCGGACAGCAACTCCATTCTGAACACAGGGGACACGGTGGAACTGACCGCCCACGGCATTGACCTCATGGAAGGCAGTATCCCGGACGACCCCGGCATTATCATCTGATATGGCTCGCAAGCGCGCATATTCCCGCGTCCACTCCCTGGTGGACAGTTTGCCGCAGGAGGCGCAGGACTTCTTGGAAGCGCAGATCCTCGACCCGGCGAACACATATACGGATATCGCGGAGCGCATGAAGGCGCGGGGATGGGAAATCAGCCGTTCGACCATTTTCCGCAAAGCGCACCGTATGAACGCGGTGGCGGTCAGGCTGGAAGAATCAAGGCGGCAAACAATGGCCCTGATCCAGTACTCCCGCGAAAACAATGACGTGGCAGCGGGCGAGATTGCGACGTCCATCCTAATGGACAGCCTGACGCGGCGCATATCCACGGCGGATGACGAGATCGGCGAAATACCGATTGAGAAGGCGGGCAAGCTGCTGATTGATTTGCAGCGGTCCACCGTTTACCGGGAACGCATGAAGGGCGCGCGGGAAAAGGCGTGCCAAGCGATCGAAGCCAATATCCTGCGCAAGATCCGCGCAGAGCTTGCGGAAAAGCCCGAGCTGCTGGAACAACTGACGGCTATAGTGCAGGATGCGGTGCGTGAGGAGGCGGCGCGGGATGACGACAAGTAACTGGTACGTGCTGTCTGTCGCGGCGGGTGCTGAACAGAACGCGGCGCGCAAGTTGTCAAAAATTACGGACAATGTAGCAGCACCGGAGCAGATTATATACCGCCGACGGAACAATCGGCTGATGGCGGAAAGCCGCTTGCTGTTTCCGGGATACGTATTTGTGCAAATTGCAAAGCTCACCGCAGAAACGTATCACTTGCTAAAAGAGTGCCCCGGCGTACTGCGGCTGCTTGGCAAAACGGGTTCGGCAATGCCGATGCCTGTACCGTCGGAGGAGATGCAGGTTATCCTCGGCTTGTATGAGAACTATGACCGATATCTTCCGGCGTTCCGGGAGGAACGTCTGCGCTTCGGAGGGTCCAAACACCCGTTGCTGCTGGACGCAGTCCGCTGGGCGGACGGTGTGGAGATCACAAGCCCTATCCCTCCGGGTGTGGCCATAATGAAGGTGGACGCCCGTGCCAGAAAAGCACAGGCAACCCTGCGGCTCTATGATGAAGATATCTACCTGACATACGCCCTTCGCTATGTCGCGGACAACAGGCCTAAAAGCAATCCGAATAAGGCGCACGGTTGAGTATTCCCGGTGTCGGACGCGGATGATCATAAAGATAAATCGTTTAGGCCGCATTGGACAATCCAACGTAAGACGGGCCTAAATGGGGGGTTATGCCTATAGCCCTCCTAAATCTTTGGCTCCCTAAGAGACGACCAGATCGCTGGAGCCAAATGGCGCAGCACGCCAACTGCGCAAAAGGGAACGGGGTTTTTAGTGTTTTTTCTTCGTTCCGCCTCCTGATGGGCGCTGCCCGGACAACTGCCGTTTTTATTAGTTTGTCGGCGATCCGGGCAGCCCTATTATTTGCATTCTCGCGACAATATCGCTGACTTAACCCAAATATCAAGAAAGAGGTGAACGCCAAGGCAATTATTGAAAGAAACCGAATCTATGAGGGCGACTGCCTCTGGCTGCTGAAAGATGTGCCGGATCGGACGGTTGACCTGATCCTGACCGACCCGCCGTATGGTATACGGTACCAATCCAACTGTGCATGGAGCTGGACGCGGGCTATGCTGAGACGGCCCGGCAGCGCGCACAGCAGGCGCGGCCATACGCGCCAAATAAGCCATATGAATTCAATGAAGCCCGATAGGGCGATGACAACCCGAACGCGGGAAATAACGCCGTTATCACGCGTGATTTGCCATGTTTGGAGCCGGTGCAGGCGAAAGCCTGCCCGGCAGTAATAAGATGGGAGGAAAAGCGGGCATGGTGCTGGAAAAAATAATTGCTCCGGACGGGATTACCGATCCGAGATACGTCGCCGCCCGCTCTTCCTTCTGGGAGTACTGCAAATTAAAGAACCAAAAGTTTTTCAAGGAAAGCCGAAAGTTCCTGCGAGAACTGGCCGAGACCCTGCAATCCTTTGTCGAACGGCGGCTTATAAACCCGAAAACGGGAGAACCATACACTAAATTCATGATCAATATCCCACCGCGCCACGGGAAGAGCTACATTCTGACGCTATTCTGCGAGTGGTGCTTCGGGCGGGATCCCGTGGGGATGCAGATCATCTCCGTTTCTTACAATGAAATATTAGCGCGGCGTTTCGCGCGCTACGTGCGCGACGACATTGACGCGACAAAAATAGATCCAAAGTATTTTGTATTCAACGATGTGTTCCCGAGCGTCCATATCAAGTATGGAGATGCCAGCCAGATGATGTGGTCGCTGGAAGGTACATTCTTTTCCTATTTGGCCACCAGCTTTGGCGGTACTATGACCGGAATAGGTTGCAGTCTCGGCATTATAGACGATCCTATCAAGTCCGCCGAGGAGGCATATAACGACAACGTGCTGGCCGATCAGTGGGACTGGTATTGCAACACCTTCCTGTCGCGTGTCGAGGAGGGCGGCCTGCAGATTGTCAACCATACACGGTGGAGCACCAAGGATTTGTGCGGCAAGCTGCTCGAGAATGAGCCGGACGAATGGTATGTGTTTTGCCGACAGGCGTATAACGAGCAGTTGGGTACTATGCTTTGCCCCGAGATATTGAGCCTAAAGAGCTATCGGGACAAGCGTGCCAAAATGAGCGATGCCATAGCAGACGCGAACTTCCAGCAGACGCCTATGGATATCAAGGGGCGGTTATACACCTCATTTTCGACATACGACCGGCTGCCGGAAGGCAAGCGCGGTAGGGTTATATCCTATACCGACACGGCGGATACAGGCAGCGACTATCTATGCTCACTTGTGGCGGAGGAAATAGACGGCCAAGGCTATATGCTGGATGTGATCTATACGCAGAAACCCATGGAGCAAACGGAGCCGATGGTGGCCGAGCAGCTGCACGTATATCAGGTGCATGGCAAAGCGCAGTTTGAGAGCAACAACGGCGGTCGCGGTTTTGCCCGGGCGGTGGAGCGCAATCTGTGGGAGCGCTACAAAGACCGACGCGTGCCGATATCGTGGTTTACACAAACCCACAATAAAGTCGCGCGCATTCGCGCCGAAAGCACATTTGTTATGCGCAATATCCTAATGCCAAAGGATTGGGAGACACGTTGGCCGGAATACGCAAGTGCCATGAAAAATTACATGGCCGAAGGCAAAAATAAGCACGATGACGCGCCCGACGCCACGACCGGACTGGCGGAGATGATACAGGGCAAAAAAGAGCGAAAGCTGAAAACCATGAAACGATCCTCGTTGGGGATATAGGAGATTAAGATATGTTCCGTATGCCAATATCTGCGCAGATGACTGTCGACCGTATGGACAAGTATATAGCGGCGCACAAGAAAACCGTGCTGCCGCGCATGGACAATCTTGACAAGCGTTATATGCCAAGTGACGAGAAGTCTGTGACAGTGGACCCACAGAGCGGGCGCCGGGACATACTTTTGCGGCACAGTTACGCCGCTTATATCACGGATATCAATGTCGGCTATTTCATGGGCGAAGCCATCAAGTACAGTGCCGGTGATGATGAACGAGCCAACACCCTGCTGGAACGGTTGTCGGGGATATTCGCGTATACGGACGAGATGAACGCTAACGCCGAGTTAGCGGAGGATGCCAGCATATACGGAATCGCGCAGGAACTGCTGTATATGGACGGTGACGCAAAAATCCGCTTTAAGGCCGTGGATCCGCGCGAGATCATCCTCGTCTATGACAATACAGTGGAGAATGCGCTGCTATACGCAATCCGCACCTACAAAGATAAAGATATCTTACAGGACAAAGAGACCGAGTACGCGGACTTATATGATGCGACAACCATCACATCATACACCCGCCAAAGTGGTGGCAGCTGGGTGCAGATTGGTGAGCCGACGCCCCACCATTTCCGGCAGGTGCCTATAAACTCGTATCTGAACAACCGCCGCGCGATCGGCGACTTTGAGCAGATCTTGAGTCTGATAGACGCATATGACCGATCGCAGTCCAATGCGGTCAGTGAGCTGGAGGACTTCCGCAACGCCTACCTAAAGCTATTGGGGATGGAGGATACGGACGAGACAGACGTCAAAGAGATGCGCAAAAATCGCGTATTGAACCTCCCGGAGGGCGGAGACGCAAGCTGGCTGGTCAAGCCGCAGGACGATACCGCACTGGAGCATTTGCGCGATCGTTTGGATAAAGACATCCACAAATTAAGCATGACCCCGGCGTTGACGGATGAATCGTTTGCGGGGGATGCGTCCGGTATAGCTTTGAAGTTCAAGCTGCAGGGTTTGGAAAACAAGGCATCCCGCAAGGAGCGCGGCTTCCGGCTCGGCCTGCAGCGGCGCATGGAACTGATCTGCGAGGTGCTGGCCGTTCTGGATGGCGTGAAATACGACTATACGCAAATCGGCATGACGTTTACCCGAAATATCCCAAGCAATCTTTTGGAATTGGTTGACGTGGCCGTGAAGGCATCGGGATTGGTAAGCGATGAAACGGCGATCGGGATCTTGCCGCTGGATATTGACGCGAAAGCCGAGATTGAAAAGAAACGGGCGGAGGCAGAAGCCGGGTACACACTCCCTATGTGGGGGGCGCAATAGATGGCCGGGCCGATTGACAAAACCGATCCGTACCGGCGCGGGGGGCATTATGTCGTAAGGGGATATAACCATGAGTTACTGGTCAGAGAAGCTTGCGCTACAAGAGGCGCGCGCTTTGGTATATGCCGCCGACAGGCAAAAGTATGTGATGGAGGTCTATCGCAGGATCCAAGAGGATACCCTGCGCGATATCGACCGCTTGTACGCGCAGATACAGGAAAGCGGCGCAGAAAGCCTGACCAGGACACAGCTATATAACTTCTCCCGCTGGGACAATCTGCTCACGACCGTGCGGATGGGCGCGCAGGCAACGCAAAACGCGCAGTTAGACGCAGTGCGGGCGGCGGTCAGCAATGGGTATATAGCCACCTTCGGCGATACGATGGACGCGATCCGCGGGCCGGGCCGCTGGTCTGTGGTGCCGGACAAGTTGCTGGACACCTACCTCGCCACGCCGTGGAGCGGCAAGGATTACAGCGAGCGCATATGGAAGAACACCAACAAGCTGGCATCCGACCTTGAGGGGCATATGCGCGATCTGCTCGTGCGCGGGGAGAACCCCGCAAAGGTCAAGGCGAAGATCATGAAGGATTATGGCGTCAGCTATGAAGTGGCCGACAGACTGATCCAAACGGAAGTATCGGCCGCCACCGGCGCGGCGAATATCGCGGCATACAAGGAATCGGGCTATACGCATGTGCAGTATATCCTGGACTCCGCCCCCTGCCCTGTTTGCATAGACCACGCGGGGCAGAACGGAGGCATATACCCGATAGACGAGGCCCCGGTTATACCTATCCACCCGCGCTGTCATTGCCGCTATGCGCCGGTGACAAGTTACACGGTGCTGCCGGAGGGCGTGGATCTTACGTGGACACCGGAAAAACCGCTTGCAACTACAGGAGAAAGTGGTATAATAAACGCACCGATTGAAACACCGCATCCGGTGGATGTCGTGTTTGGACACAAGGACTTAAACCGGCGCCAGCAAACAATATTAGAGCTGCTGCCGAAATACGGCTCGCAGGCGATTGTAAGCAAGCGCGATGTCTCCATGCTGGACTTGGCCGCATTGACGGCGAATACGGGCAACGAGTTCGCAATGTTTACCAGACAGGGCAAACGGCTGATCATGCGAGGCGATATTGAAACCGTTCCTGTAAGAAAAGCAGATGCGTTAAAACTATTTAATGCAGGCTACCGATGGAGCGGGCACACACATGTCGGGAGAACAGCGGCGGATCTAATCGCCTCAGACGGCGACAAGAAGATACTGGCCCTGTTCAGACAACGGAGAAGCGCAATATATAATGCCTTAGGCAAATATGTTATCTTTAAGATATAGGAGGACTTCTCAGATGTGGAACTGGGATCCGCAAACGGATACTAACGTCCAAAAAGCCGTTCAAGAGTATATTTCTGAGAAGGGATATACATTACCGGAGGATACTATATTTGAAGCCGCAATTGACGCAGCAGCTGTTGTTGTTGCTGATACTGTGGTTCTTTGGGTCGGATTGCCTCCGATGTCTAACTATCGTGTGCGCGAAACTGAACACGCAAAGGCTTTATTGAGCGCATAGCTGTGCCGAACTCCCCTAACCAATCTTAATCCAAAAGACGCAAAATAAGGCGTCTTTTTTGGTTACCCCTAACTTGGGTACCCCCAAGCCCATACACCCCCGTTATAACGCGTTATAACGCGGTCATATGCGATTTTGAAAGGAGACTACACAAATGCACAAGAGACTGTACCCCTATTATGACGCGGACGGCGGCGGCGCGGCCCCCGTTGCCGCAGACCCCCCCGGCGCACCGGTGGACCCGCCCGCGGGCGCAACACCGCCCCAGGGCGTATCGACGCCCCCCGCCAAGCCCGCATGGGAGGACGTGCGAAAGGATGAGACCTACGCCGTAGGCATCGCCGGATACACGGAAGAGGTATTGCGGGCTGCCAAGGCAAAGTGGGACGAGGACGCGGCGGAAGCTGCCCGCCTCGCCAAGCTGACGGATGCGGAGCGGAAGACGGAAGCGGACAAAGCCGAGCGCGCTAAGTTTGAGGCCGACAAGGCCGCCCTTGCCCACGAGCGCGCCCTGCATGAGACCACCAAACTGCTGGCGGCGGACAAGCTGCCGTTGGAGCTGGCGGCGATGCTGACAGGCGCGGATACCGCGCAGACGACGGCGAATATCAAGGCGGTCAAAACCGCAATTGACGCCGCCATACAGGCGGGCGTCGAGGAACGGCTGCGCGGGCGTGCCCCGGCAGCCGGGAGCGCCCCTGCCGCCGAGGACGGCGTTACCGCCGCATTCAAGGCGAAAAACCCCGGTTTGATAATTTAGCAACGAAAGGAAGCACATAACATGGCATACGAACTGCAGGAAAGATACTCCGCCCTTGTACTCGCAAAGATGCGGGCGGAACTGCTGCTCAAAGACGACGTCATTTTCAACAATGAATATGAGGGAACTCCGACGGCGGGCGCTGTGAAAATCCCGAACCGCGACCAGGAAGTCACCGCGCGCAACTATAACAAGGCATCGGGCCTTGCCCCCGAAACCGGGGAAGGCAGCTTTGAGACGCTCGTGATCAATCAGGATGTGGGCGTCAACGAGATCATTGACGGCCACGACGCTGCGTCTGTCCCGGACAACCTTGTCGCCGATCGTCTGAACAGCGCGGGCGAAGCCCTCGCCACTCGGATTGATACGGACGGCGGGAACGTCCTGCTGGCGCAGGGTACCAAGATAACCGTCGTCATGCCCACGAAGGACACGGTATATGCCGAAATCATCAATATCCGCAAGCGGATGACCCTTGCCAAAGTTCCGAACGACGGCAAGCGCTATCTGCTGGTGGTGCCGGACGTTTTCGCGCACATCCTGAAGAGCCCCGAATTCATCGCGGCAAGCGCTCTGGGTGACGAGGTCAAGCAGACGGGCGCTGTCGGCAGGATTGCCGGGATGCTGGTGTTCGAGTGGCTGGACGAGACCGCGGGTCTCGTTATGATTGCGGGCCATCCCAAGTTTGCGACCCGCGTGCGGGAATGGTCGGTACGCATCGATGTGAACGACCTGAAGGGCAGCGGCCGGTTCATCGGCGCGAGCGCCGTGCAGGGGCGCATGGTCTACGGCCACAAGGTTCTGCGCGCGGCGGCCATCATCGCGGCGTACAGTGTCACACCGCTGACAGTTGTGCTGGCCGCGGGCAGCACCAAGGGTACCACGGTGGCGACTGTCACGGGTACGCCGAGCGGGAATACGCTTGCGTACCGCGTTAATCCGGCGGAACGGGCCAAACTCGGGCAGGACGGCAGCACCGATGACTTCACGGTTTTGACCAGCGGCACCACGCAGATCACGGCGGGCGCGGGCGCGATCATTGAGGTAGTTGCGCTGGATGCCACGAGCAAAGTCACGACGATCGGCTACGGCACCGCCGTGCCGAAGGGGTAAGCCCGGATGCCCGCGCAGAACAGCGTCACGCTGAAGCGGCTGCATGTGCGGATCCCGGATGTGCCAAAGGAGCGTGACAAGCTCCTTTTGGCACTCTATGATTTGGCCTGTACTAAATTCCGCGCGCTCGCCAAGCGGAGCGATATCCCGATAGATGCCAGACCCCTGCTGGATGAGATGGTCGCGGTCGCGTGGAACCGACTGAAGGCCGAAGGGCTGACCGGGATATCCATAAGCGGTATTAGCGAGAGCTATGTGGACGGGCTGCCGCAGGATCTCTTAGCGGCCATCCTGTCCTACAGAATCAAGCGATTGAGGACCTTTTGATATGCAACAGAACATGCGCCCTGCCCAGCTTTGGCGTCCCAAATTGAGACAAGGCGCCTACTGCGAAACCATTACCGAGTATGAGCCCATTGCTGATATTGAAATTGCGATAGGCGTAAAAACGTCCGCGCCCGGCGCGATCAACAATGTGCAAACCCAAAACAGTACGCATACGGGCGTGACCGCGCATGCGGATATCCGAAATCAAGACCTTATTGTGCAAGATGAACAGGAGTACACGGTAGACGCGGTCGCCCACTTCCGGCGGACGGTGCTGGCGCTGACTTCGCAAACGGCTCTGACCCGACCCATGCCCGAGGAGGACGGTGAGGATCTATGAAGATAGGCGTCAGAACCGAATCCCGCGGGGACACGGTGCACGCCCGCGTAAAAACGGTGCCGCAGCAACTACGGGCAGCCATGAAGTATGCGGTTACGGAAGCCTGTGACGAACTCGTAAAGAGGGCACAGGACAAGTGCCCGGTCGACACCGGCCACTTAAAAAGCAGGATCGAGCGCAATGTGGTTGCAGAGGGCGATAAGGTCACGGGCCGCGTGGGCACTGTCGTAGTGTATGCCCCCTATGTCCACGAGGGCACGGGGAAGCAGGCCCGGCAGGGCAACGGGAAACCCGATAGGAAGGGCCAGAAAGCACAGCCATTTCTGGAAGACGCTATCAACGAACTACGCCCGACAATTTTGCAAAAACTTGCGGAGGTGATCAGCAGATGCTTGAAGCAATCGTAGCCTTCTTGCTGGCGGATACGACGCTGCCCAAAATGCTGGGACGCAAGAAAAAGAATGAGAAATGGCTGTATCTGCGCGCAACCGCAGACCTGCGCGATTCCATGCTCTACGACTACACGACCACCCGCAACGATGGCGCCGTGGAACTTGGCCGATTCAAGTGTACGGTCATATGCGGGAACATGGAAACCTCGCGCGCCGTGGAGCAGCGGCTGCGGGATATGCTGATCACCAAAGACGACCGCCCAAGCGTTGGCGGTGCCGTGCTGAAATGCGTCCAGAACGGCGGTGGCGCCCTAACGGACGAAGAGCGCAAAAAGACGCACACCATACTATATTTTGACGTGTCCGGCAGGGCACAGAAAGGATGCATATAATGGATGATCCTGTAATCAAAAAAGAACTGAAACGCATAACGCTGGGCAGCGGCATTTTGTATATCATGCCCTACACCGGAGAAATCCCCGCGGATGACGCAACCGTCGAAAACAATGGCAATGTCGCGGGCTGGATCAAGGGCGGCGCGGAGCTCACCTATGAGCGCACCATCAAGAAGATATTTGACGATCTTCGCAAGGTGACGCGGGTATTCACGCTCGAGGAGCTTGTGAATTTCAAGACGGGGATCATGACCTGGGGTCTTGGCATACTGTCCACGCTCATTTCGAGCAGCACCTACACGGATGATACCACTCTGAAGAAACGCACGCTCTCCATAGGCAAGGGCGGCGTGGTCGCGGAGAAAGAGTTCTTGCTGCGATTTGTCCATACCTTTGAGGATGGCGAAAAATTGCGTGTGCAGATCATCGGCAGTCCGACGAACAACTTCTCGCTGAAGTTTGACCCGGAGAACCCGACCGTCCCGGATGCGGAGTTTTCCGCCTTAAGCAAGGGCGGCGGCGGCGAGCTTGTCACCATAACGGAAACCTACAAATAAGGCGGAGGGGCGCAAGCCCCTCCCTACTTTTATCACGGAGGCGATATGAAAAGCAACGAGATTTTTGATTTGTCGGCATTCGACCAAGAGACTATGCCCGTCCGCATGCCGAACGGAACCGAACTGAACCTGTTGAAGCCGACAGAGGCGATTGTGCTGGCAGTGGCAGGGCTTAAGGATTTGAGCGACGATGCAGGCGCAGAGCTGATAATGCGGGCGCTGCATGCCTGCGTGAAGGTGATCCTAAATAACAATGACGCGGGTATCGTCATCTCTGACACGCAGATTAAGGGCCTAAACGTAGCCGCGAAAAACGCCTTGCTGCACCGCTTTACAGAATGGATAGCGGAGATCGAAGCCCGCCCAAACTCCAAATCCCGTCGCTGGCCGCCGACGCGAGTGACGGGAAGAAAGCGCGACCGAAAACGCACAACGAAATAATGGCAGCAGTGGGCCGGGTGATTGCTTACTCCGGCTTAGATTTGCACGGCGTATTGCAGCTGTCGTATGACCTGTTTTTATGCTGTCTGCGCCGCTCCGTTATAGATGACCTCATGCAGACCGAAAAAGGGCAGGAGCTGTTATACGACTGGCAGCGCCTGAATGCGGAGGAGCCGGATATGGATGCGGCACGCGCCGCCATGCGCGGAGAAATATGGGATTGAGAAAGGAGGCAGACGGCAATGGGTACATTGGATTTGGGTGCACTGCACGCAGATATAGAAATAGATGCAAAAGAAAGTGTATCCGCGCTGAAAGCCTTCGAGACAGCGGTGGCGGATGCCACCGGGCGCTTGGAGAATCTGGGCAAGGCCGGTGAGGAGTGCGGCAAAAAGGTCGATAAGGTAGACCAAACGCTTGGCAAAGTGTCCGCCACTCTAAGCAAGGTTGGCAAAGGTCTCACCACATATGTAACCGGGCCAATTATTGCTGCCGGAACCGCCGTTGCCAAGTTCGGCATGGACTTTGAATATGCCATGTCGAAGGTAGCCACCCTTGCCGGGGGCGCGGATATGGGCAAGCTGCGGCAGGAGGTTTTAGATATATCCAATGCTACGGGTATCGCAGCGGCGCAGCTGGCCGAGGCGCAGCTCGAGGCCCTATCATCCGGCGTATCCGCGGATCAGACGTATAACATACTTATGGCGTCCGCAAAAGCCGCCAAGGGCGGGTTCACGGATGCGTTGAATGCGGTAAACGGACTGACGAACGCGTTGAATGCATACGGCATCGCCGCCGAACATTCGGAGGAGCTTGCCAATAAGTTCTTAATCACGCAGAACCTTGGCAAAACTACCTTTGATGATATTGCGGCCAATATTGGAAAGGTCGCACCGACGGCGTACAGTGCGGGAATGTCGATTGACGAACTTCTCGCATCCGTAACCGCGCTGACCAGCATGGGCATCGCGACGGAGACGTCCATGGTTGGGATTAAGGCGGCATTGAGCAACATTATAAAGCCAAGCAAACAGGCACAGGATGAAGCAAAACGGCTGGGGCTCGAGTTCTCTGTTGCGGCACTGCAGTCAAAGGGTTGGGCTGTGTTTTTAGATGAAGTCAATACAAAGACAGAGGGAAATCTGGATTCCCTCGGCAAACTATTCGGATCGACCCAAGCCCTAAACAGTATCTTGACGCTAACCTCAAACAACGGCGGCGCGCTGATGGCCGAGGCGCTCGCTGAAATGGAGGCCAATACGACCGCTCTGAACGATGCGTATGAGCTCATGATTGATAACACATCCACGCGTCTGCAAATGTCATTGAACGAAGCTAAGAACGCGGCTATATCATTTTTCGATGCACTTGCGCCGATAATCGAGACGGGCGCAAAAGTGATCTCCGGCATTGCACAAAAGCTGTCGGAATTAGATGATGTCTCACGAAAGAACGTTGTCACCGTCGCGCTGGTTGCGGCGGCGATCGGCCCGCTGCTGCTCCTATTGGGCAAGACCGTTGGCGCGATTAACGCTATCCAAACCGCGCTTGTTGCTATGGGCGTTAGCGCAAACGCGGCCATGGGTTGGCTTGGACTGCTTGCGCTGGCGATCGGCGCGGTCGTTGCAATTGCTGCGGTGTGCGCAGCAAAGTACCGGGAGCAGAACAAAGAGGCGCTTGCCCTGCGCGATGCGACCAAAAAGCTGAAAGAGACACAGGATCAAGTCACGCAAGCAACTAAGGACACCATAGGCACGCTGGAAACAGCCGCAGTGCGGGCGCAGCCGTACATTGACAGGCTGAAAGAAATTGAGCAGATAACGAACCGAACCAAGGCCGAACAGAGTGAGTATGCGCGGATAGTTCGGACGCTCAATGAAATTATGCCGGGATTAAACCTGAAACTAAACGAGCAGACCGGATTGTTGGAAGGCGGTGCGGCTGCCTTAGCTAAGCAGATTGCTCTATGGAAACAACGGGCGCTGCAGCAGGCGTATGAAGACGAATATGTCGCTATGCTGAGAGAGCAAATTAATCTGACAAAGCAGAAGCAGGCCGCGCAGAATGCACTTAATGAAGCGGAACACGCACTGTATGCGGCAAGAATCAAAAAGGGTCTGGCCGTATCGTACAACGAAGCGACCGGCGGAAAGCTTTTTGGTGCCGGACAGTGGGAGCGCTTGCAAGCCGGATGGCGCTTGCAAGAAGCGGAGGATACCCATAACCTGCTATTGACGGCACTGATTGCTGCGGATGAAGCTCTTGCCGGCAGCCAAACGCGATTGACCGAATTAGACGGAATTATTGACAGCGTAGCCAATTCCAACGGTCTTTTGACAGATTCGCAGGGAGAGCTCGCCGGGGAAACAAAAAATGCTACCAAAGCCATAGAGGATAATACCGCCGCCGCCAAAGCAAATAAAAAAGCGATCGTAGATGCTTACATGGTCTCGGACGAAGCCCGCGAGAAGATGAACGCCTATACAGACAGCATCATTAACGGCTTTAAGCGCATAGGCCGCGAGCGCGTCAATTTCAATTCCGCGACCAGGGATTTGAAAGCCAATAATGACGATATGGAAGCTTGGCGCGCAAACCTGAAAAGCATGGAAGAGCAGGGCTTCGACCCGAAGGTTGTAGAGACACTTAAGGGGTTGGGCGTCGAATATCGCGGACTGGTTGCCGAAATGGAAAAGAAGGGCGTGGAGAAGAGCGAACCGCTGAGCGAGCAGATTCTGCGCGCGGCGGAGCTTGCAAAGCAGCAGGTAAAAGCGGAAGCGGAAGCTATGGCAGATGCCATGATGGAAGCCGATCCGGAGTTCAACGCTGCCGGGCAGAGCGGCGGCGCGGCCTATGGCGATGGCGTTGTGGCGGGAGCGAACTCGAAACATGCCGACGCATACAACTCGGGGGCTGCGCTGGCCAACGCCATGAACAGTGGATTCAAGAATGCGCTGGAGATCGCTTCCCCGTCGCGCGCGGCTGCGCGCAACATCGGCTATTATGCGGCAGGCATAACGGGAGAGACGCAAAACCGCATTGCCGAGGTAGAAGCTGCCGGTGCGACGTTTGGATTTGCATACAATTCCGGGTTTACCGGGCTGCAGGCGAGCATTGGCGGCATACACGGCGGCACGATTCCGACGGGTACGTCGCAGGTACTGCACAACATTTCCACAACCAACAATAACAGCAGCAGCAAAAATACAAGGCTGACCGTCGCGCCGAACTTTTCAAACCGCAGAATGACGCTGGCGGAGCAGAGCAGATACACGCGCAAACTAAGCGAAGAATTGCTCGGGCTTGTGGGGTGATGCTATGGAACGGATTGAAATTGTAAACGCGCGGGGCGAATCGCTTGTGTTGGATTATTATGCTCCGCCATTTTATCTGATACCGGAGAATATAAGAGGTCTGACGGACTGCGATCTGGAGCCAGCCACCGTGCGCGGATACCAGCAACACGGCGCGGATTGGCTGGGAACCTACGCCGATGAGCGCATCATAGGCTTCTCGTTCTATGTTCATGACCAGGAAGCCGAGGAGTTTTACCGATATCGGCGTGAGTTCGGAAAGGTTGCAAACCCGCTTTTGGGCGACTGTACTATCCGCTATGTGAACGATTACAGGGCGCGGCGTATACGCGCGCACTGCACACAGCTGCCGAAAGAGCAGGCGCACTTCGGGACCCTCCGGCAGTATTACGCGGAGTTCACGGCAAGCTCCGCCTTCTGGGAGAGCGATGTGGAACACGCCGCGAGAATGAATGAAATCGTGGGCGGGTGGACGCTGCCGTTCAACTTCATGGGTGGGGAGCCTGGTATCAATTTCGGAACTGCGCAAAGCCGGGTGACCATTGACAATGATGGGGATCAGGCCATGCCGGTTCGCATTGAGATCAGCGCGGGCGCGATCAACCCCAAGGTGCGACTGACGTCCACGGGTGAGTTTATCAAAGTAAACAAGGACGTCCCGGTCGGGAAAAAGATGATCATAAATACGGCGTACGGTAACAAGTCCGCCATATTGGTGGATGCCGTTACAGGTGAAAAGATATCGGACGCCTTTTCCCTGCTGGCACCCGGAAGCACCTTCTTCTCCGTGCCGCTTGGCAGGCAGACGCTTGTGTATACAAGCGACGACGCATATCTTGCGGACGTATGGGTGTACTGGCGCAACTTATATTTGGCGGTGTAGTATGGATATAAACCTGTACCGATATGATAACGGCAGCCTTATAGATGCCGGTATCGTGGACGACTTTATAACCTTCCAATATCCGAATACTTATTCTTCTGTTGGCGAATGGGAGTTGACCATAGCGTTGACCTCCCCAAATGCGGAGCGGCTGATGAACGCCGATATTATCAGCTTCGGATCCAAAAAATCTGGGCTGATTCTATCGCGGGACTGGGAATATGATGACAATCAATGCGTGCTGACGGTGTCCGGCCTGGAACTGAAGGGGATAGCAGCGTTGCGCATCGTCCTCCCGCCGACGGGGCAAGCACAGCTGACAGGGGACAAGCTCAGCCCTGAAGATTATATCAAGCAGCTTATTCAGACACAAATTACGGATCCGCAGGACGGCAGCCGTATGGTAGTCGGCACAATCTCCGCACCCCCGAGCGTCCCCGGAGATTTGAAGCTGGAAGCGCGCTTTGACGATTTGGGACCCATGATTGAAGACGCGGCGACGACCGCGCAAGTCGGGTGGCGCGCCTATGTGGAAGACGGCGCGATAAAGTGGGAGATATACAGCGGGACAGATCGCGGCACAGGCGGCAGCGGCTCGGCTGTATGGTCACATGATCGCGACAGCTTTAACCGTTTGGAGGTTTATTATGCGCTGCGCGCGCCCGGTTGGACGCTGGTGGCCGGTAAAGGCAAGGATACCAACCGCGTGACCGCCACGGTAGGCAGCGGCACCGCGCTTAATCGGTGGGAGATCTATACGGATGCCCGCGATAAGGCGGCGCCGGAGTTACCTGCCGAGGGGCAAAGCGCGCTTGCCGAATTCGGCGATGTGTTGGATGTGCGCGCTGTGGTGGCGCAGCATCTTGTGCACAGCATGGGCGATTATTGGGATCTCGGCGATATCGTAACGGTTCAGGATATTGTCGCCGGGCAGGATTTGGACTTGCGGGTAACCGAGATTATTGACACCTTTGAAGGCAATGTCCATAGCCTTGAAGTCGTACTCGGCTACGCGCGCAAAACGCTTAAGGACAGCCTGCGCCGGGCGCGCAGGCCGGTGACCGCACTATTGCGGATCGAAACGGATTAGGAGGGCTTCATATGCCGGATTTAGACACCTTCGGTTTTTTCTATAAGACCGCGACGGATACGGATGATACCTACGACTATAATTCGCAGGAATATGCCGAGTTTGTAAAGCTTCTGATAAGCGACGGGGTGGCCGCGCACTACGGTAACCAGTTTCGGGCAACGCTCAGCGGGTCAAACATAATAGTGCAGTCAGGAGCCGTCGTTCTAAACGGTTATCACGGGCTAAACAAGGGCGATGTGCCGTTAACTCCGCAGCTGCTGCCGAGCGGAGACCGCCGTGCGGATTATGTTGTGCTGAAGGTGAGCACCAATGCACGGAAGCTGTCGCTTGAACTATTCGAGGGGGCGGTGACGACCGGGACCCCGGTGCTGCCCGAGATTCCGGAACCAACGGATCTGCTCGCATATCTGCCCATTTGGTCTTATACCGTGGCAGCTGCCGGTATATCCGTACTGACCGACTGCCGCATTTTCAACCTGAGCGGATCCAATTTCAAGGCCGGAACCGCTGTCCCGTCGGCGGTGACGCTCCGGCCCGGCGAGGTCTATTTTCAGGTGGCAAGCACATGACAGAAAAGCTTAATGTGTCGCAGTCCGCTATGGCCTACGAGGCCCAGGGGAACCGAACCTATGGCGGCGGCGCGCGCGGCGTGGATTATATCCGACTTGGCGTTTCGCAAGGTGCCTCGGGGAACAACTGGAAGTTTTGGGGATTGTACGCATTCCCGGCGCTGCCACCGGGCGCGCATCTGCAGAGCGCGGTACTGGTGCTGCACGCGCCGGATTCCGTTTTTGACGCGCCGGACGGAAACCGCATTTTCCCCACAACGTATGGCGTTTGGTTGAAAGTACGGGCGATCCGCCAGGCGTGGAGCCAGGAAACAGTCAATTGGAACAACAGACCGACGGTGGACACGATCGCATACCCGGAGCTTACGGTACCCGCAGGCGCATTTCCGCAGACCCTGCGATGGGACGTCACCGACGTCTATAATGCGCAAAAAGCTACGGGCTACGGCTTTGCAATTATTCCCG
>Ga0123353_10002743_pt1 | contig 21961 bp, 28 predicted proteins | sample TergutLab28metaG_3_FD_92763 | JGI IMG/M metagenome (GOLD analysis project Ga0123353, IMG submission 92763) | Labiotermes labralis P3 segment gut microbial communities from Petit-Saut dam, French Guiana - Lab288 P3 | ecosystem: Host-associated > Arthropoda: Insects > Digestive system > Gut ... | reverse complement strand
AGAAGGATGAAGGCCGCGAACGGGCTTTGCGATAAGAACAATGATTTGAGATCTCGGCGGGGGTTTTACTGACATTTGTGCGTGCATACACATTAACATGTCATTCAAAATAGCAGACATAGAAATCACACACCTTACACACGACAGCCGTAACGTACAAAAAGGCAGTTGCTTTTTCGCACTGCCCGGCACAAAAACCAGCGGTAAAATGCATGTTATCCAGGCGGTTGCTCGGGGCGCGGTGTTAATTGTCGCGGAAGAAAAATTGGAAGACATTACAATACCGCAACTTACCGTGCCAAACGTGCGCGAATTCATGAGCCTGGCCGCAAAGCGATTCCACGATAATGTTTGCGACAAAATGGACATCATCGCGGTAGTGGGCACCAACGGAAAAACGACTTGCGCACATATGTTGAAACACATTTTGGGTAAAAACACTGGAGTAATAGGAACTCTTGGTGCTTCCATAAGTTATTCGTCATTCGTCATTCGTCATTCCTCATTAACCACCCCCGACCCGATTGAACTGCACGAAATCTTTGCCCAGATGTACGCGCGCGGAGTCCGAACCGTCGTCATGGAAGTCACGGCGCATGCAATCCATTATCACAAGGTTGCGGGGATAACTTTCCGCGCCGGGATTTTCACCAATATAACGCAAGACCACCTTGATTTTTTCGAAAACATGGAAAAATATGCCGAGACCAAGGTCGGGTTTATGACGAGTGAAGCGATACAAACCGCCATAGTCAATTTTGACGACCCATACGGCCAGCAAATAGCGGTTAACAGGCGGGAAAACGGAGAAAAAGCGGTTTTATATTCAATATCGGCCTTGCCCAAGATTTTGCAAACGACGGCGCCGCGGTTTAATGTGTACAACGAACTTGCGTGTATTTATACTGCACTTGAACTTAGATTAAAGCCGCGTGTCATCAGGAAAGCTTTGAAAACTATGCCGCAGGTTCCCGGGCGATTCAATGTGTATAAAACCAAAAACAAAGTCACCGCTATCATCGATTACGCGCACACGCCCGATGCTTTGGAAAAGTTACTTACAGCGGCGCGGGAACTTGTCAAAGACGAGGGTCGCCTTGTTGCGGTGTTTGGCTGCGGCGGAAACCGCGATAAATCCAAACGCGAAATCATGGGTTCGGTTGCGGCAAAGTTAAGCGATTATATCGTTGTCACAAGTGACAATCCGCGGGACGAGCCGCCTATGGTTATTATGTTGCAAATTAAAGCGGGGATAGAGACACACCCCGTCGCGGCTACGCCGCGCCACCCCTCTATTTTAAAGGGGAGCTGTTCGGTTGGGTTTTATGCGGAAAACTATTGTCTAATCGAAAATCGGGAGGAGGCGGTGCGGTATGCGCTTGATAATGCGAAGGCGGGCGATGTGGTCGTTATCGCCGGCAAAGGTGCGGAGACTACCCAAGAAATTGCGGGGCGCTTTATCCCGTATAATGACAGTAATATAGTGAAACAATATATAAAATGAAAAGTGTATTAATATATGCAATCATATCGTTTGGTGTTGCGCTTGCAATAACGCCTTTTGTTATTAAAGCATTACTGCGGTTACGTGCGCGGCAAGAAATTTTGAAATACGTCGAGTGGCACAAAGTCAAATCCGGTACCCCTACTATGGGAGGGGTTATTTTTATCCTGCCGCTTTTGATTTTGGCGGGATTTTTTTTGAACAAAGACACGCCGCTTGCAAATATTGCGGTTTTGGCGGCGGTGGGGTATGGACTTCTTGGCTTCTTGGACGATTATATCAAGATTCGCGGAGGCAAAAACCAGGGCTTGCGCGCTTATCAAAAATTCATCGGACAAGGCGGTATAGCAATTTTGGTCGGTGTGTTTTATTTCCTTGCCAACCGTGACGGGCGGATATTGATACCTTTTTCCAATGAAACGTGGGATATCGGGCTTTGGATTTTGCCGCTTACGGTGTTTGTTTTGGTGGCGACGACCAACAGTGTTAACTTGACCGACGGGGTTGACGGATTGGCGGGATCGGTTTCGTTGCTGTATTTCGTTTTTATCGGTTTTTTGATTATGTTCGTGTCGCGGTTTGTACCAATGGACGAAGCGGGGACTTTTATGATAATAGCGGCAGTGATGTGCGGTGCGCTTGTGTGTTATTTGCTTTTTAACTCAAACAAGGCAAAGGTCTTCATGGGTGATACTGGGAGTTTGTTTTTGGGGGGGCTTATCGCGACGATTTCCATGTTTTCGTTTTTGGGACTTTTCATTTTGATATTAGGTGCGGTTTTTGTGTTAAGTGCGGTGTCCGTCATGATTCAGGTTGCGTATTTCAAAGCTACCAAAGGCAAGCGCGTGTTCCTTATGACTCCGTTCCATCATCACCTTGAAAAGAAGAATTGGGCGGAGGCGCGGATTGTTTTCCTGTATTGCGCAATTACCGCGATTGCTGGGACGGTGTGCATTGTGACGTTGGTGTGATGTCGAGTGTCTTTTTCTTTTCATCAAAGTGGATTTCAGAGTAGGTGATTCCGTTCAGGTAGTTGGTTATTGCTTCGCGGCGGGCAAAAGACATGTCTTGGGGTAGTTTTTTAATATTAAACCAGCCTATGCGTTTGCACTTTTGGGGTTCGCCTATTTTTGGTGTGCCGTGGCGTTCTTCCGAAAAATCCACAAATAAGTGCGCCATAATGTATTGATGATTTGTGGCATTTGCTTTTCCAACGTGAGTTATAGTGATGAATTTGATATCCTCTTCATCTATCCATTACTCATTACTTTGATAAGTGTGTCCAGGTTGTCGTCGGTGGCGGCGCGGTTTTTGTGGGTGGCGCCGCAAGCGGCACAGCGGTAGTGGATTACAAAGCCTTTTTTTGGGTTTTGGGTGACGGCGACGGGAACAAGGATACCGCGGCAATCGTTTGCGCGGTCGCCGGGGTTGATGTCTATGTGCAAAGAGCAAAGGCATTGCGGGCAATGGTCGCGGGAGGTATAGCCAAGGGGGGCGACTTGGATACCGCAGTTGACGCAAGTGAAGCCTTGGTCGTTTTTGGTGAAGCGCGATGTTTGCATTAAGCGGAGTATATCATAATACAAATAGTCGTGAAGTTAAAAAATAAACGTGTCCTTGTTTTGGGTGCGGGGATAAGCGGGCGAAGTGCCAAGTCTTTTTTGGAGGCGAAGGGGGCGGAGGTAGTGGTGTTTGATGATGCCTCCCACGGCGACGCAGTTAAACATACCCCGTCATCGCCTACGACGATGCCACCCCTTTCATTGAAAGGGGAACACGCGGAGATTGTGACTGCACGCGACGATTTATCTGCGGCGGCAGATGGTTTTGATTTGTGTGTGATAAGTCCGGGGGTGAGTATAAATCACCCGCTTGCGCGGAAGTTTTCGAATAGGTTAATTGGGGAGTTGGAGTTGGGTTTTTCGGTGCCGCACCGAAAAGTCATCGCGGTCACGGGGACGAATGGCAAGACTACGGTTGTGAATATGATACACCAGGCGTTGCGCAAAAGTGTGCTTTGCGGTAACGTAGGCATACCGGTAACCGCAGTTTCAAAGGAAATCCGCCGTCGTACCGCTGTTACGGAAGTAAGTAGTTTCCAGTTGGAAAGTTTAGGGCGGCGGTTTCGACCGAATATTGCGGTGATTTTGAATGTTTCTCAGGATCATCTTGAACGGCATGGTACGATGGAGGAGTATATTCGGTGCAAAGCGCGGATTTTTCAAAATCAAAAGCGGCGAGATATTGCGGTTTTGAACTTTGATGACCCTATCTTGCGAAACCACCCCACCGCCTGCGGCGGTCCCCCCCTCCAAGGAGGGGAGTTAACTACTGGCAGCTTTCGAGGACCTGTTCTTGATAAGAACAAGAAATTAAATCCCCTCCTTGGAGGGGTGGCGCGCCCGCAGGGCGTGACGGGGTGGTTTGGCAGTCAGCGGGTTTTGTGGTTTTCTATAACTAGTCGTGTCCGCGGCGTGTACCTCGACGGTAATGACATCATGCTGAACTTGCGCGGGCGGGCGAGGAAAATTTTTAGCCTTGACGATTTCGGCGAGGACAGACCGCATAGTATCCAAAATATTTTGGCGACGGTACTTGTGTGCAAGTTGATGGGCTGTTCACGGCGGGCGATTATTAGTGCGTGCAGGCCTGTGAGGCAATCTCATCGGCTTGAATATGTGGGAAGATTGGCGGGCGACGGCGGCGATATTGTCTTTTATAATGACAGCAAAGCGACCAACATTGCGTCGACTCTTGCCGCGTGCCGGTGTTTTCAAACGCCAGTGAACTTGATTGTGGGGGGAGTGGCAAAAGGGCAGGACTTTTCGGAATTGTTCGAGAAAATGCCCAATGTAGTGCAAAATGTGTTTGTGTTTGGGGAGAGTGCGGGCGAGATTATGGGGGCGGCACCTACCCTGTCATCGCGCCGCGATGCCACCCCTTCGTCTTACGAAGGGGAATTATTATCGATATATAAGTGCGATGATTTGAAAGAGGCGGTGGTGCGGGCAACGGCGGCGGGAACGGGACCGCGGGTGGTGTTGTTGTCGCCCGCATGTGCAAGTTTCGATATGTTTCGCGATTACCGGCATCGGGGGGATGTTTTCGTGGAAATCGTAGGGGAGTTGTTGAATGTGGAAAACTCCTGAAAAATAAGTTGCAGAATTTTGGAAAATTTGCGAAAATCGCTTGACACAGTCCACGACGACGTACACTTTTGTTGTCCAAAAAAATGTGGACAGTGAATAAATAAAACAAAAAGGAGAAACACAAATGAAAAGATACTTGAAGTTATTGATGGTTGTGATGGTGATTTTGCCGGTGATGGTGGTGTTTGCAGCGTGTGGCAACGCTGGTATTAGAAACGGCGATAAATTAAAGCTTGAGTTAAGCGGAATTCCCGAAAGTCAGATTATTAAAGATGGACCATGGATAGAAGTTTGGCGCAATACAAATAATGATAACAATCGCATTCAAGGTTCGGCAGTGGAGGTTACTTATAATAACGGTATCACTGTAACAAAATTTACGCTGAAAACGGGCGAGATGCTTAGATATCGTGAAAATGCCGATAAGACATTGAGTATAGAGATTCGAAAAACTGCAAATAATTCCACTAATAGCGCGATTATAGGTCAAGCAACATTTGCTGCGCCGTATGTGCTTGAAATAATTCCAATGTAAGTAATATTAAAGGCGCTTGTTACTCTTGTCGATATTCAACACTATGCCTATCGCCGCCATGCAAACCGCCAAAGATGTGCCGCCGAAGCTTATAAAGGGCAACGGCACGCCGGTTGGGGGGATTGAACCGGTCACGACGGCAAGGTTCACCGCGCTTTGAACGAAAATCACCGTTGCAATACCATAGCAAAGATACTTGCCGAAGCGGTCAGGGCAGCGGGCGCCGATGCGGAAGATTTGCGTAACGATTAACCCGAGGAGGGCGATGAACAGGATACAGCCGATGAAGCCGAGTTCTTCACCTATGATTGAAAATATAAAGTCGCTTTCTGCGAAGGGCAGGAACATGTGTTTTTGGGTGCTGTTACCGTAACCTACGCCGAAAAAGCCGCCGTTGCCAAGACCAAACAGGCTTTGGATAAGTTGAAAGCCTTCATCTTTCGGGCGTGCCCACGGGTCGATGAAAGCAAGAAGTCGGCGGACGCGGTAGGGTTCGGCGACAAGCATCACGGGCAGGGCGACAAGGGCGGGCGCGGCAACGATACCAAGGTGTTTCAATCGCGCACCGCATAGGAAAAGCATGATAAACATGGTTATACCGAGGCATAGAGTGATGGAAAGGTTGGGTTCAAGCAAGATTAGGGCGCAATATGACCCGCCTGCGGCGAGGATTAGGGCGACCTGCTTTTTGGTTAGTACTCTCGTGTCAAAAACCCCCGCCTCACTTTGTGAGGCACCCCCTTTACGAAAGGGGGACCTTTTGTGAGAAGAAGATGTTGTCGCGACTGCTGCGGCGAAAACCACAAATGCGAATTTCGCTATCTCCGAGGGCTGCATGGAAAAGCCGCCGATGCCTATCCATCGACTTGACCCCAGGCGCGAAATTCCTATGCCGGGAATGAACACGAGGACAAGTAAAACTGCACCGCCCAGAATGAAAGCCCAAGCCCATTTTTTATAAAGGCGGTAATCTATCAAGTATGCGGCGGCCAATAAAACAATACCAAGGACGAAGCCGATAAGTTGGCTTGTAAGGTAGTAGTATTTCGTTCCGTGGTGGATTTGGGAGTTATAATGACTTGCGCTGTAGACCATAAGCAGTCCGAACAGGGCGATGCCGATTACGGCGGTGAGTAGGGTAAGGTTCAGGTAGGGCGGGCGCAGGCGGGATAGGCGGCGGATGATTTTTTCGTACGGTAAAGCACGCGATGGCTTTTTAGTGCGTGTTTTACGCTTTTTTTTTGCGGCGGGAATGCTCCCCCCCGTACCCCCCGCGACTTTTATCATATCTATGGGTATTCAAGGAAGTTTGTCGAGTTGCAGTAGGAGTTCTTGGAGTCTTGCGATGATATTGCAGATTTTTGTACGGGCGGGAATGACTTAATCGTCTGTGCGGATTATATTCGCCCCTAAACTTGCCAAATCTCTCTCGATTGCGGCGTGACCGCGGTAGATATATTCGGCATTGTGAATGACGCTTGACCCGGGGGCGGCAAGGGCAGCGATGACAAGGGCGACTCCGCCGCGCAGGTCGGTGGCGTGCAACTGGGTTGCACCTAATGACGAATTGTTGACAGAAAAATGTGCCGCGGTGAGGGACTTGACACCTTTTATTGTGATGGATTTGTCGCGGGTGACACAGATTTTTGCACCCAGTTTTTTAAGCTCGGGGACATATCTAAAACGGTTTTCGAACAGGTTTTCCGTGATGTGGGTGGTGCCGCGGGATATTGTTTGCAATACGGCAAGCTGGCTTTGCAGGTCGGTGGGAAAGCCGGGATATGGCGCGGTGTGGACGGTTCCAAGCGCCCGCAAAAACCCCCGCCCGCGTATCGCTGGCACCCCCTTTGTGAAAGGGGGACCTGTTGTAATAGTAATCTTGTCGCTGTTTATGTGGATGCCGCAGCCCGCTTTACGAAGTTTATCGATAAGGTTCTCGTTATGCGCCGCGATGGTGTTTGTAAGGGTTACTTTGCCGCCGCAAGTTGCCGCTGCGATTAGGTACGACCCTGTTATTATGCGGTCGGGGATTGCGGTGTATGTTGTGCCGGCAAGCGCAGGCACACCTTGGATTGTAATTGTCGAGGTGCCGTGACCGCAAATTGCGGCTCCCGCGGCGTTTAGAAAGTTGCAAAGGTCAACGACTTCGGGTTCGCGGGCGGCACCGTGGATTATTGTGCGGGTTTTTCCGAGTACAGAGGCGAGGATAAGGTTTTCCGTTGCGCCGACCGAGGGGAAGTCCAAAAATACTTCTTTACGGGTATTCGTTTTCTTGCATGTAATAACCCCGTTTTTTTCGATGACACGTACCCCAAGGTCGCGCAGTCCTTGGAGGTGCAAATCTATCGGCCGTGACCCGATGGCGCAACCGCCCGGATAGGGAACGGATGCGGTGCGGAATCTTCCCAAAATCGCGCCTAACACAAAGATGCTGCCGCGGATTTTGGCGGCGGTTGCCGAGGTAATTTCGTTGTATGTGATGTCGGTGGTGTCGATTACAAGGTCGCCGTCGCGCCATGTCGGGCGTATATTCAGGGCGATAAGGATATGCAACAAATTGTCTATGTCGGATATGCGCGGTACGTTTTTAAGAACGGTCACCCCCCGCGTCAAAATTGTTGCCGCGATAATGGGCAAAAGGGCGTTTTTGGAACTGTCGACCGCGATGGTGCCGTTAAGGGGCGCGCCGCCGTGTATGTGCAGTTTTGTTGGCATGTTTTAGTGTACGGAAAACCCTCCGCCTGCGTTCCGCGGAAGAAATTGCCGGTTGTTTTTATAAAAGTTTTTCAAGTTTTGATAGCAACTCTTGCAAAGCAAGAATTATGCTGCGTATTTCAATGATGATTTCGGTTTTTGGGTCCGGGTCGAAAAGCCATTCGTATGATGTCATGGACAATTGTTTCACACATATTCGCGTAGGTCAACTGGTTCACACATATTTGCGTAAATTAATTTAATGTATAAAGAAAGATTCGCGGAAAACTTGAAGCGGCTTATCGATAGCGATGGCGTCACAAAGGCTGCACGCAATATTGGTATCCGCCAGCAAACTCTATCAAGATACTTAAGTGCACAATGCGAAATTACAATAGAAAACCTCGTAAAAATTGCAAACTACTATAATGAAGATTTAGATGTTCTGACAGGGCGGAAGGAATATTAAAATCATTTGACCGACGAGGTAATTCTTGGTATCCTTTTGACGTGAAAAACAAAAGATTGATTGTTATGCTTTTGCTGTTCGTCGTTCTTGGGGCGGCGGCGGTTACAAGTGCGGTGGTCTTTCGTGTTCAAAAGGTCGAAGTAATTTTGGCGGACAGCGATTATGTGTATTTGGAAAACAAGGGTGCCGCGGATACGGCGGTTGCAAAATATAAAAAGGACGCGGAAAAGGTTGTTAAAGGGAAAAACATTATCTTCAGTGTTAATCGCGATAGGATTAAAAGCGCAGTTGAAGCCGACCCTTATATCCGGGTCAAAAAAATCGAGGCAAAGATTCCCAATAAACTTGAAATCATCGTGGAGGAAAGGTACCCAATGTATCATATAAGCCACGGCGGGAAATCGGCGGCACTTGATATTGATTTGCAAATCGTGAAGGATGTGACCGTCGATAACCCAGAAACTGGTTTTGTGAAAAGGTTTGATTTGATAAGTATTACAGGCGGCCAGTTTGATTTAAGCAATGATTTTACACAATTCAAAGTCGGGGATAACTTGACGGATTTTATTGCAAGCAATACTTATCGGGTGCGCGCGACGACGCTTGTTTATATGGCTAAACTCTTCGAGGGCGGTATGCAATATAAAGAAGTTGACCTTTGTTATCTTTTGCAAAAAATTGATTTCGAGGCGGCTCAAACCCCGCCCGGTACTATGGTTATTTACTTGCAAGACCCTTTTGGACTGCGAGGCTTTATAAGCATAGAAATCCGCGGGTTTGAAAGGATGCTTGAAAAAAAGTTGCCGCGGGCGTGGGAGTGTATGGAAAAAGAAACAGGATATCAACAGGGAATTGTCATAGTCGAAGACAATGATAACCTTACCACGATGTGGTTGGAGCCGCGCTCATGAAGACGGCGGCGGTGCTTTTTTTCGGGGGTGAGCGCGTCAGTTTGACAGTAGCACGCGCAGGGGTCAACGGTACCCATATTGTTAAAAATCGCAGCACACGGCCCTACAGCGGCATTGTAGGCGGCGAGTTCGTTAATAACGAGGAACTAACCGCAGTGCTGCATGCACTTGTGGAAGAAGTTTTCGGACGTAAAAAACGGCGTTCTCCGATTGAACTTACAATAGGTGTGCCGCCGTGTTTTTTAGGTGTTGACGTGTCTACGGCGGAGAAAACTTTTGACAAGCCAAAAAAAATCACTCAACGCGACATATTGGATTTATTGCGCGGAGGGCGTGCGGTATATTACAAAATCGACGGCGGGAACGCGCTTATAGATGCGGTGGGATTTACGGCAACCAGGACCCTGCAGGCACAAGTAAGTAAACTTACCATATCCGACAGGTTCGCGCGCCAGGTTGCAACCGCGCTTGTGGGGATACGGGGCGTTGTGCCGCGGAAACTTATCCCAAGTGTCCAGGCGGAGGCGGTTTATTTGATTGACAGTCATGTGCGCGACAAAACTTGCGTTTTGATTTCGTCCGGTATGATGACTACGTCGGTTGCCGTGGTTGCGGGGGACGAATTATGTGCGCTTGAAACTTTCGACATGGGGTCGGCGCATGCAATAAACGATGTCAGCATCGTGATGAGTGTGGCATACGGCAAAGCACGTGAAATGGTCAATATGCCAAACAACATTCGCATCGCCGCGATTTTGGAGGCTCGGTTCGAGGACATGGCGGAACAGGTCGCCGACATTTTAAAGTGCATGGATAAAAACTTGATGAAAAAGCCCTTTTATATTTGCGGCGGGCATGTTGATGCCATGATGGGCGCGCGAAAGCTATTCGAAAGGGCGTTGAATGTAAAAATCACGCCGCTTGTGTGTCCGTTTACCGAAAGCAACGTACCCGACGAAGTATCACGCGACGCGGTGATAACGATGGCGTTAAAGGTAGGTGCAAGATGAATTTTGAACAGCGGAGAGAGCTTAAAGCTTTGAAATTTAATAACAACCACCTCTATTTGGTTGCACGGCTTGAAATGCAGGGTTTTGACTTATCCATAATAGAATGGGTGGAAAGCGGGAAGATATATGAATTTCTCGGAATAAGGGGATTCGCGTCACAAAACGAAGCCGAGTTCATCGCACAAAACTTTTTGGGTGCCGTTGTCGAAAGTGACAGGCCGAAAGTTGTCGCCGAGTTCAGGAAGAAATTCGGGTATCCGCCGTTGAAAAAAGGAACGCGCTTTATTCCGGGGTCCAAGCGATTACCCCACCAACCATCATTACGCGACCGCGAACCTGATAACGTATCGTAAGGGAAACTATCGAAATCTTTTACAATTCTAAAAAAAACACTTGCAAATTTTTACAGTTGTGGTATATTAGCCGATATGAATTTGCTGGAATTGATTGACAAGGAAGGAACCCGCGACGTCACACCGTTCAAAGTCGGTGACACCGTGCGCGTGCACTTCAAGATTGTGGAAGGAAACAAAGAACGTGTCCAGGCTTTCGAAGGCTTGGTTATTGCGCGCAAAAACGGCGGGATTCGCGAAACCTTTACCGTACGAAAAATAAGTTTCGGTGTCGGGGTCGAAAGAACCTTCCCGGTGCACAGCCCTCGTATCGAAAAAATCGACGTTATCCGTCAAGGCGATGTGCGAAGGGCGAAACTCTATTACATCCGCGAATTAACGGGCAAGTCCGCAACACGTGTCAAGGAAAAAAAGCGCGTAGTAACACCAAAAGAATCAAAAGCCGCGCCAAAAGCAAGGGCAGCACAACCCAAACCTACCGGAGAGAGTGAAGCAAAATGAATATATGGCACGACATCAGTGACGACAGAATCAAAGAAGACAAATTTATCGCCGCAATCGAAATACCCAAAGGCGGACGGTTGAAATACGAAATCGATAAAGAAACGGGTTTAATAATGCTTGACCGAATTTTGAAAACAAGCATGGTATACCCCGCGAACTATGGTCTTATTCCAAGAACGCTAAGCGAAGACGGCGACCCATTGGACGTTTTGGTTTTGATGAACGAACCGCTTGCGCCTCTGACGCTTATCGAATGCCGCCCGATTGGCATGATTGAAATGATTGACAACGGCGAAGGCGACGAAAAAATCATAGCTGTACCAACCTTTTCAGATTTGCAACAAGTTCCCAAAGAATTGGGTAACGAAATCGTGCATTTTTTACAAAATTATAAAACCTTACAAAAAGATAATGTTGTCGAAGTCAAACCGCTTCTTGGAAAAGACGCGGCGGTAAGGGCTATAAGGGAGGCTAAGACCCTGTACAATAAAAAATTCGGAGGCAAAAAATGAAACGGCAATATGAATGTTTATTTATCATCGCTAATAACGTAAGCGAAGAAAAACGCAATGAATTAATCACCAAGTGGTCCAAAATGGCGGGGTCGGGTGCCAAAGTTGACAAATGGGGCATCAAAAAATTCGCGACTCCCATCGATTACAAAAAAGACGGGTTTTATGTTTTGATGAATTTCGAAGCAACGCCCGATGTTCCCAAAAAAATCGGCGACTTGATGAACATCACCGACGGAATGGTGCGGTATATGTTTGTCGATAAAACCGAGACGTTAAAGGTCAAAAAAGAAAAGCCCAAAAAAGAAAAGAAAGCAAAAAAAGAGGTGAAAGAATGAACAAAGCAATTCTAGTGGGAAATTTAACACGCGACCCGGAACTATCAACGATTCCGAACGGAACATCGGTTTGCAAGTTTTCAATAGCCGTAAACCGCCGATTCGCAGACGCGGAAGGCAACCGTCAAACTGACTTTTTCAATATCGTGGCATGGCGTGCCCTTGGCGAAAATTGCAACAAATTTTTGAAAAAGGGAAGCAAAGTCGCGGTCGTCGGACAAATCCAAATACGGACTTATGACAAAGACGGCGATAAAAAGTATTTTACCGAAATCATAGCCGACGAGGTAGAATTTTTGTCACCAAAGGGAGCCGGCGGGGACAACTTTTCCGATGCTGGCGGAATGACACCGGTAAGTGATGACAGTCTGCCGTTTTGACTTCGTCAAAATGAGTAATTATTGGAGGAGAGTAAAATGAGTGAAGAAGTAACAACAACAGCAACAGCACCGCAACCCGAAGGGGCACCGGCAGAGGGGCGCGGTAAAAAACCGATGCAAAAGCCCAAGCGCCGTCCGTGCAGTTTTTGCATTAATAAAATAACCTATATTGATTATAAAGATATCGCGCGGATTCGAAAATACATGACCGAAAAAGGCAAAATCGTGCCGCGCCGTCAAACGGGCTTGTGCGCGGGGCACCAGCGCGAAATCACCAACGCAATTAAACGCGCACGCAATATGAGTTTAATTTAAGGAGGAAAACTTATGAATAGTAAAACCTCTCCCGCAGAAAACCCCAACCGAACAGTTCCCCTCTAAATTAGAGGGGTGGCATCGCGAAGCGATGACGGGGTGTGTTAATCTCCTTTGAAGGAGTAACAAGCCCAAAGGGCTTGACGGGGTGTGTTAATCCCAAAAAACTTGACGAAGAGGTGGTAAATGGAAAGAAGAAAGGGAATAAAATCCCCTATACCTGAACATATAGCGCAATTGTTTACCGAAAAAGGTTACGTTTTGAATTTGATTAACGGAAACATAGTGGTTTGGGCAGATGGTTCAAAAGTTCATGAGTTTGAGCTCAAAAATAAAACTACAGAAGAAATTCAAGCGGAGTTAATATATTTTATAGAAAAAGTAAAACCTGTATCAAAAGGCAAAGTCGGAAGGTGTGGCAAGGAGGCTCTTCTTAATACGGCAGATGCTGTTATCACCACTGTGTTCCCGTGGTTGTGATAAAAAACGTGTAAATTGTTTGCGTTTTTTTATTTTAATGGTAAAAAATAAGCATTAGGCAAAACCTCTCCCGCAGAAACAAACTCCTACAGTTCCCCTCTAAATTAGAGGGGTGGCATCGCGAAGCGATGACGGGGTGTGTTAATCCTCTGAAAGGATGACACACCACTAGGCTTGACGCAGTGCGTTAATCCCCCCTCCCGAAACCCAAAACCTCTCCCGCAGAAAACCCCAACCGAACAGTTCCCCTCTAAATTAGAGGGGTGGCATCGCGAAGCGATGACGGGGTGTGTTAATCCCCGTGACGGGGTGTGTTAATCTCCTTTGATAACTTTCACGCGCATACCACCGCCTTGCATACCTTAATTAATGGAGTTCAAACACAAACGCGTGCATTTTATCGGCATCGGCGGAATTTCTATGAGCGCCTTGGCGAAGTTGGTGGAACTTGACGGTGCGATAATTAGCGGAAGCGATATTAAAACGCATGATGCGAAAAACATATATTCCGAAATTGACCTTGTTGTAATCAACGGCGCTATTGCTGACGATAACCCCGAATTGCTGCGCGCAAAAGAACTGAACCTGCAAATTATTGACCGGGGAAAACTCCTTGCCCTTATCGAGGCGCGATACACCAACCGAATCGCAATCGCCGGAACCCACGGCAAATCCACCGTCACCGCAATGGTGGGCACGGTTCTGTGCGCAGGCGGTCTAAACCCAACGGTCCACAGCGGCGCGGAAACTACCCAATCACCGTCGAATGGTACAGATGGGGTAATCTCAATCGGCGGCCTAACCCTCGGCGGCACCGAATTTTTCGTCACCGAAGCATGCGAATTCAAACAAAGCTTTCTGCACCTATCTCCAACAATAGCGGTAATAACCAACATCGACGCCGATCATTTGGATTGTTATCACGACTTCAACGACTTGGTGGCGTGTTTTGCCCGGTTTGCAAATTCGGCGCGCGACGCCGTCTTTTTCGGCGAAATGTGTTGCTGCGAATTGTGCCCGGTAACCCCGTGTAATGAATACGCGCCCGCAAAATACAGCTTCACGGTTGAAGGAACGGAAATACGCCTTGGTGTGGTGGGAAAACATAACGTAAGCAATGCCGTCTTGGCGGTCAAGGTCGGGCGGCATTTCGGCATACCCATGCCGGTGATAAAAGACGCGCTTGAAAATTTCAAAGGCGTCTCGCGCCGGTTCCAAAAAATCTCATCACTCAAATCCGACCCGAAAACGCAAACTTGCAACCTAAACCCCCGCAAACCCCAACGCCCCCCCCTAAAAACCCCCCCAAAAGCCCACACAAACCCCAACGCAAAAGCAGCCCCGACTCCCGTTTTCCGCACTCCAAACCCTGCCGTTTCGACCTCTGATTTTGACCCAAAACATGCCGCCCCAACCCCTAATTTTCGCTCGAACCCCGCCGTTTCAACCGCAAAATCCTGCGATATTATCGTCGATTACGCCCATCACCCCACCGAAATCGAAACCACCATCGCCACCGCAACAAGCCTATACGGCAAAGGCAATTTTTTAATCGTTTTCCAACCCCATACCTACACCCGGACAAAGCTGCTTTTTGCCGAATTTACAAGGGTTTTATGCAAGTGCGACTATGTTTTATACAAGACTTTTTCTGCCCGCGAAAAACCTATAAAAGGCGGCACGGCACGCGATTTGGCACGCGCCGTAAGCAAGGAACTTCAAGGCAAAAAAACCCACAAAACAAAGGGAATTTCGGGTGTACGATACTTTGCGGGCGCCGAAACTTTGCGGCATTTTTTAACACGCGCCGCATCAAAATACGACGCCATTATCCTCACCGGCGCCGGAGATATAAATCGATTTGCGGAAGTCCAATATCATTGCAGATAATCTTTGCGCACGAGTGTGGGCTTCTTTCAAAAATTGTTCCGGGGGTATACCCGGGTAGTAGTTTTCCAAATGGTCTTCTTTATATCTTTTCCTTGTGGATTCTATCATAATAGGACCTTTGTATATACTTGATGCGATGCCTTTGGCGACTTTTTCAAAATCAACGTGTCCGTCAAATGGCAATAAGTGCAGGTCATTGCTTAATCTTCTTGATGCTTGTAACTCTTGTTTGCCAGTATTGCTTTGCAGATGAACAGCCATTAATCTATTCCCGTATTTTCCAAGCAAATCGACTTCGGGTTGGTACAAATGCCAATGACCGCTGTCAAAGCAAAACCCGAAGTTTTTTGAATTGATTTTTTCAAGCAGATATTCAAAATGTTCGAAGTATTTATCATCAAGGTTTTCAAGGGCGATTTTTATATTGCTTTTTTCGGCGGTTTCAAGGAGTTGGTTCATACAATCAATACCCGTTTGATTAGGTTCATAAACGGTACTTATACTTTTATTGGCAGCATGCAATATTACGGTTTCGACACCGTTTTGCCCGCATATTTTTATCGAGTCATTGGTTTGATTTAGGTAGTCCTTTTGTGTATCGCTTTTTTCCCATATCGAGCTAGCGTTCCAACTATTCAAATGCACAAAAGGAACTTTTAACCCATTTTCATGTGCGACGGAAATAAAGCGGGCGAGGTTTCTTGTGCCTTCTTGTTGCAACATGACGTTTTCAAAACCTGCGGTTCGGATTTTTTCAAGGGTTCTTCTTCCCGAACGACTGCATCCGCATTTTGTTGTTATACCAGTTTCAAAACTCATTAGGGATATATATATCAGGCGTGTGCAAAAGTCAATAGTTTTCCACTTCCTGGACATTTAGTGTTTAGAGGAAGTCTAAAAAATAAACGGCGGTTCGCGGAGTTTTGATTCGACGCAATTATCCTCACCGGCGCCAGAGATATAAATCGCTTCGCGGTCAGTAAACAGTCTGAATAGTTATTTCAAAAGTCCTTCTATGTAAGGAATATGCGGTTCATAAAATTGATTATTTTTAATAAGTTCTTTTATTTGGCTGCTTGTGAACCACCCGATTTTTTCAACTTCTGACCGGTCACATACTTGTGCATTTGAAAAATTCCCGACAGTATGGTATATGTCTGCAAAAACTTGTTGTTTTTTGACTGTGAAAAGAAGTTTAACCTTTTTCGATTCAAGTATTATTCCAAGCTCTTCTTTTACTTCGGTAATTAACCCCTCCAAACTTGTTTCACCGCTTTTTGGATGGCCTCCCGTCAATGCCCATTGACTGCCTTTTTGTTTTGACCGTTTCTGTAACAAAAAGTCACCGTTTTCGTTTTGCATAATCGCACACACGATGACGAAGTATTTCCCCGCCGCACGAACATCATGCTTTGCCATAGTTTCCATCAAGGGTTTTCTGTTTTCGTCATACAAGTCCCAGCGTTCCATGAATTATTATACCATAATAAAATTGTGTTGACAATGACGGCGGGATTGGGTATAATCCCTGCTATGAAAAAGAAAACCCATCCCGATTACCATCCCGCGGAATTTTCCTGCGCGTGCGGCTCGAAATTTATGTGCGGGACCACCAAACCCGGCAACGAAGTCAAGGTCGAAATTTGCAGTGCTTGCCACCCGTTTTTCACCGGCAAGCAAAAATTGGTTGACACGACCGGCCGTGTTGACAAGTTCAATAAGCGTTACGGCAAAAAATAGTCATGAAAAACAAAAAGCATTTACCAATGGCGTATCGGTTTGGTGGGTGCTTTTTTTGTGAGTTGCCGTTTTATGTCAACCGGCATGTGTTGATACCGCGCTTTGATACCGAGGTTTTGGTGGAGGCGGTGGTGACCGCTCCGTCGCCGGAGGCAGTTTCGCGCTCTGTTTCAGCACACCCCGTCACGCCTGCGGCGTGCCACCCCTCTTTGCAAGAGGGGAAACTGGTATATCAGCCAAGGGCGGCGGACAAGCAATCTCTAAAAACTACTGGAGAGAAAGAATCTTTTTCTCAATTAAAAACTCTCGCAGATTCCCCTCTTGCAAAGAGGGGGGGGCCGCCAACGGCGGTGGGGTGTGCTGTTCTTGATTTATGCACCGGAAGCGGCTGTATCGCAATAGTACTTGCCAAGCATGATTTCCGCGTGACTGCAAGTGATATAAGCAAAAAAGCATTGCGGGTTGCGCGGAAAAACGCGCGGCTTCACGACGTTGATGTGGAGTTTGTGCGGGGTGACCTATTTGAAGTATTTCGTCGAAAAAGTTCCCCTCCTTTATGGAGGGGTGGCATGCCCGCAGGGCGTGACGGGGTGGTTAAATTCGACGTGATTGTGTCTAACCCGCCTTATATTAAGACCGGGGAGCTTGGCAAGTGGGATGAAAGTACTTTGCACGAGCCGCGGGTGGCGCTTGACGGCGGGGCGGACGGGTTGGACTTTTATCGAAGGATTGCGAGCGAGGCAGGGGATTACTTGAATGACGGCGGGCGGGTGTTTTTGGAAGTGTGCAAGTTTAACTTTGAGGCGGTCAAAAGCCTTTTGCAAAAAAGCGGGTTCTGTGATATACAAGTTATTAAGGACAAGGCCGGGGGAGAAAGGGTGATTACATGCCGAATGAGTACTATGAAAAACTAAAAGCCGATGTCGAAGCGGCGCGGGAGATTCTTAACACATCAACCGATGCGGAGTTGGTGGAATTAGCACGCCAGGAGGTCGAACAGGGCGAGGTTATACTTGCAAGTCTTGAAGGCAAAAACCCCCGCCCGTCTTCGACGGGCACCCCCTTTACAAAAGGGGGAACTTTGGATAGCAGGAATGTCATTATCGAGATTCGGCCTGCCGCCGGCGGGGACGAGGCGGCGTTGTTTTCGGCAAGTCTTTTACGGATGTATACCATGTTTGCAAATATCGAAGGATTCAAGGTCGAGGTCATGCACATTGACGAAACCGAAATCGGCGGGGTTAAATATGTATCTTTCATGGTGGTTGGTGACGGGGCGTACAGCAAATTCAAGTTCGAAAGCGGCGTTCACCGGGTCCAGCGCGTTCCCGATACCGAAACGCAGGGGCGAATTCATACAAGTACTTGTACCGTGGCGGTGTTGCCCGAAGCGGTGACCGTGGATTTCAAAATAGACGAGAAAGATTTACGCATAGATGTTTATCGAAGTAGCGGTGCGGGGGGCCAGCACGTCAATAAGACCGAGAGTGCGGTGCGAATTACCCATTTACCTACAAATACCGTTGTGTCTTGCCAGGACGGCCGGAGCCAAATCAAAAACCGCGAAAAGGCGATGCTTGTGTTGCAATCCAAACTGGCGGATTTTTATCAATCTCAAGCCGATGCCAAATACGCAAGCGACCGCAAGACCCAAGTCGGCACGGGCGACCGAAGCGAACGGATACGGACTTATAACTTTCCCCAAGACCGCATGACCGACCACCGCATCGGTTTTACGATGCACAATTTGCCTGCAGTTATGAGCGGACGTATTGAAGAATTGGTTATTGCATTACAGAAAGCGGACGAGGAAAAAGCTTGACATTGTGGAGGATATGTGTTACATTGAAACATGGGTAAAAATAATGTGACAGAAAAAGATGGGCGAAAACTCTTTATTAATCACAAACAAAAGCGGGTTAATCTCCCGCTTTTTTGTGGGTGCTTTGCATGTACTCGGCAAAAAGGTTTTTATAAATAAGTTCGAGATTGATGAACTCAATCAGTAGTTCGGCAAGCGATAGTATGTGCTTTGCCAAAGCCAGAAAACTTTCATAGTAGTTCATTTTTTAATTATATGAATTTGCCGCCTATGTGTCAATGAAATATATGACTACAATTCATATATGGACTTGAAAGAGTTGGGTTTGAAAATAGCAAAGATACGGATTGCAAAGGGTCTTTCTGCTTATGAGTTAAGTTTGCGTATTGGAAAGGATACAAGTTACTTGTACAAAGTAGAAAGCGGCAAAATCAATGTGAGTTTCACGGTTTTGCTTGACATATGTAAAGCGCTTGAGATAGAACCAAAGGAATTATTTACAAGATAAACGGGGGATCAGGTGTCTCCCGCTTTTTTGTGCGTGCGGAAGTAGCGGATTCCGATGTAGCCAACTACACATAGGGCGGCGATAAGGGCGATGACGGCGGCGATTTGCCATGCCGAGATACCGTCGGTCACGATGTATTTGGTTTCAATGTAACCGGGCAATTCGTCTTGGAAGCCTTCGTACCATATCAGAGTATAGGTTTGTTTGCGGTCGATTTTGCCGCTTACCCGGATACGTTGTTTGTGGGCAAGGAATTCGCCGTCATAGGGGGTTTTGTCGTTTGCTTCATGGTAGACCTGCAATTGATTATTCTTGTCGTTGGGAAGTATCACGCGCGCGTTGGGCGAGAACTTTTTGCGGTCCGCGCCTTTGTACGAATCAAGCACGAAGTTCTTTTTTACATATCCCACGTAGATGTGTTTCGCGGGGTTGATTATGCCATCGGAGGGCGGTACGCCGTTTTCGTCAATCAATATTTCGTAATAGGTATGACCGGGGCTTGAGATATGCGTGTCTTCGACGGTGATATAGCGGTTCAGTTTCAAGCCGGGGTTTTTGTCGTTGCCGGAAAGACCGAAGTTGCGCCTTATCTGCCCGATTTGAAGGACCGGGTTGCCGGTAGGATATTTATAAATAGGCAGGTTGTTGACAAGAACCCGGGCGGAGTAGCCGATGTAGACGGTTGTTTCTCCGCGTATTTCTTCGGGGTTGTTGTCGGGGTGGAAGTCGAGGGCGGTTTTGAGGTCGCAGGTGAAAAAGGTGGTTTCTTTCAAATTGGATTGGGCGACGTAAACACCCGTTGAACCGTATAAAACATAAGCAAAATCGAAGGAATTTGGGTGTGCGGCCTGGCCGGTGGTTGTATATAACTCTGCGTTGTATTTAAGGACTTGCAGTTTTGTGCCTTGCGGAATCTGGGAAATCGGTGAAATTGCGTTAGGGTATTTGTACGCTGTGGTAGGGTTTGTTGTTTCGCGGTATAAATTTTCCGCGACATCGGCCGCCAAAAGCTTGCCGCTTTGCCAATTATAGTGATGTTTGTCTTTCGGAGTCCAATACGAGTCGACGGTTTTGGAATAGATTGCACAGTTTTTTCCAATCCAATACAGTTTGCCGTTTAATCGGTCAAGCGACCATTGGCTTGCCGTTAGCGCGGCAAGGGTTGCGTCGTAATACGGGTTGGCGGGGTCGGTTGGGTTGAAGGGTTTACCAAGGGCATCTTTTTGGTTTTCCGCTTCCAAGCCGGGCGGGACGGAGGCGGCGGAGATTTCGGCAATAGTTCGCGATTGAAGGTCGTACCGGCTTACCTTTTGAACGCCGATGTCGGTATAGTACAAGTAAACCGCTTGCCACAAATCGTAAACCATTTTTGTAACCGTTGTTGTGGAGGTGACGGGGGTGATTTGGCTGCCTTTTATTTTAGACATGTCGACAAGTTTCACGCCCGCTTCGTCCGAGACCATATATCTGTTTTCGTCTATGACGCAGATTGCGTTGGGATAGTAATGATAGCCGCTGTCACCCCCTTTGTGTGCTGCCATGACTTCGACGAAATCAAGGGTGTTGTCAAGGATTCGGTAGCGGTCAACGCTTTTTTTGAAGCCGTCGATGACATAGACTTCGTTATTGGAAAGCGCGGTTGCCCAGACGGGAGTGTGGCTTGATTTGGTGCTTGTTTGGTCGGCAAGGTTTCGGGGCAGGTTATATGCCGTGTAAGGCGAGTTGGTGTTCATGATGTGCAGGTCGCTTGAAACAAATACAAGGCGGTTGTTTGCGGTTGAGGGTGCCTTTGCGAAGGTAAGGGCGCGCAGGTCGGGGAAGTTTTTGTCGTTGATTATGCTTTTGTCGCGGTAGATTTTTATGGTGTCGGAATTTGTTCCCGCGGCAAGGTACATTACGCCGTCGTCGTCGGCGATGGAATTTATTACAAGACCCGAATCAAGGTTGTCGGTGGGTGACGGTGCGCCGCTTCGGGGATAAAAGCCCGAGACGGTGTTGTACAAATAATCGTCATAGCGGTAATCCGCGCCTTGGGCATAATAAATGCGGAAGTACGAACCCGACATTGCGGCGTGGAAGGCGGTGCAGTTTGTGAAATTAAGCGCGATTGGGGTAATGACAGCCGACAAGTTTGTTACGTTACGGGGGCGGACTTGGTTTTTTTCGAATAAAAAGATATAGCCTCCCGCCGCGCTTATGTGAAGAGGTTTGAAGTTAAGCGGGATTGGGGTTGCGGGGCTTGCTCCCGGGTCGGTTTTGTTTATGACGATTATTTCGTACGAATCCGCGTCTGTTGTGCCGGTTTCGTTTTTGTTGACGACGTAGATATTAGAAGTATCTGCGGCAAGCATTTGGGGGTTGTGCAGGTATCTGTAGTTGACTCCCAACGCGTGTTCCACCGATGCGGCGTGTGTCGAAAAAAGCGATATTCCGCCGAATATCCCCGATAGTGCCAGGGCGAGGATTATTATTGGCAGGACGATGCGCTTCATAGTACGAGTTTAGCGCGGGGGGGAGGGTTTGTCAAATGAAACGTATAACACACCCCGTCATCGCTTCGCGATGCCACCCCTCTAATTTAGAGGGGAACTGTTCGGTTGGGGCTTTCTGCGCGGGAGGTTTTGGGTTTTCAATCAATAACACACCCCGTCATCGACTGCGTCGATGCCACCCCTCTAATTTAGAGGGGAACTGTAGGAGTTTGTTTCTGCGCGGTTAATGCACTTGGTGATGGCATTACCACATTAACACACCCCGGCCGCGCTTTGCGCGTCCACCCCTCTAATTTAGAGGGGAACTGTAGGAGTTTGTTTCTGCGCGGAGCATTTTTTACAGAAATTCAAGCTT
>Ga0123353_10002742_pt1 | contig 21963 bp, 20 predicted proteins | sample TergutLab28metaG_3_FD_92763 | JGI IMG/M metagenome (GOLD analysis project Ga0123353, IMG submission 92763) | Labiotermes labralis P3 segment gut microbial communities from Petit-Saut dam, French Guiana - Lab288 P3 | ecosystem: Host-associated > Arthropoda: Insects > Digestive system > Gut ... | reverse complement strand
ATATTCGCGTTGCTGCTGTAGAACGAGACGTTCTTGTTGGTGGCGTTGGAGGGGCTCACGGAATAGCTGCCGCCCAGGTTCTGCGTCGCGGGCAATTTAAGGTTGTAGGTGTCCGTGCCCTCGAACTTCACGCCCGTGACCTTCACCGTGGTCGGGGCGTTCGTGGTGGTGGGCCCCGTGGAGGTCGTTGGCCTGGTGGTGGAGGTGGTGGGCCCCGCGGTGGTGGTCACCTTGGTGGCGTCGGGGATGGTGGTGTTCTTGTTGGCGGTGGTGGTGGGCGCCTTGGTGGTCGTGGTTGTCTTCGTTGTGGGCTTTTTGGTGGTTGTGGTGGGCTTCTTGGTGGTGGTCTCCTCCTCGGTGGTCTCCTCCTCGGTGGTTTCCTCCTCCGTGGTTTCCTCCTCCGTGGTCCAGAACTCGAAGGTGAATTCGGTCGTGGGCTCCGTGGGGGGCTCGGGGTCCTTCCTGTTGCAGCCGAAGAGCAGCGCGCAGATCAGGAAGGGGATCACGGCGGCCGCCAGCAAACGCGTGGGCTTGTTCATAGTTAACTTTCCTCCTGGTTTATAATGTGACATTCCCCTCCTGAAAGGGGTGTCCGAAGGGCGGGGTGGTTTTCAATCAGCTTAAGTATATCACGGGTTCAGCCGGTTTGCAAAGTCAATTCCTGGTGACATTTTGCAGATAATTCCACACGTCGCGGCACATGTCGCCGGGGGTGAGTCCGGCGCGCCAGCCCAACTCCCGCGCGGCCTTCGAGACGTCGGCGTAGCTGCAGGCGATGTCGCCGGGGCGGCGCGGGGCGAAGCGCTTGGGCAGCGTGACGCCGGAGGCCTCCTCGAACGCGGCGACCAGCTCCAGGACGCTGAGCCCCTTGCCCGTTCCGAGGTTGTAGGCCTCGCAGCCGGGGGCGCGCGCGGTCCGGTCCAGGGCCTTCAGGTGGCCTTTCGCTAGGTCCACCACGTGGATGTAGTCGCGCACGCAGGTGCCGTCGGGGGTGTCGTAATCCGCGCCGGTGATGAGCAGCTCGGGCTGCCGGCCCAGGGCCACGTCGCAGATGATGGGCATCACGTTGGTGGGGATGCCGTTGGGATCCTCGCCCAGCTGGCCGCTGGGGTGCGCGCCCACGGGGTTGAAGTAGCGCAGCAGGCAGATGTGCCAGCCCTCTTCGGCGGTATTCAGGTCGCCGAGCATCTGCTCGATGATGATTTTGGTGTTTCCGTATGGGTTAGTCGCTTTTCCTATGGGCATATCCTCACGGAACGGCACAATATTTTCGCCGCCGTAGACCGTGGCCGAGGAGCTGAACACGAGCGCCCTGCAGCCCGCGGCGCGCATGGCCTCCAGCAGCACCACCGTGCCGTGGATGTTCGTGCCGTAGTACTCCAGGGGCTTGGCGACGCTCTCCGCCGGGGCCTTGAGCGCCGCGAAGTGGATCACGGCGTCGATTGGATGCGCCGCGAAAATTTTGTCCAGCAGGGCGCGGTCGCGCATATCGCCCTCGTAGAAGATGGGCGCAGCGCCGCCCAGTGCCGCGATCTTCTCCGCCACGGCGGCCTTGCTGTTGTAGAGGTTGTCCAGGATGACCACGCCGTGGCCCGCCCGCAGCAATTCCACGCAGGTGTGCGAGCCGATGTAGCCGGCGCCGCCGGTGACTAAAATGAGCATTATGTCATCTCCTTTACGAAGTTTTCCATCTCCCCCATACGCCCCTCCATCTCCGCCGCCAGGGCGAACTGCGTGCGGCAGCGGGCAAGGTTGTCGTCGGGGCGGTGGATGCGGAAGTACACGTCGCCGTTCAGGTAGTCCGTCAAAAACCGCATGCCGCACTCGTAGGTCATCAGCTTGATGGAGAAGGGCAGCAGGCCCTTTTCTGTCTCAGTCAACGCGTCCGCGGCGGCTTCGAGGTAGCCCTCGGTGTACGCCTTGAACAGCGGCATGGAGAAGCGCACCTTGCTGAGCTCCCGCTCGTCCTCGGCGGCGGTGCTGCCCAAAAAGCGCAGGCTGTCGCCATAGTCGTAGAGGCTCAGGCCCGGCATGATGGTGTCGAGATCGACCACGCACACGGGCTCGCGGGTCTCGCTGTCGAACAGCACGTTGTTGAGCTTGGTGTCGTTGTGCGTCACGCGTAAAGGGAGCGCGGGCGTGCCCGCCAGGGCCAGCAGCCTGCCCGCGTCGGCCTTTCGCGCCCGGGCGAAGGCGATCTCGGCCTCCACTTCTTCCCTGCGGCCCGCGGCGTTCTCCGCTATGGCCCGCTCCAGGGCGTCATAGCGCTTGACGGTGTTGTGGAAGTCCGGGATGGTCTCGTGCAGCGCCCCGATGGGGAAGCCGTCGAGCATGCGCAGGAAGGCCCCGAAGGCCTTGCCCGCGCAGAAAGCGTCTCTTTCGCTGCCCGCGCTCTGGAGGGAATAGCTGTTCTCCACGTAGTTGTAGCAGCGCCAGTAGGCCCCGCCGGCGTCGATGTGGAACCATTTGCCCCCGAGGGTTGGGAACACGGTGAGGGTGCCCTGGCCCGGGAACGCGCCCGTCGCGATGCGCTGGCGTATATAGCCGGTGACGCGCACGATGTTCTCCATCAGCTCTTCCGGACGCTTGAAGACAAAGGTGTTGATTTTTTGCAGCACGAAACGGCGAACTTGCGTCCCCCGCGCCTCAAGCACATAGGTGTTGTTGATGTGGCCGTCGGTCAGCTCGCGGGCATCGAGAAACTGCGCAATGTCTTCGCCGGTGGCAAATTGCCGCAAAACCGCGTATAATTCTTCCGTGGCTATGCCGGTACCCTCTCTTCATTCAGCATTGAATCACCCGATTCTCACAAAATCCATGGGTGGGATCGTGATCTCGTCCATGGTTTTTTCCTCGGCGCCGTAGTTGACATAGACCGCGGCGTCGTTGCTGTAGCGTGTGATGCTCACGCCCGTCTCCTCGTCCACCTCGAACGCCGTGATGCGCATCCCCCGCAGGCCCTCCAGGGCGGCGCCGGCCCGGTTGTAGGCGTCCAGGGCGTAGTCGAGCTGGGAGTTGTAGGCCTTCAGCGCGGTGTCGATCGGGGCCTCGAAGCCCAGCTGTTTGTCGCTGCCGTCGGCCGTCCAGGTGAAGGCGGGGGACGCGCCGTAGGCGATGCAGCGCAGCAGGGCCGCGTCCGGGGCTTCGCTCAAATTGAGCGGCTCGCCGGCGTAGTCTATGCTGCTGTGCAGCAGGATGGGCAGCAGGGGCACGGGGACGTAGCGCCCGCCGGGCATCCGCAGCTGGGGCTCCAGCGGCAGGCCGGCGATGGTGTCCGCGTAGCGCACCGCGTAGAAATCCCCCGTGTCCAGCATCACCGTCCACTGGGCGGAGAGCGCGGGCAGCACCTGCCCCAGCCGCGCGATGGTCTGTGAGCGGCTGCTGCCTGCGCCGGAGTAGTCGGCGTAGAGCGTATTGCCCGCCCCCCCCAGCGCGATGCCCGCCGTCTCATACTTGCCCAGGCGCGAAATGATCGACCGCGACGCGCGTGTCAAGCTGCCCGCGGCGCGCAGGGGGAGCGTGCGGCCGCCGGCGTCCCAGGGGAAGCCGCGCGGCACCGCGCGCAGCGCCTGGCCCGCGAGGTTCCTCGCCTTGGGGACAAACAGCCCCTTGGCGCCGTAGGCCCGCACGTCGAGGAAGAGGGTAAGGCCCTTGGACTTGCAGTAGTCCTGCAGCTCCCTCAGGCGGCGCGCCCCGCCCAGGCGCGCCAGGGGGGAGACGCGCTCGGGGGCTTGCTGCAGCCAGCCGCCGCTCAGTGCGCTCTGCAGGCGCACGTTCATGCTGTTGACGCCCCTGTTCTTCATGCGCATGAGGATATCCTGCGCCTGGTCGAATTTGGTCAGCGTGCGCAGGCCGAAGCGCCCCGCCCGGCCCGTGCCCAGCAGGGTCAGCGCCAGGGGCGGCGGGCCCGCGCTGTCGCGCACGGTCTTGGTGGAGGACAGCACGCCGCTGCTGATCAGCTGCTCGCGGCAGGCGGTGGCCATGGTGTTGAAATTGGCGCTGTCGCCGTTGAAGAATCGATATACGATGCTGAGGGACTCCCCCCCGGCCTGGCCGTAGCCCGCCGGGGCGCGGTGGGACACCGTGCCATCCCCGCGCAAATCCACGGGCGTGACGGTGAAGCGCGGGCCCACGGCTGCCTGCGGGATCTCGCCGGGGACGGCCTGCCGGGCCACGATTTCGCACGCGGCCGCGCCCTGCTCCACCACGGCGACGAAGCCCGCGCCCTGCCCGCGCACGCCCCAGGCCGCCACGTTCGCGCGCAGCGTGTCTTTGCCGGAGGCGGCGTCTCCTTTGGAGCCGCCGGACGGGTCCCCGCCGTACACGGCGAAACGCAGGTCCTGCGCCCCGTCGCCGGGCGCCTTCCCGGGGTAGAGCAGCGCGCCGCAGCCGTCCGGCAGGAGGAAGAAGTCTTTGGGGCCGGGGTTTCTCAAAGCGCCGAAGCGCTCCATCAGCCCGAGCTCCGCGATGAACGCGTTGGGGTTTTTGCTCAAGTTCTCCCAGTCCGCCTGCACGCGGAAATTCCCCTCGAGCAGGGTGTAGCGCACCCGCACGAGAAAGGCGGCGTCACTGGGAGAGAGCTTGCCGGTCTTCGCCTTTTCGGCTGTAGCGGCGTCGGGGGTGAGTATGTAGCTGATCTCCACGCCCTGGCCCGTATGGGCGTCCGACACGTTCCGCGCGGCGGCGTTTTTGTAGGCCACGCTGTGGTCCTGGCTGTTCAGGGTGAGCCCCCGCCCGTTGACATAGGCGTCGATCTCCACGGCGCACGCGCCTTTGTTGGCCTCCGGCGTGCCCCCCGAGCGCGGCAGGGCGGACCACTCGGCCTCGCTGCCGTGGCTGCGGATGCTCACGGTCTTGCTGGCGTCGTCCAGGAACAGCTCGAGCCAGCCGGAGTGCACCAGGGGGTCCGCGCGGCCCATGACGGAGGCGGCCGTGTGGGGGCCGCGCCCGGGCTCGTCGGCCTTGAGGGGCTCCCCGGGGCGCACGGACAGGCCCGCGCCCCTGCCGCCGCAGCCCGCCGAACCGATCAGCAGGGCCAGGGCAAGGGGGAGGGCGATATATTTATATTTTGAATGCTTCATTTAGAGAAACCGTCCTTTTTGTCTGGCTGTAGGGGTGGCATTCATGCCACCCGAACCATAAAGCGTATGTTATTATTGCGGGCGGCAAGAATGCCGCCCCTACAGATGCATCAAAATCTAAAGTTCCACGGCTCTTCCCGTCCCCGCGCTCTCATACGCCCCCAGGATGATCCCCAGCGCGCCCGCGCCCGCTTTGGCGTCGGAGAGCGGCGGGCGCTTCTCCTCGATGGCGCGCAGCACGTCGGCGTAGAGCAGGCTGTGTCCATGGCCGTAGACGCTCCCGGGGTTCACGGAATACATGCGCCGCATGACGGCCTCCTCGTCCTTGGGCGCGCCGTCGAAGCGCCAGGTCTCGACGACGTGACCGGCGATGCCGCCCAGGCGCACGACCCCGTACTCCCCGCTGAACTCGAGGATCTCCTCCTCGGCGGCGGGGTGGCGCAGCGTGGTGCACTCGATGGAGGCCAGGGCGCCGGGGTATTCCACCAGGGCCAGGCCCAGGTCCTCGCACTCGATCCCGCGGGCCATGGTGGCGGTCAGGGCCGTCACGCGCTTCGGCTTGCCGCCCAGCATCCAGTTGACCAGGTCGATCCCGTGGATGCCCTGGTTCATCATCGCGCCGCCGTCGAGCGCCCGGGTGCCGCGCCACGCGGCCGAGCGGTAGTAGTCGTCCCCGCGGTACCAACGCAGCTGCATGGAAGCGCTGTAGAGCCGCCCGAAGCGACCGGCCTCCACGGCCCCGCGCAGGGCCTGCACCGCCGGGTTGAACCGGTTCTGCAAATTATTGCACACCGTAAGGCCGCGGCGCTCCGCCAGCTCCTGTATCGCGCGGGCGTCGGCCATGCTCATTGCGATGGGCTTTTCCACGATCACGTGCGCCCCGGCCTCCAGGCAATCCAGGGCCATCCGCGCGTGCAGCCCGCTGGGCGTGGCGATGGCGCACAGCTCCGGTTTGACGCACGCGAGCATATCCCGGTGGTCCCTGTACACGGGAATGTCGTCCAGCTGCTCCCGGCCCAGGTTTTCGGCCAGGCTGCGCGGGTCGGTGTCGCACAGCCCGGCAATCTCCAGGTGATTTTGCCGCGCCGCGCGTATGTGTTCGGGCGAGACCCGCCCGCAGCCGATCAGGCAATAACGCATTCTATGTCCTCCTCGTAATATACGAGTAATATACCGTGCTCCAGAGTGATTACGCCTTTGCCATTGAGTGTATTGCTGACCCCCAGGGGGGTGTCGTCATGTAATGCTGCGCCTTCTAGGGGATATTCCAGCCCCCGGATGGTGACGCCCCGGGCCTCCCCCCCGTAAGCGAAAACCGAAACAGTTCCATGGCCCTTCAAGCGCAGGGTACTGCCCTCTGTGATCGCTGTCGCGATGTAGCTCCCGCAGAGCATTTTGACGCGCGCGCCACGCCTGGCCGTCCGCGCCAGCAGCTGAAGATTGGCCAAAGAATGGTCCGGCCTGCCGCCCCACGCCCCCGTGATTATTATATGCGCATACCCGCGCGTGATTGCTTCCTCAATTGCGAGGGAGAGGTCGGTGTCGTCCTTTACGCGCGGGAACCGCTTGCAGGGGACGCCCTCCGGCACGGCCTTTAGGGAATCCATGTCGCCCACGAGCAGGTCGGCCCGCAGGCCCCAGCGGGCCAGGTGCTCCCAGCCGCCGTCGGCCGCAATGAGGAAATCCCCGGGGCCCGGGCGGATCCTGACGGCTTCGGTGGACGCGCCCGCGATGTAACAGACAGCCATGAGAACGCTCCTTTACAAATATAATTTTAACACAATCGCGGGGGAATGTCAAGGTGTGTGCAATTTATCGAGAAACGATAAAAGCATTTATCGAGAAACAATAAAAAATTATCGAGAAACGATAAAACGGCGAAAAAAAACGGCGCCCCGCAGCCGGGGCCGCGCGGCGCGCCGGAGAGGAAAATTTTTTTCGGAAACCCCTTGACAAACCCCCAATGAAGTGGTAAGATATGCTTGTAAGGTCAAAGATAGTCAAAGTTAAAGGAGCTGTCCCCATGAGCAGCATCAGCAACGCCATCGCGCAGATGATCCTCGAGATGCTCGAGGAGACCGGCGACGCGGAGATACAGCGCAACCTGCTGGCCCAGAACCTCGGCTGCGTGCCCAGCCAGATCAACTACGTCATCGCCTCGCGCTTCCCGCCCGAGCAGGGCTACATCGTGGAGAGCAGGCGCGGCGGCGGGGGCTACATCCGCATCCGCCGGGTGAAGGCGGATCGGGACACCGTGTTCCTGGCGCTCATCAACGCCCTGGGCCCCCGGCTGGATGAAACCACCCTGCGCGCGCATATCGCCAACCTATACAGCCAAGACTTTATTGACGAGCGGGCGGCGGCGCTGATGCAGGCGGCGGGCTGCGGCGCGGCCCTGCGCGGGCTGCCCCCCATGGCGGGGGACGCGATACGGGCGTCGATTTTCAAACAAATGCTTCTAACCTTGAGCAGATAACATAATGTAACAAAGGAGTGATTCACATGCTTTGCCAACACTGCAAACAAAACGAGGCCACCACCCACATCCGGCGCGTGGTCAACGGCGCGGCGGAGGAGTTCCACCTCTGCGCCGCGTGCGCGAAGGAGGCCGGCCTCGCCCAACTGGCCGCGCCGGAGTTCGGGTTCCACCTGAGCGACCTGTTCAGCGGGTTCCTCGGCAGCAGCCTGCGCGGGCAGGGGCAGGGCCTGCCCTCCCCGGTGCGCTGCGCGCTGTGCGGCAGCTCGCTCAATGAGATCATCCAGAGCAGCCGCGTGGGCTGCGCCGAGTGCTACGAGACCTTCAGCGAGCAGCTGCAGCCCACGCTGCAGCGCATCCACGGGGCGCTGCGGCACACGGGTAAGGCCCCCGAGGCCGACCCGGCCATTGACGCGCGCAGACAGAGAGAGCAGCGCATCGAACAGCTGCGCGGGGAGATCGCCCAGGCGGTGCAGATGGAGGACTACGAACAGGCCGCCAGGCTGCGCGACGAGATCAGGACGCTGGAGGAAGGGGGCTGCGGCAATGCTTGACCAAAACAAATGGTACGCCCGGAAGGGCGGGCAGGGCGACGTGGTGCTCAGCACCCGCGTGCGTTTGGCGAGGAACCTGGCCGATACCCCATTCCCAGCCCGGCTCGACGCCCGGGGCAAGCAGAACGTCTGCGAAGAAATACGAAATACCGCAAAGGGCCTGCCTCTGCAATATATCGATATGGCAGATTTGCCGCCCCTGGAGGCCGTCTCCATGGCCGAGCGGCGGCTGATCAGCGCGGACTTCGCCAAACAGGAGCCCGGCACGGCCCTGCTCCTGCGCGAGGACGGGCGCGTGAGCGTCATGCTCTGCGAGGAGGACCACCTGCGCATCCAGGCCTACTCCCCGGGCCTTGCCCTGGAGGAGACCTATGCCATGGCCGACGAGCTCGACACGGCCCTGTCGCGCGGCCTGCATTTTGCCTTCGACGAGCGCCTGGGCTACCTCACCCAGTGCCCCACGAACCTCGGCACGGCCATGCGGGCCTCGGTGCTGCTGCACCTGCCCGCGCTGGCGGCGCTGGGCCGGGTGGGCCGCCTGGGCGAGAGCATCGCCAAGCTGGGGCTGACCATACGCGGGGCCTTCGGCGAGGGCAGCGAGGCCGAGGGCGCGCTGTTCCAGCTGAGCAACCAGGTCACGCTGGGCATCGAGGAGCGGCAGGCCCTGGAGAACCTGCAGGCCATCACCCTGCAGATCGCCGAGCAGGAGCGGCTGGCCCGGAAGGAGCTGCTCCAGCGCCCCGAGTGGGACAACAAATGCTGGCGGGCCTACGGCATCCTGCGCTACGCCCGCATCCTCGACAGCGGCGACGCCATCAAGCTGCTCTCGCTGGCGAGATTGGGCGCGGCCGGGGGCATCCTGCCCGTGGCAATCGAGACCCTCAACGCCCTGATGACCGACATCCAGCCCGCGACGCTGTGCATCGCCAAGCAGGTGAAGGAGGCGGAGCAGAGGGACAGGGCGAGGGCGGAACTTATCAGAGAAACACTGGAGGAATAACTATGTCAAATTACCGTTTTCGCGGTTTCACCGAAAAGGCCAACGCGGCCATGAACAAGGCCGTCGAGGCCGCGGAGGTCCTGGGGCACACGTTCATCGGGAGTGAGCACATTTTACTCGGCCTGCTGCGCCAGGGCGACGGCGTGGCCCACGCGGTGCTGTCCGCCCGCAAGGTGGGCGAGAGGAAGATCGAGGACGCCATACGCGCGGGCTCCATGGCCGGCACACCGACCGTCCTGTCCAACGCCGACTTCACGCCCCGCACCAAGCACGTGCTGGAGCAGGCCATGGCCATCGCGCGCTCGGGCGGGCAGGCCATGGTGGGCACCGAGCATCTGCTGCTGGCCCTGCTCCAGGAGCGCGGCTGCGCGGCGGTGAGCCTGCTGCTCCAGCAGAACATCTCCGTGCAGGATTTGATCAACGATATTCACAGGGCCATGAAGGGCGGCAAGCCCGACGATACCTCCAGCGGCCAGGGCGGCGAGACGACCGCCACGCCCACCCTCGACCAGTTCGGCCGTGACCTGACGAAGCTGGCCCAGGAGCAGCAGATCGACCCCGTGATCGGCCGGGACACGGAGATCGCCCGGGTGATGCAGATCCTGTGCAGGCGCACGAAAAACAACCCCGTGCTCATCGGCGAGCCCGGAGTGGGCAAGACCGCCGTGGCCGAGGGCCTGGCTTTGCGCATCGCCTCCGGGGAGGTGCCCGAGCTGCTGCGCGGCAAGCGTGTGTTCAGCGTGGACCTCACCGGCATGGTGGCCGGCACCAAGTACAGGGGCGACTTCGAGGAGCGCATCAAGACCGCGATAGATGAAGTGCACAAGGCCAAGAACGTGATCCTCTTTATTGACGAATTGCACACGATTGTCGGGGCGGGCGCGGCTGAAGGCGCAACAGACGCCGCGAACATCCTCAAACCCTCCCTGGCGCGGGGGGAAATGCAGGTGATCGGGGCGACGACCCTAGACGAGTACCGCAAGCACATCGAGAAGGACGCCGCCCTGGCGCGGCGCTTCCAGCCCGTCACTGTGGACGAACCCACCGAAGCCGAGACCCTTGACATTCTGCGGGGGCTGCGGGATAAATACGAGGCGCACCACAAGATCAGAATTACGGAGGAGGCCATGGAGGCCGCCGTGCGCCTGAGCTCACGTTATATTGGAGATAGGTTTTTGCCCGACAAGGCGATCGATCTTGTTGATGAAGCCGCCTCGCGCGTGCGCCTGCGGGCGTTCACCGCCCCGGCGGACGTGAAGGAGATCGAGGATCGTTTGAAAGAGGTCGAGGACGAGAAGAACGCCGCCGCCCAGGCGGAGGACTACACCCAGGCGGCGCAGCTGCGCGACGAGCAGCGGGGGCTCGAGCAGGAGCTTGAGGAGAAAAAGCTTGCGTGGCAGGAGGAGAACGTCCGCCAGTCCGGCGAGGTGAACCCCGAGGAGATCGCGTCGATCGTGTCGCAGTGGACGGGCATCCCCGCCACGCAGCTGACGCAGGAGGAGACCGAGCGTCTGCTGAAGATGGAGGACGAGCTGCACCGGCGCATCGTTGGGCAAAATGAGGCCGTGGCCGCGGTGTCGAAGGCGATACGCAGGGGCCGGGCGGGGCTCAAGGACCCCAAGCGGCCGACCGGATCGTTCCTGTTCCTCGGGCCCACGGGCGTGGGCAAAACCGAGCTGTGCAAGGCACTGGCGGCGGCGATGTTCGGGGACGAGAACGCCATGGTTCGCCTGGATATGTCGGAGTATATGGAGAAGCACACGGTCTCGCGGCTGGTGGGCTCGCCGCCGGGCTACGTGGGCTACGACGAGGGCGGCCAGCTTACCGAGCAGGTGCGGCGCAGGCCCTACTGCGTGGTGCTGTTCGACGAGATTGAGAAGGCGCACCCGGACGTGTTTCACATTTTGCTGCAAATCCTGGAGGATGGGCGGCTCACCGACGCGCAGGGCCGCGTGGTGGACTTCAAGAACTGCGTCGTCATCATGACGTCGAATCTTGGCGCAAAACTCATCACCAAGCAGACGGGCGGGCTGGGGTTTTCGCTCGGCGAAAATCACGGGGGCCTGCAGGACCAGGAGAAAATCCGCGACGCCGTCATGGGCGAGCTGAAGAAGAGCTTCCGGCCCGAGTTCCTGAATCGTGTGGACGACATCATCGTGTTCCACCAGCTGGACAAGGCGCAGATCCAGGAGATCGCGCGGCGCATGCTGGAGCAGGTGCAGGCGCGCCTGGCCGAGCAGGGCGTGCATGTCGCCTTCGACGACAGCGTGAGCGCGCGCATGGCCGGCGCGGGGTTCGACCCGATCTATGGCGCGAGGCCGCTGCGCAGGGCGATACAGACGCAGATCGAGGACCTGCTCAGCGAGAAGCTGTTGGAAGGGCAAGTGAAGGCGGGGGGGAAGTATGTGTGCAGGGAAGATGAGGATGGGTTGGTGGTGGAGGAGGGGTAAAGTCGCACGAGGATACGTCGCTCCGCGATACTCCCTCACCCGCTGCGGCGGGAGCTCCCTCACGAGGGAGCCTGGGGATTGCACCGATAATTTGCAGGAATCCGCGGGAAAAAAGTCCCCGGCTCCCTCGTGAGGGAGCTCCGCCCGCAGGCGGTGAGGGAGCATCGCGGAGCGACAAATAAGCGGCGGCTGTCCGATGTGGGCAGCCGCCTTTGTCTTTGCTCAGGTGATTTTTCTGAATTCTTGTTGAGCGGCATTTTCGCTACTGAACGTGTGACCAATAACTGTTCCGTCGCTCTTTTGGATGGAGTAGAGCCCGGCATTGCTTTCCATAAGTTTGATGGTGCAGCGGTAGGTGTTCGAGTATTTAGTGTTGATCTCCCTTGCCATTTCATTCACCTCCCTCCGCATATGTTGCAAGACCGGTACAAACTTTCTTTATGGCCTTGAATAGTCCCTTTACATTGGGGTTTGTAGTGCCGTTTTGCCCCTGCACATATCGCAGATTGGAAACCCAAAGAATCGCCTGCAGCTCCCCGCCTTCCTGCGCAACGGAAGCGGACAATGTAGAGCCGTGATTCATCAGCGAATCCTTGCGATAGTTCAGGGTGCCCTCGCCCGGAACCGGCTTCATCCGTGCTTCATCAAAAGCTGCTGCCATTGCTTTTAAGATATCCTCCTGGCTGTGCTTTGGGTCAATTGCGGTATACAGCACCGTGCTGAGGATGTTTCTTTGCTTGCGAAGCGCAATCAATGCCACAATCAAAGCTACGGGAAACAGCAGCAGAGAGGCAGCATTGGTGGGAAGCATCAAGGCGAGGGACAGCACCAAGCAAATCCACGCAGCGATCGTGAGCCCATTGAGCACCTTAATCTCGTGAAGCATGTCCACCTTCGGCATGTTTGTGTTCATATCGTATTCATCCTCCCTAAAATTTTGTCACACATAGTTTATCAGACGAAACGTGACTTGTCAAGATGATATGCAACAAAATTTTTCATAAAGCCTTTTCTGCTGTAAAATCTATAGCAGGAGGTGAGCCGCTTGACTTTCGGGCAAAAACTGCAACTGGTCCTGGAGGAGCGGGAGCTCAGCCAGAAGCAGTTGGCGATTGATTTGAATTTGCACGACTCCACGGTGCGCAACTATGTGCGCGGCCTGCGGGAGCCTGACTTTGCCACACTGAAATTAATTGCGGAGCATTTGGAGGTGTCCATTGATTACCTGCTGTCATTCAGCAAACCCTTCGGCCAAATCACGCAGGAGGAGTTCGATTTCCTGCGCACCCTGCGCCAGCTCACCCCGGAGCAGCGGCAGATTTACCTGCGGCAGGGCAGGGCGTTTTTCAGAAAGTAACAGTCTGTAGGGGCGGCGTGCCAGCCGCCCGCAACGATACATCGTCCCTGCGTGAAGCGGGGGCTTTTGCATTTTCCCCCTTTACATTCCCCCCCGCCCATGCTATAATGACATAAATGACATGCATAAATATCAGGAGGAACACCACATGAACTACACCCACGAAGTCGAGCACATGTGCCCGGTGGCCAAGGGGCCCAACCACGGGCCCGCGCCCATCCCCGAGGAGGGCAGGTGGGTCAAGGCCTACGAAATCAAGGACATCTCGGGATTATCCCACGGGGTGGGCTGGTGCGCGCCGCAGCAGGGCGCGTGCAAGCTGACGCTCAACGTGAAGGACGGCATCATCCAGGAGGCCCTGGTGGAGACCATCGGCTGCTCGGGCATGACGCACTCGGCGGCCATGTCCGCGGAGATCCTGCCCGGCAAAACCCTGCTGGAGATGCTCAACACGGACCTCGTATGCGACGCCATCAACGTGGCCGCCCGTGAGATCTTCCAGCAGTTCGCCTACGGCCGCACCCAAAGCGCCTTCTCCGAGGATGGCCTGCCCATCGGCGCGGGCATGGAGGACCTGGGCAAGGGCCTGCGCTCCCAGGTGGGCACGATGTACTCCACCGGGGCCAAGGGCGTGCGCTATATGGAGATGACCGAGGGCTACGTCACCCGCATGGCCCTGGACGGCGGCGGCCAGGTGATCGGCTACGAGTTCGTCCAGCTGGGCAAGATGATGGAGGACATCCGCCACGGTGCGGACCCGGCGGCGGCGCTGGCGAAGAATACCCGCAACTATGGCAGGTTTGATGAGGCGGCGAGGTATATTGACCCAAGGGAGGAATGACATCATGAAAAAAATTATCAACCGTATACTTGCCACCCTGCTTACGGCACTGCTACTATGCGGGGTTATGTCCCTGACTGCCAGTGCGGCAACGGACATCACTGCCGACTTCACCGACCCGGCGTTCAGGGCGGCGGTGCAGGAGCTCATCGGTAAAGAGCAGATACTGGATACAGATGTGGCGGGAATAACGGAGCTTCATGAGACGCATGCGAGAGGCATAAAAAGTCTTGCAGGATTAGAATATTTCATCAGTCTTGAAGAACTCTATTGCGGCGTCAATCTGCTCACAGAACTGCCTGCAACTCTGCCGGCCAAATTAAAAATTCTTTATTGCCAAACGAATTTGTTGACAGAACTGCCAGCGCTGCCCTCCGGACTAACGGCGCTTAATTGCGGGGAAAACCAGCTTACAGCATTGCCCGTGTTGCCTTCCGGGTTACTCAATCTCTATTGCGGGCAGAATCGGTTGACTGCGCTGGACATAAGCGGTTTGTCGTTGTACAGGCTCAGATGTTCCATGAATTACATGGCAAGCATGGGTGATATTGCCGGTCTCAACGCCGAAAACCCCAAATATGAATTTGACTTTGGAATGCAACATGAATCCGGCTTCAAGGCGGTGATAGCTGTCACAGACCTGCTTTCGGAAGCAATTGTGGGTAACCCGGTGCCGTTGACCTGCACATTGCTCCCGCTCGACACAGCCGGGAAAACGATCGAATGGAGCATCGATCCCTGGCCCGAGACGACAGGCACTGGAACTATCGATGGCAATACGTTTGTTGCAACCGCGCCGGGTACAGTACGGATACATATGTCCGTTATCAACGGTGTGTATTACGAAAATGATGCGAACCATGTAGATTTTGGTTGGTTATTCTACATTACTGTTTCTCCAGCGCCACAGTCTGCCCCTACCCTCACCGGCCCCACAACGTTGTCCCTCATGGAGGGCTACGTGGCGGCCTCCACCGGCGCGTTCACCGTGGCCGGAACCCCCGCGCCCACGGTGACAAAGGTTTCCGGCGACGCGAAAATTACATGGAGCGCCGCAACCCAAAAGCTGGACATCGCGGCGGGCCTGGCGGCAGGTACCTACCCCGTTGAGCTGAAAGCCAGCAATGGCGTGGGTACTGACGCAACGATAACCTTCACACTGACGGTTACAGCTTCCAACCAATCCGCAACTCATTTCTGGGACGGCTGGCCCCCAGCACTCCAATGGATACTGCAATATATCCTCTTCGGCTGGATTTGGATGCGCTGGTTATAGAATCCGCAACTATGGCAGGTTCGCGGAGGCGGCGAGGTATATTGACCCGAGAGAGGAGTAATCTCACATATTGAAAGGGGCATTATCATGAAAAAAACAACTGTACGCGTATTGTCCATCCTGTTTGCGGTGGTGCTGCTGTGCGGGGCCGCGCCCCTGGCGGCAGTGCGGGCGACCGCTGCCGCGCCCCTGCTTGCTTCGGGAGGCTTTCATTCTATTGCCCTGCGGCCAAACGACACCGTTTGGACCTGGGGGTATAACTACGCCGGCCAGCTGGGCGACGGCACCACAAGAAATCGCACGACCCCTGTGGTGGTTCCGGGGCTTTCCGGCGTCATCGCCGCCGCGGCCGGGTATGGCCACTCCATCGCGCTGAAAGCGGACGGCACGGTCTGGACCTGGGGGGACAACCGCGATGGCCAGCTTGGCCTTGGCGACACAAGAGACCGCAGAACGCCCACGCAGGTCCCGGGCCTTACGGATGTCATTGCTGTCGAAGCGTGCGACTTCAACACCATTGCGCTGAAATCCGACGGCACGGTTTGGGCTTGGGGCGTGATCTACGCTGATATCTATGCTGAGACCTCCAACATCCCTGTGCAGTTGGAGATATCGGATGTCACGGCCATCGCGGCGAAGAACAGCGATACACTCGCGCTAAAGTCGGATGGCACTGTCTGGGCCTGGGGATATTACGCCAGTGATTCTTATAGAAGATTCTATGACATCACGATTGACCGGGAGACCCCTGTACAGATCGCGAACCTTACTGATGTCACCGCCATTGCCACGGGCGGATACCACAACTTCGCATGGAAATCGGACGGCACGGTTTGGGGCTGGGGTAGCAATAGCTGGGGGGAACTGGGCTTCGACTCGGAAACGATAGAATGCATTATGCCCGTGGAGGTTCCGGCGTTATCCGGTGCCGCCGCCATCGCGGCAAACAGCGTTTCTACGTTTGTCCTGAAACCGGACGGCACGGTGTGGGTCTGCGGGGTGAGCAATTTCGGTGCCCGGGTTGGAGACGGCACCTTGGAATATCAAAGCACCCCCATGCAGGTTCCGGGCCTTTCCGGCATTACGGCCGTTGCGGCGGGGTTTGCTTTCGCGGCCGCGCTGCAAGCGGACGGCACGATCTGGTGCTGGGGAGACAACGCATTCGGGCAGCTGGGCGACGGCACCACATTCGACAGCTCTTATCCGGTTCAAATCGTCGGCCCCAGCGAAATGACGCTGCCGGAGGGCTACGAGGCCACCGCCACGGAGTCCTATAAGGTCATCGGCAGCCGGACGATTTCCGCCGCCAGCAATACCCCGGAGATCACCTGGGACGACGGCGGGATGCGGCTGGAAATCGCGGAGGGGCTGCCTGTCGGCAACTATACGGCTACGCTCAAGGCCAGCGACGGCGAAGGCCACAACGCTACGAGCACATTCACGCTGACAGTGGTTCCACCTCACTTCTGGGACAGCTGGCCCCCCGTCCTGCAATGGATACTGCAATACATCCTCTTCGGCTGGCTCTGGATGCGCTGGTTCTAATACCCGCAATTACGGCAGGTTCGCCGAGGCGGCGAGGTATATTGACCCAAGAGAGGAGCAGATATGAAAAAGGCGCTGGCAATTTTACTGACCGGGCTGACATTAACGGGCATGCTTTCTGTGGGAGCGAGCGCGGCCCAAAGCTATGCAACCACGCCGATGCTTGCGCTTGGCGGGCGCGGCGGCACGGGCTTTACCTTGGCTTTGCGCGATGACGGCACTGTTTGGGGTTGGGGGAGCAATTGGTTTGGCCAGCTGGGCGACGGCACGGACAACAACTATCGCTTCGCTCCCGCCCAAGTACCGGGGCTGAGCAATATAAGAGCGGTTGCGGCAGGGGGCGGCCATTCGGTGGCTCTGCGCAACGACGGCTCTGTTTGGACCTGGGGGCAGAGCTATTACGGCGAATTGGGCTACGGCGGCACCAGAACAAACACAACCAAACCCGGCTGGGTTATGTCCAATGTGAAAGCGATCGCGGCGGGCAGCTACCACACGGTTGCCCTGCGCAGCGACGGTACCGTTTGGACCTGGGGAAATAATATGTACGGCCAATTGGGGAACAGTGACTATTCCGCACGCACGCAGCCTTCGAGGGTAGGATACCTTGTCGATGTCATTGCCATTACGGCGGCCACGAACTATACCGCCGCCCTGCGCGGCGACGGCACGGTTTGGGCCTGGGGGATTAACCATGAGGGTCAATTGGGCGACGGCACCCTCCAAAGCCAACGTACCCGTCCTGTGCAGGTGGTTGCCCCAAGCGGCGAAGCGGGATACCTTACGGGCATAGTCGCTATTGCGGCGTGTGACGAGGCTATGTATGCCCTGCGAGGCGACGGCACGGTATGGAAATGGGGCGGCAGTTCCAGCACTGCCATTCGTCCCAGGCCAATAGAGGAATTCAGCGGCATCGCCCCTGTTGCCATCGCTTCGGGGCGCAAGCATATTGCGATTTTGTGCAGCGAGGGATATGTTTGGACGCTGGGGTATAATGACAATGGCCAATTGGGCTACGTGAAGGTGAAAGCGCCTTATGAGCAGGCAGGCTATCTTTCAAATATCGCGTCGGTCGCGGCGGGAAGCAATCACACCGGAGCGGTGGACAATGATGGCGCTGTTTGGATGTGGGGCAGAAATGGCGACGGCGAATTGGGTGACGGCGCTAGGACGGACCGCTATACGCCTGTGCAAGCTGTAGGCGAAAATGGCGCTGGTTTTTTCAGTCTGGGCAATCCCGCAACGCGGCAGCCCCCGTTTTCCAAAACCATCTTTTCCACCAAATACGAGTCCACCTTCGGCAACTGGCTCCTGTTCCTCCTCTTTGGCTTCATTTGGATGTGGTTCTGATCTTGCGCGGGCAAGGCGCTCAGCCGCTCCGCGGTACCTTCCTCATGTCACCAACGTCTCCTGCGGGAGCCGTACAGCGACAGCTCCCTCCACGGGAGGGAGCCTGGGGGATTGGGTGAGAGCGATATGTTTTTCCGCAGACTTTCAATTGCAAATCCCGCTCACGGTCAGACCCCCAAGGCTCCTTCCCGTGGAAGGAGCTCCCGCCTCGGGCGGGTGAGGATGGGTTCGCGGAGCGACACTTAACAACAAAGGAGATACCCATGAACAACGTAACCTTCGAAGGAAAACCCCGCCGCATGGCGAAAATCGAGGCCGCCCTGGCCGACGCCGGGCTGGACAGCCTGGAGGCCGCAAACGAGCTGTGCCTCTCCAAGGGCATTGACGTGCGCGAGATCGTGCTGGGCGTGCAGCCCATCGCGTTCGAGAACGCCGTATGGGCCTACACCCTGGGCGTGGCCATCGCGCTCAAAGAGGGCGCGACCGGGGCTGCGCAGGCTGCCGCGGTGATCGGCAAGGGCCTGCAGGCCTTCACCATTCCGGGCTCCGTGGCGGAGCAGCGCAAAGTGGGCCTGGGCCACGGCAACCTGGGCGCCATGCTGCTGGACGAAAAGACCAGCTGCTTCGCGTTCCTCGCCGGGCATGAGTCCTTCGCGGCGGCGGAGGGCGCCATCGGCATCGCCAAGACGGCCAACAAGGTGCGCAAGAACCCCCTGCAGGTGATCCTCAACGGCCTGGGCAAGGATGCCGCGATGATCATCAGCCGCATCAACGGCTTCACCTATGTGGAGACGGACTACGACTTCGCCGCCGACAAGCTGGGCGTCGTCGCCAGCACGGCCTACTCCGACGGCGAGCGCGCCAAAGTCCGCTGCTACGGCGCGAACGACGTGCTGGAGGGCGTGGCCATCATGCAGCACGAGGGCGTGGACGTGTCCATCACCGGCAACAGCACCAACCCCACGCGCTTCCAGCACCTGGTGGCGGGCACATATAAGAAATGGGCCAACGAGAACGGGAAGGCCTACTTCAGCGTGGCCAGCGGCGGCGGCACGGGCCGCACGCTCCACCCGGACAACATGGCCGCGGGCCCGGCCAGCTACGGCTTCACGGATTCCCTGGGCCGCGTGCACAGCGACGCGCAGTTCGCGGGCTCGTCCTCGGTGCCCGCCCACGTGGAGATGATGGGCCTGATCGGCATGGGCAACAACCCCATGGTGGGGGCGACGGTGGCGTGCGCCGTGGCAATCGCGACGGCGTGATTTTCATGAAAACTGTAGGGGCGGCATTCTTGCCGCCCGCAGTCCCGCAGGCATTTTCTTGAAAGGGGATTAGCACCATGAAAAAGACATTCACCCGCGTGTTTGCCGTCCTGCTCACGGCGCTGTTGCTGTGCGGGGTTATGCCCATCATGGCCAGCGCGGCGGATGGCATCGACATCACCGCCGCGTTCACCGACCCGGCGTTCAGGGCGGCGGTGCAGGCGCTGATCGGGAAAGATGTGATTCTGGATACGGATGTGGCGGGGATAACGGAGTTGGATGTAAGCGGGGATGTTTATGATGGAGGCAGCATAAAGAGCCTTGCGGGGTTGGAATATTTCACTGCGCTGGAGTTCCTTAGTTGCAGCCATAACCAGATTACTGAGTTGCCTGACTTGCCGTCCAGCCTAGAGAAGCTTTGGTGTTGGGATAATCAGCTCACAACGCTGCCCGTGCTGCCTTCCAGTCTAAGGGAGCTTGTTTGCGGCGGAAATCAATTGGCAGCACTGCCAACATTGCCGCTTGGTTTGGAGGACCTTACTTGCCACGACAACCAACTGACTGTGTTGCCCGAGTTGCCTGCCAACTTAAGATACCTTCTCTGTCATAGCAATCAGCTCACTTCACTGCCCGCATTGCCCTCTAACTTGATAACGGTATGGTGCCATGATAACCTCCTATCCACGCTTCCCGCGTTGCCAATGGGCCTGAAAAATCTTTTGTGCAGTGATAATCAGCTGACGAGCCTGGATTTAACTGGCCTGCAACTGGAGGAACTTTGGTGCTTTAATAATAACATGGCAAGCAAATCCGCAGTCAAGGGCTTCACTGGTGCCTGGTGGGCTATCGACAGGGATGGGAACGCCAAATACGTATTCTACCCACAGAGGTTTTGGTACGCCTGGCCCCCTTTCCTCCAATGGATCCTGCAATACCTCCTCTTCGGCTGGCTGTGGATGAACTGGTTCTGATACACGCAAAAAAGGTTCCCGGCAATCAAACCGGGAACCTTCTCAGAGACGCGTCGCGTCAGTATGTCAGTAGGAATACATGCTCGCAAGGGCATTCGCCAGAGGCAGGAGGATCGCCTCAAAGGCCGCCGCGAGCCATTTCCAAAAGCCGTCGAACCATGTGCTGTCGTTTTCCTTGGTGAGAATGGGCTTCGTTGTCGTCGGCGCTGTCGTGGTCGGCGCTGTCGTTGGCCCTGTCGGCCTTGTCGTCGGCGTTGTCGTGGTCGTTTCCGGCTCCTCGCCGGGAAGGCCCAGGAGGATTGTAAGCCGGATGGTTTTGTTCGCGGCGTCATCCCACTTTTCCCGGTCCTCTTCCGGAAGAAGCGCCCTGAACTCCGCGAAGGTCCTCCTCCACTTGCCTGCGACGAACTGCGCGTCCTCAAGCACGAGCATGCCGGTCCAGGGGGCCAGGAACTTGAGCGTAATGGTATAGAAGCCCTCAAACGTTGGGTCGTAATTCGGGATCCCCATCAGGTTGTCGCTCACGAAGATTTCGAAGTAACCGTCGAGCCGCTGCGCGTAAAACTCCTTGCCGTCGATCGAACTGGCGCTCTTGACTTCGACCGAAGCGGCGCCCGTACCCACTGCCAGCGCGCCGCAAAGTGTCAGCGTCGCCAGCAGGATAGCCAAGTTTTTCTTCATTGCTCTCCCTCCGATTTTATGTTGTCCCGCAAAGGCAAACTTTCCGAGCGATGCTATTGTACCATGCGCACGACGCTTTGTCAACAATATTTGTCAACAATATCATGTGATGAAAGACATTCCAATGCTGGAAACCACCCTGAGCGGCATCCCCCTGCGCTTCGGGACCGCCCCGTCCCTCTTTTCGCCAAATGATGTGGACGCCGGTACCCGCGCCATGCTGCAATGCGCCGCGCTCTCGCCGGAGGACAAGGTCCTCGACCTGGGCTGCGGCTACGGCCCCGTGGGCATCTATGCCGCGAAGGTCATCGGCGAATCCCGCGTCACCATGTGCGACAATGACCCGCTGGCCGTCCGGCTGTCCATCGCGAATGCCGCCCTCAACGATGTCCCCGGCGTGCGCGTGCTCCTCAGCGACGGCCTGCGCGGCATAGACGACGCGGGCTACACCCTGATCCTTACCAACCCGCCCTATCACACGGATTTCAGCGTGGCCAGGCACTTCATCGAGAAGGGCTTCAACCGCCTGGCCGTTGGAGGACGCATGACGCTTGTCACCAAGCGCCTGGACTGGTACCGCAACAAGCTCACGGCCATTTTCGGCGGGGCGAACGTGCGGGAGATCGGCGGCTATAACGCTTCGCTCTATTATGTGATGACGGCGGAGAAGCGCGGGAGGGATTACGCGAATCAAAAGGGATAAAGTCGCTCCGCGATACTCCCTCAGTCGCCCGAGGCGACAGCTCCCTCACGAGGGAGCCGGGGGATTCTCATTGCTCAATATATTTCACCACAGAAAGAAGGTACCCCTATGCCCCACACCATCCACATGATCGCCAACGCGCACCTGGACCCCATCTGGCTCTGGCGCTGGCAGGAGGGCTGCAACGAGGCCCTCCAGACCTTCCGCTCGGCCCTTGACAGAATGAAGGAGACCCCCGGCTTCGTGTTCACTTGCTCCTCGGCCTCCTACTACCAGTGGGTGGAGGAGATCGACCCGGCGATGTTCGCGGAGATCCAGCAGGCCGTGAAGGAGGGCAAATGGGTGCCCGTCAACGGCTGGTGGGTGCAGCCGGACTGCAACATGCCCTCGGGCGAGAGCTTCGCCCGCCACGCGCT